>Ga0209254_10001213_pt1 | contig 22879 bp, 21 predicted proteins | sample FrelakmetDIP11DI_FD_187148 | JGI IMG/M metagenome (GOLD analysis project Ga0209254, IMG submission 187148) | Freshwater lake sediment microbial communities from the University of Notre Dame, USA, for methane emissions studies - DIP11 DI (SPAdes)... | ecosystem: Environmental > Aquatic >...
TGTCCCGGTACCGATCCCGACCGCCAGTTGGGTATTTCCGCGTAGGGAAGCGCGCGCTCGGTCGTCTCGAGATCGGGCACATCCAGTCCCGATCCAAGTAGCACGGCTACCCGCGGAGCCTCGCCCAAGCGTGCGCGAAGCCAGCGGGCCGCTTCCTCGGCCTCCTTCGGTCCCACCCTTCCGGGCAAGGCAGGACCTGTTCCCATCGGGGAGGGTCTTGCCGGCGTGTATCGGCGCCAACCACGCTGGGGAAGCAGCCGGAAGATGGACGTTCCAGCCAGACCGGCCTGCCGGCCGGTCAAATACTCGCAGATGGTAGCCCCCGTATCGGCGAAACCACCCTCATACACCGCGGCCGGCGCTTGGGCCGGGCGGGGATAGAGGAGGAGGGGCACGTATTCCCGGCTGTGGTCGGTACTCCTGGTGGTCGGATCGACCCCGTGGTCGGCGGAGACGATGAGCTGATCCTCCGGTGCGAGGGCGCCTATTATCGCCGGCATGGCTCTGTCGACTGCCTCCAGTCCTCCGGCGAAGCCTTCGACGTCGTTACGATGGCCCCAGATCATGTCGAAATCGACAAGGTTGGTGAACAGCAGGCCCTCCGAGAAGTCGATCTCCCGCGATCGTCCACGCAGCAGGTCCAGCAGTAATGCCAGGTTGTCGGGATTGGAAGCCACCTTGACCTTGGTGGTGACTCCCCTATCCACGAAGATCTCGCTGATCTTGCCGACTGCGAGCACAGGTACGGAGTCGTCTGAGAGCCGATCGAGATAGGTGGGCCCGGGGGGTGGCAAGGAGAAGTCCCTGCGGTCCTTGGTACGCACGAAGCCCTCCGCCGTACCCGTGAAGGGCCGGGCGATGACCCGAGCCACGGCGTGCTTTCCCTGCAAGAGGTCGCGCGCGATCTGGCACCAGGCGTAGAGCTGTTCAAGAGGGACCACGTCCACGTGGGCGGCGATCTGGAACACGCTGTCGGCCGAGGTGTAGACGATGGGCTCGCCGCCCTCCAGATGAAGGGCTCCGAGCTCGGCGATGATGCCGGTGCCCGAAGCCGACTTGTTACCGAGCACGCCTCTCCCGATCCGCTCTTTGAAGGGAGCGAGGATCTCATCGGGGAAACCCTCGGGGTAGGTAGGAAACGGCCACTGGGTGACGATGCCCATGTGCTCCCAGTGGCCAACGGTGGTGTCCTTGCCCGCCGACAGGGGCAGAAGCCTTCCGGGGAGACCCAGCGGCTGGGGTGCGGGCGGGACCCCTGCCATCGGCAGGATGTTTCCCAGGCCCAGCTTCTCCAAGAACGGTAGGCGCAGATCGACCACGCGACTCAGGTTGCCGAGCGTGTCGGATCCTGCGTCGCCATAGTCGGCCGCGTCGGGCAGGGCTCCCACACCTGCACCGTCAAGCATGATGAAGACGAAGCGGGGCACGAAGCTCTAGTCCATTCTCGCTCGGGGGTGGGCGTCTCGATAGACCCTCTGCAGATGGGCGGTGGTGACGTGCGTGTAGATCTGTGTGGTGGAAAGATCGGCGTGCCCCAACATCTCCTGGACCGCGCGCAGGTCTGCTCCTCCTTCGAGCAGATGGGTGGCGAAAGAATGGCGCAGCGTGTGGGCCGAGACGTCATCCGGGAGTCCGGTCTCGCGGGCGTAGCGCTTGATGATCAGATGCAGTCCTTGTCGGGACAGCCGTCGTCCGCGATTGTTGAGGAAGAGCTCAGGAGCCTTCAACATGCCGGCCTTGCCGAGGAAGGGCCTCCCCCGCTCTTGATAGAGGCGCAAAGCCTCGATGGCCTTGCGACCCAGCGGCACAACCCGTTCCTTATCGCCTTTTCCCATAGTGCGTACGAACCCTACATCCAGATCGAAGTCCTGCAGACGAAGGGCCAGCGTCTCTGAAGCCCTCAGGCCTGCCCCGTAGAGGGTCTCGAGCAAGGCACGGTCGCGGAGGCCGCGCGGCGTAGGCTTCGGAGCGGCGAGTAGGCGCGCTACCTGGTCGATCGTGAGGCAGCGCGGCAGATCGGACTCCAGGCGGGGACTGGATAGGGTTCGGGTGGGATCGGAATGAGCAATACCGGCCAGAAGGCGTTCTCGATAGAAGGAGCGGATGGCGGCAGCCTTTCGGGCCCGGGTCGAGGGGCGCCACTGTCCCGCGGCAAGGAAGTCGCGGATATCGTCGACGGCAGCGTCTTCGAGACGGCTCCCTCGCTCGTGCAGGAACGCGGCGAATTGCACCAGATCGCGCCGGTAAGACTCCACCGTGCGCTCGGCCAACCCTTTTTCCAAACGAAGGGCACGCAGGTGAAGGGAGAGAGATGAGTCCGTTTCGGGCGGGAGCGCCATGAAAAAGAGGCCTCGGCCGGGGCTACATGTACTCTATGGGCAGCAAGTACTCAAGGGGGAAATACGGGTTTCCTGTGGCCTCGGCGACCTCACGGATGGTGACCTTTCCCTCCATCACGTTGACTCCGCGGGCCAGGCAGGCGTCGAAACGTGCGGCGCCCACCGCGCCCCTATCGGCGATGGTCAAGATGTAGGGAAGTGTGGCGTTGGTGAGGGCCAGGGTGGAAGTGATGGGCACGACCCCGGCCATGTTGTCTACGCAGCAGTGGATGCAGCCGTGCTTGACGAAGGTCGGATCCCGGTGGGTCGTCACCCGGGAGGTGGCCACGCACCCGCCCTGGTCGATGCTGAGGTCGACGATGACCGACCCCGGCTGCATGGCAGCGACCAGTGACTCTGACACCAGGACCGGCGTCCTCGCTCCTGGGATGAGGACCGCTCCGATGACGACGTCTGCCTTCCTCACCTCTTCATCGATAGTGAGTTGATTGCTGTGCAACGTATCGACGCTGGACAACTGACGCTTCACCGCCGCCAAGGCATCGAGGTCGATATCCAGGACCTTGGTGTGGGCGCCCATCCCGGAGGCGATACAGGCCGCATTGGTGCCGGCGATGCCCGCCCCCAGGATCACCACGTTCGCAGGCTTGACACCGGTCGCCCCCCCGAGAAGCTTGCCTTTGCCTCCACTCATGCGCTCCAAGAAATAGGCCCCCACCTGCGGAGCGAGCCGACCGGCTATCTCGCTCATGGGAGCGAGCAGCGGTCGGCGTCCGTCCGCCGTCTCGACCGTCTCGTACGCGAAGCAGGTGGCCCCACTCTCCACGAGGCCCTTGGTGAGGACCGGGTCGGGCGCCAAGTGCAAGAACGTGAAGAGGATATGGCGAGGCTCTAGTCGCTCGTACTCCTCCCGCAGCGGCTCCTTGACTTTGACGATAAGGTCGGCCTGGGCGAAGACCGAGGCGACATCGGGTGCGATCCGAGCGCCGGCCGCTACGTAGCTGTCGTCGGCAAAGAAGGATCCCTCTCCTGCTCCGTGCTGCACGATCACGTTGTGGCCGCGGCTGGCCAGTTCTTTTGTGCCCGCGGGCGTCAGGGCCACGCGGTACTCCGCTTCTTTGATCTCTGTGGGTACGCCGACTTTCATCTTCCGTATCTTTCAGGTCGCATCCTGGGCCTCACCTCAGAAGAGCCCTCTCCAGAAGGATGAGGGTCGCCAGAGTCTTGGCGTCGGCGATCTCGTCAAGGTGCTCCAGCAGTCCCGCCAATGGGTAACGTATCACGGAGATCACCTCGTCGTCATCGGGATCGGGGGGCACCACAGTGAGGTCTTGAGCAAGGAACGGATACAAGCTTTCGTTGACAAAGCCGGGGGAAGAGAAGAAGGACTGGAGAGGAGTCCATCGACGCGCCTCCAGCCCCACTTCCTCACGCAATTCCCGCTTGGCGGCTGTGAGAGGCTCCTCACCCGGCTCGAGGGTGCCGGCGGGGAGTTCAAGAAGATCTCGGCCGATCGGGTGCCGATACTGGTCGACCAGGAAGACCTGATTCTGGTCATCGACCGCGGCGACGACGACCGCCCCGGGGTGCTCGACGACCTCGCGAAGTGCAGTACCGCCCCCGGGCAGAGTGATCTCATCCACCCGCACGCTGATGATCCTACCCGCGTATATAGTCCGCGACGAAACCACTTGGGGCGGGGGCTCGGCCGCTTCCCTGAGGATAAAGTCCGTCGGCTCAGTCATGGGCTTGGGAGAGGGCGGATTTCGTCCGGGGTTCGAAATCGGGAGCGAGGACGATCATGCGGAGCACGAGGGCGCACAGCCGCTCCAGTTCTTCGAGGGGCAGATACTCGTCGGGACTGTGGACCTGCATCATCCCGGCATCGAGATTGACTGTGGGTAGTCCGCGGGCGTTGAGGATATTCGCGTCGGAACCACCCCCGCCTGTCAAGAGCCGGGCTTCCAGCCCGAGGGCGGAGACCGCCGCTTTGCTGAGCCGCACGACCGGCGAACGCGCAGTGAGCGCAAAGGCCCGGTACTCGTACACCAGATTGACCTCCACGTCCACTCCGGTCCGGGCCGCGCCTTCCTGAAGCGCGTCGACCATGGACGCTGCCGCGTGGGCCAGCTTCTCGTCGTCGTGGCTCCGGCATTCCCCGCGTATCTCGCACAGATCGGGCACGATATTGGCCGCGACCCCTCCGTGGATCACGCCGATATTGGCGCTGGTCTCTTCGTCGATGCGGCCCAGCGACATGGCGGCGATGGCTCGGGCTGCCGCCTGGACGGCGCTCCGCCCGCGCTCGGGCTCCACGCCCGCGTGGGCAGAGCGTCCGCGGAATACCGCGCGCAGGCCTTGCTGGCTGGGGGCCCTCACGGTGATACCGCCCACTGGGCCCGACGAATCGAATACCGCGGCGAAGGGGCTGCTCAGGACGTGTTCACCAAGATGCTTCACCCCGACCAGACCGGTCTCCTCGGAAACGGTGAAGAACAGCTCGAAGGTGGGAAAGGGCGCGTTTGCCGCGCGCAGTAGCTCCGTCGCGTGTAGCAAGGCCGCGACGGCCGCCTTGTCGTCTGCTCCCAGGATCGTGTGACGCGCATTCCGAAACACGCCGGCTTCGTCCAGCACCGGCTCGATGCGGTCGGTGGCCTCGACCGTATCCATGTGCGCTCCCAGCGCCAGATGGGGTCTGGCTCCGTCGCCCTCGACCGTACACCAGATATTGCCGGCATCACCACCGATGATCGGACCGGTGTCGTCCTCGTGCACGGTGATCCCCGCAGCCCGCAGATGAGCAGTGACGGCGTCGGCTACCGGGCGCTCGCGACGCGATGGGCTTACGAGCCCGGCCAATTCGAGGAAGAGCTCGGTGAGGCGCTCACGTGAAGGCGCCGGTATGGCCGTCATGTACCCACGCCCAGGCTTTCCTCGCACCCTTCTTGGTCCGCTGAGGCTTTGACCCCGCATTGGTGGGTGATGGCCGAGGCCACGAAATCGCGGAAAAGCGGGTGCGGTTTGGTCGGCCGGCTCTTGAACTCAGGGTGGAACTGGCAGGCGACGAACCAGGGATGGTCGGCAAGCTCTATCAGTTCCACCAGGCGATCATCGGGGGTCACACCTCCTATGACCAACCCGGCCTCCACCAATTTGCTGCGGTAAATGTTGTTCACCTCATAGCGGTGACGGTGCCGCTCGTATATGACCTCTTCCCCATAGGCGGAGTGCGCTCTGGTCCCAGCGACGACCTTGGTGGGCGAAGCGCCGAGGCGCATGGTCCCTCCCATGTCGGCGACGTCTTTCTGCTCCGGCAACAGATCGATGACCGGATAGTTGGTCGACGGGTCGAACTCAGAAGAGTTAGCGCCTACCATTCCTGCGACATGTCTGGCGAACTCGGCCACGGCTACCTGAAGGCCGAGGCAGAGTCCGAGATACGGGACCTTGTTCTCGCGCGCGTAGCGTATGGCCATGATCTTGCCCTCGATGCCCCGGATGCCGAACCCGCCGGGAACGAGGATCCCGTCCGCCGTTTCCAGCCTGGAGGTGATCTCTTCCTTGCGCAGGCTTTCTGCATCGACCCAGATCACCTCGAGATTGCGTCCCTGATGGATCGCGGCGTGACGCAGCGCCTCGACCACGCTCAGATAGGCGTCTTGAAGCTGCACGTACTTGCCGACCAGAGCGATCCGCACCGTGCCCGAGGCCTGTTTGATCCGCTCGGCCAGATCGATCCACTCCGTGAGATCCAGCGGCCCTGCTTCGAGGCCTAGCTTGTCGACCACCAGCCGATCAAGGCCTTCGTCGCGCAAGTTGAGGGGCACGAAGTAGATGTGAGGGGCATCTACGCAACTGATCACGGCCCGAGGCTCCACGTCGGTGAAGAGCGCGATCTTGTCCTTCAACTCTTGGCTGATGGCGCGGTCGGAGCGGCACACGATGATGTCCGGCTGGATACCGATGCTCCTCAGTTCATTGACGCTGTGCTGGGTGGGCTTGGTCTTAAGTTCGCCGCTGGCGTTGATGAAGGGGATCAGCGTGACGTGAATGTAGGTGACGTTCTTGCGACCGATATCCTTACGGAACTGCCGGATGGCTTCGAGAAACGGGAGGCTTTCGATGTCGCCGACCGTACCGCCGATCTCGGTGATGACGACGTCCACATCGGGGTGTCGCGCCACGCGGGAGATGCGTTCCTTGATCTCGTTGGTGATGTGGGGGATGACCTGTACCGTCCCCCCGAGATAGTCCCCTTTGCGCTCCTTGCGGATGACGTTGTAGTAGACGGACCCGGCGGTGACGTTCGAGTCACGGCTGAGGTTCTCGTCCACGAATCGCTCGTAGTGCCCCAGATCGAGGTCGGTCTCCGCTCCGTCGTCGGTGACGAACACCTCACCGTGCTGGAAGGGACTCATGGTGCCGGGATCGACATTCAGGTAGGGGTCGAACTTCTGGATGCTGACTTTCAGTCCACGGCTCTTCAGCAAACGACCGAGGGACGCTCCGGTGATGCCCTTACCGAGTGACGATACGACCCCACCCGTGATGAAGACGTGCTTTGCCATGCTCACCCCTGCCGCTCTGTGGTGGAACCGAGAGGCGCATGACCGAAAAGCCCCGCGCCCTATCTAGTCTATCAGTCCGCCTGCCGCGCTGTCTCGCAGCTCGCGGGCGTGAGCCATGGCCTCGGCATCGTCCGGACTGCCGCCCATCATGCGGCATAGTTCCTCCACGATCCCCTCGCCGACGAGCTGCGACAGCCGGGCTACGGTGACCCCCGGAGCGCTGACCTTATCGATGAGGTAGTGTCGGGTGGCCAGGGCAGCCACCGGAGCTAGGTGCGTCACCAGTATGAGCTGTGAGCGGCCGGCGAGTTCGCGCAGCTTTCGTCCCACAGCCACGGCAGTCCGGCCTCCGATGCCCGCGTCGATCTCATCGAAGACCAGAGTCTCGTGCCCCCCCGCGTCCGCCAAGGCACACTTGATGGCGAGCAGCACGCGTGAAAGCTCGCCCCCGGACGCGGTGCGGGCGAGGCTTCGCGGCACCTGTCCGGGGTTGGCAGCAAGCATGAACTCTACTGATTCGGCGCCTGTCTCGCGCAGTCCCTCCCACCCGGAGCGCTGATGGAACTCGACGTTTGCGACGGCCTCTACCATACTCAGGTCCGCCAGCTGGACGCCGATGGCCTGCTCCAGAAGGGGCGCCGCTTTGCGTCGCCGCTCACTGAGAGCCAGGGCGAGTTCGAGGGCGCGCGCAGCCTGCGCGGCGCGCGCCGCCTCCAGCCGGGCTAGGTCTTCCTCCGAATCCTCAAGGGCGGCCAGACGTTCGGCCGAGGAATGACCATAAGCCACCGCGGTCTCGGTAGTACCCCCGTACTTCCGGGCCAAGTCGGTGTAGAGTCGCAGCCGCTCGTCGACTTCTTGAAGCCGTAGCGGATCGACTGAGACGCGTTCCAGGTGACTCCGTAGTTCCCGGGACAGGTCGACGATCTGATACTGGAGGTCGATGAGAGCGGAGGATACTGCGTCCACACTCTCGTCGACGCCGTGGAGCCCGGAGAGGTGAGCGGCTGCCTGAACTACCAAGCTACCGGCATCGGGCCGGTCGTCCTCGCTGTTCAGAAGATCGGCCGCCGCGCCGGCATTACGCAGGATATCCTCCGCGCGCGCCAGCATTCTCTGCTCTGCCTGCAGCGCACGTTCCTCGTCGAGCGATAGCCGGGCCTCGGCAAGTTCGGCCACCTGGAACCGCAGCAGTTCGATCTCGCGCGTCCGCGCTTCCCGGATACTGCGAGCGGTCTCGAGCCGGCGGATGGTCTCTGACGCCTCCTCATATGCGGATCGAAACCGAGCGGCCAGCTGCACGAGGTCCTCTCCTGCCCACCGGTCGAGGACGGCGAGCTGATAGCTTGGATCGAGTAGCCTACGGTATTCGTGCTGTCCGGCGAACGAAAGGAGACTCCCCACCACCTCTCCCAGAGTGACCAGGGTGACCGCAGTGTCATTGACGTAGCAACGGTTACGGCCTTGCTTGCTCAGGCGTCGGGTGACGATTATCTGGTCTCGCTCTGCTCCGATCAACGCGGCGATGTCCTCCGAGATCTCAGCGACCTCGGGTTCGTCAAGTTCGAAGATCGCCTGGATAAGGGCTTCCTCCGCAGCTTGGCCGACCAGGCCCTCCTCGGCTCTCTCCCCCGCCAGAAGACCCAGCGCCCGGGTGAGCAGGGTCTTTCCGGCCCCGGTCTCGCCGGTCAGAACGGTGAGGCCCGGACCGAAATCCAGCACGGCGTCCTCGATGAGCACGAAGTTGCGGATGGTGAGGGAGGACAGCATGGGATCCTGCCCTACAGTCTAGAGCAGACGGTCGCGGAAATGGCGGTAGAGACTGTCTCCCTCCAAGAGGGCGAGCGACGTCATGGCCGGGCTGGTCTTCACCCTAAGGGTGTTCCCAGGCCCTAGAACGGCCAGTCGCTCACCATCGGCGTCGATATGACAGTCGGCATCCTCGTCGGTGTTGATGACCTCCAGGATGTCCCGGGGCGCGGCCACCACGGGACGCACTCCGACGGCATGCGGCGCCACCAGGCTTATCACATAGGCCTCCACGGATATCCCCAGGAGCGGTCCGCCCGCAGCCAGACTGTAGGCGGAGGATCCCGCTGGAGTCCCTACCACCACTCCATCGCACAGGACTTCGAACAAAGTGACACCATTGATCGTCAAGGCCAGCGAACAAGGACGAGAGCGGTCGCCCTTGCTGACTACAAAATCGTTCGTGGCTTTGAAGACCTGAGGGCCGAGTTCCGCCTCCAACCCAAGGATCGGATACTCGACGAAGTCGCCGTCGAGTAGGCGCCCTAGGCCTCGTTCAAGGTCGTCCTTCGGGATGGTGGTCAGGAATCCTACCCGTCCCAGATTGACGCCGGCCACTGGAATGCGGTGATCGCGGGTCAGATGGAACCCGCGCAGCATCGTCCCGTCTCCGCCCAGTACCAGGCAGAGATCCACCCCTTCGATCCCCTCCCCGTCCTGGGCGAGGATGGCCGCGCCGGCCTGGGTTAGCAGTCCGCCGTGTTTGTCCCACTCGGCGGGGGGAGCCAGCACCTCGATGGCACGATCAGCAAGCAGGTCGAGGGACTCTTGCAGCGCCTGCCTGGTCACAGAGGGATCCCAATGCGTACAAATGACTACACGTTTGATCGTAGGGTTCACGCGCCTGTCGCCACCTCACCTGTGCCGTTGTGGGCAAGAAGCTCGTCCACCAGTCGTTCCAGCGTATCAAGTCCCACCCCTTCTTCTCCACCCCGTCCCAGATGGAAGAAGAACTCGACGTTCCCATCGGCTCCTGCGAGAGCGGAACGGCAAATGCCTAGTAAGTGTGCATCGAGATCGGCGACGACGAACTGGGCCCGCTCGAGCAGGACTTCACGGTGAACGGCCGGATCGCGGACGATCCCGCCACTACCCACCAGATCCGGTCCAGCCTCGAACTGAGGCTTGACCAGAACAAGGCCGCTGAAGACCGGGGCCATGCAGGAGACGACGGCCGGAAGTACCTTGGTCACCGAAATGAAGGACACATCCATCGTCAGCATGTCCGGCGGGTAGGGCAGCTGGTCTGGACTGAGGTAGCGGGCATTGACACCGTCCAAAGGATAGACTCGCGGATCGTTGCGGAGGCGCCCGTGCAGTTGCCCCCTGCCCACATCCAGGGCGATGACTCGTCCGGAGCCGGATCGCAGCAGGCAGTCGACGAACCCGCCCGTCGATGCCCCGACATCGAGGGCAGAGGTGCCTTCGATGTCCAATCCGAACAGACCTAGGGCGTGATCCAGCTTCTCCCCTCCCCGGGAGACGAAACGGGGCCTTGCCTTGAGCTGGACATCCACGTCAACGGGCACGAGGGTGCCCGCCTTGTCACTGGTCTCCCCTCCGACCAGGACCATTCCCGCCATGATCAGCCCGCGCGCCGCGCTTCGGCTTGGCACGAGTCCCCTGGCCAGCACAAGCTCATCCAGGCGCACACGCGCTGCTCGGGGCACGTCGAGTCATCCCTCGGGGATGGGTGAGGATCCGACCAGTCGAATAGCGGCTGCTGCTATGGACTCAACATCCAGGCCGACGTCGCGCTGCAGGAGCTTGAGCGGGCCATGGCCCACGAAGGCGTCAGGAAGACCTAGACGCTGGACCGGCCGGCAGATGGCGCGCTCTGCCATCAACTCTAAGACGGCGGAGCCGAAGCCCCCGGCGAGGACGTTGTCTTCCAGCGTCAGCACGGCCGGATGCGCAACCAACAAGTCGCACAAGGGCTCGTCATCGAGAGGATGGATCCTCCTTACGTTGGCGACCGAAGCGCTGACGCCTTTTTCAGACAGGTGCTCCGCTGCCTCCACGGCGGCCTGGAGCTGGGGCCCCGCTCCCAGGATCAACAAGTCGGGGCCCTGGCGGAGGACTTCGACCCAGGGTCCCTCCAGGGGAAGGATGGGCCGGGAGAGCGGTACCCCCAACCCGGCCGAGCGCGGATAGCGGATCATGGCCGGTCCCTCAAGACGGAGGGCGGTGGCCAGAAGTCGCTGTAATTCAGCTTCGTCTTTGGGGACGAACACAGTAAGACCCGGGATGATCCGAGAGAAGGAGAGATCGAAGGCGCCATGGTGTGTGGGACCGTCCTGTCCAACCAAGCCGGCTCGATCGACGGCGAAGACCACGGGGAGCTCCTGCAGGCATACGTCGTGGATGATCTGATCGTACGCCCTCTGTAGGAAGGTGGAATAGATGGCCACCACGGGACGCTTCCCCGCGGCAGCAAGCCCAGCGGCGAAGCCGACGGCGTGAGCCTCGGCTATCCCGACGTCGAAGAAGCGTTCGGGCATCGCCTCTTTGAGCAGGTCGAGGCCGGTCCCGGTCGCCATAGCTGCGGTTATGCCGAGCACGCGGTCGTCCGCCCGCGCCAACTCCACCATCGCCTCGCCGAAGGCCCGGGTGAACGTCGTGGGGCCCTCTGGGTCGAGATTCTCGCCTGTGGGGACCGAGAATCGTGGAGTGCCATGGTACCGGCCGGGTTGCCTCTCGGCCGGAGGGTACCCTTTGCCTTTGACGGTCCGACAGTGGAGCAAGACGGGGCCGTTCACCGCGAGCGACCGCTTGATGCTCGCTCGGATAGCCTCGATATCGTGTCCATCGATGACACCCAGATAGGTGAAGCCGAGTTCTTCGAACAGCATGCCCGGCACCAATGCTGCCTTGATACCGTCCTTCAACTGCTCGCCTATCGCCGCGACCCGGTCTCCTACTCCCGGTAGCCTCTGGAGCCTCCTCTCCAGATCACGGCGAAAGCGATACAGCTTGGGATCAGTCCGCAGTCGGGAAAGATAGGAGCTGAGGGCGCCCACGTTGCGCTCGATGGACATGGCGTTGTCGTTGAGGATGACCAGGACGGGCGTGCCCAGATGCCCGGCGTGGTTCAGGGCTTCAAAGGCCATCCCCCCTGTCAGGGCTCCGTCGCCTATGACCGCGACCACCCGTCCCGGGGTCGGGTCAGGTGCTTCGAAGGCTCCCTCTTCCGGTCGGACCTCCACCGACAAGCCACCGCGGAGTCTGGCTTCCGCCATGCCGACGGCGGCACTGATGGAGCTGCTGCTGTGCCCGGTACCGTACGCGTCAAACGGGCTTTCGGTCCGACAAGGAAACCCGGAGAGTCCTCCATAGGTGCGGATCGAACGGAACTCGCGCAGTCTGCCGGTCAGCAGCTTGTGCGCATACGACTGATGCCCTACGTCCCAGATGATCGCGTCTCGTGGAGTCTGGAGTTCCGCGTGAAGGGCGATGGTCAGCTCGACCACTCCCAGACTGGCACCCAGATGGCCCCCGTTGTGAGAGATAGTGGCGATGATCTCCTCGCGCACTTCGGAAGCGACGACCCGCAAGGCTGCGGGGTCCAGGGTCCGTAGGTCCGCGGGCAGGTCGAGCTGGTCGATGAGTCTAGCGTTATCTGCGGTCATGTCGTTCTTCTCGGGTCCGGCTCCCCAGGGCCGCGGATCTCGCTGATGCGGTCCTTCTCCGAAACCGCCAAGGAGCCGAGCACGCCGTTCACAAGGGCGGCCGCCTCGTCGGAGCAGAAGCGCTTCGCCAATTCCACCGCCTCGTTTATTGCCACTGCTTCCGGCACACCGGATTCCCACAGCAGTTCGTAGGTCGCCAGTCTCAGTATCGCCCGCTCCAGGGTGCCCAGACGCTCCAGGCTCCATCCGGCTACATGGAGCTGGAGGATAGCATCAATGGCAGTATGCTCCTCCGCCACGCCCAGGACCAGGCCACGCGCGTATGGATCGATATCGGCGCCGTCTCCACCTTCCAGGGCGGCCTGCCAGTCTCGTCCCAGTAGATCCTGCTGGTAGAGGATGAAGACGGTCTGACGTCGCGCACTTCTTCGCCCCGCGGACACGACGGACAACGATCAGACGCCCGCCGGGAACACGCCGCTCCACACGACATCGACCCCGATAACGGCCAGACCGGTCATGTGGTCCAAAGCTACGGCTATCTTCTGGCGCGTCCCGTCGGCCAACGAGGGTAGATTCTCGCCCAAGCGGGCATCCAGATGCACCGTCACACGGCACTCCTGACCATCTACCTCGACCATGACCGGATGAGTCCTTACCAGCGGCAGGGGGGCGTGCACCCGCAGTCGCTCGTCATCCTCCAGTGATCCGCGGACGATAGCTTCGAGCACGGAAGTGGCTATCAAATACTCAGTCATAACAATGCCTCGCGCGTTCTCTAGGCCCTGGTGACGTACTCTCGCGTGCGGGTATCGACCCGCACCACATCCCCGGGTTCGATAAAGAGAGGAACCTGGACGACTGCTCCGGTCTCGAGGACCGCCTCCTTGGACCCCCCCGACACCGTGTCGCCCCTGACTCCGGCGGCCGTCTCGGTGACCTTCAGGTCGACGAAAGTGGGAAGCTCCACATCAAAGGGGTCCCCGTCGATGTAGACCAGGTCGACCTGCATGTTCACTGTCATAAGGTCGAAACGATCCGCAAGCGTGCTTTTGGGCACGGCCAGCTGCTCGAACGACGCTGAGTCCATGAACACTACCTGGTCGGAGTCTTCGTAGATGTAGGTCATCGGCCGGCTCTCGGTGCGCAGCTGGTCGAACTTCTGTTCCGGACGGAAGGTCCGGTCGATCAGAGCACCGGTGACTACATTGCGCAACTTCGTACGCACGAACGCCCCACCTTTGCCCGGCTTGACATGTTGGTACTCGGCTATGCGGTAGATTTCGCCCTCGTACCTGACAGTCATGCCTACTTTGAATTGATTGGTTGAGATCACGAGCCCGGCCTCCAGCGACTGCTGCTTGTACTACTACCTTCCGAACGTGCCTTTTGCGCCGGTGCATTGTACACCACCGGGTGGCTTTGCACGCCGTTCAGCCGCCTGCCAGGGAGATAAGACGGCGCGCCGCGTCGATATATCCATCCGGTCCCCTGCCCGCTATGACGAAGGTCGCCACGGGCGAGATCACGGAAATACGGCGCCAGTCCTCCCGGCTGCTGATGTCCGAAAGATGCACTTCGGCGATGGGGCAGGTGACGACTTCCAGGGCATCTCGTACAGCGTAGCTGTAGTGGGTCCAAGCGCCAGGATTGACAAGAAGAGCCCCTGCGTGACGGAACTCGTGGATGAACTCGACGTACCGCCCTTCGTAGTTGGTCTGCCGGCAGATACAGGCCCAGCCCAGACGCTCGACCTCCTCGGAGACCAACCGTTCCAGCGCCGCCAGGGTGATCGCACCGTAGTGGGCAGCCGGACGCTCACCCAGCAGGTTGAGATTGACTCCGTTCAAGACCACGAGTTGATTGGGGCGGTCGCTCATGCTCTGATGACCTCCACGCATTGCGCGAGCAGATGGGCGGGCACGTCCATGCCCCACACCGGCTCTCCGATCGCCCGCAACCCTACGAAGCCGGTGGAACCGGCGACTACCTTCTTGTCCCGAGAGACGGCGTTGAGGACCCCGTCGACATCCGCCAAGGGTAGGGCCGTCGAGAGACCGAGTCCTGTCATCAGGGCGTGGGTGCGCTCGCGCACCGAGCGATCGAGCCCCAGCAACCGTTCGCTCACCGCCAGGGATACCAGCGTGCCCAGAGCCACGGCTCGTCCATGGCTGATCGAGCCGTAGCCCTCAGTCACCTCGACTGCGTGCGCGATCGTATGGCCCAGGTTGAGCACGGCCCGGCGGCCCCTGTCGAGCTCGTCTTCTTCCACCACTCGCGCCTTGTAGCCGACGCAGGTCTTGACCAGACTGCCCACAAGTGCCGGATCGCGGGCGATAACGGCGTCCGCCTCCTCCTCGAGTCTCCCGAACAGGGCCTCCGAGTGAAGCAGCCCGTATTTGACCACTTCCCCTAGGCCGCTCGTGTACTCCTGATCCGGGAGGGTGCTGAGGGTGTCGGGGTCGATCAAGACCACATCCGGTTGATAGAAAGACCCGGCCAGGTTCTTGCCCGCTTTGAGGTTGATCGCGGTTTTTCCCCCGACGCTCGAATCGACCTGAGCGAGCAGACTGGTGGGGATCTGCCACAGGGAGATTCCCCTGTGGTAGGTAGAAGCGGAGAAGCCGACAAGATCGCCGATCACCCCCCCTCCCAGGGCTACGGCGGTGTCGTCGCGGCGCGCGCCATGCTCAGCCAGCCAATCCCAACAGCGCTCGAGGGAGCGTGCGCTCTTGCTCCCTTCGCCGAAGGGCAGAACGAGCGGACCCTGTCCAGGGCACGTTTCGGCTAGGTGAGAGAGTACAGTCTCCCCCCAGAGTCGCATGACGTTGTCGTCAGTGAAGACGAACCAGCGTGAACCTCTTTCCGAGGCGGCAGCGGCAAGTCGCTCCAGACACGAAAGCGACCCGCTGCCTCCCATGATTAGGGAGGATCTGCCGGTGGATACCATCCAGCGGCCCCACATCCCGACGCGCTGCGCACCCGCGATGCGGACGATTTCGACGATGCCCCCTGCCAGTTCCTCCACCGTCCTGCCGCCCACCGGGACGACCCAATCCGCCACCTCCTCGTACCTGGCCTTTCGCTTGACCAGCAGGCTCTCGAACTCGCGCCGGTCTCGAGCCAGGGGGCGACCGCTTCCTTTCACCCGCGACCAGGCTTCGGCTGCGGAAGTCTCGAGGTATGCCACTTGCCCTCGACCGCGAAGCAGAGCCGCTGCTTCATCGTTCTCCAGGGTTCCTCCCCCAAGAGCCAGCACCAGCCCACTGTCCTCCGCTCTGTCGGATAGGAGAGCCGCGAGGAGTTGGCTCTCGCGAGCCCTGAAGGCCGACTCGCCCCTCGTAGCGAAGAGGGCCTCGATGGTGACCCCCTCCGCTTCGACGATCTCGGCATCCAGGTCGAGGAAGCGCCACCCCAGTAGGTCCGCGGCCCTCTCGCCGACTGCCGTCTTGCCGCTGCCCATGAACCCGGTCAGGGCTAGGAGCGGCGCCACAGTCCGCGCTCCTCCAGGGTTTCTTCGTAGGCGAGGAGGGCCGCCCGCAACTGCTCAAGGCTATCGCCCCCGAATTTCTCCAAGTAGGCCTCAGCGAGGACGAGGGCGACCATGGCCTCCCCCACCACCCGAGCGGCCGGCACGGCCACCACATCACTACGTTCAACGTGGGCATCAGCAGGGCGAAGGGTCTCCACATCAACTGAAGGGAGGGGCGCAATGAGCGTGGAGATCGGTTTCATCGCGGCGCGCAGCACCACGGGCATCCCCGTGGTCATGCCTCCCTCGATCCCACCTGCGCGGTTGGTCTCCCTTCCGACCCAGCGGCTGCCGTCTTCGTCTCGGAGGACGATGGCGTCGTGGACCAAAGAGCCGGGCCGAGCGGCATTCGCGTAACCCTGTCCGATCTCAACGGCCTTGATGGCGGGAATACTGCCAAGCGCGCCCAGGAGCCTAGCGTCCAGGCGGTCGTCCGGCCGGGCATATCCTCCCAGGCCGGCACACAGACCCCAGGACCAGATCTCGAACACCCCGCCCAGCGTGTCCTCTGCCTCTCGAGCCTGGTCGATCGCCTCGCACATGGCGGCCGACGCCGCCGCGTCATCGCAACCTACTGCCGAGTCATAGGCTGCGTTCCAGTCGATCAGGTCGGGACGAGCGAAATCGGCGCTCTCAGCCAGGCCGATCGGACCGATACGGATGACCCGTCCGCGTACCGTCACGCCCAACTCGCACAGAAGACGCCTGCAGATGGCTCCTCCGGCTACCCGTCCGACCGTCTCGCGGGCGCTTGCACGCTCAAGAACATCCCTGACGTCGTGGTGACCGTACTTGGCCAGACCACTCAGGTCTGCATGGCCGGGACGAGGGACGGTGACACGCGGGCGTTCGGCGGTCTCGTGATCCTGCGGTGGTTCCGGAGACATCACAGCCAGCCAATTGGTGTGGTCCCTATTCTCGACCACGACACATATAGGGGTGCCGAGCGTGCGGCCCTGGCGAACACCAGCAAGAAAGCGACAACGGTCGGTTTCGATCGACATGCGGAGTCCTCGCCCGTACCCCTGTTGCCTTCGGCCGAGGTCGACATCGATGTCCGTTCGGGTGAGAGCCAGTCCCGCCGGCACTCCCTCGAGCACGCATACCTCGGCGGGCCCATGTGACTCTCCCGCTGTAGTCAGACGGAGGGTGCTCACATCCCCTTCCTCAAGGTAACGGCGCCTGTCGGCGCCGGTTCAAGCTTACAGACGAAGGCGCACGATCGCTGCAACGGCGCTACTCGTAGACCACCGATCCGACGGTGAGGACGCGTGTCTCGCTCCCATGAAGGAGGGTCACGACCTTGCTGGTGCTGTTGATATCGAGCACCTGGATCTGACCCCAACTGCTCGAGACCACGTCGCCCTCCCGTTTGTCCTTGAAGATGCTGCTGTCCACTTGGAAGGTGACAGCATCGGCGCCGCCGACCACGCCCACCGCGAGGATCTTGAGGAAGTGAACGCGCACCGCGGTCGTGGTGGTGGTCGAGGTGGGCTTCGTGGTGCTCGTCGTCGGGTACCGGGTGGTGGTCGTGTACCGCGTCGTGGTCGTGTAGTAAGTCGTGCCGGTCGTGTTGGAGCTTGGGGAGGTAGTGGCCGTCGTGCTGGTGCTTGGCGGGACTGCCTGCTGAACGAACGGATCCTTGCTGCTGAAGGTGGAGAACGCCTCCGCGTCAAGCGCGAACAGAGGTACGGCGGTCGTGGCGGTGGCGACCGCCTGCGCGCTGCTCTGCGAGGTCACCGCGCTTTCGGTGGTCGCCGTGTCGTCGTTCCCGCCAAAGCACCCGGCGACCACTGCGCTGAGGGCCAAGGCGAGAAGGACCGCTACGATGACCGACTGATGAAGCTTAGGCTTCAACACATCCTCCTACAAACCACCGGGACTGGTCGTGGTCGTTGTCTCACCGGAACTCGGCTCGGGTGCAGTGGAGCCCGTCGCGCCCGTCGCGGGAGCCTGGGCGGCGGTCGCGGCCGGGGCTGCCATCTGAAACGCGTAGAGAGCCATGTTCACGGCGAGCTCAGGGCTGACGGCAGCACTGGACCCAGATCCTTCCGTCTCTGCAGCCAATTGCAGATCAAGATTCTTGACCGCGAGCAATCGTCCTGGTCCCGCCACCATCTGTTCCGCCCGGTAGACGAAATCGCTGAGATCGAAATAGGTCCCTGTGAATTCGAGTGCAAGGGGAACGATGTCAAAACCCCCCGATTGCACGGGAGCGCCGGGAGTGATGGCGATGAAGGCGATACCTGACTGGTCCGCGAGATCCTGGATCTGAAGGAGAAGGCTGGGGATCTGCTCGCCTTCGGGTACCATCTTCGCCAACTCCAGCAACCTACCTCGATTCTTCTCACCGTCTTCCCGGATAGCTTCCGCTTGAGCCAGTTCTGCTTGAGCCGCGGTAAGCGCTGCGCGTTCGGTCTCGATGGAGGCCTCGACCGAGGCAATGTCCTGTCTTAGAGGGTTGATCAAGAAGAACCAAGCCAGCACCACGATGACGAGTAGGACCACACCGACGATTATGAGGCGAAGCGTGCGGTTCACGGTCACTCCACCTCCACCTGACTGAGAGGGAGCGGGGTGTCGGTACTCTCCGGGCCGTCGACCACGGCATCGATGGAAAAGCCCTTGACCTCGATCTCCGGATCTGTGGTTCCACGAGGCAGACCGGCCGATACGAGGTTGACTCCCGAGAGGGAAGGTACCAATTGGAGTCGGACGAGCACCTGCGCGATCTCCTGGAAACTATAGGTGTTGCCTTCGATGCTGATCTCGTTGTCACCGGCCTCAGCCGGGGCGGATTGGCCTCCTTCCGCTGCGGCGCCGGAAGACTTGGGATCCAATGTGGTCAGCGCAATCGTCTGGAACCAGGCGTTCTCGGGCACAACCAGGCTGATGGCGTCCAGAATGTCCGAGACCAAGGTGCGACTTGAATAGATCCCTTGCACGACCTCTTCGGCCTCGGCCCGATCGCGTTGGATGTCGCCGTATTGCTGGAGCTCCGCCAGCTGACCCTGGAGCACAGCGTTCTGTTGCTGCAGGTCGGCCAGTTCTTGCTCACGATCGGTCAGGGTGTTGTTGAGGAGGTAGTAACCGAATCCTATGGCGAAGATCACGACGATGGCCGCGCCTAGCAGTGCCAACAAGCCCACGTCGGTGGCCGTTCTCGACCTCTCAGACGGGGGGACCAGGTTTACTCGCCGAGCCATCCTATTCGTCTCCGGCCAGCGCGAGGCCGATCGAGACTGCCAGCGAGGGCGCCACGAATGCCAGGTTGGCATCCGGGACGTCCGAAACGTTCTGGGAGATATGGACAAGGGGGTTGCCCAAGGTTACCGGTATCGCCAGGGCCTCGCTCAGGTGGGCATCCAGGTTCCTGACGAGCGCTCCCCGTCCACTCAGTATGAGGTCCACGACTCTCGGCGCGTGCTCCTGCCCCTGGTAGTAGTCGAACGATCTGCGGATCTCATCACTCAGTTCCGATGCCTCTAGTCCAAGCCGCTTATGGGTATCGGCGACCACGTCCTCTGGGTAGTATTCCGCGTCGGCCGGCAAGGGTCCCGGAAGACCCAAGCGCTGGACCATCGTCTGGGCGTCGGCATACGGAATGGCCCGCTGCTCGCTGAGAGCACGCGGGAAGCGATCGCTCGAGAAGTTGATGATGCGCGTGAATTTCAAGACCCCGTCCACGGCTACCACCAGCGTGGACACGGACGACGAGATATCCGCGATCCCCCGGCACGTCCCCCCGCCCGGAGTCTCTCCAAGAAAAGAGGCGGGTGGAAGAAGGGCACGGATGAGTGCCAGGCTGGAAACGTCGATGCCGGCGACTTTGAGGCCGGCCTGTTTCAGCGCACCAAGAAGGGTGCCTATCATCGTCCTCTGGGCCGCGACCAGTAGCACCTCCTGGCGGGCAGACCCATCCGGATTCACCCGCTTTCCGACCACTTGGAAGTCGAGCACGACTTCGTCCACAGGAATGGGGATGTAGTCCTGGGCCTGGAACTCGATGGCGCCCCGCAACTCCTCTTCGGTCATCTCCGACATGTCGATATTCCGGACGATGACTTTCTGGTTGCTGACCCCCACCTGAACGGAGCGGCCACGCAGCTTGTACTGGTTGACAAGAGCCTTGAGCTCACGCGCGAAAAGGTCGCCGTCGACTATCTCCCCATCTACCACCAGCCCCTCAGGCAGCGGCCAGTCGAAATACTGGCGCAACTTGAGGCTGCCGGGATCTCCGGCTACGTGAAGCGCGACGATGTTGGAACCTCCGACATCGAGCACCCATTGCCCCGATTGGTGAAAGCCTAAAGCCATCGGCTCACCTCGACCCCGCGCTCAGATTCGCCCTCGTTTGCTTGTACACTCTAAACTCTATCACGCCTAACAACACGAGCAATCACCTTTTGCACAATCTTGTTCGGGTCAATTGTAGACTCTCAAGTACGAATTCAGTAAGGTCTCGCCGACCAACGCGGCGAGTATCGCACCCATAGCCAGATATGGACCAAAGGGTATCTTTTCTTTTCGCGAACGCTTCTGCACTAAGAGCATAAAAACACCCACCAGACTGCCAAGAAGAAAGGCTGCGAACAGGGCGACCACTACATAAGCCCCCAACACCGCCCCCATGAAAAGCGCCAGTTTGACATCCCCCGGCCCCATCCCCCCCGGCCAGATCAGTGCGAGGGCGAACAGGAAAGCTGCCGCACCGAGACTGCCGGCGACGTAGACCCACCAACTCTGGGGGTTCAGGGTCATCGAGGCCACCAAACCCATCACCGCTCCCGGCAGCACGATCCTGTTGGGAATGATCATGTGATCGTAGTCGATGAAAGCCACGGCCACCATAGCCGCTATGAACGCCCAAGATACGAGCAGCGGCCAATCCAGGCCGAAACGCCAGAAGGCAAGTACGAACGCCGCGCCCGTGATCGCCTCTACCAGGGGGTACCGTATAGATATGGACGACCCGCACTCTCGACATCGGCCCCGAAGAACCAGCCAACTCACGATCGGGATATTGTCGTAGAACCGGATGGAAGTCCCGCACCGAGGGCAGTGCGAACCGGGTCGCATCAGGGACTCGTGGCGGGGCAGACGATAGATGACGACGTTCAGGAAGCTGCCTACGGCCAGTCCCAGCATTAGTGCGACTGCATAGAGATAGTACTGCAATTCGCCACACCCTCCCTGGAACGCGTTCGCTACCTCCGTATATCGGCCCTTTTCGCCAAGGCTTGAACGAAAAAGGCGTCACGCGCACTAAGGTACCGCAGCTCTGACTGGGGAGGTACGGGACTTTGGTCGTATTTGACTTGGCGCGCGAGCGCCCGTACGGGAGACAAACACTGGAAAGAAGAGCGGCGAGGAAGACCGGGCAGGAAGAGCGCTAACGACTCAGGCGAGCCAGCCCCCCGCCTTCATAGCCCGGCCGAGGACCTCTTGTCCGGCCGGAGTGAGACGCGCTAGGGGCGGCCGAAGCGGCCCGGCGGGCAGGCCCAGCCATGCGACCGCCTGCTTGACCGGCGTGGGGTTGGGCTCCACGAAGAGAGCGTCGATCACCTCCATCAGACGATAGTGGATATCGCGTGCGTCGGCGATATGTCCCTGCCACACCGCCTCGCACATCGCCTTCACCTCTCTGCCCACGACGTGGGCGACGGCGGCGATGGCTCCGGCTGCGCCGTGACAGAGCAGGCTGAACGTCATGATGTCTTCGCCTGAGTAGATACTGAAGGTAGCAGGGTCGGTGCCCCGGTAGATCTCCATGGCCTGGTGGAGGTCTCCGGAGGAGTCCTTAAGGCCGACCACCTGCGGCACCTCCCTCCAGAGGCGGATAATGGTCTGCGGTTCAATGTTGCGGCTGGTGCGGCCCGGGATGTTGTAGATCACCATGGGTAGGCCGGTGGCTTGTGAGATCGCCTGGAAGTGGTTGAAGAGCCCTTGCTGGGTGGGCTTGTTGTAGTAGGGTCCCACCTGCAGCGTGGCATCGGCACCCAGCTCCCGAGCCGACTGGGTCAGCTCGATAGCCTCTTGAGTCGAGTTGGACCCCGTGGAGGCGATCACAGGTACGCGCCCCTTCGTATGCTCGACCACGGCTCGGATCACGTCGGCGTGTTCTTTGTGGGAAAGGGTGGCCGATTCCCCCGTGGTGCCGCAGGGAACAAGCCCATCGACCTTGACCTCCTCGACGTAATAGTCGACCAACCGGGCAAGGCCCTCGTAGTCCACACTGAGGTCGTCCTTGAAGGGAGTGATCAAAGGCAAGATGACCCCTCGCAGACCCCATTCGACCTTAGCTGCCACGACTTCCTCCCACACTCGTCGCCCGCAAAGCACTCGTGCACCACTGGGTCTGCATTATAGGGGGTCCGGGGGCCCTGAGAAACCCGGACATAAAGTGGGGGCCCGCCATCGCTGGCGGGCCCCAATATAATCCCGGCGACTTCCTACTCTCCCACAGGGTCTCCCCTGCAGTACCATCGGCGTTGAGAGGCTTAACTTCTCTGTTCGGAATGGGAAGAGGTGGTTCCCCCTCGCTATGGTCACCGGAAACTCAAGAACGGCATCCCGGGCGCGCGCACCCTCAAATCTGCATAGTGACTGAGCAATGTGTTAAGTCAAGACCTCGACCGATTAGTACTGGTCTGCTGAAGACATTACTGCCCTTACACATCCAGCCTATCAACCTGGTGGTCTACCAGGGGTCTTACCTAGTTACCTAGTGGGAGATCTTATCTCGGGGTCTGCTTCCCGCTTAGATGCTTTCAGCAGTTATCAGTTCCAGACGTAGCTATCCAGCGGTGCCGTTGGCACGACAACTGATACACCAGAGGTCTGTTCATCCCGGTCCTCTCGTACTAGGGACGAGTCCCCTCAAATCTCCTGCGCCCACGACAGATAGGGACCGAACTGTCTCACGACGTTCTGAACCCAGCTCGCGTACCGCTTTAATGGGCGAACAGCCCAACCCTTGGGACCTACTCCAGCCCCAGGATGCGA
>Ga0209254_10001214_pt1 | contig 22875 bp, 24 predicted proteins | sample FrelakmetDIP11DI_FD_187148 | JGI IMG/M metagenome (GOLD analysis project Ga0209254, IMG submission 187148) | Freshwater lake sediment microbial communities from the University of Notre Dame, USA, for methane emissions studies - DIP11 DI (SPAdes)... | ecosystem: Environmental > Aquatic >...
GCTGTCAACGTCGTCTTCCCATGGTCTACATGCCCGATCGTCCCTACGTTCGCATGAGGCTTTACCCTCTCAAATTTTGCCTTCGCCATTTTTCCTCCTCTTTGACCAGTTGTTAGTTTATAGTTTTAGTTTTCAGTTTTTCATCTGACAACTAACGACTGAAACCCGACAACTATTTCTGCCTTGTACAGAGCCCATGACCGGGATTGAACCGGTGACCTCATCCTTACCAAGGATGTGCTCTACCGACTGAGCTACATGGGCACATGGAGCGGGAAACGGGATTCGAACCCGCGACCCTCAGCTTGGAAGGCTGACGCTCTACCACTGAGCTACTCCCGCACTCAAAAAAGTTGAAAGTGCAAAGTTTAAAGTTAAAAGTTTTAAAAAACATTTCCCAACTTCTTCACAGTCTTTACTCCTTACTCTTAACTTCTAACTGCAAACTTTGCTTCGCACAGTTCGTATGGTGGAGAGGGGAGGATTTGAACCTCCGAAGGCTGCGCCGGCAGATTTACAGTCTGCTCCCTTTGGCCACTCGGGAACCTCTCCCTGGAGCCACCGAAGGGAATCGAACCCCCGACCCGCTGATTACAAATCAGCTGCTCTGCCTGCTGAGCTACGGTGGCTTCATTACATCCCCTGAACATTATAAGGGCTGAAAAAGACAATACTAATCCCTTTCAATTAGAATAGAAATTAAACAACTTTTATCATAAAAAGGTCAATTGGAGAAATAAGAATATAACTATTATTATTGAAGAATATCTTTGATTTTCTATTTATTTTGAATTCTTTGTCTCAATATCTCAAAAGCGCATATTGAAGCAGCCACAGAGACATTGAGGGAGTTTATTCTCCCCCTCATCGGAATTTTTATAAGCATATCACACTGATTACTCACTGTTTTCCGCAATCCCTTTCCCTCTGAACCAACGACAAGAGCTATCGGGATCGAAAGATCAAAATCCCATAATATCTTTTGCGCTCCAGCATCAGTTCCAACAATTGTTATCCCGCTTTCTCTCATCTCATGGATTGCATGCTTGATATTTGTCACACTTGTTACGGGAACATACTCGACCGCACCTGCCGACACCTTTGCAACTTCAGCACTAAGGGTAACTGATCTGTGAGACTGGATGACAATGCCGTGGATCCCGGCTGCATCCGCCACCCGTAAAAGAGCCCCGAAATTCCTTGGATCTTCTACACAATCCAGGATCAGAAAAAAAGGAATTTCATTTTTTTTCAAAGGAATGTCTAACAATTCATCGAGAGGCACATAGTTTTTCGGCGAAACCGATGCTGCAATGCCCTGATGCCCTTTCTTGAAGATATTGTCAAGGAAAGCCGGCACAACAATCGTGACAGGGATATTCCTCCTTGCTGCTTCTTTTCTGATTTCCGACGCTTTTTCGTGCCTGCCTGAAGACAGAAAAATTTTTTTTATCCTTCTCCCCGCCTTGATTGCTTCAAAGAGAGGATTAATGCCGTATATCCAGTCGTCAGCCAACCCTGACTTTCCAGTCTGTTCCGTCTTTTTTATCTTCAAGGATAATCCCTTTTTCTTCAAGTTCTCGTCTTATTGTATCTGCCAACTGCCAGTCTTTCCTGAGTCTTGCATCCCGGCGTTCCTTAATCTTCTGATGAATCTCTGTTTCAGAAAGTGCAATACTTTTCACCTTCATTAATGATGCATACCACTCCAGGGGTGTCCGGCCAAACAAATGAAGGATTTCCCCCGCTTCTGCGAGGCGTTCTTGGGCTGACAGGACAAGTTGCCTGTCTTGTAAGCTTGATGGCTTACTGTCAAGAAATCTGTTCAGCTCCCGGACGAGTTCGAAGATATGTCCAATCGCAAGGGCAGTATTGAAGTCATCGTCCATTGCCTCTTGAAAATTCCCTATAAAAAAAGATGAGAGCAGTGCAGAGAACAGTTCGCCTGCCTTTGATAATGCTTCCTTGTCGTCTGTCTTTTTTTCGACAAAGTCCTGAATCCTCATTATTGTTGTGTAGTACTTGTCTATCGAAGCCTCTGCCTCTTGCAACAGCAGATCTGAAAATTCAATAGGACTTCGATAATGGGTCGACAGCAGAAAAAACCTGACTACTTCGGGATCGAACCTGTCAAGGACTTCCCTGATCGTAAAAAAATTTCCGAGAGACTTGGACATCTTTTCTTTATCAATGGTGATAAAACCATTATGCACCCAGTACTTGACAAAGGGTTTCCCTGACGCTGCTTCGGATTGCGCGATCTCATTCTCATGATGGGGAAAGAGCAGATCAGCACCCCCCCCGTGAATATCAAAACTTTCCCCAAGGTGTTTCATCGACATGGCAGTGCATTCGATATGCCAGCCCGGCCTGCCCTCCCCCCAGGGGCTCTCCCAGAATGGTTCCCCTTCTTTTGATTTTTTCCACAGGGCGAAATCGAGCGGGTTCCTCTTCCTCTCATCTACCTCGATTCTTGCCCCTGCAATCATTTCGTCCGTATCCCTTTTGGACAGTTTCCCATATGCCGGAAATGCATCCACCGAATAATACACGCTCCCGTCAGCTTCATATGCAAAGCCTTTCTCTATAAGCTTCTGAACGATTGCAATGATCTCTCCGATGTGCTCTGTCGCTTTTGGCTCAACATCCGCCCTTCCGACTCCAAGCCTGTCCATATCCGTATAATATTCATCGGTATATTTCTTTGCCACGGCATCCCAGGGAATTCCCTCCTTCTGTGCCCGGTTGATAATCTTGTCATCTATATCGGTAAAATTCCTCACATAGGTCACATGAAAACCTTTATAGTGGAAATACTTCCTCATGACATCAAAGACTATTGCGCTTCTCGCATGTCCTATATGACAGTAATCATAGACTGTCACTCCGCAAGCATATATCCTTACTTCGTTCTTCGAAAAGGGGATAAATTCTTCTTTTTTTCCTGTAAGCGTGTTATAAATTTTCATTCGAATCTGCTTAACCGTCAGTTGATAAATTTTTTGTAGTGAGATTATACAACAAATAGTTACTGTTAATGTCCGATGAAAATTGCTTATGCTATTATATCAACCATGGAACAGCCGCATACAGAAGCTCCTGATATGCAAAAGATGATCGCAGAGTATATGGAGAATGGCTGTCTGGATAATATCATAGATATGTTCAAATACGATAAAACCCTCTATGATTATATCCCTGGATTGATGACAGACGAAAGGTTACGGGTACGCATAGGAACCATAGCTCTCCTGGAAACGCTCAAAAAAGAGGATGCCGAAAGCATCGGAAAGGCCATCCAGCCACTCATCCCCCTGTTGAAAGATGAAAACCCGCGCATCAGAGGCGATGTAGCCTATGTTCTTGGCTTAATAGGAGATCGGGAAACCATCCCGGTTCTCGAACAGATGATAAACAATGAAGATCCGAATGTGGGGATAATCGTTCGGGAAGCGATTGAGGATATCCAATCACGTCAAAGTTAAGGCAAATTATTATTAGTACCCTCCCTTTACCCCTCTTTATAAAAGAGGGGATTATTTCTTCTTTTCAGAAAGGTATCCAGGTGTTAACTCCCCCTTTTTTAAAGGGGGACACAGGGGGATTACCGATCAATAGTACTGAGAGTACAAAATCCTCTCTTAAGGAAATAAAGATGCTTACAACGGTGTTTTCTCACTTGACAAATGACTATTTGATCTTACATAGTTAGACTGCCTGTCGCACGGCACGTGATAGGTTCTTAGGGTTAGTAGTTGATAACAATCAAAAGGAGGAAGGATGAGTACACGGCTTTATGTAGGCAACATCTCCTTTAAGGCAACCGAGGATGATGTGAAAGACCTGTTTTCTCAGGCGGGCGAAGTGGTTTCTGTAAAGCTTATTAAAGATGCATCAACAGGCAGAGCGAGAGGTTTTGGCTTTGTGGAGATGTCCACAGACGAAGAAGCGCAGAAGGCTGTTTCTCAGTTGAATGGCAACAACTTCATGGAAAGAAGCATCGTTGTGAACGAGGCGAAACCCCAGGAAAAAAGGGAAAGAGGCGAATACAGGGAAAAAAGTGGTTACGGATCCCGAGGGGGGAGAAGATAGGCTTTCCTCTGTAGTCTTATCCAGCCGACCGAGAGGATTTCTTAAGAAGCATCGACCCAGGCGAGAGATAAAGTTCTTTAGAAACAACTTCGCATTTGGATTGAAAAAGCAAAAAAATATTCTTTTCAGTGCCTGCGAGCGTTTCAAAGTTTGCCTGTCCCTTACTGATGATAAGCGTAGCATGGTGAAAAGTCTCCTGGAATGCTGAAGATGTCCAGGCAAGAATTGTCCCTACAGCGTCCGATCCGTTATCAATCACTTTGCAAACATCACTGAGGCGGGATTCTTCTGCATCTGTCATGGTCGTATCATTGATGACAGGCGATCCTTTGACAACTGCTGTTATGTTCTTTCCGCGGGACATCAGGGTTTCGATGAGAATTCTGTCGAATACGATTTCCCCGGCATTATCCGTTAGGTAGAGAATCTCATCCGTATCAGATAATGCCTCAATAAGGGAAGAATAATCATCAACGGCTAACTGACTATTCAGGGCTCTCCTGATTGCACCTTCAACATCAACAGAAGTAAATATTCCGAAATCTATGACATTCCCCGCTATGGCGAGTCGTATGCTCGTCAAGAGTGGATCGGTACTTTTTTCGACCACCGTCTTGAGGGATGGATAAAGCCTGAGTGCAATCTGGTTATATTCTGATTTTATGTCCTTGAACGGATCTTTACCCAACATCTGCCTGATCTTCCTGTGGATAAACGTCGTTGTGTAAGCAGGCGGTTTCGAGGTATCAGTCATCCGGATAGCTTCGCATGTGCTTTTCAATATTTCTTTCTGCAACGATTCATCGTCTGTTCCAAGCCTGAGTGCAATAATCGCCTGCTTCAGGAAGCAGGGGAAACAATCAACAGATACCTTCATGATAAGGACGTATCTTTTTTCATGGCATGCGCCTTTTTCTCAATTTCGTCCGCCATCTTCTTTTTATAGGTTTTTAATCTCTTCGCGACTTCCGGATCTTTTCTCCCGATGATCTGGGCTGCAAAAAACGCTGCATTCTTAGCCCCGGCATTGCCAATAGCCATTGTCGCAACTGGCACTCCCGGCGGCATCTGCACTGTCGAAAGGAGTGAGTCAAGTCCGTTAAAAGGTGATGCATTGATAGGCACCCCTATCACAGGGATGACCGTATGGGCTGCGATTACTCCGGCCAGATGGGCTGCCATTCCGGCTCCGGCAATGATCGCATCAAAGCCTTCTTTCTCAGCATCCGAGGCAAGTTTTATAGCACGTCCTGGTGATCTGTGGGCGGATGCGATCGTCATTGTGCATGGAATCTGTAATTCCTTGAGTATTTCACATGCTTTTTCCATAACCGGGAGGTCGGAATCACTCCCTAACACAATTAATACCCGTGGTTTCATATGCTCTCCCCTTTCTTTTAATCCGGAAAATGCATTTTAAACGTGCAGATGTTGTAAGAAAAATAATTTTTCGATACCATAGTATACCTCTCTCTGATGGTTTCACTCATCTCTTTACTCAGAAAGCGATGAAAGATATTTTAATCAAATCATCGAGTTAAATAATTTTTAGAACAATGTCTGCACGTTTGGGGTTAAGATATTGTTTCCTATATCTTTTCTGTATTGCATTCTTTCGAAATGGATTTTTTCAACCGCACTGTATGCTCTAATTTTTGCTTCTTCCAGGCCTTTGCCGGTAGCTGTTATGTATAGTGCATTACCACCCGGGGTAATAATGTCATTATTGTCAAATACGGTATTTTCTTGGAATACAAAAACATCCTCCATCGTCTTTATTATATCCAGGCCTTTTATCTTTGAGCCTGTGCTTTCTTTAGCAGGCTCCTTTTTTAAAAAAAGCATGACGCATACTGACATCTTTTCGTCCCACCTCATTTCTATCTCTGAAAGCCTTTCTTCCGTTGCTGCCAGGATCAGCTCTCCGATATCTGATTTAAGTCTGGGCAGGATGGTCTGCGGCTCCAGATCGCCGAACCCAAATTGCAATTCAAAAATATCTATGCTGTTCTGCTGCATAATAAGATCTGCTGAGATAAACCCCTTGAATTGTATCCCCTCAGCGTTCAATGCCTTCTGGAGAGGGTGCATAACTTTTTCCATGATGTCATTCTCGATTTCTTTGGTGATCGCGGGAACAGGGCTATATGATCCAAATACCTCAGCATCAGAATGTGTATCATAATCCGGTATCCCTCTGTATTTGTAAACGCTTGCAAGCGGCACGATTGTCCTGCCGTCTGATATGGTTAAAAGCGATATTCTTTGGCCTTTCAGATGCTCTTCAATAATGACCCGGTTGCCTGCATCCCCATAGGTTTTTTCTTTCATAATGCGTTTGAGGGTATCCACTGCATCCTGAACGGTTGATACGAGAAATACCCTTCTGTCTCCGGGATATCCGTTTGTCTTGATGACCAATGGAACGCCCTTCAACTGGACATAATCCTGTGCGAGCAAATTCGAGGAAAAGACCTGGTACTCTGCTATTGGTATTCGATGACGTTTCATGAAATTTTTTATGAGAACCCTGCTTAACCCAAATGATAGGGCTTCTCTGTTGAGGCCCAATATCCTGCATCCGTGACGTTCGAAAATATCAACAATGCCCTGTTCCAGAAATTTTTCAGAACAGACAATGGTCAGGTCAATCCACTCATATTTCACAAAATCCGCCAGTGCGTTGAAATTATGAGGGCTGACATCTATACATTCTGCGATTTCGGCAATACCGGCATTGCCCGGAGAACAGTAAAGCTTCGTAATATGTTTACTCTGGGAGAGTTTCCATATAATTGCATGTTCCCTCCCGCCTCCGCCGATGACCAGTATCTTCACAGTAACCTCAAATGACCACTTCTGTTATCATTTGTCTGTCACTTTTGTTAAATAATCCGCAATCAATCCATCGTATCTGGATGTATGCCGGAAGACCTTTTTGGCAAGTTCCAGTCTTGTTGCATAGGGCAGGTCCCCATTAAGGCCTTTCATTTCGCTGATAACCTTTCCGTAATCAGACGGATCAATAATAACAGCCACATCCTGAAAGTTTTTTGAAGCAGAACGCAGCATTGCGGGGCCACCGATGTCAATATTCTCAATAGCCTCTTCAAAAGAAACACCTGTCTTTGAGATTGTCTCTTCAAAAGGATAAAGATTGACAACAACCATGTCAATCATTTCGATGTTGTACTTCTTTATCTCTTCCATGTCTTTTGGATTCTTTCTTCTTGAAAGAAGGCCACCGTGAATCCTGGGGTGAAGGGTTTTCACCCTGCCGTCGAGCATTTCCGGTGATCCGGTATGTTCCGATACATCCTTAACCGGAATGCCTGCTTCCCGCAGGGTTTTCGCTGTCCCGCCCGTCGAGAGTATCTCGATAGTCATTCCATGAAGTTCTTTTGCAAACTCTACAACGCCTTTTTTATTAGAGACACTGATGATTGCCCTCTTTATTTTTGCCATACCCCCTCCTTTACAACAAATCCGAAATCCCAAGCACGAAATCCTCAACAGAGTCTACCCATAAACTCCATATTTCGATATTAGGATTTAGGATTTTTTTCATATTTGATATATCCTTCTTCCATCATGCTTGTGTATTTATTATCTCCAATAATGACATGGTCAAGAACTTTTATGCCTACTATTTCTCCAGCATTCATAAGACGCTCAGTAACAATGATATCTTCACGGCTCGGACGTGGATCGCCACTGGGATGGTTGTGGACAAAAATGACCGAAGCAGCTGATTCCTTTATCGCATTTTTGAAAGCCTCACGGGGATGTATCAGTGAGTTCGTCAGGGTTCCCTCAGAAACACAGTAATCCTTGCTTATCCTGTTTTTTGCATCTAACATCGCGCAGTAAAATACCTCTTTTTTCAGATCTTTCAAGCGCTGGTGATAGTATGCGTACACATCACTGCCTGATGAGAAGGCAGGGCCTCTTTTGGCAGGTTCTTCAAGCAGCCTTCTTCCCAGTTCAAAGGCAGCTTTCAGTTGAGCAACCTTTGCATTTCCTATACCTTTGAATGGTCCGAATTCTCCGCACGATGCATTCTCGATCCCCCTGAGGTTCTCAAAAGCAGTCAAAATTTCCAGGGCGAGGTCAAGGGCACTCTTACCCCCGCCTCCGGTACGGAGTATTATTGCCAGGAGTTGAGCATCTGAAAGATGATCAGCACCATGCCTTAATAATCGTTCCCGGGGCCGCTCGCCTTCAGGCCAGGTTTTTATGCTGTGCGTCCCCATAAGATGAAAAAATTTTAGCATCTGCAAGAATCATTGGTAAAGGAATATCTGAAGAACACACGACGGGTACATTGTTTGAGCCAGATCCATTTGCCAATATTTTCGATGCCCCCCTCTTGGGTTAAGAGGGGGTGAGGGGGAGTTACAGTGAGAATACAAAGATAACCCCCTCAATCCCCCTTAATTTAAGGGGGAAGCTGTCTTGTTTCATAAAGGTAAATATAGCAACTAATTTGTTACAGACCCGAACCTGCCTGCGGCTTTGAGAAAAAAATCCAAGAGTTGTAATATATAAGATAAAATAAAGCCGATGTAGTATCAGCTCAATTTAGGAGGAATGAATGAAAAATAACGAAGCGAAATCATATATAAGGAATAAAAAAGGCTTTACCCTTGTTGAGTTGATTGTCGTCATGGTTATTCTGGGTATGCTGGCTGCGCTTGTCTTCCCGAAATTAATACCCAAAGTCGGGAAGGGCAAGCAGTCTGCTGCTAAAACACAGATAGAGCTTCTCGGTCAGGCCCTTGACCAGTTCAGGCTTGATACCGGCAGGTATCCGACTACCTCAGAAGGCATGAACGCACTCATTACAGATCCAGGCTTAAACGGTTGGGACGGGCCATACCTGAAAAAGGCCTTGCCTAATGACCCGTGGGGAAGACCATATCACTTCGAAGCACCCGGCGCCCATGGTGATTATGATCTTATCTCTTATGGTGCCGATGGTACTCCCGGCGGTGAAGACGAGGCGAAAGATATCAATAGCTGGGAATAAGCGCAAGTTTATTCTTCCTGTCTGACATTTTACGTCAGCTTATATTCGTTAAACATACCTTTAACGCGACCTCCAAAGGATTAATCAATAATTATATCGGCGCACTCCTTTAACTCATAAACCTTCTAACTTTCTGATTATTCAGTATTTTTTATATCACAAATAATTGCGAATTCCACTTTCTATCATCTGGCATAGAGCTTGCTTCTTAATTTCTCAACTGAAAGAAACGAAGGAGGTGATGCATTACAAGCAGGTAGCAGACAGCAGATAGGAAATAGGAGTTAGTTGATTGGAAACAATGTAACCGCTCGTATCGAGCGAAACAAAAAGAAGGAGGAAAAGATGTTTCAGACAATTCAAAAGATGAAGGTAAGGGACGAAAGAGGGTTCACCCTCATTGAACTCCTGATCGTCGTGGCAATTATCGGTATTCTGGCAGCAATTGCAATCCCCGGCTACCTCGGTATGCAGGAAAGAGGCAGGAAAGGTGCAGTAACAAGAGCCTCTTCAGCAATAGAGCCCGAACTCCAAGGCTGGCTTAACTCAGCATTAAAGGGTGTTGCCGGTACACAGATGGGTATTATAGAAGTAGATTCAACCGGAGACGGTCAGATTACTGTTGCAGATGCAACGAACAGTCAGATGGGTGCTTGGCTTAATCTCGGCAACCTTGATGAAGCTTTCGTGAATGCACGGCAGAGTCAGTATCTGGAAAAATCTCCATGGAACCCAGCAGTAAGTCTGTTTACTACAGCTGCGGCCAATACATCTGTGCTGCAACAGGTCGCTATCACCCAGAATGCAGCTGGTGCCCCTCTTCTTCAGGTCATAGCGGCGGATAAAATGGGAGTATTACACAATAAGACCCTCTATTCTGATTAGTATTAAGTGGCTTGAGGCCCGGCATAGCCGGGCCTTTTTTTTGGACGATGAAATTATTACAAAAATAGTATAAATTAAGGGATAAAAAATACATTGCTTAACAAAACTATTAACCCGGCAATTATAATGGTCATCCTGAACGAAGTGAAGGATCTCGTAACAGCATGGAAATACAAGATCCTTCGCGCTGCTCAGAATGACATCATTCAAGTGTTTGCTTGCCGGTTTAATAATTACCAAATGAACCAACGAAAAGAAAGTGGTTTCACCCTGATCGAGCTGCTGATCGTTGTGGCGATCATCGGCATTCTTGCAGCGATAGCAATTCCCGGGTATCTCGGGATGCAGGAGAGAGGGAGGAAGGGTTCAATCGTCCGGGTGGCAACAGCAACGGAACCCGAACTCCAGGCGTGGCTTCATTCCGCTATTAAAGGTGTTTCTGGTTTACAAGCAGGTATTATAGAAGTAGATTCAACCGGAGACGGTCTGATCACTGCAGCAGATGCAACGAACAGTCAGATGGGTGCTTGGCTTAATCTCGGCAACCTTGATGATGCTTTCGTGAATGCACGGCAGAGTCAGTATGTGGAAAAATCTCCATGGAACCCAGCAGTAAGTCTGTTTACTACAGCTGTGGCCAATACATCTGTGCTGCAACAGGTCGCTATCGCCCAGAATGCAGCAGCGGGTCCCCCTCTTCTTCAGGTCATAGCGTCGGATAAAATGGGAGTATTACACAATAAGTCAGTTTATTCCGACTGATGTTCAAGTTGAACACCTCAGACGGTATTCATGAATAAAAAAACCCTCCTTATCACAATCTTTTCTTTTGTAATTCTCCTGAGCACTTTTTTCTATGTCTATCTTTCAATAAATCTTTTTGATTCGGACTTCTGGTGGCATGTCGCTACCGGAAAGTACATTGTGGAAACAAGCTCTATACCCGATACAGACCCTTTTTCATTCACAGCCAACCGGGAAGAAAATCGAAACCTACTTCCCGAGAGAGAGAACTTCATATTAAAACAGTATTGGCTTGGCCAGATCATTTTCTATCTGATCTTCGATCTGTTTGGCCCGAAGGGAATTATCACTCTCAGGGCATTAATCCTGTTCATGGTGCTTCTCCTGGTCTTATGGAGACTGATGCGCCTAAAGGTCAGCTTCTATATCATATTTGTGTTTATCTCTTTTGTATATCTCGAATTAGCCCGTTTTACAGGAGAACGCCCGGTTTTATTCACCATACTCTTTGCAGTCCTAACATTTATCGTTCTTGAAGAGTTTAAACAAAAGAAAACAAAGATAATATTACTTCTCATACCCCTGATGTTTCTCTGGGCCAACCTTCATGGCGGATTCATTATGGGAGTGGTTATTATCGGCATATATATGGTTTTCGAGGGCGCAAAAATTAGTTTGAAAAAAGCTGAACTCTCAAAACAGGAAATATCGTTATTCTATATAGGTACGGTATTATCTGTAGCAGCTTCGTATATTAATCCTACAGGCTGGGACGCCTTTCCCATCGCCCTTTCTCCAAAGTATAAGTTCCTGGAAACAGGTATACAGGAATATCAATCTCCTTTCGTCCTTTATTTCAATAAACTTTCAAACATAGATTACGGATATCTTGCATTGGCTGTGCTTTTCCCTGTTATCCTGTTGCTTCGAAACAGAAAATTTGATGTCACCCATGCAATCCTCCTTTCCGGCCTTTTCATCATGGCTGCAAAAACAGGTCGGTATTCAATTTATTATGTTTCTATTGCTGCAATCGTGCTGGGCAAGGAAATGGATATTCTTTTTCAACAATTATTTGCAAAAATATCTCAAAAGACTGTTACAAAAATACATACTGCTTTCGCTATTCTTGCTTTAATATCTTCTCTTGTCTTTTTTATTGGTGTCTTTAAATTTCAGTGGCTGCAGATGGATGTAGCAAGAGGATCGTTTGTGCCTGAAGGAGCAGTCGATTTCGTCGAAAAAAATAAGCTCGAAGGCAACATGCTGAACAGTGCCTCGTTTGGCGGTTATATTACCTGGAGATTATATCCCTGGAAAAAAACCTTTGTTGATACCCGCTGGCTGAACTATACGGTACAACAGGAATATGCATGGATAACATCTACCTTTGAATCCTTTTCAGGCAAAGAACTTGCGGCAGGGAAAATACCTCTCTGGAAGAGATTATTGAAAAACTATGATATAAACTTTATTCTGATCGACACGCTTGATGTTTATGGAAATGTACCAAAGCTCCTTTTGACATTGCCAGAGGACGAAGACTGGGTGCCTGTTTATGCTGAACCAATGGCTTTCGTTTTTGTCAGGAATATTCCGGGAAATAGTACTATAATAGAAAATTTTAGATTACAAAAAGACCATGTCTATAATACAGTAATTATGGTAGCTGCACAGATGGCAATTTACAAACAGTCTAATCCGAAATATCTTATTACACTCGGTAAAACTTTCTATAGTATGGGAAGACTGCATGATGCCCTAACTGCATATCAGTATGCATATAAAAGATTTCCCAAGGAACAGGGCTTAAAGGAAAAGATCGCCCACGTGGAATCTGAAATAGAAAAGGAAAAGAATGAAAGAGATTAAAGTCGGAATAATAGGATGTGGCTACTGGGGGCCTAACCTCATCAGGAATTTCAATGAGAATTATCAAACGGATTTACGGTACGCATGTGATCTTGATGACCAAAGATTGGAAAGGATAAAAGTACGGTATCCTGCGGTAACCGTGACAAAAAATTACAAGGATCTGCTGACGGATAAAGATGTCCACGTTGTAGCTATTGCGACTCCAGTCTATACGCATTACCGGTTTGCAAAAGAAGCCCTTGAAGCAGGGAAACATCTTCTCATTGAAAAGCCCATGACATCAAACAGTAAAGAGGCAGGAACACTTGTCAACCTTGCAGAGAAGAAAAATCTTATGATCTTTGTCGATCATACATTCATATATACCGGTGCGGTGAAAAAAATGAAGGAAGTTATATCTTCTCAGAACCTTGGCGATATTTACTATTTTGATTCAGTAAGGGTCAATTTAGGTTTATTCCAGCCAGACATTAATGTAGTCTGGGATCTCGCTCCCCATGATATCTCCATTATGGATTATCTTATCCCGGGAAAACCAAAGAGTGTTGTTGCGATCGGTGGGAGTCATACAGGAAACAATATAGAAGATATAGCTTATGTAACCGTGATGTACAGCAGTGAACTCATGGCACACTTTCATATAAACTGGATGTCTCCTGTCAAGATCAGAAGAATCATTATCGGCGGCAGCAAGAAGATGATTGTTTTTGACGATCTTGACCCGTCAGAGAAGATTAAAATTTACGACAAGGGAATCTTACTTGCGAAAACAGATAAGAAAGTCTTCTACCAAAATATTATTCAATACAGGATTGGTGATATGTATGCACCGAAGATCGATCAGACAGAGGCGCTCAAGGGCCTGATTGATCATTTGGCTGACTGTATAAAAAAGAAGAAAAAACCTATCACTGACGGGGAATCAGGGTTACGGGTTGTAAGGATACTGGAAGCGGCCGATAAATCAATAAAGAAGGGCGGAGCAAAGATCACGTTATGAATAATCTCATCTATCCCAATGTTATTCTTGGTGAAGGAGTATTGATTGAACCTCCATCAATCATCGGCAAACCACCAAGGGGGGCTCAACCCGGTGAATTTCCCTTAAAGATCGGGCACAGCGGGCACATCCGGCCTTTCAGCACACTATATGCCGGCACCGAGATAGGGGATAATTTCCAGACAGGGCAGGGCATTTCAATGCGGGAGGACAATATCATCGGCGACAACGTGAGTATCGGGACAAATTCAGTGCTTGAATTCGGAAATCAAATCGGAGACAACAGCCGGATACACAGCAATTGTTTTTTGGAGATGGTAACCATAGGCAGGTTTGTTTTTATCGGGCCTCATGTCGTATTCACTGATGATCCTCATCCAATGGGATGCCCACGGTACAAAGAATGCAAGAAAGGTGCAATTGTCGAGGATTTTGCACGGATCGGGGCTAATAGCACTATCCTGCCGGGAGTAAGAATCGGGAAAAACAGTCTTGTAGGTGCCGGGTCAGTTGTAACCAAAGATGTACCTGAAAATAGTGTCGTAATCGGGAATCCGGCAAAGGTTATAAAAAAGATTGATGAATTAGAATGCTTGCCCGGTTTTTTTGATAAACCATATCAATGGCCACCATACAGTGAGGAGACAGGAATAAAATGAGAACCATACCGCTTGTTGATCTGAAAGCTGGTTTCATTCCAATAAAGAATGAGGTGATGAAAGCTCTTGAAGATGTCTTGAATGAGATGCATCTCTACTTAGGACCTAACAGTCAGGCGCTCGAACGCGAATTTGCTGCTTATTGCAATACGCAATTTGCAATAGGGGTAGGCTCCGGCACCGAGGCCATACAGTTTGCCCTTCTGGCATGTGGAGTAAAAAGCGGAGATGAGGTGATAACGACGCCTCATACATTCTTTGCAACCGCAGAAGCCATTGCCGTAATCGGTGCCATTCCGGTTTTCGCTGATATAGATCCTGTAACTTACACCATCAACCCTGAAGGATTAAAGAACAAAATAACAGGGAAAACAAGAGCCATCATTCCCGTGCATATGTATGGACAGGTATCAGACATGGAACCTATCACAGAGATTGCAAAGAAGTATGGCATTCATGTCATAGAGGATGCCTGTCAGGCGCATGGGGCATTATACAGAGACAAAAAAGCTGGTTCACTCGGAGATGCCGGATGCTTCAGTTTCTATTTTACGAAAAATCTTGGTGGTTACGGAGAAGGGGGTATGGTTACCACCAATGATCCCAGGATAGCAGAAACAATACAGCTCTACCGCAATCACGGACACCGGGCAAAGTTTGAGCATGCTGTCTTTGCATATAACGGGAGGCTTGATGAAATGCAGGCGGCAATCCTGAGGATAAAGTTGAAATATCTTGATGAATACAATACCAGGAGGAGAGAAATAGCTGAACGGTATAATACACTCCTAAAAGATACGCCGTTGACCTTGCCCCTTGAGACACCTAACAGGAGGCATGTATATCACCTGTATGTAGTGCGGAGTAAGCAAAGAGATTCACTCCAGGACTTTCTTAATAGCAGGGGTATCGGTACTGGTATACACTATAAGACACCTGTACATCTGCAGGAAGCAGCAAGGGATTTGGGATATAAGAAAGGTGATTTCCCGGAAGTCGAAGCTGCGTGCTCTGAAATTTTATCTCTTCCGATATATCCTGAGCTTGATCAGGACAGCCAAATGTATATCATAGAAAATATTAAGGAGTTTTTTGCACAATAATAAGCATGGTAATAACACGTTGCATGAGTAAAACCATATCCAACCAACAAGTTGTCATTGTCCGGCTTGACCGGACAATCCAGGTTTTAAATAAAGCATGGATCCCCCGGTCAAGCCGGAGGATGACGAGACATTACTCTATTCAGAGATACGATTTGAAGTCTGACTAATGGAAATCAAAAACCTGAAAGTTCTGGTCACAGGTGGTGCGGGATTCATCGGGAGCAATCTTGTAGATGAACTTGCAAAAGAAAACGATGTGGTAATCCTCGACGATTTTTCCTCAGGGGAAAGAGAAAACCTTGCTCACCATGAAGGCAAAAAAAATGTAGACATCGTAACCGGTGATGTGAGAGACCAGAACCTCCTTTTTGCGATAACCAGGAACGTTGACATGGTTTATCACCTTGCTGTCCAGTGTTTGCGAATATCAATAAAAAATCCTGAGATTACCCACGAAGTCAATGTGACCGGAACGTTAAACCTCTTAAAGGCGAGCCTGGAAAATGCTGTCCAAAGATTTGTTTACGTTTCATCCTCCGAAGTCTATGGCACTGCCCGGCACGTTCCGATGGATGAAATGCATCCCTGTGAACCGATAACTGTCTATGGCGCGAGCAAATTGGCAGGGGAACTTTATACCTTAGCGTATCAAAAAACCTATAGTCTTGCCTCAATGGTGGTAAGACCATTTAATACGTACGGACCACGGGAGCATCTTCAGGGAGTATACGGGGAGGTCATCCCGAGATTTGTTTTAAGAATACTCAGTGACAAGCCCCCGGTAATTTTTGGCGATGGTACCCAGACAAGAGACTTTACCTATGTATCGGATACCGTCAGGGGAATCATCATGGCCTCCCAATGTGATTCGTTGATAGGACAGATTGTCAATATTGCACGGGGCCATGAAGTAAGCATTAATGATCTTGCCCGCATCATCGCCGAAAAACTCGGGAAGAAAAACGTCACGCCAGTCTATGAACAAAAGAGGCCCGGAGATGTTATGAGACACTATGCGGATATTTCGAAAGCCGGAAGCCTCATTGGATTTCAGCCCGAGATAGATATAGAAAAAGGGATTGACCTGTACATCAACTGGTTCATGACCAGGAATTACAATATTTCAGAACTCTTAAACCAAGAGTCAGTCTTTAATTGGTAAATGCGATGTTCAACATCCCGATAACGAAACCCGATTTAGGAGAAGAAGAAAAGCAGCTTATATCGCAGGTTGTCGAGAGTGGGTGGGTTTCCCAGGGACCGAAAGTAGCTGAATTTGAAGAGATTTTTGCTCGTTATGTGGGCGCCCGCCATGCGGTTGCAACAACATCCTGTACTACTGCTTTGCACGCAGCTCTGTCAGTGAGCGGTATCGGGCCAGGAGATGAGGTGGTAGTACCATCTCTCTCGTTTATCGCAACAGCAAATTCAGTGTTGTACTGTGGTGCAACTCCCGTGTTTGTTGATGTCGACCCGGAGACCTGTAACATCGACGTGCAAAAGATTGAAGAAACGGTTACAAAAAAAACCAGGGCAATCATGCCGGTCCACCAGATGGGACTGCCTGCTGATCTGGATCCCATTAAGAAAATCGCTGAGAAAAATAAGTTGCTGATAATAGAGGATGCAGCCTGTGCTATCGGATCAGCATATGAAAATACAAAGATCGGCGGCCACGGCAACATTGCCTGTTTCAGTTTCCACCCAAGAAAAATCATTACCACCGGTGAAGGGGGAATGATAACTACAGATGATCCAACGATAGCCGAACGGCTCAGGCGGTTCAGACATCACGGCATGTCAGTATCGGATATTGAAAGGCATATGGCAAATTCAGTTATTATAGAGACCTATCCGGAACTTGGATATAACTATAGGATGACAGACATGCAGGCTGCTATGGGTATCGGGCAAATGAAGAAGCTGTCCTTTCTTTTAGATGCAAGAAAACAAATGGCTCGCATGTACGACAATGAACTCGGGAAAATTCCTCATATCAGAATACCGCAGGTTCCATCGTATGCCCGTCATAATTATCAGTCATATTGGATTGAACTTCTTGACTCAGCACCTGTTGACAGAAATACGCTTATGGCAAAACTGCTCGAAAAAGGCATAGCAACAAGAAGGGGAATCATGGCAATCCATAGAGAACTGTGTTATCAGGCTTATGCAGGGATATACCTTCCGAATACCGATAGATTAACAGACAATACGCTCCTTTTGCCTTTATATCCAGCTCTGAGTGCTGAAGAACAGACATTCATTATTAACTCAATAAAAGAAATCTTCAAACAATAACCGATGGAGAGAGTTGTTAAAGCATATTTCGGTCTGAAAAAAATAAAGAAAGATCCGTCCTTCGAGCTGGAATATGCTCAATATCTCAGGGAGAATCTGACACCCGGGGAGCGGCTTGCCGTTTATGACCGTTTTAAGTCAGGAGAAACCACCTTCGATTCACTGATGAGGAGGATAATCCTCAGAAGCCTCATAAAAAAATGTGGCCATGACATCTCGGTTTCCAGCTTTGTTACGTTTACGCACCCTGAAACCTTTGAGATTGCTGACGGCGTCTTTATAGGGCAATATGCATTCATTCAGGGACGTCATGATGGTCACTGCAGGATAGGCAAACGGGTATGGATCGGTCCTTATGCCTTTTTTGATGCAAGGGCACTCGAAATTGAGGATAATGTCGGCATAGGTCCCGGCACAAAAATCCTTGGTTCAACACATACCGGTGTTCCAAAAGATATACCCATTATCCAAACAGACCTGGTAATCAAACCTGTCAGGATATGCCAGGGGAGCGATATTGGCATAAATGCTGTCATATTGCCCGGGATTACCGTCGGGGAGGGAGCAATTGTTGGTGCAGGCGCAGTGGTAACCAGAGATGTGAAGCCTAAAACGGTTGTTGCCGGGGTGCCGGCAAAGGTATTGAAAAAGCGTTAGAAATTCTATGGCCTTAATATCCATTACAATACCGAGTTACAACGAGGAAGAAAACCTGCCTGTCTTATACGAAAGATTAAAGCATGTCGCAGAGGCTCTGGAGCATACATTTGAATTTATTTTTGTGGATGACGGTTCATCAGACGGGTCCTTTCAGTTTTTAGAGGATCTGGCCAGAAAAGATAGCCGCGTTAAGGTAATAAAATTCTCAAGAAATTTTGGCAGTCATGCTGCCTGTCTCGCCGGTCTTGCTAAGGCAACAGGTGATGCATGCACCTTTTTGTCGGCAGATCTGCAGGATCCGCCGGAAATGATAGCTACGCTCATTAGTGAATGGGCCAAAGGGTATGAGGTTGTCTTCGGTATCAGAGAGTGGGGAAAAGAATCTTCAAGACTTTTCCAGAAAATTTATTACAAGGCAGTCAGGCGATTTGCATTAAGGAACATGCCTGAAACAGGGACAGATGTTTTTCTCATTGACAGGAAAGTTGTTGATACTGTCGTCTCGATTAGAGAAAAAAATACCTCTATTTTTGGCCTTATTCTCTGGAGCGGATTCAAGCAGACCATAGTTCAATACAGGAAAGGGATGCGGCAAAAGGGTATTTCAAAATGGACGCTTGGCAAAAAAATAAAACTCTTCATCGATACGTTTGTATCATTCTCGTATATTCCTCTCAGGCTGATATCGGTTGTTGGGATAATGCTTGCATTCATGGGATTCCTGTATGCATTCTTTATTGTGTTTAACAGGTTGTTTTTCTCTGTACCCGTCGAAGGATGGGCATCTCTGATGGTTGTTCTTCTTGTCGTCTCAGGAACACAGTTAGTTTTTCTCGGGGTTCTTGGTGAATATCTCTGGAGAAATTTTGATGAAACGAGAAAACGACCGGCTTTTATCATCGACAGAATGATAGGATTCAATACAGATAAAATTTAACTTCTTTAAAAGGAGGATCCAATGGATAAAAAAGGCCTTACCTTAATCGAGCTTTTAATCGTTATCGCAATTATCGGCATTCTTGCTATGATAGCTGTCCCCGCCTATATCGGACAGCAAAGGAATGCCGCGAGGACTGAAGCATACAGCAATCTTCAAAACTTGAGATTACTTGAGGAACAGTTCTTTGCGGAGCAGGCAAGATATACTGTTTCTTTAGGTACTTGTGCTCAAAATAATCCCAATAACGCGCTCCAAATTCGCCAGGGCGGGGCCGCACCTGATCCTACAAATGCGCTTTCGGGATTCAATCCAGGGAGCGGCGTGAGTTACAGTTACTGTATTGAAACAAATATTGACCTTACTGGCGCGGCACAAACTCCTTGCTTCAGGGCTTCTGCATTCGGTAACACCGGAACAAGAGTTGCCGGTGATGTATTCAGGATAGACTGCAATAACAACCGGACCTTTTAGAAGGATGTCTTACCTGCCTGACCACAGGATAGAAACACTATACAGAGAAGTGGTAGCCGCAGCCTAAAGGCTGCGGCTACCACTTGTAACTGAAGAGTTACAAGTTTAATAAATTTTTCTTGACATCCCACCCACATTTTTTGTATCTTTTTATTTCTAATACGTAAATTCAGTAGTTTAGAAGGGGGGTCGAGAATTGAATGCGTTAGGAACTCATCTATTGGTGGAATTGCGGGAGTGCAATCCCGAAATTCTGAAGAGCCTGGAGAAGGTCAGAAGTATCATGGTCTCAGCTGCAAAAGATGCAAAAGCAACAATCGTAGATGTTTCCTTCCATGAGTTTAATCCCTTTGGTATCAGCGGAGTTGTCGTTATCGCAGAATCACATCTCACCATTCATACATGGCCTGAGTATGATTACGCGGCTGTTGATATCTTCACCTGCGGCGATATCATAAAACCGGAAGTTGCGGCATCGTTTCTGATTAAGGAATTCGGATGCAAAAATCCATCGATCGTGGAGATGAAAAGGGGAATCCTTTCGCATGAAAACCTGAAATTACCCCATAAGACTTCCTTATCTGCTGACCGGCATTGCGAGTTATTGAGAACGGTGGCAGGTTAAATTGATATATTAACCAGCAAAATACAATTTACGGCTGGCATATAACCAGAAAAAACTTGATAGCAGCACCTTTGTGGGCGGAAAAATATCAGCATCGGTCCAAATGTTTTTATGCGCACACTGTCATAAGAAGGCAGACCCGAATTCTGCATTATCAAGGTTTTTCTGGTTATATGCCGGACAGATAAGTTTGCAATTGCGGTTTTTGGGTTAAATTCCCCGATTTAATCTCCTTTGTTTGACAGGGCTGCGATGCCGGGAAGCTCTTTCCCCTCAAGCAGTTGCAATGATGCTCCTCCACCGGTTGATATAAAGCTAATCGCACCAGATACACCAGCCCTGTTAACCGCAAGATCGGTATCGCCTCCGCCGACAATAGTAAGGGCGTATGCATCAGCAACCACACGGGCAATATCGAACGTGCCCCTTGAAAAGATATCCATCTCGAACATGCCCATCGGTCCGTTCCACAATATGGTCTTCGAATCCTGAAGTGCTGCGGTAAAAAGTTTAACCGACGCCGGACCGATATCAAGGGCCTTCCACCCCTTTGGTATCTCCTGGGTTGGGACGATCTTGATGACTGCGCCAGGTTCAGTATTTTGGGCAATGACACAATCGACAGGCAGATAAAACTTTACGCCATTTTCTATTAATTTCTTTCGTATCCTCTCGGCTGTGTTAAGCATCTCGTTCTCTACAAGAGAGTCGCCGATCTCGTATCCCATCGCTTTGATGAAGGTAAAAGCCATGCCGCCTCCTACCAGAACTTTGTCAACACGGCCTACAAGATGCTCGAGGACACCGATCTTGCCCGAAACCTTTGCACCGCCGAGGATAGCAACAAATGGTTTAATCGGATTATCTATCGCCCCTTTCAGGTACTCTATCTCTTTCTTGAGGAGGAATCCGGCAGCAGAGGGAAGAAATTTCGTTATCCCGACGGTAGAAGCGTGCGTCCTGTGCGCTGCACCGAATGCATCGTTCACATAGATATCAGCGAGTTTTCCCAAAGATCGGGCAAATTCTTCATCGTTTTTCTCTTCCCCCGGATGGTATCTGAGATTTTCAAGGAGAAGGACATCTCCAGCCTTCATCTTTGAGACAAGGCTTTCTACCTGGCTCCCGATACAGTCAGGTGCAAATTGCACTTCTTTATTGAGAAGCCTCTGAAGCCTCTTTGCAACAGGTGCGAGGCTGAACCGTGGGTCTGCTTTTCCCTCTGGCCTTCCAAGATGCGATGAGAGAATGATCTTTGCCCCTTCATCAATAGCATAGTTTATCGTTGGGAGTGTCGAGCGAATCCTCCTGTCATCGGTAATCATGAGATTATCATCAAGAGGCACATTAAAATCTGCTCTGATGAAGACCCGCTTCCCCTTGATGTCAAGGTCTTCTATGGTGAGCTTGTTAAAAATATCCTTACTTTGAACAGGCTCAAAGATGTCCCGTTTTTTCATGATTACATCCTCTTCACGATATAGATGATAAGGTCCCGAAGCCGGGAACTGTATCCCCATTCATTGTCATACCATGCAAGGACCTTTGCCATTTTTCCATCAAGCACCATGGTCAGCGTGGCATCCACAATGGAAGAATGCGGGTTTCCATTAAAATCACTCGACACAAGCGGCTCCTCCGAATACTGGAGGATTCCTTTCATAGGACCTTCGGAAGCTTTTTTCAGAGCAGTATTGACCTCTTCTGCTGTAACTTCCTTCCCAAGCTCTGCGACAAGGTCGACAACAGATACATTGGGAGTCGGCACCCGGATTGACATTCCGTTCAATTTGCCTTTCAAGTCCGGCAGGACCAGCCCCACTGCCTTTGCAGCACCGGTTGTCGTTGGAATCATATTCAAGGCTGCTGCCCGTGCCCTTCTCAGGTCTTTGTGCGGAAGGTCGAGGATCCTCTGGTCATTTGTATACGAATGTATTGTTGTCATAAGACCCCTCGTAATACCGAATTCATTATGAAGGACTTTTGCGACAGGAGCAAGACAGTTGGTTGTACACGAAGCATTCGAAATAATCTTGTGCTTTGCCGGGTCGAATATTTCCTCATTCACACCCATGCATATCGTTGCATCCGGTTCTTTTGCAGGTGCGGAAATGATGACCCATTGAGCCCCGGCATCCAAATGTTTTGCCGCTGACAACCGGTCTACAAATCTCCCGGTAGACTCGACGACAACATCCACCCCGAGGTCTTTCCAGGGAAGTTTCTCAGGTTCAGTCACAGCAAAGACTTTTAGCTCTTTTCCATCAACATGAATAGCCCCGTTTCCTGCCCTGACATCAGCGCGGAAAATACCATGGACAGAATCATATTTCAGTATGTGTGCAAGGGTCTTCGCATCTGTGAGATCATTCAGCGCAACAATCTCAAATTCATTATATGCCCAACTCGTTCTCAGAAAATTTCTTCCTATTCTGCCAAAGCCATTAATTGCCACACGAACTCCCATACAAACCTCCTATTTTGATTT
>Ga0209254_10001215_pt1 | contig 22864 bp, 17 predicted proteins | sample FrelakmetDIP11DI_FD_187148 | JGI IMG/M metagenome (GOLD analysis project Ga0209254, IMG submission 187148) | Freshwater lake sediment microbial communities from the University of Notre Dame, USA, for methane emissions studies - DIP11 DI (SPAdes)... | ecosystem: Environmental > Aquatic >...
ATTGATCCGTGCATAAATCCTGATGGCCGCGACCGCTATGCCAATTGGCAGAATGGTGTAGCCAACCTGGTGCCAGATCCAAATCCCCAGTCACGTGAACACCGCGAACCATGGCCAGGCGGAAGAATCAATCATTATTATTTTGACCTCAACCGCGATTGGGCCTGGCAGACTCAAACTGAATCAAAGCAGCGGATGAAGTTGTATAACGAATGGCTACCCCAGGTACATGTGGATTTTCATGAACAGGGATATAATCAGCCTTATTACTTTGCTCCAGCAGCAGAACCCTATCATGAAGTGATTACCCCATGGCAGCGAGAATTTCAACAAATGATTGGGAAAAGCAATGCAAAATATTTTGACCAAAAAGGCTGGCTTTATTTTACTAAAGAAAGGTTTGATCTCTTTTATCCGAGCTATGGTGATACTTATCCAACTTTTAATGGAGCAATCGGTATGACCTTTGAACAGGGTGGAGGGCCACGCGGCGGTAAAGCGGTGCAGGTTGAAGACGGGGACACATTGACACTTGCAGACCGAATAGAGCATCACTATACAACCGGACTTTCAACAATTGAAGTATCTTCTCTTAATGCTGCGAGGCTGGTAAAGGAATTCCGGAAATTTTTCAGTGATGGCATCAATGGCAATGCGCTGGAGTATAAATATTATATTGTTCGCACCAAATCTTCAATGGGAAATGAGGGTGGCACACTGGGAGAATATCTGCGCAATAATGGACTTGAATATGGGTTTACAACTACAAAGACCACGGCTAAAGGCTTTAACTACCTCAGCGGTAAAGAAGAATCATTTACCATAAACCAGAACGACCTTGTGATTCCCGCCCAGCAACCACGTGGCGCGATGGTAAAGGTATTATTTGAACCTATAAGTAAACTGAGCGATTCTGCGACCTATGATATCACAGCCTGGTCGCTGCCTTACGCTATGGGACTGGAAGCCTATGCAGTAAAGGATAAACTGGCCCTCGGCGGGTTGATCTCCAAATTATCTTCCACGCCGGGACTAGCGGTAACGGACAATTCTAAGGCAGCCTATGCATATGTGATTCCCTGGACTGGGATTGGTTCGGCAACTCTATTATCGCAATTGCTTAAAGCAGGCGTGAAAATGCGGTATGCGGAAAATTCATTTGAAATCAATGGCCGTAAGTTTGAAAAGGGCAGTCTCATCATCACCAGGGCCGCTAATAAATCACAAGGCGAAAAATTATTTTCTATTTTGACTCAATGCATTATCCAGTCGCCTGACTTCCACGAATCAATTATGCCCGTCAGTTCAGGTTTCGTGGATAAAGGCTTTGACATCGGTAGCGACAGAGTAAGGTTTATCAATGCTCCCCGGGTGGCACTGCTATCTGGTGAGGGCGTTAGTCCAAATTCTACCGGGGAGATCTGGCACTTTTTTGAACAGCAATTGAAATATCCTGTTTCTGTTTTCAATGCAAATGATTTGGGGCAGATAAACTGGAAATCTTTTGACGTTCTTATATTGCCGGATGGGAATTATCGTTTCTTGAATGATAAAGCTTTGATGGAAGACCTGAAAAGCTGGGTGCAGCAGGGTGGAAGACTTATAGCCCTCGAGAATGCCGTAAACCAGCTATCAAACCAGGAATGGTCAATCAAAAAGAAGAAAACGGATACCATTAAAGAGCCCACAAAGATTGATTATTCAGTTTTGAAAAAATATGAAGACCGGGAGAAAGATTTTTTGAGTAATTCTATTCCCGGCGCTGTTTATAAAGTGGAACTGGACAATACACACCCCCTTGCTTTCGGGTATGCGACATCGTATTACACCTTAAAGCAGGATGATAATTTATATGAGTTTATCCGTGATGGCGGATGGAATATTGGCGTTATCAAGAAGAACAGTTATGTAACGGGGTTTGCGGGTGTCAATACAAAAGAGAAATTGAAAGACGGAATGGTGCTGGGCACTCAGGATTTTGGGCGGGGCACTATTATTTATTTTGCTGATGATCCGATCTTCCGGGGTTTCTGGGAAAATGGGAAACTGCTTTTAGCCAATGCTATTTTTATGGTAGGACAATGATCCAAACTAAATTTTCATGAAACAATTCTTTCCAAAAATGTCTTTACGTTCTTTATTCATTGCAGCAATTGTGTTTTTATTTCAATTTTCTTCTGCTCAAACACCCCGGACATTAAACAGTTCCGAGATTATGCTGGGTATTCAAAAATTACAGGTTGTAGGATCAGTATTATATGTTGCTGCTCATCCCGATGACGAAAATACCCGCCTTCTTGCTTATCTGTCTAAAGAAAAAAAGTATCGTACGGGATATCTTTCCATTACACGTGGAGACGGTGGGCAGAACCTTATCGGAGATGAGCAGGGTATTGAGTTAGGACTTATCCGCACCCAGGAACTACTGGCAGCCCGCAGGCTGGATGGTGCGGAACAATTTTTTACCAGGGCATATGATTTTGGATATTCCAAAAGCACTGAAGAAGCTATGCAGATATGGGGAAAGGAAAAAATTCTTTCTGATGTTGTTTGGATAATACGCAGTTTCAGGCCAGATGTAATCATAACACGCTTTCCGGAAGATAACCGCGCTGGCCATGGACATCATTCTGCTTCGGCTGTGCTTGCCCGCGAGGCTTTCCTTGCTGCGGCCGATCCCACCCGCTACCCGGAGCAGTTTAAATATGGAGTACAGGTCTGGCAGGCAAAAAGAATTATGTGGAACACGTTTAATTTTGGCGGGGCCAACACAACCAATGAAAATCAGTTTAAGATTGATGTGGGTGGATATCTGCCGCTTTTGGGAAAGAGCCTGGGCGAAATTGCCGCCGAAAGCCGCAGCCAGCATAAGAGCCAGGGTTTTGGAGTTCCTTCATCAAGAGGAGCTTCAAATGAATATTTTGCTCCTGTACTGGGAGATGCTCCGGTGAAGGAACTTTTGGATGGGGTAAATTCGAGTTGGGATAAACTGGAAGGTGCTGCCGGAATTACAAAGAAAATCGATGAGATAATAAATGGTTTTTCCTATATCAATCCGTCTGCTTCAGTGGTGCCGATGGTTAGGTTATACCAGGATATCGCCACAATGAAAGAGACATATTGGCGCAACCTTAAATTAAAGGAGCTTGCCTCCCTTATAGAGAGCGCAGGGGGTTTATATATGGAAGCGTCTACACTTCAACCCTATGCCGTACAGGGTGATTCACTGAAAGTAGCCATACAGATTATCAATCGTTCGGGTATACATGCACGTCTTATTCAATCAAGAGTTGATTATGCCGACTCATTGGTCGACCGGGAACTTAAAGCCAACCAAAACCTCAATATCAGTAGGACCATCTTTGTTCCGGAATCTAAAATAGTATCCCAGCCTTACTGGCTAAACGAAGAGATGCAACGGGGTTCTTTTGAAGTATCCGATCAGAAACTCATTGGCATGCCAGAAAACAAGCCCGCATTCAACGCCATTTTTGTGGTTGAGATGGAAGGTGTTCCCATCACATTTCAAAAACCTGTATTATATAAACATACTGATCCTGTTAAGGGCGAACTGTTCAACCCGGTTTATGTGGTGACTCCGGTGAGTGTCAATACTTCACCAGCTGTAATTCTATTAAACAAAGGCAAGGGGGCTACTAAAAATTTTCAGCTAACTACAACAGCCTATGCCACCATTCCCCGTTCTGATGCGCGATTGGTTTACCGTTATGGCAAAACTTCTGAAAGTTCCACAGATACTTCTTTCAGGCTTAACAAGGGATTGTCTAAAACATACAGCCTGCCCGTTTCAGGGAAGTATATGAATGGAATGGAAAAAGACAGGCTGTTAGCCAGTGTGGAGTATACCAACGAGAAGTTTAACCAGGCAAATTATCTTGCTTTGGCTCAAATAAATTACGATCACATTCCGGCAATCCGCTATTTTTATCCTGATGGCATTTCCATTTTGAATATCCAACTGCAGACCGCCGGGAAGAAAATCGGGTATATTAAAGGAGCCGGCGACAAAGTCCCGGAAGCCCTTGAAGAGATGGGCTACCAGGTTATTTATCTGGGTGAGAATGACATGCAGCTTTCAACTCTCAAGCAATATGATGCAGTTGTAACAGGTATCAGGGCCTATAACATTCACGAGTGGCTCAATGCTCAATATGAAGTGTTAATGTCATATGTGGCGGAAGGCGGCAACCTTGTTGTGCAATATAATACTAACAGTTTTATAGGGCCCGTTAAAGCCAGGATTGGCCCCCAGCCTTTTAATATCTCACGTAACCGGGTAACCGATGAAAACAGCGCCATTCAGATTCTTGAACCTTCGGACCCGGTTTTAAACTGGCCTAATAAGATCGGTTCTGCTGATTTTGAAGGCTGGGTGCAAGAGCGGGGTATTTATTTTGCCGAAGTTCCTGCCCAAGGTGTAAAAGCCATTCTTGGAATGCGCGACGCTGGCGAAGCAGAAGATCAGCAAGGTAGCTTGGTTGTCAGCCAGTATGGCAAGGGTAGATTTATTTACACAGGCCTGGCATTTTTCAGGCAATTGCCAGCCGGAGTTCCAGGCGCCTATCGTTTCTTTGCAAACCTTATCTCAAATCCAAATGTAAAGGTCAATGGCTCAGCAAAATAAACCCCGGCGTAGTGCAGGATTTGGACTGATTGTTGGTGTTGCCCTTGGACTTATTGTTGCAATGGTTTTTAAGAAACTGGCCATAGGCATACTGCTGGGTATCCTTGTGGCCTATATCCTGTATTCAGCCGATCAAAAAAAGTAACTTATGTATAATGAAGACAAGCCACCTCTGTTTAAAAGCTGGTCAAGCTGGTACTTCGTGGTGATTGGTTTTCTGATCGCACAGATAGTGTTCTTCGCAATGTTTACAAAATATTTTTCATGAGTACACCAGACTGGATCGTATTGGTGGCAACTCTGCTAAGTATCATCGTTTATGGTATTTTCAGGAGTCGTACAACCCGGGATCTTGATGGATATTTTCTCAGTAACCGTGAGATGCCCTGGTATCTCGTGCTTCTCAGTATCATGGGTACCCAGGCCAGTGCCATAACCTTTCTTTCTGCTCCCGGGCAGGCTTATACAGATGGTATGCGCTTTGTACAATATTATTTTGGTTTGCCGCTGGCCATGGTGGTGTTGTGTATTACTTTTTTACCCATTTTTCATAAGCTGAAAATTTATACGGCTTATGAATTCCTGGAAAAAAGGTTTGACCTGAAAACCCGGACTTTCACTTCTTTTTTGTTCCTTCTTTCCAGGGGTTTATCTACCGGAATCAGCGTATATGCCCCTTCCATCATTTTATCTTCTATACTGGGATGGAATATATATATCACCAATATTATTATGGGTGGCCTGCTTATCATATACACTGTGAGCGGTGGCGCAAAAGCGGTGGCATATACCCAGCAGCTTCAATTGGGTATAGTATTTACGGGTATGTTTCTTGCCGGATATACGGTGGTGAAACTGTTGCCTGAGGGTATTGGATTTGCGGATGCACTCAGTATCAGTGGGAAAATGGGTAGGCTCAATGTGATCACTACAGGTCAAACAACACAAGGATTTGACTGGACAGACAGGTACAATATATTCAGTGGCGTAATAGGTGGTTTTTTCCTTGCGCTTTCTTATTTCGGCACAGACCAGAGCCAGGTTGGAAGGTATCTAACGGCTAAGTCTATCCGGGAAAGTCGGATGGGTTTACTGATGAATGGACTGGTAAAAGTACCCATGCAGTTTTTTATTCTGCTCATAGGGGCATTGGTTTTTGTTTTTTATCAATTTAATCCATCTCCATTATTTTTTAATAAGGTACCTATTGAAGAGGTAAGACAGACATCCTATCGGGATTCGTTATCCGCCATTGAAAATCAACACGCAGTTGTCCTTGAAAAGAAAAAGCAGGCAGTGGCAAAGCTTCCCGATCTATTATCAACACATTCAGATGAAGCAACGGAAAAGGTACTTACAGAAATGCGGGGTTTACAAAAAGATGAAGAACAATTAAGGTCGCAGGTTAAGAAAATCATTAAATCATCCAATGTAAAAGGAGAAGCAAATGATACCAATTATATTTTCCTTCGATTTGTTATGGATTACCTGCCTGCCGGATTGGTTGGGTTGTTGATTGCAGTTATCTTTCTGGCCGCATGGGGGAGTATTGCGGCGGCGCTCAATTCCCTGGCATCTGCAACCATGGTTGATTTCCATAAGAAATTTTTTATCAAAAATCAATCGGATGAACAGGAATACAAAACTTCCCGATTGTATACACTTGGATGGGGAATATTTTGTATAGTTGTGGCAGAGCTGGTAACGGGAATGGGTAGCCTAATTGAGGCGGTAAATGTACTGGGTTCCTGGTTTTATGGAGTGATCCTGGGAATATTCCTGGTTGCCTTTTATCTGAAAAAGGTTGGCGGAAATGCCATTTTCTGGGCTGCTTTGGCCGGTGAAGTTGTTGTGATCTCCATGTACATAAAAACCGACCTTGCCTGGCTCTGGCTCAATGCCATCGGAGCCATTGCCGTAATCATTTTTGCCATTTGTTTACAAGGAACCTTTTTTCAGAAAGAAAGGGGTAAAGCGTAATTTGGAATTAGCATAATTCGTGAGAAAAAGTAGTCAACGGGTTTCAGTCAGGCTGTCTTTAATATTTTCAATCATCGACATTCAGTATTTCACTTTCATATGATCCCATAAATTTCTAATGGAGCAGCTATAATTCGATGATTGAGTATATAAACAAGCAGTAAATGTAAAAATCAAACTTTCTGCAATTTTTGGAAGTAGGCTTTTTAATCCAATAAATTCTGTTCTTTCATGAACGAGAGTTTATCCCAATAGCCTCTCTGATAATAAATTTTATCCTTTTCAATCCAAAAAAAGCCACAGCCCCTTAAGCCTTTTGGATCCTTCCATTCAAGTATTCCCACATTCCCTTCCTCAAAAATATTTTCTATCAAACAAACCATTCTAAATTTTTCAAATTCGCTTTTGAACATCCTTATAATGGAATCTTTACCCTGGACGATACCATTTGGCGTTTGATGATTTATGCAATCCTCAGTATATAATTCACCTAGCCCGATAGAATCTGAGCGGTTAAACAGCTCGACCCAAATCAGTATTATTTCTTTTGGACTCATATAAAATTAAAGAAGGATGATACGAATGTAACCCATCTTTGATTTACTCCAGGGAGGGAGCTGAATCCCGCAAATACCATTTCAGATTATTGAAGTTGTCTTTAACATTTTCCACTTTCCACTTTCAATTTTCCACTTCTAAGTTGTGCCCCGGGCGGGACTTGAACCCGCACACGCTTTTTCGGCGTACAGGATTTTAAGTCCTGCGTGTCTACCAATTCCACCACCAGGGCGAAGGAAAATCGAAAATCGAAAGTAGAAAGTCGAAAATCGAAAAAAAGAACTAAAAAAAATCCATCCAGCACCTGCAGGATGGATTTTTATGAGCGGAAGACGAGATTCGAACCCGCGACCCTCACCTTGGCAAGGTGATGCTCTACCAGCTGAGCTACTTCCGCAATTGTCCGCCGAAAATTAAGAGTTGGCGGGATTTTTAAAGAACTGTCGAATTTTTGATTGGTTCGAACCATTGTCAGAAATTCGGACGGCAAAAATAACATTTACCGTTGAACCACAAAAATTTTTAAACTTATTTGTATTTAGGAGTGTATTGTGTGCTTTCGGGAACCTCAACTTTAGGTTTTCCCTTATAGCGCAAACTGTACAGGCCATAACATCCACCCAGCACAAAAGCGGTGAAAGTAAATAACTGTACATGGAATAAGAATCGTGAAGAAGAGACCCAGTTGCGGCTAAAATCTGTTTTTTCCGGATTTTCCAAATGTTCGTGCTGCATATTATTTCTGTTGCCATGCAAAAATAAGGTTTGGCGTTAAATAATCATTTTTTCGCCAGAATAATTTCGCTGAAGGTTTTAATTCCCCTGAAAAAATGCATCCAAACTATATTGCCGGGGTAAAGTCCCGATAGTTTTCTTGTTTTTTTTGCCGGAAAGAGGCTTTTTCGCCTATGAAAAAAAAGCCAGGAGAAAAAAGCGAGATGAGCTTCAAAGACGGCCTTGAAGTAGGTGGTTTCGCCAAGTATAAGGTTTTTCCAGGCACTTAGGGCATCCAAACCCAGCCGGTAAGGTATTTTCCATATCTTTTCGAAGGTTCCCATGTTTTTGAATAGCATGATCAGGTTATTGCGAAAATTAAGGTAGATCTTTTTTGCACTTCCTTGCGGCAGAGTACCGCCACCAACATGGTATACAACTGACTGCGGACAGGAAAATATTTTATAACCTGCATGTTGTAATCTCCAGCAGAGGTCAATTTCTTCCTGGTGGGCAAAGAAATATGGGTCGAATCCACCCATTTCGTGAAATAAAGGGGCACGAATGAACATAGCAGCTCCTGTTGCCCAAAAAATTTCCTCAGCAACATCATATTGCCCTTTATCTTCTTCACAAAATCCAAAAATTCTCCCACGGCAAAAAGGATAACCATACCGATCAAGCCAGCCTCCGGCCCCGCCAGCATATTCAAAACTGCAATGATCAGCCCAGTTAAGGATTTTTGGTTGACAGGCAGCAATCTTTGGATTGTTTTGGAAAAGGGAAATAATTGGATCTATCCAGCCCGGTGTGACCTCTACATCAGAATTCAATAATACATAAATGTCTGCTGACACCTCTTTAAGTGCTGTATTATAACCCTTTGCGAAACCTTCATTAAATGGGTTGGGCAATACACGAATTTCAGGGTGATTGAATTTCAGGTAATCTAAAGAGTCATCAGTTGAACCATTATCCGCAATAATGATGCTGTGATTAGGGTAGCTTGTTCGCTTAAGTGTAGGTAGAAACATCTCCAGGAATTTTTTTCCATTCCAGTTAAGCAATACAATAGCAACAGAAGGTAATTCAGTCAATAGCTCGTGTTTATTTGTCAAAAATAGAGTTTGGATACATTCCTTTTATAATTTTATCATGAATCGGATGATTTTAGGCTTTAAATAAGAAATGCAACACCTTTATCATGAAATGCGGCTCATTAAGATTGACTTTGGTGAACTAAAGCGCTCAGGCGGACGCGAAATTATTATAAAAAAGATATCCTCATGTTTCAGCAATGGATGAATTGGCGAAGCCTTTTGGCAATCATTGCGGTAGCTATTGTATTTGCCACCATTTTTTACTCCCGCTTTCTGGCAGGTAAAATTGCCCTGGAGGAAAGGCATAAAGTTGAGGCTTGGGCAGAGGCGCAGCAATTTATCGCCAAAGCCACGCCGGAGCAGGATATATTATTTGCCACTATAATTATGGCGGGTCAAACTGAAATACCGGTAATCGAAACAAATGAAACTGACAGTATTACAAATTATCATAACCTGGACTCAAACAGGGTAATAAATAGTAACGGGTACCTCACCAAAAAGCTGCTGGAATTTAAAAAAAGCAATAACCCAATTGTAACTTACCTGAATAATGAATCATCCCAATTCAACCGCTACTATTATGGGGAATCTTTATTGCTGAAACAGGTCAGGTATTATCCTATGATTCAATTATTCATCGTAGCCCTTTTTATACTTGTTACCCTGCTGGCTTTAGCCGCCAGGAATCGTTCATCACAAAACCAAATTTGGGCCGGACTGGCAAAAGAAACGGCGCACCAGCTTGGTACGCCACTTTCGGCACTTGAAGGATGGGTGGAAATGATGAAAGAGAACCCTGATGACAGGTCCTTACTTTTGGAAATGGAAAAAGATGTGAGCAGGTTAAAACTTGTTTCTGACAGATTTAGTAAAATAGGGAGCAAACCACAATTGGAAAAACAAAACCTGGTGCAGACCATTAACCAGGTTGTTGACTATGTTAAAAAGCGTGCACCGAGTAAAATACAGTTCGTAATAGATGAAGGCGGAATGGAAAATATACCGGTACTAATATCTCCGACTCTTTTTGAATGGGTAATTGAAAATATTCTGAAAAATGCTCTTGATTCGATGGAAGGTAAAGGGAATATCGCCGTTCAGCTCAAATCTGTAGGTAACCAGGTGATAATTGATATTAAAGATAGTGGGAAGGGAATCTCTGCTGCTAACCTCGGAAAGGTTTTCAATGCCGGCTTTACGACCAAAAAAAGAGGTTGGGGATTAGGACTTACACTATCAAAAAGAATTATCGAACAGAATCATGGCGGTGAGTTATTCGTCAGGCAATCAGAGATTGGAAAAGGGACTACTTTCAGAATAGTCCTAAAAAATGAAAACTAATTATGTTTTAACAAAGACTTCCTGCAATTCAAATTCCAGATCGCTTCAAGTTTTGAACAGGGCAAGGTTTGTTTCCTTTGATGCATTTTCCATGGTGAATTATTGATTTTCCCCTAACTTTGCCCACCCTAAAAAGCCCAGGTGGTGAAATTGGTAGACACGCTACTTTGAGGTGGTAGAGCCTTAACGGGTGTGCAGGTTCGAATCCTGTCCTGGGCACAAAGCCCTTCGCAAATGAAAAGCGAGGGGCTTTTATTTAATTAGGTGCACATTTTTGGACAAAGCGGATAGATTTTTCCAAATGACATTTCTACTCTTTCTAAATGGTTCCGGCAGAAAAGAAGGGCTTATTCTCATTTTAAAATGGCAGTAAATTAGAGCTGTTGGTCATTTATCAGGTTAATACTTTTGCATTAAAACCCTTTTCATAAAAAACTGCAATTTATATATTAGATGTATTTATAACGTATTATTATAGCGAGATCAACAAGATAAACCGGTATAATGTGATGTGATTGATGCTAATACCATTTTTTCCTTTGGGTGGCACTTGCGTTGAAAATATTTTATGCACATTAGTTTGTGTTTCCATTTTTGTTTTATTATTTTTAGGTTTTAAGGATAGAATTTAATTCACTTTTATCCAACTCAAGGAACTCTGAATTCCTTTTTTCGTACCAACATCCTCCGAAACTTTACCACTGTTAAAAAATTCAAGCTCCGCGTAAAACCGCTTTAATAACTCGTACTTATTAAAACGAAACCTTTTAGCTTACCTCAAATTAATCACAATGAAAGCTTTTTACCCGGCTATGAATTCATGTGCCCAAAAATCAACAAAGTTGATTGCGGGTCTTTCAATTTTCCTGTCGACACTTTTATCTTCTTTAGCTGGATTTGCCCAGTGCCCTACACCTGTTCTCAATGCGCCACCAATTTGCGCAGGAGCACAAACTCAATTAAATCTTAGTGTAGGCTCCCCGGCAAGCGGCGGCCCTTTTTCACTTGTTATCAATGGAGTTACCTATCCCTCTATTACTCCCGGTACTCCCTTTCAACCACTGTCGTCAGATGACAACTTATTTGGAGCCGAGGTTCCGGCCGTACCTGCCTTCCCTGACGCCACTACGTATGAATTGGGCGTAAAATTCACTTCTTCTGCCAATGGGGTAATTAAGGGAATCAGATTTTATAAAAGTGCATTAAGTGATGGTCCATTTACAGGGACACTTTGGACAAGTGCCGGATTAGCACTTGCTACCGGATCTTTTACAGTTGTACCTGGTTCTACTGGCTGGCAAGAATTAATATTTGCAACACCGGTTCCCATAACTTCCGGCCAGACTTATGTTGCATCTTATTTCAATCCCACTGGTTTATATGCCCTGGACGTAAATAGGTTTGCAACAAATCCGGTTATTAGTGCTGGTGGTTTTCTAACAGCCCCGGTAAGTGGTGGCCCGGCAGGACCGAATGGTGTGTTCAAAGCTGGAGTGAGTGGATTTCCAAACCAGACTTTCAATAGTACAAACTATTATGTGGATGCAATATTCTCACCGGTAAGTTCAGAAACAGTATTTAACCTAACAAGCATTACCGGACCTGGATGTGCTGCAACCGGTGCACCACTTTCTACAGCAAACCTAGTTGTAAACCCATTGCCTGCTGGAACATTGTCTTCGCCTTCGACACCTGTAGCCGGTCAGCCTCATAACCTTGTTTTTACTGCTACTGCCGGTACAGGTTCATACACACTCAATATTAATGGAAATTCAACAGCTGGTGTTAATTCAACTGTTCCATTTAATGCTGGTGTGGTTCCATTATTTACTGATTACCGTCTTTGGACAGGGTCACTGCCAATTCCTGTACCTAACAATGATGGTTTGCCTGTTGAAGTGGGAATGAAATTTAAACCGCTTTTTAACGGAACAGTTAATGCTTTACGTTTTTATAAAGGTGTGCCAAATACTGAACCAATTGTTTTAAACCTATATTCTGCAGCTGGTGCGGTACTTGCAACTACTACATATACTGATCCTACGGGAACCGTGACTGGTTTTGTGGAAGCCCCAATTACCCCGGTAGCCGTTACAAACGGGACACTTTATATGGTAAGTTATTATTCTGCATTAGGTAACTATGTAAGTACAAATAATTATATGACAATTGACCGGACCAATGGCTTGCTGACCGCTGTTGCCAATGGTTCGGCAAGTGGGCCAAATGGGATGTACAAATATGCAGCAGGTTTCCCGGACCAATCTTGTATTCCATGTAATGGCTCTAATTATTGGGCTGATGTTGTCATGAGCTCAATTAATCTTTCTTATACTTATCAATTAACATCAATTACTGATGCCAATGGTTGTAACGCACTTGCTTCTCAGCAGTTGACTCTGGCTGTTCAAAATCCACTGCCTGTTTCACTTGTTGAGTTCACGGGTATGATTGTAGGAAAAGATGTTAGACTTGAATGGTCTACCGCTTCTGAGTCAAACAACAAAGGTTTTGAAGTTGAAAGGAGTGCAGATGCAAGTAAATGGCTAAGTATTGGGTTTGTTAAAGGAAGTGGAACAAGTAGTACCAGGCAGCGTTATAGCCTGATTGACAGAGATGTGCCAACTGGCAAGTATTTCTACAGATTGAAACAGGTTGACTATGACGAAAAATATAATTTCTCAAATATCATCTCATTTGATATTAATGGAAAACCTGGATTTGAATTAAATCAAAGTTTCCCTAATCCATCAAGAGGAATGTCAACCATAACATATAGCATACCCCAAAAAGCCCAGGTTAGCCTTACAATCTATGATATGCAGGGCAGGGTAGTTAAGGTATTCCAAAATGGTGAACGTGCTCCAGGGAAATATGCTGTAACTGTACCTGCAAATCTTTTAAAAGCTGGTGTATATTATTACAAATTAGAAGCAGGGGATTTCAAGGCAACTAAAAAGATGATAGTACAATAGAAGATCACTGATAATTATTTTCTGAAAATATACTGGTAGGTCATGCGGCCTGCCAGTTTTTTTTGTAACAGGAAACAGGCTTCTTCTTCTTTAAGGCCAAGATCATTGTACTTATATACCCAGGTAGTTTTATTTCTGCCGTCTTGTTGAACTGTGACCATCTGGCTAATCTGCCCGTTTTCATTATAGTCAAACATATAGTCTGGGATAAGTTTACCGGCACGGGGACTGAATCTTACAATATCCGTTACTCTTTTTTGAACATCATAATAGTAAAATGTTTTTTCTCCGGCTATTCCTTTTTGCCAAATTTGCTCTTCCACAATGTTTCCTGTACTGTCTTTTTTAAATTCTATGGTCATTGTATCCGTTCTGTCTCTGATCCTTTGCATCCGTTCCGGTCGGCCCTGTAGATCATAATACCAGGAATGAATTTCGGAAGATTTGTTTTTTTCTGCGATAGAAAGTGAATTATTTTGTATCTGTACCAGCCTTAATAAAGAGTCATATACATAGTCATAAACTGTATAATTGCCATTACTGCTGTCGGTTGTACGAAAAAGAAGTCCCTGGCTATTATAATAATTAATCACTACATTCCGCCCTGAATTGATCATTTCAACTACTGCTTTTAACTGAGTCCATGATTGATTAAACTGCTGCTGAAAATGAAAACCTTCAGATAATTCACCATTGCCTTCAAAACTGCTGATTACTATGCTTTGAACCCTGTTGTTCTTCCGCAGCTGATATTCCTGGAGATTGCCCTGGTGGGTAATGATGTCTTTATAATAAAATTGTGCTTCAGAACTTTGGCCGATGAATATACAGGCATTGAAAAGGACAAGGAGGGGATAATAGTTTTTCATAGCATATTTTAAACCTGCAAAAGTAAAGCTTAATTGATAACGAAACAGAGGGAGGCACTGATATACCGAACCAACAATCTTCCTTATTTTTAACAAAATTCCAATACGTGTCTCATCGCCCCGAAAGGAAGGAAAAAAATTGCCTCAATTGCGGAACTATAGTGACCGGCAGGTATTGCCAACATTGCGGCCAGGAAAATTCGGAGCCCGGAATGACTTTTTGGGGGTTAGTACAGCATTTTTTTTATGATATCACCCATTTCGATGGCAAGTATTTTGATACACTCCGTCTGCTTTTTAGAAGGCCAGGTTACCTGTCAAAGGCATTTATGGCGGGTAAAAGGGCCTCTTATGTGGACCCCGTAAGGATGTATATTTTCACTTCAGCTTTCTTCTTTCTTTTGTTTTATTCTTTCTTTTTCAAATTGGATGAATCTGATATGGAATCCGGCATCTTCAGTATTTCTGAGATATCTGATGGGTTAAAGATGCTGGATACAAGCAATAACAAATATGATTTTCGAAATACTCACCTGATCCTGAATAATAAGGATACTTTGCTTGACCTGAACGATACTAAAGCTATGACTCGTTTCAGGGATTCCATTAACCAACTTATATTCCTAAAAAAAGGAGCAGGAAGTTTACCTGGTAATGCCAGGAAGATCAGCATTAACGGAATCACGGACTATGCATCCAGGAAGGAATATGACTCGTTGCAGCAATCGCTCCCGGCCGCCAAAAAAGATGCATGGTTTACCCGGCTGCTGGTGTACCGGCAGATCATGATTAATGAAAAATATGAGGGTAGCCTGCCAAAATATATTGCCGGTTTACTCGAAAGATTCCTGCACAGCTTTCCGACACTTTTATTTATTTCCCTGCCGTTGCTGGCATTGCTGCTGAAATTGATTTATGTTCGAAAAAAGCAATACCTCTTCGTATATCATGGTATTTACCTGGTTCATTTATACATTTTCACTTTTTTAATACTGATCCCTTTTTTTTTAACCTACGAAGTTGAGCAATACTTTCACTGGAAAATATGGTCCGTTTTTAGAACTGCATTGATGATTTGGTTGTTGGCGTATCTTTATAAATCAATGCGGCAATTCTATGAACAGTCGAGATCAAAGACAATTCTGAAAATGATGATTTTTCTGTTCATTTCATTGTTTATTATGCTGCTTGTTTTTGCAATATATTTCGCCTATATGGCACTGAAAGGATAATATATGGATAATACACTACTGGAAAAATTCTGGGGACTTAAAAAGATCATGGATGAACTGCGGGAGAAATGCCCCTGGGACAGGAAACAAACCATTCAGAGCCTCCGGCAACTTACCATTGAAGAAACTTACGAATTGGCTGATGCCATCAGCGATAACGACTGGAAAGGCATAAAAGAAGAATTGGGCGACATTATGCTGCATATACTTTTTTATGCTAAAATCGGCGAGGAACAAAATCAATTTACCCTGCAGGAGGTATTAACCGGAATCTCGGAAAAACTCATAGCCAGGCACCCGCATATTTACGGAAATGTTGAAGTAAAAGACGATGAAGAGGTTAAGAGAAATTGGGAGAAATTGAAAATGAAAGAAGGGAAAGATTCGGTACTTAGCGGGGTGCCTAAAGCCCTGCCTTCGGTGGTAAAGGCCATGCGTTTACAAGAAAAAGCCCGCCAGGTGGGCTTTGAATGGGAAAATGCGGCACAGGTTTGGCAGAAAGTTGAGGAAGAAACAAAGGAACTGAACGAAGTGATTGCAGAGAAAAACGGCCACTCTGAGGGATCGCTTGAAGCTGCTGTGAGCCAGGATAAGATTGAGGCAGAATTTGGCGATCTGCTTTTTTCGCTGGTTAATTACAGTCGTTTTTTGCAGATCGATGCTGAACATGCACTTGAACGAACTAACAAGAAGTTCATCAGCAGGTTCATGCTGATGGAAGAAAAGGCAAAGGAAGGTGGCAAAGCCCTTACCGATTTGACCCTGGATGAAATGGATAAGATATGGAATCAAATAAAAAAGGGAGACCTTAATTGAAAACTTTTTTAAAAGATACGGTTTACCGGAATGCCTATTTTCTTATAGGTTCAGCATGGCTGTTTACACTCTCATTCATATTCAGTAATTACTGGTCATATACTTCTTCACCGCAAGGTGTGAAAAAAACCCTGGAGCAGCACCTGCATCGGAATGAAATTGATTTTAAGGGCTTCCTGAATGACACAACCCTTATCGGCCGGCTGATTGATACACGAGAAACAGAGGAGGAGGTACGAGCGGTGATAGAAAAAAAATATGGCATTTTTATTTACAGTCTGGAAGATTATGGCCCAATTATTCTCCGGTACTGGAATACCCAACAATCACTGCCATCTGATGAGATGCTGGTAAAACCAGAAGGAGAATACCTGGTAACCATGGCTAACGGGCAATTTGAACTATTGCGCCGCAAACTGACTATCAGGGGTAGAGAGAACCTCCTTATTTGTGCATTGATCCCCATCCGGTGGGATTACTTCATTGAAAACGATTACCTCAAAAAAGGGTTTGTAGACCAGCCCAATATCGAAAAAAACTATTCCCTTTCTGCATCCGCAACAAAGATTCCTATTGTCAATATAAGCGGCAATACCTTGTTTTATCTGGAAAAAAAATCAAATTCAGGTACGGGTGGCAGTGACTGGATTACAATCCTGCTAAGGATATTGGGAACCATGCTGATCCTGTTTTATATTCATATCCTTGGCATGGGCATGGCCAAGCGATTTGGTGCAGACAAAGCGATAATACTACTCGCACTTCTGGTGGTATTGCTCAGGGTGATAAGTTATTATTTTTCCATTCCTGTAAATTTCAGTGAGTTTGAACTATTTAGTCCTACCATTTATGGGTCAAATTCAATTCTTAAAACCCTGGGCGACCTGCTGATTAATTCTCTTCTATTTGTGTGGATTATCCTGTTTTCACGTTCGATGATAAACCGGTACAGCCTTCGACTGAATATATCATCGCCCACTTTTAAGATAGTCATTGCAGTTATTATAGCTGCAGCATTGGTAGCCATGACATGGATAAGTGGGTTTATTATCCGGAGCCTGGTTTCAGATTCTGCCATATCTTATGAAGTGACCAACTTCTTTAAACTCAATGTTTACAGTGTTGTTGGGTTTATTGTGCTGAGCTGCGTCTCAATGGGTTATTTTATCTTCAGCCATATTCTCTTTCAGTTTCTTGATGAAGTCTTGCCCAGGGGTTTCCTTATTAAAGCCATTTTGTTATCGTTTTTGGGTTTGCTTTTTCTTACATTAAGCATGAACAATCAAATGATAAGGTTTAATCTGGGGCTGCTGCTATGGCTGATCATTTATCTTTCTTTGGTCAGCTGGGCAGATAGCAGAGCGGAGGGCCGTCATATATCGGGTAGTGCTACTGTTTTCTGGCTTGTATTTTTTTCTGCATCTATAACTGCCATCATCTTTACGGAAAACAGGAAACGGGAACTGGAAATACGTAAATCGGCAGCCGTGAAACTGGCAATGCAGGCAGATCCCTCAAGTGATTTCCTAATTAATATAACAACACAAAGCCTGAACAACGATTTCCTGCGGGGGAACCTTCCGCGGTTCAGCGATTATTACCAAAGTGCGCAGATCAAGGACAGCATCATCAATGCTAACTTTAAAGGCTATGCGAATAAATTTGACACACGTCTTTTTATTTTCGATGCGAATGGTAATCCTTTGTCTTCTTCCGATAAATTGACCTATGATACACTCAATACAATTTTTACCATGCAGGGAAAAAAGACCGGTGTACCAGACCTGCGATATTATGAAACTGATTTTACCAACTTCAGCTATATCTTCCGCAAACATATAAGGGATACCGGTGGACAGGTGATTGCCCAGTTCTATATGCTCTCCAATCCGCGTCGATACAAAAGCGAGGCGCTTTATCCGGAACTCATAAAACAGAGTAATGACCTGGCCTTTGAGCGATGGCCGTCATACGCCTATGCAGTGTACGACAGCCTGGAACTTAAGTATAATAAGAATGATTATCCTTTTGCCATAAACCTGGAACCTTCAGAAATTCCCATGCAGGAATTTTATAATGAAATAGCCGGCGGGTATGAAATTTTGTGGTATAAAGCTGGTGCTGGAAAAGTGGTGATCATTACAAGGAAAAGTAACTTTATGCTGGAAGCCATTACGCTTTTCGCATACCTGTTCTGTGCTTCACTTTTTTTGGTAGCGCTCTTCCAGCTGGCAAGCCTGATCATACGCTCAGGTTTCCAATGGAGTCTGCTGCGTGACCTCTGGCAGTTGAGCATTCGAAACCAGATTTACGGAACCATTATTTTTATCAGTATTTTTTCTTTCCTTGTTATTGGCGCAGCTACTATCATTTTTTTTATACAGCGCTATAATAAAAACAATAAAGACAGGCTGAGCAGAACGATACAGGTTATGTCTGATGAATTGCGGGATAAACTTAGCAATGATTTACAGAAGAACAGTTTCATCAGCCTGTATGATTCCAGCAGGGTTGAAGTCATCCAGGAAGCTATCACTGAAATTTCTGAAATCCATAATGCAGATATTAACCTGTATGATGTTGATGGTATGCTACAGGTTTCCTCCCAGCCCTTTGTTTATAATAAAGGCATATTAAGCCGGTTAATGGATCCTATGGCTTATTATCATATGAAACGACTGCGTAAAAGCCAGTATGTACAAAATGAAAAATACGGTCAATTGAAATACCTGAGTATTTATACTCCCTTTAACAGCAAAGACCCCGAGTTAAGGGCTTATATCAATATACCTTATTTTGCTTCCACCATGGAGCTGAAGCAGGAGATATCCAATTTCCTGGTTGCCATTATAAACCTAAACGCGTTTATATTTCTGATGGCCGGCGTTATAGCGGTATTCATAACCAATAGGATCACCCAGTCGTTTACCTGGATCGGGAAAAAAATGCAGGAAGTAAACCTTGGCAAGCACAACCAGGAAATTACATGGGGCAGAAAAGATGAAATTGGCGGTCTTGTAAAAGAGTACAATAAAATGGTTCAGAAACTGGACGAGAGTGCGGTGGCATTGGCTAAAACAGAGCGAGAAGGAGCTTGGCGCGAGATGGCAAGACAGGTTGCCCATGAGATCAAAAATCCCTTAACGCCTATGAAACTGAGCATTCAATACCTTCAAAAGGCTATTGATAATAATGCCCCTAATGTAAAAGAATTATCATCAAGTGTCGCTCATACATTGATAGAACAAATTGAACACCTTTCGAAAATCGCTGCTGAATTTTCACAATTCGCCAATATTGGAAATACCCGTAATGAAAACGTAGACCTCCATGAATTGCTTCAATCGCTGGTATCCCTTCATAGCATGCACGAACATATCCAAATTAACTGGCTGCCCCTGAACCAGGCTGTATATATCTTTGCGGATAGAACCCAGATTAACCGGTTGTTCACTAATCTGTTACAAAATGCAATTGAAGCCATTCCTGAAGACAGAGAAGGATTAATTACAATCACGGAAATGGTTACAGACGGTCACATTAAGATCAGCATCCGAGACAACGGTTCCGGCATACCAATTGAAATGCAATCGAAGATTTATACTCCCAACTTCACTACAAAGACTTCGGGGACCGGTTTGGGTCTGGCCATGTCTAAAGGAATTGTAGAGCAGGCCCTTGGTGATTTATGGTTTGAAACAGCCGAGGGAATCGGGACTACTTTTTACATTAGTTTTCCACTAGCTATTCTGGAAAGCGCTTAAATTTTTTTTGACTTGTTTTCTTTGCTCCAGATACTGTTCAAGTTCTGTAAGGGAAAAACTACTTAAGTTTTTTTCTTTTACCAGCCCCCCTTTTTGCGCAGCTAAAACTCCGTAGTGTATATCATGATAGCCTTCAGTTGAGTGAGCATCCGGGTTGATGGATAGCAAAACGCCTTTGTTCAGTGCTTCAGGAATCCATTGCCAGTCGATATCAAGCCTTCGGGGATGTGCATTAATTTCGATGACTACCTGGTTTTCTTTACATGCATCGATGATAACGCTATGGTCAACAGGGTATCCAGGACGACTGAGCAATAATCTACCTGTCATATGTCCCAGAATGGTGGTGTACGGGTTCTGAATCGCTTTCAACAACCTGGCCATTGCTTTTTCCTCTGTCATTTTAAGGTTGGAATGTATGGAAGCAATTATGAGGTCGAATGTTGACAGGATCTCATCTGAATAGTCCAAAGAGCCATCGTTCAGGATATCGCATTCTATACTCTTAAATATCCTGAAGGGGCTTAGCTTTTTATTAAGCTCATCAATAAGCCTATGCTGTTCTTTTATCCGATCTTCGGAAAGGCCGCTGGCATAAAATGCCGATTTGCTGTGATCGCTTATTACCAGGTATTCCAGCTTTTTTTCTATGCATACCCGGGCCATTTCCTCAAGGGTATGACTGCCATCGCTCCAGTTGCTGTGACTATGGATTATTCCTTTAATATCAGCATCCACGATAGGGTCGGGCAGGGGGGCGTTCCGGGCCAGATTGATCATATCTGCACTTTCTCTTCTGAAGGGGGGTATGAAATTGATTCCGGCTGATGCAAAAAGACTTTCTTCGGATTTTTCGGAAATTGCATTTTCACCTATATCTGCAGCCCATTTTTCTATGAATTCAGGCGAGCCGGTGCTATTGAAAAGACGGCGGTAAAAGTTTTCATCTTCCGTAAAATAAAACGCAAGTTGGATATTTTCTGGTCCTAAGCATTGAAGAAAATTTTCATCATCGCTTTGAATTGTATACGAATGTTCTGTAAATAACGTTTTGAGTTTTACAGGGTCTATGGTTACGACCCACTCAATTTTTTCCAGTACCAGCGATTGCCGCCTGAAATCACCAGTTATGGAAATTTTTTCTTCGGGCCATGATTTTTTAAGGAGTTGATCTATCGATTCCGCATATGCGCATAGTTCGGCGTATAGGAAATGCCCCTGGTGACGAAGATAAAATTCAATGGTGTCCATAACATTTTGTTGCGTCTTGGCACCAAAGCCTTTGTATAGAAGCAATCGGTTTTCCTGACATGCATAAAGAAGTTCACCAATACTTTCAATCTCCATTTCTTTCCAAATAGTAGCAATCTTTTTTGGCCCAAGTCCTTTGATTTGCAGCATTTCCAAAACACCTGGCGGGGTCTTAAAAATAATTTCTTCAAGGGCGTTCATTTTGCCCGTTTCGAGGATTTCGATGATTTTTTTTGCGATAGAATCTCCAATGCCTTTTAACCCGGAAATTTTTTCTTTGGGTGTTTCAGCAAGTTGAACAGGCAATTGTTCAATGGAATATGCAGCGATAGAATATGATTTTGCGCGAAAAGAATTCTCTCCATGAATGTCCATCAGCTTTGAAAGAAGAGAAAACTGATCAGCAATTGTGTAATTATCTTTCATGAATATTTTTGATTTCGGTTAAATGAAAAGGAAAAATAAAAAACAAGGTAAGACTAATGTATAATATGAAAGCAAGCTGGCAATAATTATCAGGAAATTTTACAGGCGGGCGTACTCAATCGCTGAAATCAGCCATGGTATTGGGTTCTGAGAAAGTAAAAAAAAGCCCCGCAAAAGCGGGGCTTGTATTTTTGTTGTCAGAAAAGTCGTTAGACTACTTCTTTGCAACAGCTTTCTTAACTGCTTTTTTAACAGCAGCTTTTTTAACAGCTTTCTTTGCTGCTTTTTTAACTACAGCTTTTTTAACAGCTTTCTTTGCTGCTTTTTTAACTACAGCTTTTTTAACAGCTTTCTTAACAGCTTTTTTTGCTACAGCCTTTTTAACGGCTTTTTTTGCAGTTGCCATGTGTTTGGAATTTAATGGTTTAGTAATAATAACAGGGTAAAAGTATAAACACTTTTCCTTTTTTGCAAAAAAAATTTTTTTTCTGCCGTTTTTTTACTAACCAGCGGCTTCTACAGAAGAAACAGAAACGTAAGTTTTATCACCTTTAGTTTTCCGGAATTCAACAACACCATCAGTTAAAGCGAACAGTGTAAAATCTTTTCCAACACCAACATTTTTTCCAGGATGGTATACGGTGCCACGTTGCCTGATAATAATGTTTCCTGCAATTGCGGGTTGACCACCGTAGATTTTTACACCCAGTCTTTTGCTGTGTGAATCACGACCGTTCTTAACACTACCTTCACCTTTTTTGTGAGCCATATCAATAGAATTTAAAATGCTTGGATAATGATTGTCTTCATTAAGCGATCTTACCGATCTTGATTTGAGTGTAAACAGTACGGTGTCCGATTTTTTTACGGAAACCTTTTCTTCTCTTCATTTTAAACGCAATTACTTTATCACCCTGGATATCTCCGATGATTTCTGCGCTTACTTTTACTTTAATGTCTGATCCGATGGTCAGGTTACCGGCATTATCAACCAGCAGGACATCAGGAAACTCCACTTTATCTCCTGCCTTGCCTTCGATATGTGGAACATATAGGTTCTGGCCTTCCTGAACCTTGAATTGCTGACCGGATATTTTTACAACTGCAAACATAATGAGCCAAAATTTAGGAGTGCAAAGGTAAGGGGAAAATAGCTTACGCCAAAGTTCCCGGGCAAAAAAAGTTATAAG
>Ga0209254_10001216_pt1 | contig 22863 bp, 23 predicted proteins | sample FrelakmetDIP11DI_FD_187148 | JGI IMG/M metagenome (GOLD analysis project Ga0209254, IMG submission 187148) | Freshwater lake sediment microbial communities from the University of Notre Dame, USA, for methane emissions studies - DIP11 DI (SPAdes)... | ecosystem: Environmental > Aquatic >...
GGTCTGACCGGCATGTCAACGGGCCGCCGCTACACTTCGCGGCCGTTTTTTTGGAGAACACGATGAATCGCTGGTTACGACGCTTTGCCGCGCCGGTCCTTGCAGTCGCCTGCCTGTTCGCAGGCCCGATGGCTTTCGCCCAGACCAAGGGCGATGCAGGCAAAGGTGCGCCGGCCGGCGGCAGCCCCGAAGCCCAGATCGCGGCGCGCTTTGCCGAGCGTTCCGGGATGAAGCCGGACCAGGTGTTCAAGGGCCCTGGGGGCCTCTTCGAAGTCCTGGTGCGCGGGGAGTTGTATTACACCGATCCGGCGGTGACCTTCGTCATCATGGGCCGCATGTTCGATGCGAAGACCCGCGAAGACCTGACGCAGAAACGCTTGGACACCGCGCTGAAGGTCGATTTCAAGACCCTGCCCTTCGACCAGGCCATCAAGACCGTGCGCGGTAATGGCTCGCGTGTCCTGGTGACGTTCGAGGACCCGAATTGCCCTTACTGCAAGCGCCTGTGGCAGAACATGCAGGGGCTCAACAACGTCACGATCTACACGTTCCTGATGCCGATCCTGTCGCAGGACTCGCAGGACAAGTCCAAGGCAATCTGGTGCTCGAAGAATCGCGCGGCGGCCTGGGACGACTACATGGTGCAGGGCAAGGCTCCTGCCGCAGCCGCGGCCGATTGCAAGACGCCGCTCGAGCAGAACGTGACGATGGGCCGGGACTTCGGCATCAATGGCACGCCGACGATCGTCTTCGCCGATGGGTCTCGCGGCGCGGGGGCAATGCCGGTCGACGCGATTGAACAGCGCCTCGCTTCTGCAGCGAAGAAATAGGACTGCCCTTGTTACCGCCGGAGCAATGACTCCGGCGTACTGCCCTTGGGCACCAGAAGCCACGCGCTGACGTCGTATTTCTGACGCCCGGCCGTCTGGCCGGCTTCGTTGCCGAAGCCCCAGAAGAAATCGAAGCGCAACGGCCCGCGGATCGCGCCGCCGGTGTCCTGCGCCATCATGGGACGCTGCAACGTTGTGCCGTTGCGTGGATCGGTCGACACCAGCAGCACCGGCGCACCGAGTGGGATGAAGCGCGCGTCCGCGGCAACCGAGTAGCCCGGTGTAAGGGGCACGCCGAGCGCGCCGACCGGGCCCGCCGCCGGATCTCCAAGCGGCAGTTCGCGGAAGAACACGTAGCTCGGATTCTGGTCGAGCAGTTCCTTGGCGCGCGCCGGATTCCGTGCAATCCATGTCTTGATGCCCTGCATGGACGCCTGGTCGAGCGTCAGCTCACCGCGGTCGACGAGCCAGCGGCCGATCGAGCGGTAGGGATGGCCGTTCTGGTCGCCGTAACCGAGACGCACCATGCTGCCGTCATCGAATTGCACTCGCCCGGAGCCTTGCACCTGCAGGAAGAAAGCCTCGACCGGATCGTCGACCCAGACGATTTCGTTGCCGGCCAGCGTGTCGCCGGCCGTGATGTCGCCACGGCTCGGGTACGGCACGACGCGGCGGCCCTGCAGCTTGCCGCGCAGTCGCAGGTTCGCGAGTTCGGGATGGACCGACGCAAGTTCGATGACCAGCAGGTCCGGCGGCACGCGGTGAATCGGCGTGCCATAGCGCTCGCTGCGCGATCGGCTGCCGCGCAGCAGCGGCTCGTAGTAACCGGTCATCAGGCCGATGTCGCGGGTATCGAGTTCCTTCGTGCCCTCGAAGCGCCGCGCCAGCACGCGGTAGGCGTCGAAGCGCGAGGCGAAGAACGTCTGCACGTGTCGGCCGCTGGCCGGGTCGATGCGTTCGGCCTGGGTGCAGACCTCGCGCCACGCATCGCGCTTGCCAAGCGCGCGGCACGTCTGCAGGAACGCGGGCCAGGCCGCGGACCAGTCCTCCGCACGCATGGCAGGCAGCATCTCGAAGACGATCGGCTCGTAGATCGCCCGCGTCTCCACGGGGACGGCAACCGGCGGCGGTGGGGGTGGCGGTACGGGCGTTGGCGGCGGCGGTGGCGGTCGCACCACGCAGCCCGCCGCCAGCAGAACCGCGCAGCAGGCAAGTGCGAGCCGGCCTCTAGAATTCGCCGACAACCTGAGGTCTTTCATGTGGCTGATTCTGCTCGAAGCGGCGCTCGCTCTCGGGGCGCTGCTCTTCATTGTCTGGTGGACGATGTTCCACAAGCCGCGCCGCAAGCGGCCCCCGGGGCGCTGATCAGTGCAGGGCCCGCGGCATCGACAGCACGAACTCTGGAATCGTCGCCTCAAACGTTGTGCCGTCATCGGCTACACAATGATACGAGCCGCGCATCGAGCCCACCGGCGTCGGCAGGGGGCAGCCGCTCGTGTACTCGAACGAGTCGCCCGGCTTGAGCACCGGCTGCTCGCCGACCACTCCGTCGCCGCGCACCTCCTCGACCTGGTTGTTGCCGTCGGTGATGATCCAGTGACGCGAGATCAGCTTCGCAGTGCGCTCTCCGGTATTGCGTATCGTCACCGTGTAGGCGAACACGAAGTGCTGTTCATCCGGGTTCGAATGCGCTTCGAGGTATTGTGGTCGAACACTGACGGAAAACTCGTAGATGGCCATGGGATCCCGGCACACGCCTGAGGGTCGGTTGAAAGGCCGATCGTGATCGGAACGACCCTTAGAATAGTCGCGAGCCGCTAAGTTTCCAGCTACCGACCCGACGGGGCATCGATGAACTCCAGCTACCGAATCGCTCCCAGCATCCTATCGGCCGATTTTGCACGACTGGGCGAGGAAGTCCGCGCCGTGGTCGCTGCCGGCGCCGACTGGATCCACTTCGATGTGATGGACAACCACTACGTGCCGAATCTCACCATCGGCCCATTGGTGTGCGAAGCGATCCGCCCGCACATCGAAGTTCCGATCGACGTGCATCTTATGGTGAAGCCGGTCGATCGCATCATCCCGGACTTTGCCAAGGCGGGTGCCGATGTGATCACGTTCCATCCCGAAGCTTCGGAGCATGTCGACCGCACGTTGGCACTGATCCGCGATTCCGGCTGCAAGGCTGGCCTGGTATTCAATCCGGCGACCCCGCTTGGCTGGATGGACCACGTGATGGACAAGATCGACGTCGTGCTGCTGATGTCGGTGAATCCAGGCTTCGGCGGCCAGAAGTTCATCCCGGAGACGCTAAACAAGCTGCGCGACGTGCGGGCCCGCGTCGATGCGCACCACAGTGAGACCGGCCGCACGATCCATGTGGAGGTTGATGGCGGGGTCAAGGCGGACAACATCCGCACGATCGCGGAAGCGGGCGCCGATACGTTCGTTGCCGGCAGTGCCGTGTTCGGCGCACGCGATGCCGATGGCGGCTATCGGGGGATCCTGTCGCGCCTGCGTGAGGAACTGGCAGCCGTTGCGCGGGCATCATGACCACCGTGTGGCCGGCCCGCGCGGTGCTGATCGACCTCGATGGCACGCTGCTCGATACCGTTCCGGATCTTGCCGCTGCCGTCAATGCGATGCTCGAAGAATTGGGGCGGGCGGCGCTGTCGGTGTCCACGGTGGCCGCCTACATCGGCAAGGGCGCCGACATCCTCGTGCACCGTGCCTTGGCCGGGGGACTCGACGGCCGTGCTGACGCAGCGCTGTTTGCGCGCGGCAAGGAAGCGTTCTACCGGCATTACCGCCGCCTCAACGGTCACGCGGCCCTGGTTTTCCCCGGTGTGCCTGCCGCACTGGCGGCGTTCCAGGCGGGCGGGCTGAAACTCGCTTGTGTCACCAACAAGCCGCGCGAGTTCACGATCGACCTGCTCGAACGCGTCGAATTGCTGGGTCTCTTCGATGCGGTCATCTCCGGGGATGACACCACGGAAAAGAAGCCGCATGCGGCCCCGGTCCTCGCCGCATGCGCCCGGCTGAATGTCGCAGTGACCGACGCCATCATGATCGGTGACTCCGAAAATGATCTTCTCTCCGCGCGGGCAGCGGGCTGCCGCGCGATCCTGGTCGAGGGTGGCTACAACGAGGGCCAGCCGGTGGCCTCGCTGCCCGCCGATGCTATAGTCGAAACGCTTGCCGACGCGGCGCGGTTGATCACGCCGCACGGTGTGCGAGACACGGTTCAATGACTCACCGCAACCACCACGATTCACTTTCCCTCGGGGCATGGCGCAAGGCCTGGTGCCGGTTCTGGCACGCCCAGGGAGTCTGGTCCTGGCGCCCCTAGGCGCAGACCGCCGCGATCCTGCGGCACTCCGTTGGTGTACTACCAGGCGTGGATGCGATCCGCGCGACCCGTGCAGGTGACATGTGACTGAACTCGAATTCAAGGCCCTTGCGGCGCAGGGCTACAACCGCATCCCGCTGATTGCCGAGAGCTTTGCCGACCTTGAAACGCCGCTCTCGCTCTATCTCAAGCTGGCCAACGAGCCAAACACCTTCCTGCTCGAATCGGTTGTGGGCGGGGAGCGCTTCGGTCGTTATTCGTTCATCGGACTGGCGGCGCGGCGCGCGTTGCGCTCGTTCATCCGCAGCGACGGCAGCGTCACCGAAATGCTCGAGGACGGGCAGGTCAAGGAAACAATCAAGGGCGACCCGCTAACAGTCATTGGTCACTACTTCGGCCAGTTCAAGGTCGCGCTGCGTCCCGGGCTGCCGCGGTTCGCCGGCGGGCTGGCCGGCTACTTCGGCTACGACACCGTACGCGTCATAGAGAAGAAGCTGGCGCGGACCAAACCCGATGATCTCGGTGTCCCCGACATCCTGCTGCTGCTGGCCGAGGAGGTCGCGGTCATCGACAACCTCGCTGGGCGCATCTACCTAATCATCTATGTCGATCCGCGCCAGCCCGAGGCTTACGCCCGGGGGCGCCAGCGGCTGCGCGAACTCAAGACCCGGCTGGCGCGGCCGATCGAACCGCCGCATGCACGGGCCAGCGTACGCCGCGAGGAGTACCGCGAGTTTGCCAAGGCGGACTACCTGGCCGCAGTCGCCCGCGCCAAGGAGTACATCGCGGCCGGCGACGTGATGCAGGTGCAGATCGGTCAAAGAATCCGCAAGCCTTACGCCGATGCGCCGCTGTCCCTGTATCGCGCGCTGCGCACGCTGAATCCGTCGCCGTACATGTACTTCTACAACTTCGGTGATTTCCACGTCGTCGGCGCCTCGCCCGAGATCCTGGTGCGCAGCGAGGACCGGGAAGGCAAGCGCATGGTGGCAATCCGTCCGATCGCCGGTACCCGACCGCGCGGCAACACGCCGGAGCAGGACGCAATCCTCGCCGCCGAACTCGCTGCCGACCCGAAGGAGCGCGCGGAGCACCTGATGCTGATCGACCTTGCGCGCAACGACATCGGCCGCATTGCCGAAATCGGCAGCGTCAGGGTGACCGAGCAGTACGTCATCGAGAAGTACTCGCATGTGCAGCACCTCGTGAGTCACGTGGAGGGTGTGCTGAAGCCCGGCATGACCAACCTCGATGTGCTGCGTGCGACTTTTCCGGCCGGCACGCTGTCGGGCGCGCCCAAGGTCCGGGCGATGGAAATCATTGACGAACTCGAGCCCGTCAAGCGCGGCATCTACGGCGGGGCGGCTGGGTATCTCTCCTTCGCCGGAGACATGGATCTCGCCATCGCGATCCGCACCGGCATCATCAAGGGCAACGTGCTTTACGCCCAGGCCGCCGCCGGCATCGTCGCGGACTCGGTCCCTGAGAACGAATGGAAGGAGACCGAAGTCAAGGCGCGCGCGGTGCTGCGCGCGGCGGAGCAGGTCGAAGACGGCTTCGACGCGGAGTGACGCCATGCTGCTGATGATCGACAACTACGATTCGTTCACCTACAACCTGGTGCAGTACTTCGGCGAGCTCGGTGAGGACGTGCGCGTGTTCCGCAACGACGAGATCACGCTGGATCAGATTGAGCAGCTGAAGCCGGACCTGATCTGCGTATCGCCAGGACCGTGCTCGCCCAATGAGGCCGGCGTGTCGCTCGGCGTGTTCGAGCGTTTTGCGGGACGCGTGCCCATCCTCGGCGTGTGCCTGGGTCATCAGGCGCTCGGTCAGGCCTTCGGTGGCAAGGTCGTGCGCGCCCGGACGCTGATGCACGGCAAGACTTCACCGATCGCGCACACGGGGGTGGGTGTCTTTGCCGGGCTGCCGAGTCCGTTTGAGGCCACGCGCTATCACTCGCTGGCTGTCGAGCGATCCTCTTTGCCCGACTGCCTGGAAGTGACAGCCTGGACTCCAGACGGCGAGATCATGGGACTGCGCCACAAGACGCTGCTGGTCGAGGGCGTGCAGTTCCATCCGGAATCGATCGCCACCGAGCACGGCCACACGATGCTGCGCAACTTTCTGGAGGGCGCGCGGTAGCGAGTGCCGTTGCGCGAGGAGAGCACATGTCCATAACGCCGAGCGAAGCCCTGGTCCGGTGCATCGAGCACCGCGAGATCTTCCAGGATGAGATGCTGTCGCTGTGGCGGCGGCTGATGAGCGGCGAGCTGACCCCGGTGCAGATCGCGGCGCTGACGATGGGCCTGCGGGTCAAGAAAGAGACCATCGGCGAAATCGCGGCCGCGGCGCAGATCATGCGTGAATTCTCGACCAAGGTGGAGCCGACCGACCGCTCCAACCTGGTCGATCTCTGCGGTACGGGTGGCGATGCCGCCCACACGTTCAACATCTCCACCGCCGCGATGTTCGTCGCCGCGGCGGCGGGTGCGCGCGTGGCCAAGCATGGGGGGCGCGGAGTCTCGTCCGGTTCGGGCAGCGCCGACGTGCTGGAGGCACTGGGGGCGAACATCACGCTGAACCCCGCCGCGGTGGCGACGTGCATTGCTGAGACCGGCATCGGCTTCATGTTCGCGCCGAGCCATCACGCGGCGATGAAACACGCGGCACCGGTTCGCAAGGAACTCGGCGTGCGCACGATCTTCAATATCTTGGGGCCGCTCACCAACCCCGCCGGCGCGCCGAACCAGGTGATGGGCGTGTTTCATCCGGACCTGGTCGGCATCCAGGTGCGCGTGCTGCAGCAACTGGGCTCCAACCATGTTCTCGTCGTGCATGGCAAGGACGGCATGGACGAGGTGTCGCTGGGCGCCGCGACGTTGGTCGGCGAACTCAAGGACGGCGAGGTGCGCGAGTATGAGATCCATCCGGAGGACTTCGGTCTGGCGATGGTGTCGAACCGGACCCTCAAGGTCGGCAACGCTGCCGAGTCGCGCGCCATGCTCTTGGAGGCGATCGACAACGTTGCCGGCACGCCGCGCGAAATCGTCATATTCAACGCCGGGGTCGCCCTGTATGCCGCGAATGTCGCCGACTCGATCGGCGAGGGCATTGCGCAGGCGCGTTCGGCGATTGCCAGCGGTGCCGCGCGACGCAAGCTCGACGAATTCGTTGCGATGACTCAGAGGCTGGCTGCTTGAATTCCGTTCGCGTGCGCGGCCCGCTGTGCCGGTTGTTGCGGGCTCGGTCACAGCGCATCGTGCTGCGCGCGGGAACACGACGCGATGTGCCTCGTGTGGCCTGCGCCGGGACCGCTGCCTCGGTCGCCGAGCATCGCCTGATCCCCGACATTGCATCGCCGAGGCACGATGCGCGCGCGGCGCGCCAGTACTGGCGGCGTGCCATCGCCAGCCCGCGCAAGCGACTCTTCGTCGCGGTTTGCGGCAATGAGCTGCTGGGTGCGATTGGTGTCGACCTGATCGTTTCGCATCACCGGATGGCCCACGTGCGCCGCCGTATCTACCTGCACTCGCTGTTCATCGATCCGTCGGCACGTCGGCTCGGGTTGGCACGTCGGCTGACGCGGCTGGCGCTGGACTGGGGGCGTGGCCGCGGTGCGACGCAGGCGCGGTTGGAGATGGCAGCGCCCAACCGATCCGCACGCCGACTGTACGAGTCGGTCGGTTTCCGTGTGCGGGAAATGATGTTCGCGCGACCTTTGTAGTATCGAGCGATGGACGACATCCTGCAGCGAATCTTGGCGACCAAGCGCGACGAGGTGCGGCTTGCACGCGAACGCGTGCCGCTCGCGCCACTGCTGGAGATGGCCCGCGGCGCCGACGCGCCGCGCGATTTCACCGCGGCCCTGCAAGCAGCCATCCAGATGGGCCGTAGCGCGGTGATCGCCGAAGTGAAGAAGGCCTCGCCTTCCAAGGGCGTGCTGCGTGCGAAATTCGATCCGGCTGCCATCGGGTCGAGCTACGCCCTGCATGGCGCTGCATGCCTGAGCGTGCTCACCGATGTGCAGTACTTCCAGGGCGCACCGGAGTACCTGCAACAGGCGCGGGCCGCGAGCGGGTTGCCGGTGCTGCGCAAGGATTTCATCATCGACGACTACCAGGTCGTCGAGGCGCGCAGCTGGGGTGCTGACGCGATCCTGCTGATCGTAGCGGCGCTGGATCGCCGACACTTGCATGATCTCGAGGCAGCGGCACACGACCTCGGCTTGGCAGTGTTGGTCGAGGTCCATGACGCTGCCGAACTCGAACTGGCGCTGGAGCTGAAGACCCCGCTGATCGGCATCAACAACCGCAACCTGCGCACGTTCGAGACCCGTCTGGAGACCACGCTCGACCTGCTGCCGCGCATTGGTTCGGAACGCATTGTGGTTACGGAGAGCGGGATCCTGTCTCCCGCCGATGTGGCGCGGATGCGGGCGGCCGGCGTCAACGCTTTCCTTGTCGGGGAAGCCTTCATGCGTGCGCCGGATCCCGGCCTGGAACTGGCGCGGCTGTTCGCGTGATCGACACCTCGGCGCTGGCGCCGGGTTGGCGCGTGCTGGTCGATAGCTTCTTCGCGAGCGTCCCAGGCACCAAGTTGCAGCGGTTTCTCGAACAACGCGTGGCTACCGGCGCGCGGATCTATCCGCCCGATCCGCTGCGCGCACTGAAGCTGACTCCGCCGGAATCCGTGCGCGTCGTGATCCTCGGGCAGGACCCGTATCACGGCCCCGGGCAAGCGCACGGGCTGGCCTTTTCGGTGCCGGACGCCGTCCGTCCGCCACCCAGCCTGCGCAATATATTCCTGGAGTTGCGCAGCGATATCGGGTGCGCCGCGCCCACGATCGGCAACCTGGAACACTGGGCGCGGCAGGGTGTTCTTTTGCTGAACGCAGTGCTGACCGTCGAGGAGGGCCGGCCGGGCAGTCATGCGGGCCGCGGCTGGGAGCACCTTACCGACGCGGTGGTCGATGCGGTCGCGGCCGACCCATCGCCCAAAGTGTTCCTGCTGTGGGGCACGTACGCGCAGGCAAAAGCGGCGCGAATCGGGTCCTTTGGCCGCGAGCATGCCGTGCTGCTTGCCAACCATCCGTCACCGTTGTCTGCGCGGCGGCCACCGCGGCCGTTCCTCGGTTGCCGCCACTTTTCAATGGCTAACGAATTCCTCGCCGCGAGCGGTCGCGGCACGATCGACTGGTCGGGTCCCGGGATCGCTCAGCGCTGACCGAGCCACTGGGTTCGAAGTCGCGCCGCGGCGGGCGCTGACTTCGGATCAATGATTAGAGTCCAGCGCGTCGGCGGCTTCTCGGCCAGACGCACGTTGAAGCGCATCAGTTCGTCGCGCCGGAACGCCGTCACTTCAACGCTCTCGCCCGGGGCGTAGCGCGCCAGCAGCTTGTCCAGGTTGGCGGCGGTCACGCGCAACCCATCGAGCGCGATCAGCACATCGTGGGCCGACAGGCCGGCCGACTGCGCCGGCGTGGCGTCGAAGACGTGTGACAGTCGACAGTCCGGCAAGCCCGCAACGGTGCTCACGCCGAGCATCGCGAACGCTGGCGAGTCCAGTGCCGGCCGCGCGTTGAACTCGATGCCGAACGGTTGCAGCAGGCGCGCAAAGTCCGGGTCGCGCGTGCCTTGTGTCCACTCCGCGATCAGCGGGCCCAGTGCAAGCCCGGTCGCTTCGTCGGCGGCGCTCGCCAGTTCGTCTTCGCCCACGCCGAGATAACTGGCACCCTGCGCCTTGTAGCGCTTCCAAAGCAATCGCATCACGTCGTCGAGCGACCGCCGGCCGCATGTCTGTGCACGGATTGCGAGGTCGAGACCGAGTCCGATCAGCGCGCCCTTCTGGTAATAGCTGACGACACTGTTGGGCGCGTTTTCGTCCTGCCGGTAGTACTTGATCCACGCATCGAATGAACTGTCGGACACGCTCTGCTTGAGCCGACTCGAGCGTTGCATTACCGTCGTCATCGTCTTCGCCACACCTTCCAGATACTGCGCCGGGCTTAACAACCCGGCACGGACCAGCATCAGGTCGTCGTAGTACGAGGTGAAGCCCTCAAACGCCCACAGCAGGTGTGTGTAGTTCTCCTGTGTCAGGTCGTAGGGCACGAAGGCCGCCGGCCGGATGCGCTTCACATTCCAGCTATGGAAGTACTCATGGCTCACCAGGCCGAGGAAATTGCGATAGCCCTCGGTCGAGTCCTGCATGCCGGTAAAGGGCAAGTCGTCTCGCTTGCAGATCAGCGCTGTCGAGTTGCGGTGTTCCAGTCCGCCATAGCCATCGGCCACTGCCAGCGTCAGAAACGTGTAGCGCGGAAACGGAGCCTTCTTCGAACGCGGTTCGAACAGCCGGATCTGCTGCTCGCATACACGCGCCAGGTCGGCACTCAGGCGCTTCATGTCGAGTCGTGCAACGCGCCCTGTGACGGCAATCTCGTGCGGCACACCGAGCACGTCGAACCGACCCAGCTCGAACTCGCCCATCCCGACCGGGCAGTCGATCAATTCGTCATAGTTGTCGGCGTGATACGTGCCAAAGCCGTGGTGGCGCGTCGCGCGCCCGGGAGTCAGGCCCGTAACGACTTTCCAGCCGGCGAAGCGTTCACCGGCTGGCGGCAGGATGTCGACGCTGCAGGGGGAATGCTCGTGGCCAATCGGCAGCAGGAACACGCTGCTGCCGTTGAAGAAGCCGTGAGTCTGATCAAGATGCGCGGCCCGCACCGACAAGTCCCAGGCGTAGACCTCGCAGGCCACCTCAAGCGGACCCTTGACCGGAGCGGCGCGCCAGGTGTGTTTGTCGAGTTTCGTCAGCGCGACTTTGCGGCTGCCCGCAACGGCACTGATGCGGACGATGTGGCGCGCGAATTCACGGACCATATAGCTGCCCGGAATCCATGCCGGCAACATGAAGAGCTGCCCAAGGGGTTCGGGTCGCTCAATGCGGCACACCACGTGGAACAGGTGCGCGGCTGGATGCGCGGGGCGGATCGCGTAATGGATGGACATGGCAAGGCAGTGAGGGCGCGCGGGTGGAGGAGGCGCGGCTGGACGCCGGCTTAATGCCGCAACACGCTCAGCACTTCGGACTGGAATTCACGCTGGTACAGCAGGTAGACGATGCCGGTGGTGCCGATCGCAAAAGCAATTGCCGAGAAGAACCACAGGATGACGGCAAAAGCCATGTAGTAGGCGCGCAGCCCGTCGTTGAAGGTCTCTGCGGCGAGGCCGACGACGCGGCCCGCGCGGTCGGCGAATTCCTCTCGTGACGCCGCTCCACTGGCGAATTCCGTTGCGTCCGGCGCCGAAGCGATCAGCAGTGCGCCGAAGGTGTACTGGCGCATCGACCATGTGAAGCGGAAGAAGGCATAGACGAACACCGCCGTCAGCACGAATACCTTCAGGTCGAACACGAGCGCGGTCGTGCGCGAAGTAAACGGCAGCTCCTCGACGATCTTGGCGGCTTCCTCCGTCGCTCCGAGCACCGCGAGCAGTCCGCCGATGATCAGGATCGTGGTGGAAGCGAAGAAGGACGGACTGGTCGAGAGGTTCTGCACGACGACACCGTCGATGACGCGGTTCTCGCGCGCGGTGGTCTGTAGCATCCAGAGGCGGCGGTAGCGGTTGGTCGTGGCCAGCAGTGATCCGCCGGCAGAGGCCCTGCGTCGGGCAAACGCGGCGTAGGCCCACCAGCCCAGGACGAACCATGCGAGTGCCAGCCAGTCCGGCAGGCTGATCTGGCGAGCGAGATCAAGCAGAGTCATCGGTCACCGCAGTCGGATGTCGCAGGATACTGCGGCACGGCAACTACTTGCGTGCACGCAGTCGTCGCGCATTGGCCTTGACGCGGCGTCGCACCGGCGCGAGCACCTGCTGGGCCAGCACCGCCGCGTCGCACGCGCCGCGCCGGCCACTGCGTTGCAGGGAGGCGTTGGGCGAACGCCCCGCCAGTGCCGCGCTCCACAGGTCAGTCCACATCCGCTGCTGCATGGCCAGGGACTGCTGCCAGAGTGCCCACTGGGCTTCCTTCCCGGCCTGCACCTTCTCCGCCACCATGCGCGTGGCTTCCTTCCGGTTGGCCGCTCGCGTCAGCGTCGGTGCGGCCAGAAACCGCTGGGTGCGCTTCTGCACGACCTGCGGCGAGTACCAGGCGATCTCGCTCGCGCTCAACGCCAGCTTCCACCATTCCCACATCGGATTGCGCATCAGTTCTCCTCGACGGTATCGACGTCGTATAGCACGCCCGGATCGTCCACCTCGATCAATTGCGGCGGATGCGCTGCCAGCACCGGCCGGGCACCCGCGTCGCCGCTCAACGCCATCAGTCGGGGGCGCAGTTCGGCGGCGAAGCCGACCGGGTGCCCGCGCTGGCCGCGAAAGATCGGTGCTGCTGTCAGTGCGCCCTCAAGCAGCAGTCCGACAACGGCGCGCACCGTCGAGACTTCGATGGCGGGCATGTCCGCGAGGCCAATGACCCATCCGGCAGCACCTTCCTCTGCCTGGACTCCGCGCACGATCGATGCACTCATGCCGGCATCCGCGTCGAGGCAGATCGCCAGCGTGCAGCCTTCATTACGCAGCAAGGCATGCAGCTGGCGCTGCACGTCGCTGTCAGCCGGTCGCACGACGGCGGTGACGCGCGGGATCGCCGCAAGCATCGAACGCGCGGCCGCTGCAGCCATCGGGGTGCCGACATGCGGACCGCGGCGCGCCGGCGCCAGCAGTTTCAGCGCCCGCCCGGTCGGGTCGTAACGTGTCCCCAGCCCGGCGGCCAGCAGGAGGCCGACCGGTTCAGACGCCATCCGGACGGCGCTTTGCCGCGAGCCGCATTACGATCCACGCGACGACGCCGGCGCCCATCACGTACAGCGCCACGTGCACTGCGTTCTGCGACTGTGCATACGTCACGCTCGAGTACAGCAGGTAGGCGCAGGTGGCGACGAAGACGATCGGAAGGATCGGGTACATGGGCACCTTGAACGGCCGGGCCACGTGCGATGCGCGAAACCGCAGCACGAACAGCGCCACGCCCGTCAGCAGGAAGAAGAACCAGAACACCGGCGCGGTGAACTCGACCATCGTAGAGAAACCGTCCTTTTGTAGCGCTCCGAACCCAATGAGCGCCAGCGCGATTGCGGCCTGCACGAGAAACGCGATCACGGGCACGTTCCGTTCGCCGTGCCAGTGGCTCATGAATGCCAGCACCGGCCAGTCGCGGCCGAGCGCGTAGTTGGTGCGTGCACCGACGATCATCGTGGCGTTGATCGACGTCAACGTGGCAATGCCGACGATCGCGCCGATCAGTTGGGCGCCCAGGGGTCCGAAGGCCGCCTGCATGACATCGGCGCCGACCGCATTGCTCTTGGCCATTCCGGCGAAGCCGAGGCCCTTGAGTACCGCCAGCACGACGAGCACGTAGACGATTGTGATGACGAGCAACGAGAGCACCAGGGTTCGCACGATCGCGCGTGGCCCGCCCTTGACCTCGGCGGAGATGTAGGCCGCCTCGTTCCATCCGCCGTAGGTGAGCAGCACGAAGACCATCGCCAGACCGAACATGGCGGGCATTCCGGAGGCCGCCGGGGCGGCCGACGAAGGTCCGGCCGGTGCCGTCGCGATCAGCCCGGCGAGCGCCACCAGCAGCAGACCACTGACCTCGAGGATCGTCAGCAGGTTCTGCGTGCGTGCCGATTCGCGCAGGCCGATGATGTTGATGATCGTCAGCACGACAACTGTGAGCGCGGCATAGATCGCAGATGACTGCGGCCCAAGCGACACGACCCGGCTCATGTAGTCGCCGAAGACAAAGGCCAGCAGCGCGATCGAGCCGGTGGTGATGACCATCACGCGGGCCCAGGCAAAGAAGAAGCTGGCATCGCGGCCATAGGCCTTGGTGATGAAGTGATAGTCGCCGCCGGCGTGCGGGAAGGCGCTCGCAAGCTCCGCATAGCAAAGTGCGCCGACCAGCGACAGCACGCCTCCCAGAACCCAGGCGATCAGCATCCAATCGACCGAACCGGTCGCACCGGCCACCATCGAGGGTGTCTTGAAGATGCCGGCGCCGATCACGATGCCGACGGTGATCATGACCGCGTCGAACACGGACAGCGCCGGCTTCGGCGCCGCGATCGGAGCAAGTGCTGCGCGCGGCGCGGACGACGGAGACAGCGACGGTTCGCTCATCGAGCGTCCTTCCATATGAAGAGCCCCGCCGTAGCGGGGCCCTGCTGCATTCGGGAAACCGGCGCGACTACTTGCCGTAGAAGCGTCCGCACTGCGAGAGCATTTCGGCCCAGGCGGCTGCACGCAAGGCGCCCTGCGGCGCGCCGGTGACCTTGGTCTCGACGCTGCCGCTCTTGAGCGTGCCGACCAGTTCGTTGCCTCGAACTGTCCCGGTGAAGCTGCGCGTCACGCCCTTGTCGTCGTTGAAGGCGAAGCGCAGCTGATCGCCTCGCAGCGTCGCGCCCACGAGCGGCTGCTTGGGTGCACCGCTCACGACGTCGCCGGTGAGTTTCTGGAATGTCTGCGTGAGATTCACCGCGGTGCTGGCGCCGCTGGCGTCACGCAGCACCCAGGTCCCGTCCACGCGCGCCGGGACGATCCACAGGTAGGCGGTCCGGTACTCGACTTCGTTGGTTTCGTCCGCTTCCCAGTCCCCCATTGTGAACTGGTGCGAGGTGACGCGCGTGCCGGGCTTCATTGCGAGGATGCGGTGGCGCACGCAGAGGTTCAGCTCCGGCAGCAGGTACATCGTGATGACCGTGGCCTTGCTGAAATCTTCCTTGAAGATGTCGCCCTGGATGATCTTCGTCTTGTTGCCGACTCCCTCGGCGGTGACCAGGCAGCCGGCGAGTTTGGCCATGTCGGGGTTGTATTCGATGCCGACCGAGTTCGCGCCGAGCTTGCCGGCAGCGATTGCGATCTTTCCATCGCCCGCTCCCAGGTCATACACTAGGTCCTGCGGCGTCACCTTCGCCATGCGCAGCATCCGCTGCACCAGCTCGTCCGGCGTCGGTACCCATACGACGTCCTTGCCCGACTGCCCGACCTGCGGCTTGTAATCACGCTCGCACTCCTTGCGGTCGCGAGCGGCTGAATCGCCGACCAGAGCAGCGGTCAACAGGAACGCGGCACCGAGGGCCAAAGGTCGAACGACAAGGCGAGACGTCATGAAAGCTCCTGCGAGAGAGAGGGACGAAGAATCGACCATTCTGCCGAAAGTCCCCGCGGCCGTCAGCCGCGGTGTCGTGGCGGCGCAAGCAATGGGCAAGCCTGCGTCAGTTAGATGAAGACTCCGGAAAAAAAGGAAGAGCGCAGTTGGTTGTGCAATATCATCGATTGACGTCGACGACGACCCGACCGCGCACGCGGCCTGCAAGGATATCGCGGGCGACATCGAACGCGCCGGCCAGCGGAACCTCGCGTGTCATCTGACTCAGTTGCTCCGGACGCAGGTGTTCGGCGAGCAACTGCCACGCGGCCTCGCGACGCGCCAGTGGCGCCATCACGCTGTCGATGCCAGCGAGCGTGACGCCACGCAGGATGAACGGCGCAACCGTGGAAGGAAAGTCCATTCCTCCCGCCAATCCGCACGCCGCGACGGTACTGCTCGCGCGCATCTGCGCGCAGACGTTGGCGAGCGTCGTACTGCCTACCGAGTCGACGGCGCCCGCCCAGCGGTCCTTCTGCAACGGTTTGCCAGGCGCAGCCAACGTCGCGCGGTCGATGACCTCCCGCGCGCCGAGCCCCTTCAGATACTCCGCTTCGGCTGCTTTGCCGGTCGAGCCGACGACCGCATATCCGAGCGAGGCGAGCAGGGCCACCGCAATCGAGCCGACGCCGCCGGTGGCGCCGGTCACCAGGATTTCCCCCTGGCCCGGCGTGACGCCGCGGTCCTGCAGCGCGAGGACCGACAGCGCGGCCGTGTAGCCGGCCGTGCCGATGGCCATCGCGTCTCGCGTCGTCAAAGGCGCCGGGATCCGCACCAGCCAGTCGCCTTTGGCGCGCGCGCGCTGCGCCAGCCCGCCCCAGTGCGTCTCCCCGAGGCCCCAGCCGTTGAGGACCACCACATCACCTTTGCTCCATTTTGCGTGCGTGCTGCTGGAGACGCGACCCGCGGCGTCGATCCCGGCCACCATCGGCCACTTGCGCACGACCGGAGACGTGTTCGTCAGTGCCAGGCCATCCTTGTAGTTGATGGTCGAGTATTCGACGTCGATCACGACCTCATCGCCGGGCGTGGCGGCCTCGAGTTCGGCGTCGGAAATGTCGCGGATCTCGGCCTTGAAGACCTCGTTGTCCCGGGAAAGCAGGATGGCTTGTGTCATGAGCGGCAGTACCTCAAGGAAACCGGTCGATCATAGTCAGAAGCGCAGCCGGATGCCGATGCTCAGCGCGCCAGCGCGGCGAATGCCGCAATAAGCAGGCACAGCGACGCGGCGATCGTCAGTCGCGTTCGAAGCGCGAGGTACCAGGCGGCCGGAGGATTCGCATAAAGACGCATTAGTGCACCGTCCATGACGCGGACCAGAAGCAGGTCGCCGATCAGGAACACGAAAACGACCGCTGAAGGCACACCGAGCATCAGCATCAGCAACGCGAGCCAACCGAGCAACGACGGGATCACTCCCCAGCCGAAGGCATTCCAGCTCTGGGCCTTGTTGAGACCCGGGCTGGCCAGCGCCAGGCCCCAATGCACCGCGCCCAGAAAGGACAGGATCACCGCGGCGTAACCCGCCAGTGCCAGCTCCACCCGCAATGCGACCGGTCCACTCCAGGGCCAGGCCAGCAGCGCCAGCACAAAGAACGGCACCAGCCCGAGGTTGCCGAGGAGGGTGGCGATGCGCTGCTCGATGACGACCGACATTCAGGCTCCGGATTTTCGGTCGATTATCGCCCCCTGGCGTCGGTGGCAGAGATTGCGATGGCGCAAGCGGGCGGCCCCGCGACGTGCTGCCGCCACCGAGTCTTGCCATGGCACAAGCGGTGCGCAGCGCAGCGGTGGAATCCTTGCGCGTTGCGCTCGAGAGGATGGTTGCATGTCCGTTGATGTCATTGTTGTCGGCGCGGGCCTGTCCGGCCTGGTCACCGCCCATCGACTGCACCGTGCCGGATTCTCGGTCAGGGTGCTGGAAGCGGCTGCGCGTCCCGGCGGGGTCATCGGGTCGGAGCGCCGGGAAGGCGTGCTGTTCGAACGCGGCCCGAACAGCGCCATGGATACGTCGCCGTCGATCAACGCGCTGCTGGACGAACTGGGTATCCGCGCCGAGCGCATCAATGCGAGCGAGGCAGCGGCGCGGCGCTACGTCGTGTGCGGCGGACGGCTCACGCCACTGCCCACGTCGGCCGGGTCGTTCATCACGACGCCGCTCTTTTCAGCCGCGGCCAAGATCCGACTCTTCGGCGAGCCGTTCGTCAGGCGCGCGCCGGGACAGGTCGAGGAGTCGATTGCGCAGTTTGTCCGTCGCCGCCTGGGTCATGAGTTCCTGGACTATGCCGTCGAGCCTTTCGTGTCGGGTATCTATGCGGGGGATCCGGAGCAGTTGTCCCTGCCTGCGGCATTCCCGCGGTTGCACGAGCTGGAGCAGCGCTACGGCAGCCTGTTCATCGGCGCCCTGCGGGGGGCGCGCCAGCGCCGGAAGGAAGGCGCGACGCCGAAGATCGCGGCAACCAGCTTCTCGTTCCGTGAAGGCATGCAGGCGCTGACGGATGCGCTGGCGGCCGGCCTGCCGGCGGTTGAGTGCGGTACCGCAGCGCGCGGCCTGGCACGCCGGTCAGATGGATCGTGGGTCCTCGACGTGGCCGGCTCCGACGATCCGGTCCGCACGTCGCGGGCGGTCGTGCTGGCCCTGCCTGCGTACGGCGCTGCACCGCTCGTACGCGCGTGCGCACCACGGGCTGCGGACGCGCTCGCCGGGATTGCCTATGCCCCGATCGTGATCGTCGTCAGTGCCTATCGCCGCGCCGACGTTGCTCACCCCCTGGACGGCTTTGGCTTTCTCGCGCCCGCGGTCGAACGAACCCGCCTGCTTGGCACGCTGTTCTCAAGCACGATGTTCGAGCATCGTGCCGGGGACGGCACGGTGGTCTTCACGTCGTTCCTCGGAGGCCGACGTAATCCGGCGCAGGCGGCTGCCTCGGAAAGCGAACTGCAGGAAACGGTTCACGATGAACTCGTGCATCTCGTCGGCGCGGGTGGGCAGCCGTCGATGACCGAGGTCACCCGCTGGCCGCAGGCGATTCCGCAGTACAGCTTCGGGCATCGCGAACGCATCGGCGAGCTGGAGCGGGCCGAGCAGGAACATGCGGGACTCTTCTTCTGCGCCAACTATCGCGGTGGTGTGTCGATCAGCGACTGCATCAGCCGCGGCACCGAAACGGCGCGTTTGGTCGCCGGGCACCTGGGGCCGTCCGGACGCGACCGCTGAGCCGTCGGCAGGACCGAAACGACGCTGCCGCACCCGCACAATTCATGCAATCGACCCGGCTCCCAAGCGCGATCGCGTGGCAAAATCGGCCGTCTGGGTAGGCCCCACGGCGGCGGCGGCGGGGCCCCTGAGTCGCACGAGGTCACGCTGAGCTCTACCGTCATTCCACTACGGCAGTCCGCCGTCGAGCGCTCGCTCAAGCAGGCGAGCTTCGATACCGCCGGCGTGCCGCTCCTCGCGGTCAACCACAGCGGCCAGATCCTCGCGATCAACGCCGAGGCGACGGCGCTCATCGGCGGCGAGTCAGTCGTCGGCCGTAGTGTCGCCGAACTGCTCGGCTATCTGAGCCACCGCGCCTTCGCTCGCCGCTGGCAGCGGCTGTGGTCGCAGGTCACGGCCGAAGGCCGCTACGAGTTCGAGGCGCGACTGCCGCTGCGCAGCGGCACCCGGCTGAATGCCCGCTTCGTCGTGCGGCTGTTTCGGTTCGACCAGGATGACTTCGCGTCGATATCGATCGTCGATACGACTGCCGAACGGGCCGCACGCCGCCGGGTACGGGCGGCTGAAGCGCGCGCCCGGGCCCTGGCAGAGCACCAGAGTGAGCTGACGATCGTGTTGAACGCCGATCGGCGCGTGATCTATGCGAACGCGGCGCTCGAGCCGATCACCGGCGAACACGAGGTCGACGTCATGGGTTCGCCCTTCGAGTTCATCCTCGATCAGCCCTCCCGGATCGAGTTCAGGCGCGCCGTCGACCGCCTGCTGCGGGAACCGGCCGGCGATCGCCAGCCGACGTCGCTGCATCTGCGCACCCGTGCCGCGCTGGCGGGCAACGGCCGCAGCCTGTCGTGCGTGCTGACGAACCGCCTCGACGACCCGAGTGTTCGGGGCCTGGTGCTGACCGCGCGCGACCTCGGACCTGCCGAGCGCGCGCAGGCCCGCAGGCTGCGCTTCCGCGAGCGGCTTCTCGAGCTGGCGATCCAGCAGAAATCGGACTTCACGCAGACGCTGGCGACGGTGCTGCGCTCGACGGCCGAGGTGCTCGACGTAAGCGCGGCGAGCTTCTGGCGACTGACGTGTGATCCTGACGTGCTCCGCTGCGAAGCCCTTTTCGATCGGCCAGCCGACCGCTTCATGCGCGACTGGGTCGGTCGCGAATTCCCGGCCACGCGGTTTTCCGCCTACTTTGCGCAGCTGATGAACCGCCAGCCGGTCGTCGTCAATGACACGCGCACGTCCCGATTGACGACGATGTTCGCCGCCGACGCGGACTGGTCCAGTGTCCGCGCCCTGCTCGATGTACCGGTGCTGGTCGAAGGTACGATCGCCGGGGTCCTCTGCCTGCAGCACCGCGAAACGCGGTACTGGGACGAGGACGACGTCGGCTTCGCGAATACCACGGCACTGATGCTGGCGCTGTCGATGGAGGCTGCGCAGCGCCAGGAGGCGGAGTCCCGCATCGAGCACCTGGCGTGGTACGACGCACTGACCGGGTTGCCGAACCGCAATCTGCTGCGCGAGACGATGCGCGACATGATCATGACGGCGTCGAACCGCAAGCGCCGCATGGCGGCGATGCTGATCGATCTGGACCGCTTCAAGGATGTCAATGACACGCTCGGCCACCTGGTCGGCGACGCGCTGATCAAGTCCGCAGCCGACGTGCTGCGCGAGACGGTCGGCGAGGAAGGCACGGTGGCGCGCCTCGGTGGCGACGAGTTCGTGGTGCTGATCAGCGAATTCGTGCATCGGCAGGAAGTCGCACTGCTGGCGGCGCGCATCGCCCAGGCATTGCACCGCACCGATCTCGTGCCGAACATCGACACGCAGGTCTCGGCGTCGATCGGCGTTGCGCTGTTCCCCGAGCACGGTCGCGACATGAGCACGCTGCTGAAGAACGCCGACGCCGCGATGTACCAGGCGAAGCGCGATGGCCGCAACCAGTTCAGCTTCTTCAACCCGATCCGCTATGAACGGGCGGCGCGCGAAGTACAGCTCGGCATCGAACTGGTGAAGGCGGTGCAAAGCGAGAGTCCGCAATTCATCTGCGAGTACCAGCCGCAGATCGAGATGGCGAGCGGGCGCGTCGTCGGGCTCGAGGCGCTGATTCGCTGGAACCACCCGGTGCACGGCATCCTGACACCCGACCGATTCATCGGCGTCGCCGAGGTCAGCGGGCTGTCGGAACGCATCACGCGCTGGGTGCTGAACGAGGTGTGCAGCCAGATCAACCGGTGGCGGCTGGTGCGTCCCGACTTCGACGTGCCGGTAGCAGTGAATGTCGCCGGCCGAGAAATGGGGTCGACCGCGTTGCCGATCCTGGTGCGCAGCGCGCTGGTCAAGCACAACATCGAGCCGCGCCTCATTGTGCTGGAAATCACTGAGCGCACACTCGTCAAGGAAAGCGAGATCAACAACGATGTGCTGGCGGAGCTGGCGTCGCTGGGCGTCGGGCTGGTGCTTGATGACTTTGGTACTGGCTACTCGATGCTGGGTTATTTGAAGCGCATGCCGATCAACGCACTGAAGATCGATCACTCGTTCATCGAGGGCATCCCTGCCGACGCGGACAGTCGAGCCATCGTCCACGCGATGCTGGCGGTGGCGCGGCACTTCCGGCTCAAGGTTGTCGCCGAAGGCGTGGAGTCGCAAGACCAGGTCGATTACATGCGCGAGATTGGCTGCGAGTTCGCGCAGGGATTCTTCTACTCCCGCGCGGTGTCCGGCGACACGATCCTCGACTACCTCGCGCGTGAGCGGCCCGTGTCCTGATCGCGCGGCGCGCCCCCGTTAAACTGGACTCATCCAGTGAGGAGGGCACCACATGAGCTACCAGAACATTCTCGTGGAGACGCGCGGCCGCGTCGGTCTGCTGACGCTCAATCGTCCCAAGGCGCTCAATGCGCTCAACGATCAGCTGATGGACGAACTGGGCACCGCGTTGCTCGCATTCGACGGTGACGATGGCATCGGTGCGATGGTGGTCACCGGAAACGAAAAGGCCTTCGCGGCCGGTGCGGACATCGGCGCGATGAAGGACTGGTCCTACATGGACGTATTCAAGTCGGAGTACATCTCCCGCAACTGGGAGACGTTGCGCCGCATCCGCAAGCCGGTCATTGCGGCCGTGGGTGGCTATGCCCTGGGCGGTGGCTGTGAACTCGCGATGATGTGCGACATCATCATCGCGTCAGACACTGCGAAGTTCGGCCAGCCCGAGATCAAGCTCGGCATCATTCCGGGAGCCGGCGGCACACAGCGGCTGCCGCGGGCAGTGGGAAAGGCCAAAGCGATGGACCTGGTGCTCTCGGCGCGAATGATGGATGCCGCAGAGGCCGAGCGTGCCGGCCTCGTCTCGCGAGTTGTCGCAGCAGACAAGCTGCTGGAAGAGGCCCTCGCGGCCGCCACTGCCATTGCTGCTCAATCGCTGCCTGCCGTGCTGATGGCCAAGGAAGCGATCAACCGCGCCTACGAGTCCCCGCTCAACGAGGGCATGTTGTTCGAGCGACGCCTCTTTCACTCACTGTTCGCAACGAGCGACCAGAAGGAAGGGATGGCAGCTTTCGTCGAGAAGCGCCCGGCGCAGTTCAGGCACAGCTGATTCCATCGCGCCCGCGTCGGCGTCTGCGCCGCCTAGAGCCTTCCGCCTAGTTGCCGCGCCGGTGCGCAACTAGCGCTGTCGCGCGAGGGACTCGACTCCGAACTGTCGGGCTCAGGGTTCCTTACAAAACAGCGGCTTGGCGGCGCGAGCGGCGCCTCGGGGCGGGGTCCCGCGCAGCGGATTTGCCAGTTCGACGGGCCTGGCCGCTGCCGGCATAGTGATCCGCCCGGTCCCTCAACTTGACACGATTTTTCCGTGCCGCCATAATTCCGCTTCTTCGCTGCTGCGGTTGCGTCGCAACAAGTTTGCCGACGAAAAGCGACCCGACAGCACGCTCTTTAACAACGAAACAGCCGATAAGTGTGGGCGCTTGGTGAAAGGCGCAACCGGCACGGAAGGTCGTCGAGGTCTCACGCCACGACATCAACCAGCTGCGCCGGCTGAACTCAAAACATCAGGTGCTCACGCAATGGAAAGAGGGAAGTTGATGGAAACATCACATACCTCGATTCCAGCGAGTGAGTAATCAATCGTGCCTAGCACGGTTGCGCAAACAGAATCGAACTGAAGAGTTTGATCCTGGCTCAGATTGAACGCTGGCGGCATGCCTTACACATGCAAGTCGAACGGCAGCACGGGGGCAACCCTGGTG
>Ga0209254_10001217_pt1 | contig 22862 bp, 23 predicted proteins | sample FrelakmetDIP11DI_FD_187148 | JGI IMG/M metagenome (GOLD analysis project Ga0209254, IMG submission 187148) | Freshwater lake sediment microbial communities from the University of Notre Dame, USA, for methane emissions studies - DIP11 DI (SPAdes)... | ecosystem: Environmental > Aquatic >...
GAATCCGAACTGCACGTCCTGGATTTTTTCTCTGCACGGTCGTTCAATACAAAGACCTTGTTACGACTCTTCGAGAATACAGCGGCCAGGAATGGACTTGGCACTATCAGGGTTTGGGTTCATCCACACGAAAGTGTGTTTAGTACATTCGCACGGTATGGGTATACTGCGGAAAAAGGTGTGCCTTACATTTTTAAAATCCTCAACGATCAGATAACGCCTTCATTTCTCTTCAGTTCGTATTGCTACCGGATGGGTGATTACGACTCAGGATAAAGGGCAATGCCCTGTCTATTTTCGGGGAACAGGTGGCCGGGGTGAAGGAGTAGCCGGGGTCTTCACCGAACCCAAACGACGGTCTCTTCGGACTTCACCCGGCTTTGCCGCAGGCTTTTGCCCTTGTTGTTGCGGTTCGGCCTGCGCGGTCGTTGCCTGGGTTTCTCTGGCATGAGAGGGATCGATTATCGGGACGATTATCTTGTCATCGCCCCGCACCATAACGACCTGTCCCGCCTCTATCTCCTTTAACGCAAATCCGCTGAGGGAATCGCCCTGCTTCAGCGCAACCTGCCTCTTCCCCCTCCCCGATGTGCTGCGGGGGGATTTAAGGTCTTCAAGGTAGGCCAGCTTCAGGTCATCGGCGATCAAAGTTCCGTAGAGGACAAATTCCGGTTTTGGCAATGGCTGTTCCACTTTTTTCTCGATGGGGATTTTCCTCTCCGGATGGAAGGGGTTCTCTTCGGAGATAATCATGTAGTCAGAAAGGGATGGCAATTTCTGCTGCAGAAGCGTCCCCTTTTCGGCCTCAATGGTTTTTTTTGCAGGCGGCAGGAGATAACGGATGTCCTGATACAGCGCGGGCATAAACACGCGGAGTGCGAATACGACCACAATGGCAAGCAGCAGGATATTCAGCAGGTTGATATTTTTCAAAACCGGCCTAAGCTGCACCATGCGTGTCCCTCATAATAATAATTCTACCACAACGGTACCATGGAGAACCTGAATCTCTTTTTCCCACCCGCCAACAGCGGGTAAGTATGATATATTATTGATATCATCCGTTGAAGGAATCTTTCATCAAGCGCAGGAGATATGAAACTATTAATTGTCGATGACGACAGAAACCTCAGGAAGGTGCTCGTCAATGAGCTTTCATCTGAGGGGTTTACCGTCGAAGAAGCAGACAGCGGTATCAGGGCAAAGGACCTGCTTCAAAAGGAAGAATACGACGTTCTGCTTCTGGACCTGAATATGCCAGGCATGAGCGGAATGGATCTTCTCAGGTACATGAAGGATTCCGAGATGACCGGAGAGGTTATTATTTTTACCGGTCATGGCACGGTATCAACGGCTGTTGATGCCATGAAAATGGGCGCATATGATTACATCGCCAAACCGTTCCGGATCGATGAACTCATTACCGTCATCGGCAAGGCATATGAGAAGAGAAAGCTCCTCAGGGAAAATCTCGCCCTGAAATCGCAGATCCAGAGACAATCGCAGACAAAAGATATCATTACGCAGAGCCCCCTCATGCTTGATGTCCTGGAGACTATCCGAAAATTTGCCGTATCGGATCTCCCCGTACTCATTTACGGCGAGAGCGGGGTGGGGAAAGAGCTTGTCGCGCACGCCCTCCATAACACTTCGGGGCGGGCGGATGGTCCGTTCATCCCGATTAATTGCAGCGCAATTCCCGAGGCGATGCTTGAGAGCGAACTCTTCGGACACGAAAAAGGAGCATTTACCGGCGCATACGCAAAAAAGCTGGGGTTGCTGGAAATTGCCAGCCACGGCAGTCTCTTCCTCGATGAGATCGGCGAATTGAATCCGCAGCTGCAGGGAAAGCTTCTCAGGGTGATCGAAACAGGACGTTTCTTCAGGGTTGGCGGGGTAAAGGAAGTGAACGTTGATGTTCGCTTCGTCTCTGCGACGAATAAGGACATCCCGGCAGAAATGAAGGCCAATAATTTCAGGCCGGATCTTTACTACCGCATCAGCGCTTTCACCGTTCGTATTCCGCCTCTGCGGGAACGCAAAGAGGATATCCCTCTGATTATGGAGCATATCATTAAAAACAATGCTTCCTTTAAAAATAAGAAATTCAGCAAAAAAGCGCTGGAGACACTTTCCGGTTATCCCTGGCCGGGGAATGTGCGGGAACTCCAGAATATCGTTCACAGGGCTTTATTTCTTTCAAAAGAGAATGAAATAGATATGTGTTATTTGCCTGCTGACCTTGCATCGGATCATAAGGATTTCCCGATGCGGCTTGAGGACGTTGAAAGAGAACATATCCTTGAGGTTTTCAGGGAGGCTCACGGTCATAAAAAGAAGGCTGCCGACATGCTCGGTATCGATCCGAAAACATTAAACAGAAAGTTATCCTCTTACGGAATAACGGTAACGGAATAATTGGAAATTTGCCCCGACAGGTAAGGCTTGAACAGAAAAAAGCGTTTGTGTCTGAAGCAATGAAAGAAGCCCCCATCGCAATGCTGCTGGTTGAGGACAACCCCGCTGATGCCGCCTGGATTGCGGAAATGCTTGCCGAGGCAACAACGGTGCAGTTCTCGGTGATGCACGTCAACAGATTGAGCGACGCCCTGACAGTTCTCCGGGAAAAACCCGTCGATATCATTTTGCTGGACCTGTCTCTTCCTGACGGCAGCGGGCTTGATACCGTTATGCATGCACATGCGGCAGTTCCCAATATCCCTATTGTAGTGATGAGCGGATTGGGCGACGAAGATCTGGCGGTACAGGCATTGCATGAAGGAGCGCAGGACTACCTTGTAAAGGGGCAGGTGGACAGCCACCTTCTGGTGAGGTCTGTACGGTATGCCATTGAACGGAGGCAGGCGGAATATGCCCTGCAAAAAGCACACGATGAGCTTGAGTTGCGGGTCAGGCAAAGAACCGGGGAGTTGGTTCTGACCAATGAAGCCCTGCTCGATGAAATAGAAGAACGTAAAAAAGTGGAGGAGGAGTTGGCGAAAAGCAGGGAGCGTCTCGCTGAAGCGCAGCGGATAGTGCGTATCGGAAACTGGGATTGGGATATCAGGACAAATGCTCTGCACTGGTCCGACGAAATTTACCGTATTTTCGGGCTGACCTCCTCTGAATTTGGGATGACCTATGACGCATTCCTTCAACTGGTACATCCTGATGACAGGGATTCCCTCAAAAAAGCGGTGAGTGAGGCATTATACGGAAAACCCTACAGTATTGAGCACCGGATTGTACTGTCCGACGGGAGCATCCGGTGCGTGCATGAAGCGGGAGAGGTCACCTTTGGTGAGAGCGGGGAGCCGATACGCATGGTCGGAACGGTCCAGGACATCACAGAGAAGAAGGAAAATGAGATCCGGCTCCTCATGAGTGAACGTCTCGCCGCACTCGGTCAGATAGCGTCAGGCATAGCGCACGAGATCAATAACCCGCTCGCGGCCATTGCAGCATGCGCTGACGGCATTATGAACAGGGTACGGAAAGGACAGATTGAGACTGAATTATTCGAGAATTATCTGGGAATCATTCAGGAAGAAGTGGCACGGTGCAAGGGGATTACAACGAGCATGCTTTCATTTGTCAGGAAAGCCATCTATGAAAAAAAATATGTGGATGTGAATTATGTGCTTGACAAGACAATTGAACTTATCGGATTTCAGGGCAGATTGAAAGAGGTTGAGGTAATAAAAAATTACAGGGGAGTCCTGACTGTTTTCGGCAGTGAAGGTGAATTAAGGCAGGTTTTTCTTGCGCTTCTCGTGAACGCTCTTGATGCCATGGGTGACAGAGGCGCCCTGACCCTCAATACAGATACGATCAGCGGCGATACAGACGACAGAAACGAAGGATCATCCGTATTCATAACGATACGTGATAACGGCCCCGGGATTCCCCCGGAATTTGTCGGCAGGGTTTTCGATCCGTTCTTTACCACCAAAGCGGATGCAGGGGGGATAGGCCTTGGTCTCTCTATAGTGAATACGATCATCAAAGACCACAACGGAACAATACAGGTGTCTTCCGGGCAAGGCAAAGGCACTGCGTTCAGGATAATCCTGCCGAAATAGTCAATCGGGCAATTCTCCCTGTTCGTATGGAATAATGCCTGATGCAACTGCTCCGCATCTCTGTGTAACCCTTTAATAATCAACGGACTTGCTCTGGCATTTCTTTTGCATATTCACTTTAGAATCAATTGTTCGATACGAGGCCAATATGACATCAGAAAGGGATATGAATATCAGAAATCTGGCAGAAGCAATTATTTTACAGTCTGTGGAAGACTTATGGGATGCGAAGCAGAAAGGCGAATGCCTCACATTTTTTTGCGGTGAGAGCTTCGGTATGTGCGCTGAGATAGCAGGCATGACCGAATACGAGCAGACAATGATATTTCAACTGGTGAGCGCGTCTGTACAGGAAAAAAGGTGTGATACCATTTACCCGCGGAGCCTTAAAAACCATGCATATTCTCTTAGCGGAAGACGATAAAAATTTCGGTCAGGTGTTGAAAAAAGAGCTTGAGGAAGAACGCTATTCGATCGACCTCGTGCAGGACGGTTTGCAAGCGGTGCTCAGGTTCATTGACAAACCATACGATCTGGTTCTTCTGGACATCGTGATGCCGAAGCTCGACGGCATCAACGCACTCAGGATTATAAAAAAGATCAGCCCCCAGGTGCCCGTAATAGTTTTTTCGGGGAATGCAGGCGCTGAAAAGATGCAGGAAGCCATACAAAGCGGCGCAATGAACTGTTTGACAAAACCCTTCAAGATGGATAGTCTGAAGGACTTGATACGAAAGCAGATTGTGTAGATATTATTGGCTGATCGTGAGGGCTGACACGTCCAGTTTCACCACCTGTTCCCTGGGGTCCTTGAAGTTCCTGATCCTGATGTCCATGTCCTTTATCACAAGGTACGGTGTTCTTGTCTCGATTGCATAGAGGATGTCCCTTAATGCCCTTGGATCAGGCAGAATGGTGTCCATGCTGACGGTTATTATCTTGAAGCCTTCAAGATCTTCGGGCTTCCCCACCCGTTCACTCGATATCGTGCCGCCGCTTCGGGTTACGATATCCTTAACAGTCTCTTGCAGTGAGGCAGCTGCAAGGGAAAGGGTCTGACCTTCTATGAGGTTCGAAGCTTCACCCTTTATCTCTTCTCTCAACGAAGCGAGTTTCTTCTCAAGCCGGGGCTTTTCTGCTATGAGGGAAATATACTTTTCGAGGATTTTCGTTTTGAACTCCTCGCTTTCCTGCATTGAGGCGATATCGGTCCGGATTTCCAAATAAACATACTGATAGATAAGAAGACCCGCAAGAATGGCAATCATCGGTATGGCGATTAGTAACGTTCTATTCTTCTTCATCTTCTGCCGTCTCCCCGTTTTCTTTCTTTTTCATTTCGTCAATTTTGATGCCTTCAATCTCCATCTTGATATTGAATCTGTCTGCGTTCATCCTGGCATCCCTGAATGTCGGCGAGGCAAATTCAGCCTTCTTGAAATAGCTTGACGCCTCGAGTTTCGGCAAAAGTCCTGTGGCGGATGCTGAATAGCCTTCGATTTCAACCGCTTTATCGGTGATCCTCGTCCTCGTAAGCCATGCGTTTTTTGGAAGCAGGGTGGTGAGTTCCTTCAGTATGTTCAGCGACAGAACCCTGTTGTGTTTGAAGTCATTGATAGTGGCAATATTATGTGCCAGGGATTCAGTCTCTTTCTTCAGCGCTTCGGTTTTCTTCACTTCATCCTTTCTCAGCGATATCTGGCGGTCTATCTCCTGGAGCCTTTTTTCTTCTATGCGAAGCGGGGAGATGAGATAGAGAATCCACATGGCCAGAAGCAGAAGAATGAGGAACATCGTAAGGACCTTCGGCTGCTTTTTCTTCGGATGCACGCCTCTCCGAAGCAGGTTGAGGGAATCAGCCCCCGGCCAGAGCGCACCGAGAACACCCCCTACAGCAGCATAAGGGACTGTTTTGAGTGGGTCGGCATATTTGATCCCTGTATCTGTTTCATTCAGGAGAGTTATCTGAAGGTTTGAACGGAGCCTCAGCATTTCTCTCAGAGAAGAATTTTTATCTTTCAGAAGGACCAGTATCCGAGGTGACTTTCCGCCTTTTTTGACGGTATCCGCAAAATGGGTAATTTCCTTCAGAAGCGCATCGGACTTTGCCGGGTCGTCGTCGTTTGTGAAGCTTCCCGCAAAGGTTCCGTCGACCGCACTGTTTATGAAGAGGGCTCCTTCATACCCGTCCTTTTTTATCTCTGCAAAGATCATGTCCTGCGGCTGCTTCATATAACGACACAGCGTTTCGATACCTAAAAGGTTTACGGTTATTCTGCTGACAGTAATGCCCCTCTTTCCGAGAGCCTCGATATAGGGCTGGATCACATCAACCTTTGCAGCTGCGACCATCACAGTCATTTTCCCTGCATCCTCAGTCAGTATTCTATAATCGAAAAAAGCGTCTCCGGGGCTGAAAGGAGTGATCCTGTCTAATTCATACGAAATGACGTCCGACAGGTTCTCGCGCACACTCGCGGGGAATACGGCCGTCTTGATAACAGACCATGCCTTGGGAATAGCAAGAGATATCTTCACCTGTGAGGCTCCGAGGTCGCTTATTGCAAGGGCGAGTGAAGAGGCGAAGGCTTCAGGCTGGGGGTATCGGTCCTCTTCGAATGAATACTCCCTGATTCCCTTGACCTTGATCTGCGACAGGACCCTCGAACCATATACCACCGAAAGGGTCCCCTTATCGATCGAAGCAGACACGACGTTCGCCGGATACACTGCATCATCCGCAGCACTGATGGAAAGTATTTTCCAAACGGGATTCAGCACCTGCCTCATGACGGTTGATGATGAAGAGGCGAAGGTTGTCAGTTTTGTTATGACAGGCGATCCGTTCATGGCTGTATATTCGCAGGACTTTTGTAATAAAGATAACGATGTGTCTCCTCGGTATCGGAAATGACCACCGTTGCCCTGATTGCATAACTCCGTTGCGGGGCTCCTTTATGCCCGAAAGCGTCTATGGTGAATGTCCCGCTTTCCTCTGTCGACAGGTAAGGTATCATGATATTTAAGTTGCTCCCGAGAATGCCGGCTACGTCCTGAATGTTTTGTATCTCCTTGTTCTGCCGGTAGCTGATGATACTGTCGGCAATCTCGGGAGAGCTTCCCGGAATCGCCGCCAGAACCTCTTTCGGCGCCGCGTTGATATTAATGGTGTTGGATTTTGCCTTGACGGTGAGAAAAAGCATAATACCCGTTCTTTCAGGGGTCCCGTAAAGAATATCAGGGGTCATTCCTTTCACCAGCAACAGTTCCTCGATCGTATCAAAACGGGCATTCTTCGCCTTGTAAGGATTCGGAAGGGACATATAAAAATCGCTCTCAGCGCCATGAAGCCTGTGCAAATCATCGGAATCCTTCCAGTCCATAATGGAATCAGTAATGGTATCCGCATCTTCCATTCGAATACCCATGTTCATAAGCAGATTTTTTAATACTACATCAGAGGTGGTATTTATGTCCACCTTCCCCGATTCATCCACTATCTTCACGGTGTATGATCCGGCGTCAATCTGTCCCTCATAAGGGCTTCCGTCCGTTTTCCATATCCCGAGATTGTCGATTTCAACGGTCTGGTCTTTATAATGATTCCGGTAAAAAAGCTCCATGATACCTCTTTCTATACCGGCTTCCGCCAAAAATTTATTCTCGATCCCTTCCTTGAAAGAGAGGGTGGCATAGGTCTCGGTTCTTGTCATGTACGAAAAAGACATGACGATGACCATAAGGATGGTCAGTACCCACAGTACCAGCAGCAAAGCTATGCCATCCTGTGATGTCCCGTGTCGTTTGTTCATATGAATGCCTTAAAACCCTTCGTCTTCATGCAAGCCGGCTTCCGCCAGGTCTTCAGGGGACCCCTGCACCCGAATGGGAATGATGAGAGCAAGGTCCGTAGTCCCTTTCATCAAATGAAGCTTTACTTTTGCGGGGATAAGGAGTTCTTCGCTCCATTGCTCTTTCCAGCTCCCCTCTTCCTCTGTCGGGTCTTTATAAAAATATTCGAAATAGATTTGTTCAAAATTGTCGAGAAGTACCGTCTCCCGCTGTGTGTCCATGCCGGCAACGTTCTCCGAGGCATACAATATCTGCTTGCCGTTCTCTCCCCGCCGCACCGCATACGTCGTAATGACATAGCCTTTTTCTCCGCCCCATATCGAGTAATTTGAAGAAAACCGCATGAGTTCCCTCTCGCCCTGAAAGTAATATTGAATTTCGTCGTTCTTCTCATAGGTCAGGGGGACATGGGACTGGATCTGGGAATCGATTATGCTGAAGGAGGCCCTGAGCCTCTCAAGGGAGATCGCTTTTTTCTCCCCGGATTCTATTGACCGGTATCCCAGGCTCATGGCGCCGACGATGATCAGGACGATAAGACCGATGAGGGTGATGGAGATCGTCAATTCCAGCAGCGTGAATCCCTGGCTCCGGAAAGCGTTTTTTTTCTCTTCTGTCCTCTCTCTCACAGTTCCCTTAATCATCATATCTGTTTTTTTACTGCCTTCAAAGTCCGCACGGTGAATGACCTCTCTTTTGTCCCCTTTGTCCAGTGGACTGTTACATCGATCTGAAAAAGGGTCATGTCGATATTTTCGGTCCTCTCTTTCAGCGTATTTTTTATCGAGACATCCGTGCGGTACCCGTCATCGCTTGTCTCGCTGAATGACGTCTCCGAAGGCTTGTCATTGTCCAGTATCTCCCGCATCTTTGCCGCTGCTTTTATCGAGGCATGCACAAAATCTTCTGATACAGACAGGGCGCGCAGGTTGGATGAAAAAAGCTGCAGGATGACCGCAACCGCGATCCCCAGGATCGCCGTGGCGACCAATACCTCAAGGAGAGTGAAACCCGCGCGGCCAAACGCAGGCGCTTCACGATACGATAGGCCGACCATCTTGACGCGCCGGCGGAAAAAATAAATAATCCCTTTGGGGGATTTCCTATTGTTCACGTTGAAATCCCACTTTTGCATTTTCCATTACTTTATCACTACCGCCCCGACAACCGGGTCCAACTGGATGCTCACCGTTTTTTTTGCATTCCATACAACGATCGTTCCCCCCTCGATATTGCCGGCCGGATGCATGACAAAATGATACTGCCCCGTAGTAAGATCGCCTGATATCGGGTCGATCACCTTTATATTCATGTCATTGGGAATCTCTTTTGCACCGCGGCCTTCGATGCTGTATTTTTTTTCGTCGAGGTCTATGGTGAACGTCTGCGGTTTGCCCTGGATCTGTGCAAGAGATCGGGAGTGTTTCATCGCCGACGAGATGTTTCTTACCGTCGCATTGAACCTGTTTGATGGAAGGAGGTTGGCGAAAAAGAGTGTGGACATGCCGAGAATCAGTGTAATGAGAAATATGACGATGATGAGTTCAAGAAGGGTGAACCCTGAATTTTTTAACCTGTATCGTGCGCCGGGCATCGTATCGTCAGAACGGCAATTCCGTTATGCTGAATATCGCAAGCAGCATAGCGACGACGATGAACCCGATAATCAGCCCCATCATGAGAATCATGGCGGGTTCAAGGAGATTTACAAAGCGTTTAATAGCCACGTTCAGGCTTTTCTCATAGGTAGTTGCAATCTTCATGAGCATGGCATCAAGCTGCCCGGTTTCCTCTCCCACTTTGATCATCGAGAGGGCGAGGGGTGGGAATACTTTTGTGTCGGCCAAGGGGACCGCAATGCCTTTGCCCTCTTTTGCACCTGCGGAAACGGCATCAATGGCGGCAGCGATGACCTTGTTGTTTATCACATCCCGTGCATTATTCATCGCCTGCAGGATCGGCACACCGCTTTTGAGCAAAGTTCCGAGTGTTCTGCAGAACCGTGCGGTTTCGAGTTTTTTGATGATATCCCCCATCAGCCTGAGTTTTAAAGTGTCCCAGGACAACCTGCCGGAATCGGTCTTTACATAGCTTCTGAACATAATCCATAAGACGACTATTGCGGACAGGGCAACCCACCAGTAGGATCTCAGAGCGCTGCTGAAACTGAGGAGCAGCCTGGTCGGCAGCGGCAGAGCACCACCGAGTTCAGCGAAGATGACCGAGAATTTCGGCAGCACATACGTGAGTAGGATGATGATGGAAAGCCCGCCTGCAGCAAGAAGGATGGAAGGATATATCATCACGGAAAAAATATGGTCTTTTAGTTCCTGTGAGGTTTCAAGGAACTCGTGAAGCTTGTCGAGAACCACGTCAAGAACTCCGCCGGACTCCCCTGCCCTGACCATGTTCACATAGAGCTTGGGGAAGATCTTCGGATGTTTCTGGAGAGCTTCGGAGAAGGAACTGCCCTCCCTGATTGATTTTAAAACAGCATGGACGACATCCTTCATTTCAATGTTTTCGGATATGCCGGAGAGTATATTGAGGCTCCTGTCGAGGGGCAGCCCTGCGCCCAGCAGCGCGGAAAGTTCTGTCGTAAACGTGAGCAGGGCGCCTTTCGATGACCGCAGCGAAAATGTTCTTTTGGCGCCTTCCCTCGGCGCGGCGATTTTTAAGGGGATGTATCCGGCATTCTTCAGCCGGTCTATAGCGGACGTTTCGTCGGTTGCCTCGATGACGCCTTCGACGATTGCGCCTTCAATGGTTGTCGCCCTGTAGGAAAAGACGGGCATCTAGGCCTCCTGCGTTACCCTGAGAACCTCGCTCAGGGTGGTTGTCCCTGCCTTTATCTTTTCGGCCCCGTCTTCGAGGAGTGTCCTCATGCCGTGCTCTTTTGCAGCACGCCGTATCTGGTTTGAGTCGGCATTTTTCAAAATCAGTTTCCGTATATCGTCGTCAACAACGAGGAGTTCGAATATGCCGCTTCTTCCGTAGTACCCGGTGAAGGAGCAGTGCTCGCATCCTTTTCCGCTGTAAAGGCTCAGCGCGCTGTCGATGCCGAAGAGCTTGAGTTCTTCAAGGTCGGCAACCGAGGAATCCAATGCCTTGCATACCGGACAGATGACCCGCACGAGCCTTTGTGCGAGAATGCCCCTCACCGTGGATGAGAGAAGAAAGTTTTCGACCCCCATATCAAGGAGCCGGGTAATAGCGCTCGGAGCGTCGTTCGTATGCAATGTTGAAAACACGAGATGGCCTGTTAAGGCCGATTGTATAGCTATCTCGGCTGTCTCGAGATCTCTTATTTCACCGATCATGATGATGTCGGGATCCTGCCTGACGATGTGCCTCAGGGTATTGGCAAAATTCAGTCCTATCTGGGCTTTCACCTGGATCTGGTTTACCCCTTTCAACTGGTATTCAACAGGATCTTCAACCGTAATAATTTTTTTGTCGGGAGAATTGATTTTATCAAGCGCGCCATACAGTGTTGTGGTCTTGCCGCTTCCGGTCGGGCCTGTGACTAAGAAAATGCCGTTCGGCTTGCGGATGAGCTGTTCAAATGCCGCACGGGTGTGAGGCGGAAACCCGAGAATATTGAGATCGATCACAATACCCTCTTTGCGGAGAATCCTCATCACGACGCTTTCCCCGTGGAGAATAGGGATTGTCGATACCCTCAGATCTATCTCGCTTGCACCGACCTTCAGACGTATGCGTCCGTCCTGCGGGAGTCTCCTCTCAGCGATATTGAGCTTTGCCATGATTTTTATCCTCGATACGACTGCGGCCTGGAGTCTTTGCGGCGTTGACTCGATGTCGTGGAGCACGCCGTCTATACGATACCGCACCTTTAACTCATCTTCAAACGGTTCGATATGGATATCGCTCGCCCTGCTCTCGACAGCCCTTGTGATAAGCATGTTTACAAGCCGTATGATCGGGGCCTCGGAGGCAAGATCTTTCAGATGGCCGACATCTTCTTCCTCTTCCCTGAGGAATTCGATCCCTTTTTCTCCAATGTCTTCGATGATACGGTTTATGTTCTGCGTCTCGTGCTCAAAAAATTTCGACAGATACTCTTCAAGCGCTTTATTGTCACATGCGTACACTGCCACATCAGCGGATGTTGCCACCTTCAGAGCATCGATCGCGGTGGTATCGTCCGGATTTACCATGACCACCTTCAGAACGTTATGCTTCAGATCAAGAGGAACAATCTTGTTTTCACGGATAAAACGCGATGAAATACCATTGAGAACAAAAGGCACTTTCGGCAAGTCTTCAGGATTGAGGTAAGGAATTTCTTTCATAATATTGAATGAGATAATTATATCATAACCATCGCTCAGTATGCCCCTTCAGCCTTCAGGATTACCCTGACAGTTTTGAAGAGGATTGCGATGTCAAGCCACAGCGACCAGTTCATGATATACCACGTATCGAGTTTTACCCTGTAGCGGTAACTGGTGTTGGACCTGCCCGAAACCTGCCAGAGGCCTGTAATACCGGGCTTTGCACTGCAGATGATCCGTATATTCTCCTTGATATCCGCTTTTTCCCTCGGGAGGTAGGGTCTCGGGCCGACGATACTCATCTCACCCTTCATCACGTTGAATATCTGCGGCAGTTCATCGAGGGAGCTCTTTCTGAGAAAACGGCCTATTTTTGTGACCCGGGGGTCTTCCCTCAGTTTCCAATTCTGTTCCCATTCATTCCGGAGCGTCTCGCTGCTCTCTATCATTTCCCTGAGTTGCTCTTCCGCGTCCTTATACATCGTCCTGAATTTATAGCACCGGAACGTCTTTCCTTTCTTGCCGATCCGGTCTTGAGTATAGATGGCGAACCCGGGTGTCTCCAGCCGTATGATGAGCCCGATAATGCCGATGGCAGGAAGAAGGACGGGCATTGCGAGGATGCTGAACACGATGTCAAAAAGCCGTTTTATGAATCTGTTTGTGGCCGATTTCAGGTTATTCCTGATATTCATTAAAAAGATCTCTTCAAGGAAGAGATGGAAAAGATCGGTATTCAGGAGGGCGATTCCTTTCAGGTCAGGAATGACCATCGTATTGGGAATCGTACTCTGTACCCTCGCAGTCAGGACCGACAGTTTTTCGGAGGGGAGCGAAGGGATTGCAATGATGGCGGTTTCAACCCCGAGTTGCTTTATGAGTTCAGGAAATTCCTCAACACCGCCGAATACCTTTTTGCCGTAAATGATCTTTCCTGCCTTGTCCTTATCGTCGTCCAGAAGACCGACTACCTCATATCCCATATGTTTTTCCCTCTGAAGCCCCTCTATTACAAGCCTCCCCGCATTCCCTGCGCCGATAACCAGTATCCTCTCTCTCCAGATACCGATGTGGTAGAGGAATTTCTTTCCCCAGAGACGGAAGACCGGGAAAATAAATACCGACACCGCCCAGAGATCCACCAATACAAGGCGCGACATGATGTCTCCCATCTTCCCCAGAGTCACGATCGCCAAAAGCGTTATGCTTGCATGGGTGATTGATTTTACGATATCTCTTGCTTCATCCCAGAATGGCAGGTTGTGAAGGTAGAGGGATTCGAACGAGAGAAAAATGATGAAAACGCCCGGGATCCACCAGAACGAAATGAAATGGACATAGGAGAAATGCAGGACCGGCAGGTCGGGAATGAAATAGGGCATGAAGTCGGCCCTGACCATCCAGGCGATGAACAGCGACGTGTAGAAGGCGAAAAGGTCAACGATAATGAGGCAGACAACCTTGAAAAGCCTGATAATTAATTTCATAATCTCTGTCATCCTGCAATCAATCCGATCCTGTACCCTGCGTATTTCGCGAACGATTCCAGAAAAATATAGGGAATCCAGAAGTATTCATGCCGTTCTGTGACATAGCGTATCTGTCCTTTCATAAACCGTATCCCCTCACCTTCGGCCTGTGCGTATCGGAGAATCCACCGGTGCGCCTTCAGGGAGGAGCCTATAGTATAATAGCGTCTGAATTGTGTGAAAAGCGAATAGTTATGGGAGTGAATGACCATTGCTTCAGGCACATAGGCGACCTTAAAACCTTTCAAAATTATCTTTGCAGCAGTCAGCATGTCTTCATTCGCCCGGATTCCTTCAGGAAACATTCCGACTTCCCGAAAACGCTCTTTCTGGATGGATGAGCATACATTACTAAAAAAAAAAGTCTTAATACCGAACGCTTTTACACTATCGATCCCCTTCACTGATCCCTGAACAGGGTAATTGGATTGTCTCGCGAACACCTCTAAGGGGGTTGCATCAGACCTCGGGATATGTCGGCCGAATGATGCTGCAATATCAGACTGCAGCAGGGGCTTTGTCAATGTGCCTATCAGGGTACTATCCATGGGGAGGGCATCCTGTGTCATAAAAACAAGCACATCCCCCTTGGCCTGCATTGCAGCGATGTTTCTCGTTTTTCCGTGATTAAAGGCATGTCTTGGAATGACGATTGTCTTTGCCCCGGATGCTTCAGCAACAGGGATTGTGTTGTCCGCTGAAGAAGAGTCGATGACGATTATCTCCGAAGGGGCAAGGTCCTGCGACTGAAGCACGGAAATTAGTTTCCCGATAGAGGGGCCGGCGTTCAGCGTTGGGATGATTACCGATACCTTCATGCGGTTTTATTGTATCACAGCATGAAGAACAATGAATCAGGGGCAATGGGCATCCAATCGGGCGGGGATATGCCATTCTGCATATAAAATTGTTACCAATGTATGGGGAATATAAGGTAAAATAGAAAAAATGGGATGAAGAAAGGGCATGAGAATCCGATTGTCGAAATTTTTGCAGACGGGGCCTGCTCGGGAAACCCCGGAGCAGGGGGATACGGCATAATTTTGAGATCGGGTGACAGGGAGAAAGAACTCTCCGGTTGCGAACCGATGACCACGAATAACAGGATGGAACTGACTGCTGTCATCAAGGCCCTTGAAGCCTTGAAGAAAAAGTGCGATGTCAGGGTGGTTACGGATTCGAACTATGTTGTTCAGGGCATGACATCGTGGATAACGCAATGGCGCAAAAACAACTGGAAGAACAGTCAGAAGCAGCAGGTAATGAACAAGGACCTCTGGCTGAAGCTCTCCGACCTCTCCGCTCTCCATGCAATCGAGTGGAAGTGGGTGCGGGGGCATGACGGCCATGTAGAGAATGAGCGCTGTGATACACTCGCACGACAGGCAATAAAGAAATGCAGGAAGATGAATGGTCCCCCGCAGCCGGCCTTGGCAGAGGGTGGATGTGAGTCTCCATGATGAAAAATATCGAGATCAAGAACCTTACCTGTATGTTCCTTGTCGCGGCCCCGAGTTTAAAGGACCCTAATTTTGAGCGGAGCGTTGTCCTCATTTGCGAACATTCCAAAGACGGCGCTTTCGGCCTTATCATCAACCGGATTTTAGTGAGCAGTTTTGTACCGTTTCACAGCGGAATGGATATCAAAGAGTGCATTATCGACATGCCGGTATTTTACGGCGGTCCTGTCAGGCCTGAACAGGGCTATATTCTCTACTCATCCTCGGATATCTATTATCCTTCCATAAAGATCGACGATACATTGTCCTTAACGACCGCCCGGGAAACCCTTATTGACATCGCCGCGGGAAAAGGTCCCGGGAAATTTATCTTTGCCTTGGGTTTTGCCGGATGGTCTCCGGGACAGCTTGAATACGAGCTTATGACAGACAGCTGGCTTGTTGCCCCTGTGAGCAACAGGATTATCTTCGATACCCCCGTGAATGACCGATGGAAGGCGGCAGCTGACTCGATTGGGGTTGATTTGGCAAGGGTTTTCTGCAGGCAGGGGCGTGTGTAGGGTTGACATTTTCCATTTGATTCTATTATCTTAAATACTTCTTAAAACTATTCGAGGAAGGTGATGGGATGAGGACTCTTTTTGCCAAGAAAGGCGAAGTAGAACAAAAATGGTATGTCGTTGATGCAAAAGACGCTGTCCTTGGAAGACTCGCGGTAAAAATTGCAACACAAATAACCGGGAAAAACAAAACGATCTATACGCCGAATACGGATACCGGCGATTTTGTTATTGTCGTTAATGCAGAGAAAGTAAAGCTTACCGGCAGGAAACTCGACAATAAGGTGTATTACCGTCATTCAGGGTATCCGGGAGGCTTAAAGGCTGAAACTGCCCGGGAACGCATGAAGCGGTGTCCGGAGAAGATCATCTCGGATGCAGTATGGGGAATGATTCCCAAAGGGAGGCTCGGCAGAGCGATGCTAAGGAAACTGAAGGTGTATAAGGGATCAGAGCATCCTCACGAGGCACAGAAACCTGAATTATTGTCCGTATAGAGAAACGGACGAGTTTGATAAAAGGAGCTGAAATGGCTGAAATTCAGTACAACGCAACCGGCAGAAGAAAGACTTCAGTAGCAAGAGTTTCGATGACCCCCGGCAACGGGCAGATAACCGTGAATAAAAAACCTGCGGATGTTTACTTCCCGCGGGAGACGTTAAGGATGGTAATACGCCAACCTATTGAGCTTGCGGGGATTACCGGCAAATACAACGTCAGTGCAACGGTGAGCGGCGGCGGTCTTACGGGACAGGCAGGAGCGGTCAAGCACGGGATCGCCAGGGCGATCGTCGATATGGACAGCGATCTTCGTCCGCGTCTCAAGAAGGAAGGGTTTCTCACGAGAGACCCGAGAGAAAAAGAGCGAAAGAAATACGGCCAGAAGGGCGCCCGGAAGAGATTCCAGTTCTCCAAGAGATAAAACAGCACCAGATTGACATTGAAAAATCCCCCTGATCCCCTTTGCCAAAGGGGGGCTGAGGGGATTTTAAATTAGGGGATGATGTATGATTAAAGTCTTCATATGCGGCGGCAGCGGCTACACGGGCGGCGAATTGCTTCGCATTCTTTCAAATCATCCTGAAGTGTTTGTCGCAGGCGTTACTTCTGAGCGGTCCGCAGGGAAATCCGTAAAAGATCTTTTCCCGCAATTGCATAACTACGCAAATCTTGTATATGAACATCTTAATCCTATAGAGAACCTCAAAAAAGCTGATCTCTTTTTCATGGCATTGCCGCACGGTGAATCCCAAAGGGCGGTCGATTTCTTTTTTCAGCATGGCAAGAAGGTTATTGACCTTTCCGCCGATTATCGGTTGAGGGATCCCGGCACCTATGAAAAATGGTATAACGTGCGGCACGCGTTTCAGGCAACGCTCAGAAGAGCTGTCTACGGTCTGCCGGAGATATACAGGAATAAAATAAAAAAGGCAAAACTGATCGCCAACCCGGGCTGCTATCCGACAGGCGCAATACTCGGTCTTTTGCCTGCCTTACGAAACACTCTGATCGACATTTCATCGATTGTCATCGATTCAAAGTCAGGGACGAGCGGAGCCGGAAGAAAGGCAGATGTATTTGTCTCATACTGTGAAGTGAACGAAGGATTCAAGGCATACGCCATCGGTACACACCGGCATACACCCGAAATCGAGCAGGAATTGTCTCTCGTGTCCGGCAAGGAGATTGTGGTGAATTTTACCCCCCATCTGTTGCCGGTTGACAGAGGGATACTGACGACGATATATGCACCTTTGATAAAGAAGATGAGCGTTCATGACATCGTACAAAAATACCGCGATGCATATAAAAAAGAACCGTTTGTGAGAGTTCTGGAGTACGGCCTTTTCCCCAATATAAAATATGTGAGAGGTTCGAATTTTTGTGATATCGGACTGAAGGTGAATGAAAGGACGAATACCATGATCATCGTGACAGCCATCGATAACCTTGTAAAGGGCGCTTCAGGACAGGCGGTGCATAATATGAATATCATGATGGGATTTGATGAGAAGGCCGGACTGGGTTCAATGGCCTTGTTTCCATAGAATACCTTCCGGATGTGACGTATGGTACCTAAAGGATTTCTTTTTTCCACAGTCGAAGCTGCAATCAAGAAGCCGGGGCGAAAAGACCTCGGGCTCATCTATTCTCAGGTTGAGGCAACCATGGCAGGCGTATTCACCACCAATAAAGTGAAGGCCGCCCCTGTGAAGCTTGATATGAAAAGAATCAGGTCAGGCAAAGGTCAGGCAATAATCGTCAATAGCGGAAATGCAAATGCATGTACAGGCAAAAAGGGCATGGAGGATACACTCCTTATGGCAAAGCTTGTTGCTCACAGCCTTGCAATAAAACCCTCTCGTGTGTATGTGAGTTCTACCGGGGTTATCGGTACGCCGTTGCCGATCGAAAGGATTAAGTCCAAAATCCCAGAACTCGCCGCCAATCTCGGCAAGTCTTCTTTAGAGGACGTAGCTCAGGCGATTATGACAACCGACACATTCCCGAAGGTTGTGAAGAAAAGGGTAACAATCAACAATCAGATCGGCGCTATCACGGGTATGTGTAAAGGCGCGGGTATGATATGCCCAAACATGGCAACCATGCTCTGCTTTGTCATGACTGACATAGCGGTAAGTCAGAAGACACTGAACAGGATAGTGCATGATGCAGTGAAGCTATCGTTTAACCGGCTTACCATCGACGGTGATATGTCAACGAATGATACGGTTCTCGTATTGGCCAACGGCATTCTCGGAAATCCGGAGATTACAGAGAAATCCGGGTCCTTTGCAGGATTTAAGAAAGCTCTTGGGGATATTTTGTATGAACTGTCAAAAATGATTGCCCAGGACGGTGAAGGAGCGACCAAGCTTATCGAAATAACGGTCAGGGGTGCAAAAAGCGAAAGGGATGCTGAAAAGGCTGCCTTTGCAGTTGCAAATTCAAATCTCGTCAAGACGGCGATTTACGGAAATGACGCGAACTGGGGCCGGATCATGGCAGCGCTTGGATATTCCGGGGCGGACATCAGGGAAGAAAAGGTGGGTATCTCTTTCGGAAAGGTCAAGGTCGTCCATAAGGGGTTAACAACCGGGAAGGACAGGGAAGCGGGGATTGTCCTGAAAGGAAGGCAGGTCGGGATCGTGATTGATCTTCATATCGGAAAAGCCTCTGCCAAAGTCCTTACCTGTGATATGACTGAAGAATATATCAGGGTTAATGCCGATTACAGGACGTAGGTAGCCGCAGGCTTCAGCCTGCGTTGATTGCGCAACCTAAAGGTTGCGGCTACTTTTCAGAGCGTTACAAGTTCATACTTCTTCGTTCCCAGCCCGAGTTTTTCCGATTCTTCGATCTGAATATGGTAGGGTTTTTCACTGAGTTTAAATAAGATATCGTCTCCTTGTATAATCCTCTTCTCGTCGGTCGCTGCCTGGGGAAGGGGAGGGGATTTCAGGAGCATATCGATGCTTGCCTGTTCGACCGCGACGATATCGTCAGATATCAGAATTCCCTGATCCTGGATGACAGGCACGTCGGCAACCGGCATGCAATCGCACTCGGGCTGTATCTCCGTCAGAAAATTGACATACATAACCTTCCTGGCTTTAAAAGTGCTTAAGACCGCCTTCGCAGCTTCAGCCAGTGAACGCATGAACCTTGCTGCATCTCCCGGCAATGAAAGCCCCCTTGACTGGCAGACCCGTTCGCATCTGCCGCATCTCCAGCACTCATTGCCATTCCACTGCAACTCATCGTTGACAAAATTGATCACATCGAGCGGGCATATCTCCATGCACTGATAGCACAGCTCGCATTTGGTTTTGTCCCACGTCAGCATCCCTTCCCCGGTGGTATGCATTGCGCCTCGACCGCATTTCCACCCGCATGTCCTGTGGCGCGAGCTCACCCCGCCCATCGCGACATTTTTTATTGCTCCTGCATAGCCCGCCTGTATGTGTCCTTTTACGTGAGAGCAGACGACCATTGCGGGGACGTCGTGTATGACGCTTGCTATGGCGACCTCGCCGAGAATCTCGCCGGCTTTGACCATTATGTTGTCATTCCCGTAAAGTCCATCAGCAAGGACAACAGGCGCTCCCACGGAAAGGTGGTTGATGCCGTTCTGATTGGCAACCTCAAGATAGTCGAGGCCTTTAATCCGCACCGTATCCGTCACAAACGGTTTTGCGCCGAGGGCCTTGAGCGCATCAACGACCTTTCTAAGAAAAATAGGCCGCACGATCCTGTGCGCGCCTTCGGACCCCCAGTGGGTCTTCACCGCGACCCATTCGTCGGGTTCAAAGCACTTTGACAGATTAAACTCTTTTAAAAGACGTTCCAGTTTGCCCGGCATACTGTCGTCATATTTCCATTTCAGTGCCCGCGCTGATGCAAAATATACCTTTGACATGATGTCCTCCTTGCAACTTCTTACGATGTTGAAAGTATTATAGCAATTGTTGAGTGTCTCAGTTGTCATTCTACGGTTTGGAGTCTGTTTCATAATGGTAGCCGCAGGCTTTAGCCTGCGTAGATCGTGAGCAAACTAAAGTTTGCGGCTACCATTGATAGCGGTTCACATTTAGGGAGTATCCATGTAAAATGGGAGTAAATACAAAATAAAAAGGAACCCCATGTATATCTTAGAAACCATCACCATGAGTGAATTTAAGAAGTATCTGAAGCAGACGAAGACGGTCGTATTCCCCTTCGGCACCATCGAAGAGCACGGAAGTCATCTGCCTCTGAATACCGACGCCTTTATTATCGAAGAAGCACTGAAGTCCGTTGCCGGGAAAAGGAAATTTTTTCTCGCACCGCTTATGTATTACGGAGTATGCACCACAACCAAAAACCACCCGGGCACGATAAGCATCAGCGCAGAAACGCTCAGGCGGTTTACCTACGATCTTGTCATGGACGCCTACAAGAAAGGGTTCCGGAATATCCTGCTCATCTCCGGACACGGCGGAAGCCTTCATATGTCTGCTCTCAAGGAAACCGCTGAAATTCTCATAGAGCAATTAAAAGGGGTGAGGATAGCGGTCTTTTCTCCCTATGACCTCCTGTGGAAAGAGCTGTCTGTATTGGCTGAAACGCCGAACGATTCCCACGCCGGTGAAATTGAGACGTCGATGATGCTCTATTTAGCGCCTGAGCTCGTAAAGGGAAGGGCTGCTGAAGAATATCCCTCTATCCCGAAACCCTTTGTCGTCAAGGACAAGGTCAGATACTGGCCGGGCGGCGTATGGGGAAATCCGAAAAAGGCGTCAGCGGCAAAGGGCGAGAAGGCGATGAGGCTGATTATTGATACAATCGTCGAAGTGCTGGATAAGATCGAGGCGATGAAATAGCATTTATCAACACATTCAAAGTGCATAATAAGGGCAAATGTGTCCTTCTTCCTATTTGCTGTGTTGGCCTTACAATCTTTGAGTGTCGCGTTTTTCTTGATTTCCCTGACTTTATTCCTTTATTCTTCCTGTTACATGAAAAATGAAGTGGTCGATTTTCTCATTATCGGAAGCGGGGTTGCCGGCCTCAGGGCCGCGATAGAGCTTGCGCCGCACGGCAATGTCCTTGTGGTGACAAAAGACCTTCCTGCCGAGAGCAGTACTGAGTACGCCCAGGGAGGGATTGCTGTTGCCCTAAGCGATGAAGACGAAGTGGGTATCCATTTTGAGGACACCTTAAGGGCGGGAGACGGCCTTTGCAGGGAAGACGCTGTGAAGATCCTTGTAGAGGAAGGACCACAGAGAATACTCGAACTCATATCGTGGGGGGCGGAATTCGACAAAGAGGGGACGAAGCTCGATTTTACGATGGAGGCGGCCCATTCGAGGAAGAGGGTGCTTCATGCCCATGGAGATTCAACCGGCAAAGAACTGGAGCGCGTGCTCCTGAATAAGGTGCGTTCATTCCCTTCGGTAAGGAAATACGCCTTTGCCTTTACCGAAGATCTCATTATGTCAGAGGGGCGATGCTGTGGTGCGTACGTATTCGCAAAGGGAGAAAAAGTTGCGCTCTTTGCAAAAACTACCATACTCGCAACGGGGGGGGCAGGCCAGCTCTATTCAAGGACTACAAACCCTGCAGTGGCAACGGGAGACGGTATGGCGATTGCATTCCGCGCAGGCGCTTTGCTGGAGGATATGGAATTCGTTCAGTTCCATCCCACCGTGCTCTTTGCCCCTTCAGCCCCCCAGTTTTTACTGAGTGAAGCGATGAGGGGTGAGGGTGCGATATTGCGGAATATCAACAAAGAGCCCTTTATGAAGAATTACCACCCCGATGCGGAGCTTGCGCCCAGGGATGTGGTCTCAAGGGCAATTCTTTCCCAGATGGTGAGAACAAAGAGCGCCCATGTGTATCTGGACCTTACACACTTTGACAGCGCCTTCATCAAAAAAAGATTCCCGAGGATTTATGCCACATGCCTTCAATATAACGTAGATATTACCAGTGAACTGATCCCGGTCTCTCCCGCAGCACATTACAGTATGGGCGGGGTAAAGACGGACAGCGATGGTGCGACAAGTATCAAAGGATTGTATGCTGCGGGAGAGGTCGCCTGCACCGGAGTGCACGGCGCAAATAGACTTGCGTCGAACAGCCTCCTCGAAGGGCTCGTGTTCGGCGCGAGGGCCGGAAGAGCGGCTGCAATGTATGGATTGCAACAGGGAGAAGCGAAATTAACAACACTGCCTCCATCAGCGAAAGAAGGGCATGGCGTGATTATGAGCGCTTCTCACAAAAGCGGACGGATGTCTGATTACGACAGGGAAGAGATACGGCATTTACTGAGAAAGCTGATGTGGGAGCGGGTTGGGATTATACGATGCGGAGAGTCTCTCAATGCCGCAAAAAGAAGAATCGGGGCATGGGCGTCTCTTCAGGCAGAAGCTTTTACAAGAAGACGCGACCTTGAACTGAAGAACATGCTCGAAGTGTCGGCCCTTATAACAGAATCAGCATTGCTCAGAAAGGGGAGCGTCGGCGCCCACTACCGGTCTGATTGCCGCCAAAAAGGCGAAGGATGGGAACGGCATATAACGTGCAGAAAAGACAGGGA
>Ga0209254_10001218_pt1 | contig 22860 bp, 20 predicted proteins | sample FrelakmetDIP11DI_FD_187148 | JGI IMG/M metagenome (GOLD analysis project Ga0209254, IMG submission 187148) | Freshwater lake sediment microbial communities from the University of Notre Dame, USA, for methane emissions studies - DIP11 DI (SPAdes)... | ecosystem: Environmental > Aquatic >...
CGGGAGAGCAGACCAGACAGCGCTCATCTATGACAGCCCGGTAACAAAAACAATTCAAAAATTTACCTACCGTGAACTCCTTGATAAGGTATCCCGCTTCGCCGGGGTGCTGAAAAGCCTCGGGGTAACCAAAGGGGATACGGTCATTATCTATATGCCGATGATACCGGAAGCAGCAGTCGCGATGCTTGCCTGCGCCCGTCTCGGCGCAGTCCATTCAGTTGTGTTTGGTGGATTTGCACCGCATGAACTTGCTCTCAGAATTAATGATGCCAAACCAAAAATTGTTATCTCTGCCTCTGGTGCAGTTGAAGTAACGAGGCTCATCGAATACAAGCCCCTGCTTAACAAGGCGATTGAACTCGCAACACACAAACCGGACAAATGCATAATCTTCCAAAGACCTTTGATAAAGACTGATATGATTCATGACCGTGATCTTGACTGGAATGAATTGTTGAGCGGCGCAGAACCTGTTCCATGCGTTCCTGTCAAGGCAACAGACCCTCTGTATATTCTTTACACATCAGGGACAACAGGGAAACCAAAAGGTGTTGTTCGTGACAACGGCGGGCATGCTGTAGCCCTCAGGTGGAGTCTCGAGCATATTTATGATACAAAACCAGGTGAAGTATATTGGGCTGCCTCTGATGTAGGCTGGGTTGTCGGACACTCATACATTGTTTACGGGCCGTTGATAACAGGATGCACAACGGTTCTTTTTGAGGGAAAATCTGTCGGAACCCCTGACCCTGGTGCATTCTGGCGCGTTATCTCCCAGCATGGCGTGAAGACACTCTTCACTGCTCCAACGGCATTCAGGGCAATCAAGAAAGAAGATCCCCGCGGCGAGTATATCAAAAAATACGACCTTTCAAAGTTTCAGTATCTTTTCCTTGCCGGTGAACGATTAGACCCCGATACGTATCACTGGGCGTATAATCTTTTGCGGAAACCGGTCATAGACCATTGGTGGCAGACCGAAACCGGCTGGCCGATCACCGCTAACTGCCTGGGGATAGAACATTTTCCTATCAAGCCAGGTTCTTGTACGAAACCAGTGCCCGGATATGATGTCCAGATAATCGACAATCTCGGGAAAAAACTGAACCCCAGAGTAGAAGGACTGGTCGTTATCAAACTCCCTCTCCCCCCCGGCACGATGCCGACTCTCTGGAATGCAGATGAGAGATTCATCGAATCCTATATGAAGATCTTCCCGGGTTACTATTTCACGAGCGACGGCGGCTATATGGATGAAGACGGTTACGTTTATATCATGGGAAGAGTTGATGATGTAATCAACGTCGCCGGTCACCGGCTTTCAACAGGTGCGATGGAAGAAGTTGTCGCACAGCACACCGATATCGCCGAATGCGCTGTGATCGGAGCCCATGATTCTTTGAAGGGTCAGCTTCCCGTCGGACTCGTTGTTCTGAAATCAGGAGTTATCCGGGAGGAAGAAGATCTCAAGACGGAACTTGTGCGGATGATACGGAATGAAATCGGCCCGATCGCCTGCTTCAAGGAAGCAGCTGTCGTGACAAGGCTCCCCAAAACTCGTTCCGGGAAAATACTCAGGAGCACAATGAGGAAGATCGCCGACGGTGAACCGTATCCCATGCCATCAACCATCGATGACCCGTCGATTCTCGGGGAGGTTGAAGAGGCCTTTAAAAAGATCGGATATGCGCAGAAAAAGTAGAGGATATGACCCGCTATATCCTTGCGTGAATCTTCTGTTGCTTTCCCTGCCGTGTATCCTGTAATTCAAGTCTTTTCTCAATATCTCTCAGGATTTCCTGCCTGCTTTTTCGCCACTGTGGTGCAATCAGTATCGTGTCAGGAGCTGTGGCAAAAAGTCTCTGCAGAACAATACGCGGTGAAAGCCTCTCAAGGAAATCAGTCACAAAATCAATATATTCATCATAGCCGAATACAGGAAAGGGATTTTCATGATACATACGTGCAAGCGGGGTATCTTTAATCACCTGAAGCTGGTGAATCTTGAGAAAATCGACCGGAAGATGCGAGATTTCGTCTGCCATGGCAAGCCTTTCCTCTCTTGTTTCTGTCGGAAACCCTACAATGATATGTGCACCGATCCATATACCTCTGTTTTTCGTCATTTCAAGTGCCCTTAGAAAGGTTTTGTAATCGTGCCCCCGTCTGATAAACTCAAGGGTTCTGTCATACATAGACTGCATGCCGTACTCGATCAGGATAAAATATTTCTCTGCCAATGACTGGATAAGGGCGATCTTCTGTTCATCAACCGTATCAGGTCTTGTACCAATGGCAAGGCCGATAACGGCAGGGTCTGCTAAGGCCTCTTTATAGAGCCGCTCCAGTTGATCAACGGGTGCATAGGTATTCGTATAGGGCTGAAAATACACGAGAAACTTCTCAACCTTGTATCTCTTTTTGATATATCTGATGCCGTTATTAATCTGTTCGCTGACTGACAGGGTGGGTTTGCAGGAATTCGGCCTGAAGCTATCATTATTACAATAGATACAACCCGATATCCCAATTGTTCCATCCCTGTTAGGGCAGGTGAACCCTGCGTCCACGTTAACTTTGTAAACTGTGGCCCCAAAGCGGCTTTTCATATACGCGCCAAAAGAATTGTATCGTCTGTTCATGATTTCATTATACTCCCTCTGATTCCCTCCTTGGCAAGGGGGATAAGAAGGCTCTTACCGTGCTATCCCTCTGATACTCCGAAATTCTTAAGCCTTTCAGCAAATTCCCTGAGCTGTTTGTTTACCAGGTAATTCACCGTCCCTTCGGGGTAAGTACCGTCCTGCTGCCGCTCTCCCGAAGAGATTCCCGTCAGGACTTCGATGCCTTCATCTATGGTCTTCACGGTATAGATATGGAACTGACCGTCCTGAACAGCTTTTATCACATCCTCCCTCAGCATCAGGTTTCTGATATTCTGATGCGGGATCATAACGCCCTGTTGGCCGGTTAATCCCTTCGCTTGACAGATGTCAAAGAAGCCCTCAATCTTATGATTGACCCCTCCGATCGGCTGTACCTCCCCCTTCTGATTAACAGAGCCGGTCACTGCGATATTTTGTTTGATAGGAACATCAGAGAGGCTTGAGAGAATAGCATAGAGCTCCGTCGACGAGGCACTGTCACCCTCAACCCCTGAGTAGGACTGTTCAAAACAGATGCTCGCTGAAAGGGACAAAGGTTTGTCCTGGGCATATTGTGATCCCAAATACCCGGAAAGAATGAGCACTCCTTTATCATGGATTCGACCACTGAGCTGCGACTCCCTCTCGATATTAATTACCCCGCGTTTTCCCAGAAATGTTTTTGCAGTAATCCGGTTGGGTCGCCCAAAACTGAATATGCCAAGGTCATAGACAGATAGACCATTTACCTGCCCGGTTACAGCGCCATCTACATCAACCATGATGGTTCCTTCCGAAATCAGCTGGCGAATTCGCTCAGCCACAAGGTCAAGACGGTAGATTTTTTCTCTTACCGCCTTTTCAACGTGCTCTCCATTGATCATCTGACTCTGAGCGTCCCTTGCCCAGTAATCAGCTTCAATGAGGAGATCCTTCAACGGACCGAATCTTGCAGATAATTTTTCCTGATCTCCTGCTGATCTTACTGCATACTCCACAATCTTGCCGACACCGCTGCGATCAAAAGGAAGGAGTGTTTCATCATCGCAACAGGTTCGGACATAACAGGCAAAAGACCGTAAATTGTCATCCGTTCGCTGCATCTGATAGTCGAAATCCGCCTTGACTTTGAACATCTCCCAGAAATCCTCATCATAGGTAGTCAATATCTGATAGATATTGTCTTCACCCATCACAATAATCTTGAATTCAACAGGCATGGGCTGAGCCTTCATACCTTGTGGAGCGAGGAAACCAAACTGATCCCACGGGTCCTCAACCCGGATCTCCTTTGCCCGGATAACCCTCTTAAGGCCCTCCCATACCCCTGCATTCAACAAAACATCACGAATGTTGAGGATCAGATAACCTCCGTTGGCCTGTTGCACTGCTCCTGCCTTTATCATGGTATGGTCGCTGACATATGTTCCCATGAATGCTCTCCGTTCGATTTTTCCAAACATGTTAAACCAGTTGGGATTTGGCTCGATAATAATAGGAGGCCCACTCAACGAGCTGTTATCAACGAAGATATTAATTTTATATGCCATAAATGAGTCCACCTGTGGCAAGGGAACGCCGGGGATCTGGGCAGACGGCGGAGCCTGCATAAACATGTCTAATTTGGTGAGCGTATAATCCCTCATTTCAGTCAGAAAACCGATGATCTCAGGATATTCAGCATATTTTTTGAATACCTCTTCAAACGGTCGTTCGATGGCAAATTGCCCGGCTTTGAGTTCGATCTCTTTCATCTTCTCGCCGATACCTTTTTCCAGCTCCCTGAGATATGTATAGGTCTCATCAACCTTTTTCATGATTTCAAGACGTTTCGACTCGATCTCGGTTCTTACAGATTCAGGGCGTTTCAGAAATTCTTCTCTCGAGAGCGGCTTTCCATCCTCAAGCGGAACTACAGCTGCTCCCGTCGGTGAAAGTTGCACCAGGAGATTCTTCCCGGCAGATTCCTTCTCCAGGGCATCAATCGCACCCTGATATTTCCGCTGGTGCTCCTCCATTATTTCCTGTTTTTTCTTTGTATATTCCTCGCTTCCGAATGTCTTGGGTATTTCTTCCTTTAACGCCTTGAGCAGATCTTCCATCTGATTTCCGAAGGATTTCCCAACGCCTTGTGGCAACTTGAGAATCCTTGGTTGATCAGGGGCAACAAAATTATAGCCATAACACCAGTCATGAATTTCATACGTTATGTCATGAGCTTTTCTTTCTTCGATAAATTTGCTCAAGCTCGCTTTGATCGTTGCAGCCTTTCCGGTGCCTGTCAGGCCTGTCAGAAAAAGGTTGTAACCGGACCGCTCAACAGCCAGTCCAAATTTTATGGCATCACTGGCCCTGTCCTGTCCGATGAATTCCTTTAATGGCGCTATATCTGAAGTGCATTCAAATTGAAAGATATCCTGGGGGCAAATCCAGTGCAGTCTCTCGACCGGCACTGCGTATTTTCTGATATCTCCGGACTGTTTCATGGCTATCTCCTTTTTTAGCCCCATTATAGCATGATCATTGGTTCATTCCTGTAACTCCCCTGTCCCGCCCTGAGCCATGTGAGATATAAATTTATTCGATACATATCAATGACTTTTCTTATTTTCTCTGATATACTTTGCGTTGGAAGTATTTCTTTATTGAACTAATTTACGTATGCCACGACTGTATAAGAAAAAAAATATCCCAAAGAAGAAACTCCTCTCGGCTGCAAAAAAAATCAAACTCCTTATTCTCGATGTTGACGGAGTGCTGACAGATGGCAGCATCATACTCGACAATTATGGAAACGAGCTCAAATCCTTTCATGTCCGCGATGGTCATGGGATAAAAATGCTGATGCAGGCAGGTATTCATGTGGCTCTTATTACCGGCAGACAGTCAAAGGTTGTTGAAAAAAGGGCATACGAACTTGGAATTGAAGATGTTTTTCAGAAATGTTATGACAAGAAAATTGCGTACGATGAGCTCTCCAAAAAATATTCCCTCGATGATAGTGAGATTGCGTATGTTGGTGACGACATTGTGGATATCCCCGTTCTTAAGAAGGCCGGGATTTCAGTGGTTGTTGCAGACGCTCATGAAGAGGTGAAAGCTTTTGCACAGGTAATAACCATAAAAGAGGGGGGGAGGGGAGCTGTCAGAGAGATCTGCGATTTGCTCCTGAAAGCGACAGAACAGTCGCAGGACATAACAGATGGGAAATCTTAAACTCAACCTCCCGACAATTCTCACACTAAGCAGAATTATCCTCATACCTGTTTTTATTTTTACCGTCTATTTGCATCCGGTCTTTGGCGCTCTCATCTTCGGCATTGCTTCGCTCACGGATTTTCTTGACGGATATCTTGCACGCAGATCCGGGGATATAACAAAATTTGGGATTATCCTTGACCCGATTGCTGATAAGTTTCTGATAATCTCTGCCCTCATCGTTCTCGTTGACATGGCAAGGCTGCCTGCATGGATTGCAATTACCATCATCGTGAGAGAATTTCTCGTAACCGGACTCAGGGTGGTCGCACTCTCAAAGGATATAGTAATAGCTGCTGAACTCGGGGGTAAGATAAAGACAACGACACAGATAGTCGCAATCCTTTGCCTTATTCTCAACAAGAGTATTTTCACTCTCGATCTCTACGACATCGGGATTGTCCTCATCTGGATAGCCCTTATCGTATCTATTTTGTCGGGGATACAATATACGATATTATTTGGCAAAAAACTCAAATAGCTGTTTATGACAAAAAATATTATTCTCCTTATTGCTGCTTTTGTTCTCGGATCCATTCCCTTTGGTATAATAACAGCTAAGGTAAAAGGGATTGACCTGAAGAAGGTTGGAAGCGGGAACATCGGTGCAACGAATGTACTCAGGTCCCTCGGGAAATGGCCGGCTGTCATAACCCTGCTTGGAGACATATTGAAAGGTACTTTGGCTGTCGCGATAGGAAAATATTCAGGTGTTGAGCCGCTCTTTGAGGGCTTAATAGGAATTGCGGCAATCTCAGGCCATAGTTTTTCAATTTTTCTTGGTTTTAAAGGAGGCAAGGGAGTTGCTACAAGTCTCGGGGTTCTCGTTATGTATACACCGCATGTAGCACTTATTACTCTTGTTGTCTGGATCGGGGTTGTCCTGTTTACAAAATATTCATCTCTGGGAGCAATTGTCTCATTTGCTCTGTTGCCGCTCAATATCATGCTCTTCGATTTTCAGGACAAAACAAAATTTTTCATATCAATTCTCATTTCACTCTTTATCATTATCCGGCATAAGGATAATATCAGAAGGCTGATGAAAGGTACCGAACGGAAAATCGGACAGCACGCATGAAAAGATACATCCTGCTGTTCCTGTTAATCATCTTCTGCTTCATGCCATCTTTATCCCCTGGCAAAGATCTCTATGAAGATCAGTTGGACAAGGGAATAAGAAATTCAGAACCATATTCCTATCTGCTGATCAATGCATCAAAAACGAATAAAGCAAATGCGCTCTCTCTTCTCCAGGAGGCACGAAAGTACTCTCCGGACCTCCCCGCACCATATTTTGAAATCGCTAAGAATACCTTTGCCTTCTCTCCCCGCGGAATTTTCGAATCCGTCGATTACATGCTTCAGGGAATCGATGTATATAAGAGAAATTTCTGGTGGTCCCTGATGATGCTGTCCTCGTTGTTAATAAGTGCAACACTTTCCTTTCTGGCTTCGGTTCTTATTCTCATCATGATACGGCTTCCTCAGGACCTGCCATTGCTTTCTCACGACATTCGGGAGGAAAAAGGGAAAATTTTTCTCCTCCTTATCCTCATCGCTGCCCTTTTCGGGCCGATTTTTCTGCTTGGCGGGTTGCTCCTGCTGGTAAGCTTTTATCAGGAAAAATGGAACCGGCTGCTCGTCGCTTTCTATGTTGTATTTCTCCTTGTTTCACCGTGGGTATTCAAGTCAGTATCCACAATTTTTTATGCATCGGCTTCAGGCACCCTAAAAGCCGTTGTTCAGGTGAATGAATCGAAAGACAACACTTATGCGCTTTCTCTCCTATCAGGTAGCCAGAAACCCGTTGAACAATTTTCATATGCCCTTGCCCTGAAACGTGAAGGCAGATATCATGAAGCCATTGATGTGAATACCAGGCTTATCAAAATGAAACCGGATGCAAGAACCTATGTCAACCTCGCAAATAACTACGTTGCAATCAACGATCTGGAAAGAGCAAAAGATCTCTATAAAAAAGCCCTTGAACGCTCCCAGCTCCCTTCTGCATTGTATAATCTGAGTCAGGTATACAGAGAGACACTCGATTTTGAAAAAGGCGAGGAATTTTTTCTCTCAGCACAAAGACTTGATCATGGAGCTGTTTCACGATTCAGGTCAATCTACAGCAGGAATTCCAACAGGTTTGTTGTCGATGAAAGTCTGCCGATCGGAAATATCTGGGAATATGCCAAAACACAATCAAAGGGAACCTTTACCGGGGGCTTGTCATATATCCCCCTGTTCATGATGCCATTGATCGGAATTTTCCTGGCAGCACTTTACTATATACTGAACAGACGCTTCAAAACCTGGGCTTACCGGTGCAGCAGGTGCGGGAAGATCCTCTGCACCAAATGCGAGAAGCATATCCTGTGGGGCCGCATGTGCCAGCAGTGTTACCGGTCATTAATAAAACTCGATGAACTCGATGCAAAGGAGAGAATCACCAGACTGCTTGCTGTGTATGAATATCAAAAAAGGAGAAGGAATATTATCAAATCACTCTCCTTCATCATTCCGGGGTGGGGTCTCATCTATGGTGGGAATATCCTGTACGGATTCGTTTTTCTCTGGATATTCCTCTTTTCCATCTTTGTCCTTATCATGAATTCGTTTTTTGTTATCGAAATGTCGCATTTCTCCCATGTATGGCTTAATATAAGCGCAATAGTTCTTCTGATTATGGTATATCTCATATCGAATGCAGCAACAAGAAGGAGGCTTGCAAAGGGTTGGCTTTAGAGGGATCGCTCAGGGATTTCGGCCTTGCAGATATTCTTCAGCTGATTTTTTTCCAGCGAAAGACAGGAGTCCTCAATCTTGAAGGAAAACTGGACAAGATAAGGCTTTTGTTTATTGATGGACATATTGCAGGTGCGGAATCAAAGAGGAGAATAGAAGCGAACCGCCTTGGTAAGATCCTCGCGAAACAAGGCCTTTTCACAGAAGAAGAACTGCAGGGCATGCTTGAGGAGCAACAAAAATCGAATCTCAGACTCGGGAACTTCCTCGTGAGAAAGGGCATCGTAAAAAAAGAAGATATAGAGGAAATCCTGATAGGACAGATAAAGGAAACCATTATTCAGATATTCAGCTGGAAAGAGGGAACCTATGAGTTCACTCCTCAGGCTATCCCTGTTGACAAGGATATTCCTATATCGATTGATACACAGCATCTGCTCATGGAAGGGTTGAGGATAGTTGATGAATGGACCCTCATTGAGGGGAAGATAACACTCGATACGGTATTCGGGAAAAAGACTGATGATGTATCGGAACTCTCAGAAGAAGAAAGAGATATCCTCTTCCTGGTTGATGGAGAAAATGATGTCAGCACGATCATAGATATAAGTGGAAAGGATGATTATGGTGTTTCGAAAACCCTTGTTTCACTTATGGAAAAGGGTATTATCGAACCGAAAGAGGTTTTACCGGTTATTACAGAGACATACCCTGCGGAAGCAAAGAAATCATTCATAAATCATCCGTATCTCCCTGTATTCGCCATTGCCGCCGCAGTTATCCTGTCACTTTTTTCTGTTTTCTTTGAATCGAATCATGTCTTTGAGAGATTCCGTGCTTCAGAGGCTGTCGATGACCTGCGGTTCAGGATAGCAGCTTATAAATTTGAACATCGCTCGTATCCTGAAACACTGGATGCGATATCTCAACAATCAGATCCGTGGGGACATCCTTATATTTACCGGTATAACGATTATTCTTTCCTCCTTCTAAGCACCGGACAGGATGGGCAAGAAGGTACCGCAGACGATATCCGTTAACCCGAAAAGGGCAGTTGTTCTCCTGAGCGGGGGGATTGATTCCTCGACGACCCTTGCATTCGCAAAAAACGAGGGGTATGAGTTATATGCCCTGAGTTTTGATTATTTCCAGCGGCATGGAAGAGAACTTGAATCAGCACGTATGGTTGCTTCATCTCTTGATGTGAAAAAATATCTTGTCATCCGATTCAACCTGAGAGATATCGGCGGGTCTGCGTTGACATCGGATATGGCAGTACCCAAAAGAAGGATGAAAGAGGAATTAGGAAGGAAGAAAAAAGAAAGAGGGACAAAAACTGAAGAAATTTCATCCTTCATCCTTCATCCTTCATCCTTTATTCCGGTTACCTATGTCCCTGCCCGGAACACGATCTTTCTCTCCTTCGCTCTTGGATGGGCTGAGGTCCTTGAGGCAGCACATATTTTCATCGGCGCAAATGCAGTTGACTACAGTGGGTATCCTGACTGCAGGCCCGAATACATCAAAGCATTTGAGACCATGGCAAATCTTGCTACAAAGGCATCTGTCGATGGCAGAATCCGCTTTACCGTACATGCTCCTCTCATCACACTGAAAAAATCGGAAATCATTCAAAAAGGTCTGGCACTGGGACTTGATTACTTTTTGACGTGGAGCTGCTATGACCCGCAACCTAAAAAAAGTCAAAAGTCAAAAGTCAAAGGTCAAAGGTATAAAACAAAAATCTCAAATCTGATTCCCTGTGGCCAGTGTGACAGTTGCATTTTCAGGGCAAAAGGATTTGAAGAGGCTGGGATAGCCGATCCATTGCTCATAAGACCATAGATTCAAGAATACTGTGCAGGATATGGCATTTGAGCGGATTTTTTTGCTGATATTCGATGCAATAAAATAAGAAAATAAAGAGGCAAAAACCTCGGAGTCCCCCGATATACATCGGGGGACGAGAATGAGCAAAAATGCTATGTCCTGCACGCAGATTCTGCTAAAGTACAGCCTATGATAACAAACGGAGCCGCGTTAAAACTGAGGGGGCATCACCTCATCTGCCTTCATTTCTTCAGAGGTGAGGGTTATCGTGCGGAATTTACAGCAAATCTCAGAGAGATTCTGAAAAGAGCTGAGACCGGTGAACGGATTGAGGTGGCTTCAGAGGCGGATGATGTCTGTAATATCTGCCCATATTGTAAGGGAAAGGAATGTCATTATAAAAAAGAATCCGACCCGGAAATACAGGGAATGGACAGAGAAGCATTGATGTTGCTCGAACTGACAGTCAGTGACATCGTGCTCTGGCCGGATATCAGGAAAAAAATTCCTGCTCTATTTCACCGGTGGTCAGAAGAATTTTGCAGAGCGTGTGACTGGAGACCGGCTTGCGGAAAAAATGCTTTCTTCAGGCAGCTTTCGGATGAAAAGACTTGAAGTAGATTTTGACGAGATCCAGAAAGCTATGGAAGATGTGGTCAGAGATACTTTCGACTATTTCCTGGATATGGAGACCGGGGAAGTCATGACTTTTTCAGAGGAAATAGTCCGCGAAATGAAAGCGCGATTGTATGATGATGAGTACGATGAAATAGCAGATGATATTGAATATATAGAATTTGATGAAGAACCCGAAATTCCTGACTGGATGACGGACGAGATGGAAATGGTTCTGGAAATTCTTCTCGATGACAGTGGACGATATATTCGTATCCCTGAGCGTGGATCTTATGTTGCTTACCAATCGATACATGATTTCATTGGTACTGTCGAGGATCCCCTGCTGAAAGAAGAGCTCTCCTCAGCACTGAATGGGAAGGGGGCATTCAGGAAGTTCAAGGATGTCCTCGTTGCCTTTCCCAGGGAAAGGAAGCTCTGGCATGGATATAATGCAAAAGCCATGAAAAAAGAGAGCATCGAATGGCTCAAATCTTTAGGGATAGAGGCTGCTCCCCGGCACAGAACCCTGTAATCAAACTACTATGGTATCATCAGGTTATCCAATACCCATCTTCTTCAAGGCCTCGTCAGCTGAACTTTTTGTGGCAGGTGCTTCCTCGGGCAGGTAGAGCATTACCCCACCTTTTACCGGCCGTATGACAATTTTCCCTTCACTGGCTAATTTGTTTGTCACCTCAACAGGGTTTTCACCATCAAAATATTTTTTGCATGCCTCATTAAACCCCGAATAGACGCTGTGGATTCCCTTGTACCCCTCCTTTCTTAAACTCACAATTGCTTTCTTTACAAACTCCTCATGACCGAGCTTCTCTGACATAATACCCTCCTTTCAAAATGTATACCTTCATTTTTAATAAAACTCCTGTTATATATCATACAATTCTTTGAACTGCATGATTGAAAAGAACTTATCAGAGTAGAGGCGCTTCGTCAAGTTTGAGCTGTTCTTCCAGGTCTATGGCTTTCTGTCCTCTTAAGTCCTCTATTTTCTTTAAAGGTCTTTCAAGCATATTCGTCCTTGTTGTTACCAGGGTATCATACTCCTTCTTTGCAGCATCCAATCTTTCTCCCATGAGCCTGAATTTTTCTTTATACGCATTCCATTGTTGGGAAAACTCTCCGAGCAGTTTGAGTATTTCAGAAGCAGTTTTTTCAAGGTTGAAGTTTTCGACAGCCTGCCGTATGACTGCAAGCACTGCGTACAGGGTAAACGGAGAGCAGAGAATAACCTTCTGTTTCAGTGCTTCATCCATAATCGTGGTGTCAGATTCGTTGATAAAACTGAAGACCTGTTCATTCGGGATAAAAATAATTACATAATCAATGGTATTCTCAGAGGGATTGATATAATCACGGGTTGTCACCTGTTTGATCATTACCTTTGTATTTTTAAGAAGTTCATCCCTGAATCGCTTTCTGTCATGTTCGGCCTCAGCGTTTAGGTAGTGGATATAATTATCAACAGGAAACTTCACATCCATATTAATCTTCAGGTTATTGGGCAGGAAAAAGGTGTAGTCAGGTCTGCCGGATGAGCTTTCAAGGGTCTTTTGTTTCATGTAATTGATCCCTTCCACCATTCCAATAAGCCTGATGATGTCCTCGGCCATCCGCTCCCCCCATTCGCCTCTCTTTTTCGGGCTTGCCAGAGCATGGCTCAGACGTTCGGTTGTTTCCTTCAGTTTTGATGTAACATCCTCATGTTTTTTGATCAGAGTAGTAACCTCTGAAAATTTTTCCCCGCTTGTCCTGCCCACATCCTCAATTCTTTTCTGAACTTCAGACAGCGTTTTGCCGATTGCCTCAATATTCTGGTCTATAAGTTCCTTTTTGCTTTCGAGTTCTTTTTTCCCTTCAGAAGTCTTGGCCTCCAGCGCTTTCTCCGCAAGTTTCAGAAACTCATCGGAATTCTTTGAGAGGGCATCCAGGGAGAGGGCTTTAAAGGTTTCACCGAGTTTGCTCTCCATGGCCTGGAATCGTTCTATTTCTTCCTTGAGATGCTTCCGGGATTCCTCCAGTCGTGCTTTCGATTCTCTTTCGGTATCAAGTTCATCTCTTGTCTGATCTATCTCGGATTCTTTCTGTTGAAGTTGCTGCCTGATCTCCTCAATTCTTGCTTCGGCTCCGCTTGCCTTTTCTCTCAGTTCGGCTATCTGATTTGTATAAGAAGATTGGAGCCCGGCAATCTGTCCCATATATTTTTTTTGCTGGAGAGATGAGGCAATAAACCAGCCAGAGATTCCTCCAAGCAGTATCCCGATGATCACATAGAGCATTATGTCCAGCATTATTTCCTTTCAGGATGAAATATGTTCATATATCCAAATGCGACCACCGTTGCATATCTCATCTATTCTTTTCGATCCTGGCCCTTATCACCTGTCCCGACTGCCGCGTGACAAGATCAGCAGCGCCATTCTTCAGTTCCTCCTTGAGTATTTTATAGAGGTCGTAGGTAGTCACAGTCAGTCTACAATCTCACTGTAGTCAACTTCGATACCGTTTTTGACCTTTTTGTAATAGATCATTTTTGCTTGTATTTCTTCGCTTAAAGACTTCTTTGTTTTATAAGTTTCAGGTTTTATTGATACAGAAACATTGCCGATATAACCATCGATGCCCTTAGATTCCCCTGCTTTCTCAGAAAGCCTGTAACTCATCCCTTTGATCTCAGCGCCTTTCTTTAAGATTGCCTCCTGAAATTGAAGTCCGATAAAGGTCTGGACAATCACAAGGTCTCTTGCCCACTCATAGACCGTGTTTTCATCGATCTTGCGCATTGCATCCTTAACGTTTTCGAGCATCGATATAATTTTCTCTTTAGCGATATTTATTGCATTAGGATATCTTTGCAGATACCATTGCTCCCATTCGCTTAGGGTTTTTCCGGGAAATTCCTGTATTAAATCTGTCAGTTGACCAACAACTCGCGGCCTCGTTCCCTGTGCATTCTGGTTTGCAAGATTAATTAATTGAGTGACATATTTGGGGAACGATGGAAAAGGGATCTCTAATGCCTGCCTGATTTGTTCATTTGTCAGTTTAATTCTCATAGAACAGATTCTTTCTGTCTATTATTCTGCAAATCGATAAATTTATCTTTATATCTAAAATTGAGAGAGGTATCCACTCTGGCTAATTTATTTTTAATCAGGTGGGCATTCAGAAAGGTCTTATTTTTAAGATAGAGATAGCATAATAAATGGCCTTTATCGTCGTATTTCGTATCATCAAATTTAAGAAATACCTTTTCTCCTGTCAACTTTTCGTGTAAAAATTGCATGGCTTTTCCGTTCAAATCTGGCCTTTCTTTGATTCCAATGAGCCTGACTTTCAAATCGTTACTGAGAATTAATACCTCAGGACTTAATATCTTCTTTACTGAATAATAGGTCTCTCTCTGGTGGTAGGAATGATCTATCTTCGAACCGAATTTCAGTTTTTTCAGATCTATCTTTTTATCGAATTTAACAGGGTCTTTAAATATATAAGGAAGATTGATAATTTCCTTTTTGAAATCAATAGACTTCATTGGTTGTTTAACTATTTCTATGTCTGCATTATGATTATTAATATTTATTTTCTGTTTGATGATCGGAAGAAATTCCTCATTTATTTCATATGCTACAGAATTTCTGTGTAGATTCCCGGCTACCAAACATGTTGTTCCACTCCCTAAAAATGGGTCGAGCACTGTATCACCCACAAAGCTGAACATTTTAATCAATCTTCTTGGCAATTCCTCAGGAAACATAGCAAGGTGCTTGTCCTGTCTCTCACCAGAGAAATTCCAATGACCAGAAAAATATTCATTCCATTCTTCGAGAGATAATTTCGATTTTTCTTTAACCTCTTTGCTCACTTTCGGCGGGTCGCCCAGTTTCTTGAGGATGAGAATGAATTCATAATCGAGTTTTATGATCCCGTTACGGGGATATGGGAAAGAACCCATAACTGTGGCTCCACCTGTAGTATTGCATGTAGTAACCTTCTGCCAGATAATCGCCCCCATGTAGTCAAAGCCGATCGTTTCACAGAACTTGATTATCTCTTCTCTTATTGGAATGATCTTATAGCGGCCATAATAAACTGACCGTGCAAACTGATCACCGATGTTAATACATAGACGACAGCCTTGATGCAGAACCCTATAGCATTCCTTCCACACAAGATTGAGATTGTTTATGTAATCCTCATAACTATCATTGAAGCCTATCTGACTGCCATTGCCATAATCCTTCAATTGCCAGTATGGAGGTGATGTGATAATAAGATGAATACTTTCATCCTTAATCTTATCCATCCTCCGGCTGTCGCCGATGACTATGATTGTCTTAGGTTGCATCAGTTGCGGCCCCTTACTATAAATCTTGCAGGAAATATTTCAATTCATTCAAATGAATCATATAAAAGATGCTTGTCAAGAAAAATTTAAGCACTGGATAATTGTTGAGCGTTTCCTGAGGATACAGAGATTACCTCTCGGATTCGCCTTCTTGTTCCATTTCTGTTAAGTCTATACGGACGAGGGCGAGGATTGCAGAATGGGGAACGATTAAATATTTCTTCTCTTCGAACTCAATCTCGACAGCAGCTTCTTTCAAGAAGATTGCGTAATCCCCTGCTGTTGCCTGAAGAGGAACATATTTTACTTCCCTTTTCCTGCCCGCAGCCCATGGCTCATCTGATACAGTCGGGTCGGGAACAGGGTATCCCGGGCCTGTCTTTACAACATATCCGCTGAGCACTTTTTCCTTTTCCCTGACAGTAGGGGGAAGATAGAGCCCGGAACTCCTTTTATCTGTCCCTTCATCGGGATCAATAAGAACCCTGTCACCGACGATAACAAGATTTTTCCCGGCTTTCATCCTATCCCACCTTTTTCCCGTGACTCTGATTCGTACAGATTAATAGTTACCGGCTCTGTTTTTGCAGCACCGGTTTTAAAACCGTTGTGCGTGAGGCTGCATGTCTGCCCATCTCGTTATCCGGAGCCACCTTCACTTGAAGGACGTATTCCTGATAGGCAGATGAGGTATCACCTGCTTTTTCATAACATATCCCGAGAACTCCATGTATTTCCGGATGCTTTGGCTGTACCTCAGCAAACTCTTTCAGATGCGGGATGGAGGACTTGTAATCCTTCATCCTGAAATAACTCATGCCGAGGAAATAGTGAGAAAGAGCATCCTGAGGGAAAAGGGAAAGACTCCTGTTCAGGTAATTGATCCCTTCGCGATAGTTATCCTGGTAATAGAGAAGCGTACCCATACCTCTGTGAGCAGGCGCATAATCCTGGTCGAGGTTTATTGATGTTTGAAAACTGTTTTTAGCCCCGCTATAGTTTTTCTTTTTGAGGAGTATAAAGCCCTTCAGGGTATAAAATGCCGGCTGGCGCTGATCTTTCACCAGTGCTTTTTCTATCAGTGAATCAGCCTCATCAAGGTTATTTTTCTGATATGCCCGTGTTGCCGGGTCATAATATTCGAGGTAAACCCGGTTTTTTTCCCTGAGCCCTTCTGTCCTGGCCTGATATCTGTTTCTATAGGTTCCATCCCCTGAAATCTTGAAAGATTGGATCCTGTCGATCATCATCTGGAGCTCATCGATCCTCACTGATGTCCTCGGATGTGTGGAGAGAAGGTCTTCAAAAAACCCTTTTTCTTGAGGGTCTTTTCCTATAGATTTCAGATACTCCTGGGAAATTCTCTCGAGATTCCTGTGTGCGCTGATGGCATTGTGGGGGTCATAGCCGAGTCTTACCATATACTGGATACCGAGCCTGTCTGACTCGAGTTCATCATCCCTGCCGTATTTCAAAAGCAGAAGGCTGCTTCCGACAGCCCCGACACCAAGGGCGAGATCTGCATAATCTGTACCGCTGAGTGCAATACCTGTTGCACCCAGCCCGATCTGCTGCAGCACGCCGTAGGTCATGTGGCGAGCAGAATGGCGGGCTGCGACATGTCCCATCTCATGTCCCATGACAAAGACAAATTCTGCCTCATTTTCGAGCCCTGCAAGTAAACCTCTCGTAATCACAACATGCCCGGGAATTGCCCACGCGTTCGGCACCGAACTGTTCTGGATTGCGAAATCAACAGGCAGGTTAGGTCTGTGGGAAACAGCGTGAATCCGCAGCACGGTATCTTTGAGATAGGACTGTAATTGCTCATCCCTGAATTCTCCACCGCCTCCCAAATCTCCCCACAGAGCACTTGGATAGAACTCTTTACCCATACCGATTTCCTGGCTTTCGGATACAAGCATGAGTTCTTGTTTCCCCGTGACCGGGTTAACAGCACATTGGACAAGGGTGAGATAGATGAGGATTACAGAGACTATTTGAGAAATTTGGCGAATCATAAGTGTAAGTATTTTCCCCTTTTGCTCTGCTGCTCTTTAAAAATATCTGAAACCGATACCCTTGTCAAGAACCGGTTCATTTTATTAATATGCAGGAAATGATGAAAAAACTTTCGCTGATTGCTTTTATTCTGCTTATCTATACCCTCTGCTTTGGACAGGAGTATCTCGATGTTACTGATGATTATACCGTGAAAGTGCCGGAGGATTTCTTCTATAAAAAAGATTACAGGGTTCAGTGGTGGTATTTTACAGGGCATCTGTTTGACGAGAGAGGAAAGGAATTCGGATACGAACTCACATTTTTTGTAGTCAATGTCCAGAAAAGGGACTATAAATCACAATTTGGAGTAAACCAGGTATATATATCGCACTTTGCAGTCTCTGATATTTCGGGGAGTACCTTTCATTTTTCTGATAAGGCTGATGCAGGGATATATGAGTTTGCTGGTGCAGAGGATAACCGGTTGAAGGTATGGACAGGGAACCATGTATTGGATGGCACCTTTCAAAACATGCGGTTGAGAGCCTCAGACAGCAATAAATCAATCGATCTGCACGTGGAACCTGTTAAGCCTCTGGTGCTCAATGGCAAAAACGGATATTCGCGAAAATCTGAGGAGTCATCGCTCATAGCTTCTGTTTATTTCTCATACACACAGATGAATGCACAGGGCAAGCTGACAATAGGGGATAAAGTCTATGCGGTAAAAGGGAAGAGCTGGTTCGACAGGGAAATCTCTACAAGGGGACTGAGTCAAAAACAGGCGGGATGGGACTGGTTTGCAATCCAGCTTGATGATAACAGGGAAATAATGCTCTATATGCTCAGGAATAAAGACGGCTCGCTTGACCCGTATTCATCAGGGACGTTTGTTTATCAGAATGGAAGATACAGAATGCTTTCGGGGGATGATTTCTCCGTTATTGTTCTGTCCCATTATAAGTCTGAAAAGACAGGAGCGAGATATCCTTCACAGTGGGAAATAAAGATTCCGTCAGAAAAAATGATTCTTCGTATTTCTCCGCTGATGCAGGACCAGGAAGTCATCGCGTTGAACTCGACAGGCAATTATTATTGGGAAGGCGCTTGCATTGTAGAAGGTTCAGCAAGGGGAAGGGCGTACGTTGAAATGACGGGGTATTGAGTCACTATGATTCAAAAGAAAGGGGACAGTATTTTTGCTCATTCTCGGGCCCGATATCTATCGGGCCCTCCGAGGCTTTTACCTCTTTATATTCTATTGAACTACCAGACTATCGGTAAAAAAATCCGCTCAAATACTGTCCCCTCTCTTTTGATAATTATTTTAATGTAATGAGGATTATCCATGATTAAACTTGAAAATGTCGAAAAATCCTACGGAGATCACAAGGTTCTCAGGGGGATCAACCTTGAGATTCGAAGGGGGGAGTTTATCTCGATCACGGGCAGTTCCGGCTGCGGGAAATCAACCCTCCTGAATCTTATCGGCGGCATGGACATACCGGAACAGGGCAGGGTAATCATTGACGGGGTTAATATATCAGCATATACCGATGAGAACCTGACATTGTTCAGAAGGATCAAGGTTGGCTTTATCTTCCAGTTTTTCAACCTCTTGCCGAACATTACCGTCTTCGAAAACATATCGATGCCCCTCCTGCTGAACGGAGCTGAAAATGATGAAAAAGTCAGGGCATATATTCAGGACATGGGGCTTGGTGGAAAGGAAAATACCTATCCCTATCAGCTTTCAGGCGGCGAACAGCAGCGCGTAGCCATTGCACGGGCGCTCATCCATGACCCTGAGATTGTCCTTGCAGATGAACCAACAGGAAGTCTTGACAGTGAAACAGGCACGATGATCATGGATATCATTCAGCGGTTAATACGTGAAACAAGAAAAACCGTTGTCCTCGTTACCCACGAAGCGCATATTGCTGCATATGCACAGAGGATAGTAAGAATGAAAGACGGGATCATCTTCGCATGAAATTTCTGAAACTGCTCAGAATGCTGGTCATCAGGAACATCAGAGAAGAAAAATTCCTGACCTTCCTCTCGATCATCGGCATTGCGCTCGGCATAGGTCTCTTCACCGGCGTTAAGGTCGCCTCTGACCGGGCAATCACCTCATTTGAATCCGAAATCAGGGGGATCAATCCGCATGCCACCTATGAAATCTTTGATAGATCAGGAACTGATTTCAATGAACAGATTTACCGGGACATACGCTTCATTGCAGAGGACAGCCTCCCTGTCATCAAGGCATTCGGTTATCTTCCTGCACTGCATGATACCATCGACATCAACGGCATATACACGCTGAAAGCTGCTCAATTCCTGAAATTGTTTCAGGGGAATAAAGAATTGGAAGGAGGCTTGTCATACAAAAATACCGATTGGGAAACCTTTTATCGGACAATCAACGGCATCCTCGTGACAAAGAGGTTTTGCGAAAAGCAGGTCCTGAAAAAAGGGGACTCCCTGAATGCCCTTATGTATGACAGGGAGTATGCCCTGAAAATCGTAGATGTGCTCGATGCTGCTGCGCTTCCCACAAATACGGTAATCATGGATATCGGAAATTTCCAGGAATATTTTGAGAAGGCCGGGTATCTTTCGAGGATAGACCTTGCGACTGATCAACGCACAGCCGATGAAATACGGAAAAACCTCCCCCCTCATCTCGGAGTAGAAAAAAAGGAAGAACTCTTCAGGAACCGGAAAGCTCTCGTCATGTCATTCCGTTATAATTTGCAGTTTGTAAGTCTTATCGCGATTCTCGTGGGGATATTCCTCCTGTATAACACGGTATTCATTACCGTGGTAAAGAGAAGGTCAGAAATAGGCATCCTGCGCAGCCTCGGAGCCGACAGAAAGACCGTGATCCTGATGTTCACCATCCAGGGCTTTATATTGGGACTTGTAGGCTCCCTGCTCGGGATTATCCTCGGCCAGTTTGCTGCGTATTTTTCTGTAATCGCTGTAGAAAAGACCATATCAACGCTCTACAGCACCATTACTATTTCTGATTATCTCATAACGAAGCGCGATGCCATCATGGCACTCGTGCTGGGCATGTTTGTATCACTCATCGCATCGATCGTTCCTTCATATGAAGCCTCGAAAATCAGGCCTCATGAGACTTCACGGGAGGGTTCATTTGAAGGCAGATACAGGAGATATCAGAAATCCGTTTCCGTTGCGGGCATCCTCTGCATCCTTTCCGGCCTGATCATATCGTATCTGGATTACCGGAATACTCCTTTTGCATTTCCCCTTCTCGCCTATATCGGTATCCTCTTTATCATCGGGGGTTTTACGCTCATGTCTCCGTTCTATCTGAGTCTTATGCTCAGGTTTTTTGAACGGCCTGCAAAATACCTGTTCCGTTCAATGGGAAACATCACCTTAGGTGATATGAAAGGGAGCACATACAGGTTTTCTGTTGCCCTCATGAGTGTAGCCATCAGCAGCGCTCTGATTATCGCACTCCTGATACTGATATTCTCCCTGAGAGGATCCCTTCAGGCATGGATAAACAAGAATATAACAGCTGACATCTATATCAAACCTGCATCCTGCAGGGCGAATTACTGTTTTAACCCGATGTCCGAGGAAGTGGTCAGGATCGTGGAGAGCTTTCCCGAGGTTGAAGGAGTCGACAGATTCCGGGGGCTGCACCTTGATCTGCACGGGAAAAAAGTTATTGCAGGTTTTGCGGATATTCAGGTCAAGCGAAAATATCTCAGCAGGATGTATGCTGACAGTGAATACGAGGAAATCCTGAAAGAGATGGAGGGGGATGAACAGGTTGCAGGCATCTCTGAATACCTGAGCATTCAATACGGGCTGAAGAAAAATGATACGATCGAATTCAAATCGCCGGCAGGTAATGTGGCATTCAGAATCAATGACGTCTCATCGAGCTACTCGACAACATCTGGTTTTGTCTATATTGACCGGAAATGGTTAAACAGATACTGGGGGCTTGATGATACGACGCAGATAAGCGTTTATGTGAGCAAAGATACAGCGCTAAATCAGTTTATCCCCAGGCTGAAAGAGAGACTGCTGCCCGAATATTCTCTCGAGATCTGGAACAACCGGGAATTGAGGGATAAGGTAATGGATATCTTCAATACAAGCTTCGCGATCACCTATGCAATTGAGTTCATTTCGATCATGGTTTCGCTGATAGGGGTTATCACCGCACTCCTTTCGCTTGTGATTGAACGGAAAAGAGAAATCAGCATTATCCGGTATTTGGGGGCAAGCTGGAAACAGATACGGCAGACGCTCATGCTCTCGGCAGGAATCATAGGAATCACAGGAATTATCCTTGGTACATTCCTTGGATCCCTCATGAGTATGATCCTGATCCGGGTGGTCAACAAAATCTCCTTCGGGTGGGAGATACATTTCAGAATTCCGTTGATTATTCTTGTCACCATTCTCATTATTGTCTTCCTGACCACGGTATTCGCAGGATATCTGCCGTCAAAGGTTGCCAGGAAAATAGACCCGAGGAAATTTGTGAGCTTCGAGTAATCATAAGAAGTGCAGACGGGAATGAACGGAAATACTATATGTGTGCCTGAGTTAGGTGCTTTTCCCTAATTTATGCAGGATCATGCCGATATATTTATTGATGGGATTTGTTCTCTTCAGGTAGGGGATAGCAGGTTGTCTCCGCATACCCAGTTTTCGGGCTTCCCACAAAAGGTCTTTATTTTCTTCGTCATATGAGAGCCCTTTTTCAAAAGCCTCGATTGCTTCTTGTTTCTTTCCTGCAGCGATATATGCCCGCCCAAGGTTCAGGTAAAATGTCGGATAAAAAATTTCCTTGCTCACCGGTGACCGGTCGTTCAGCATATCCAATGCCCTCTTGCAGGTATCTATGCCGTAAGCAAGGTTTTTATTGATAACTGCTTCAAGGCAGCCGTAGTAAGAAAGGAGGAAAGGTTCATCAGGATACTCCAGAAGGGCCGAGTTGAGGAGATCGAGAGCACGCCTGTTATTCTTTTTCTGAAGCAGGATTTTTACCTCATCAAGATAATCTGAAGGTGTCTTAGCTTTTTTCAGGCTCTCTTCCCTGAGGATTTCGCTGATCATTTCATGTTGCCGGTGTATGAGACCCAATAATTTTTTCCCTGCTGCCGTGGCACCCGTGAACTCTTTCAGGTCTAAATCTCTTGTGAACAATATCTTGCCACCGAGATATACCTTCGTTGAGATGCGCTGGTTCTTCGGTGCAAGATCATCTGTGAGGATAAGATATTTATTGCCGTCGATAGTAATAGTCGTGCTGACATCTTTATGCAGAAGTGCCTTGATCTTTATGGAGTCTTCCTTCTTCATCCTCACCATATCTTAGCACGACAT
>Ga0209254_10001219_pt1 | contig 22857 bp, 21 predicted proteins | sample FrelakmetDIP11DI_FD_187148 | JGI IMG/M metagenome (GOLD analysis project Ga0209254, IMG submission 187148) | Freshwater lake sediment microbial communities from the University of Notre Dame, USA, for methane emissions studies - DIP11 DI (SPAdes)... | ecosystem: Environmental > Aquatic >...
GAAGGTGCGGCAGGGCCACGGGCAGCCTGAGCAGGCGATGTCGCGGTGCTTGACCATGGACAGGTCCTTCAGGTCCTCCTTCGGCAGAAGGGAGCCGATTCCCCTGGCCCCAGACAACTTAGAACGGGCGTCGCGCATCATCCTCATGCATAGGTCCATGGTGCGATCGGCGTCCTGCACCTCGAGCTCTCCCATGCCGCGGGCCGCCAGCGCCTTGAGGTTCATCTCCCCCAGGCGCTTGCCGATGCCTATCTTGTCGCCCTCGGACCAATAGTCCACGACCGCCGTGGCTCCGGTTCCCCCGTTCTCGCCCGCCCGGCCGATGCTGAGGACCTGGATGCGCTCCTCCCCCTGCTCGTCGCGGATGAAGTCCACCGTATGCCAGGTGTCCTGTCCCCAGACCTTCTCCGCCGGGAGCAGGTCCGCGATCTCGTCGTGGAGCCAGAGGTACGAGGGCCTCTCGCTCCTGCCATGCAGGACGATGAAGGGGAACCCGGCGAGCTTGAGCTCCGTGCCCAGGAAGTTGACCAGAGGGGAGTGCATGACCTTCCCGCTGATGGGGGAGCGCGCCGTCACCACGCCCAAGGACGACCCCGGGACCATGGAACCGGTGAGGAGCCCAGCACCGACGATCACGGGGTCCTTCTCCTTGAACTCCTCGTAAAGCGAGAGGTTCAAGGCGGCCCCGCCTATCCGGGCTCCCACCAGCTCGTCGGTGAGCTCACGCTCCGTCGTCGCCCCTGTGGTCAGGTCCAGGATGAGGATGTTGCCGGTGTACATGTGGTCCATTTCATCACCTCTGCGAAAGGCATTCCGAGGGGCAGATGGCCACACAGTAGGGGCGGTCCCCGGCGCACTCGTCGCACGCCTCCCGGAGGAGGATGGGCTTGGCGCCCCCGCCGTCGCCCGAGCTCTTGCCCGCCTGCTGTACCTCCAGCCCTTCCGGCCTTCCCAGGACGAGATCGTCGTTGGGCAGCTTGATCATCACGCCGAAGTAATTGCGCTTGTCGTCCAAATGGAGCATGATGCTGGAGCGCATGGCAGTGAACACTCCCTCTCGGCGATAGCTGCAACCGAGCTCGCAAAGGCCGCAGCCTATGCACCTCAAGGCATCGACATGGATGGGCAACCTGGCACCCCGTTTCCATTCCTCTGCGAGGTAATAAAGCTCGTCCTTGGGCGCGGGGAAGAGGGGCGCCTCGGGAGGGTTCCAAGGGCTGCCAGTGACCGATATCAAAAGTGAGAGGTTTCCCAAAAGACTTAAAATGCGAGATGCGTATCCGATTCAGTGCGGAGCGTAATATAATGCTCCAGTTGAGCCAGAGGGGATGACGAATTGCAGCAAACGAAATCTGTGGAAGGTATTCTCGACGAGATAATCCAGCAAGAGTTCGTTTCTGACCCTGGCATACATTCCGTGTCCATAGTCTCGAAGACCGGTCTCATGATAGCGGGCAGGTCAGCGTCCCCCGCCAAGCCGGAGACGTTCTCCGCCATGGCCGCCATCATGTACTCGTCCGCGGAGGCCACCAAGACGGACGCCTTCAAGGACAAGCTCGAGCACATACTATGCTCGTTCCGCAACAGCAAGCTCATCATCGCCGAGGTGAGCTCCAGCCTTCTCATCGTGGTCACGGCGGACAGGGTCACGGACACGGAGAAGATCGTGGAGAACATGAACAAGGTCGTGACCCGGACCAAGCAGGAACTGGTCTGGCTTCGTTAGGCCACCCGTATATGGCCAATTTAATACTCGAGCCTCACTGAAGGTGCTCCGCGATGTCCTCCAGTATGCGGTCGCAGTAGATGCACCTCAGGACCGGGGGGTTCTTGGATTCCACCGTGAACTCCGATTCCACCGGCTCCTTGAGATTGGTGATGCAGCTGGGGTTGCCACAGCGCACGATGCCCCTCACGACATCGGGGAGGGCCGCGTTGTGCTTCTCCGCCACGTTGAAGTCGCGGATGATGTTGATGGTGGCAAGGGGCGAGATGAGGGCGATCTTGTCGACCTCCTTCGCATCCAGCTCACGGTCCTCCACCTTGACCACGTCCTTGAACCCTGCCTTGGAGGAGGGCACGTGCATGAGCACGCTCACAGGTGAGTGCACGTTGGTGCCGGAGACGCCGATGATCCTGAGGACCTTGAGCGCCATGCCGCACTCGATGTGGTCGATGACCGTGCCGTTGCGTATGGGCGTAACCTTGAACTCCTTCATAGCTCGCCACCTCCCAGCACCAGCTGGAGGAGGGCCATCCTCACCGGCACGCCGTTGAAGGCCTGCACGAAGTAGCGCGCGTGCGCCGTCGCGTCCACCTCGGGCGCGATCTCGTCCACCCTGGGAAGCGGGTGCATGACGATGAGGTCCCTCTTCGCCTCCCTCAGCAGGTCGTTGTCGATGCGATAGCATCCCGCCACCTTCTGATACTCGGCCGGGTCGGGGAACCTCTCCTTCTGGATCCGGGTGATGTAGAGCACGTCCGCCTCCTTGATCACATCCTCGAGCTTGGAGGTGAGCTTCGGCTTTCCGCCCAGCTTCTCCACCTGGCGAACGGTCTCGCGGGGCATCTGCAGGTTGGCAGGCGCGACGAAGGTCACCTCCGCGCCGAACAGGGTCAGTGCCTCCGCCAGCGAGTGGACGGTCCTGCCGTATTTCAGGTCCCCGACCAAGGCCACCTTGATGTCCTCTATCTTCTTGAACTCCCTTCGGATGGTGAACAGGTCCAGCAATGTCTGTGTCGGATGCTGTCCCGCCCCATCGCCAGCGTTAATGACCGGCTTGGAGGAGAAGTGCGCCGCCAGCCTGGCGGAGCCCTCGTAAGGATGCCTGAGGACGATGACATCGGAATAGGATTCGACCATGCGGATCGTGTCCGTCAAGGTCTCCCCCTTGGCCACGGACATCATGGAGGGATGGGCCATCTCCATGGTCCTTCCGCCCAAGCGGGACATGGCCGTCATGAAGGACATGTGCGTGCGGGTAGAAGGCTCGAAGAACAGGTTGGCCAGTATCCTGCCTTCCAAGACCTTGGTGAAAGCCTCGCCCTTGGCGTAGGGGATCATTTTCTCTGCCAGGTCCAAGACCTGGTCGATCTCCTCGCGGGACAGGTCGCGGATGGAGACGATGTCCTTTCCTTTGAAGTTCATGGTGCTCGCGTCTGAATTGCTCCAGGCCCTATAATACTTATTCCAGAGAGCATGCTGGCCATTATTGGTGTTGAGGGCCTTCGGTGAACTTATTGAGAACTTCCTGCATGCGCGCGTACCAATCCTTGACGCAATGCTCCAACCTCTCCTTTAGCATCTCGCGGCCGATCGCTCTGTATATGTGGTAGTAGCCGCCGCGCTCGATGCTCTTCGTCTCACGGTAGACCATCCCGCAGGTCATCAGCTTCTGCAAGGCCCTGTACACCGTGCTGCGGTCCTTGCCGATCTTGAGAGCCAGCTCGTCTGCCCTTAGGGGGCCTTCCTCCAAGAGCTTGTAGTAGACGTCCACCTCGAACTCGCCCAGGCTGAAGGCGCACTGGACCAGGTCATGGCAGGTGTTGACCTCGGACACATTCTCCGGGAGTATCCCCATATCTCTCGTCGTCTCTTTCCGCTCCTACGAAAGACTTATAAGCAAGTTGGTTATATATAGTTGTCGCACAACCGTGCAAAACCGGTGGTGAACAAGATGCAGAAGGATGCAACATTAGATGCCAAGGGCCTGATGTGCCCCATGCCCATCGTCAAGCTGGCGAAGAAGATCAAGGAGCTTCAGGTCGGTCAGGTCCTGGAGCTGGTCGCCGACGACCCCGGAGCCAAGGAGGACGTCCCCGCCTGGACCCAGAGGACCGGCAATGAGATGGTGGAGATGAAGCAGGAAGGCAGCGTCTTCTACTTCTATATCAGAAGGAAGGCTTGATCGAGAAGCGAAGAGCGTTATAGTCTATTGGTTGAGAGGTGAAACAAATGGTAGAGGTCAAGAGGGTGGTCATCGCGGTGTCCGAGGGGACCTTCGACAAGGCAATGATGGCCATGATGATAGCGAACACGGCGGTGAGCATGGGCATGGAAGTGCACGTGTTCGCCACGTTCTTCGGATTGAACTTGATGAAGAAGGGCTACAAGCCCAAGGCGCCGGGCATGTACCGCATGTTCACCGGCATGTTCCGCAAGAAGATGAAGGCGGTGGGCGTGGACGACTACCCCGAGCAGGTCAAGATGGCGGCGGAGCTGGGCGTGCACCTGTATGCTTGCTCCACCAGCATGGGTGTCATGAACGTCAAGGAGGCGGAACTTCTCCCAGGCGTGAAGATCCTGGGCGCCGCGGGGTTCTTGAACATCGCCGCGGACTCGGACATGCAGTTCTTCATCGGATGAGGATAGCATGACCTCCATCCTTTTCCTCATGCTCAAGTCGCCCCACGAGAACGTGAACCTGGAGCTGGTGGACGAGCTGGGCAAGGACACGAAGAAGGCGGCTCTGCTGTTGGAGGATGCCGTCTACTACGCGGTGGACAAGAAGCAGGGCAAGCATCTGGCGGACCATGTGGACGAGGTCTTCGTCATGGCCGATGACCTGGCCGCGCGGGGGTTCAAGGGCAAGGCCTCGGGCCGGTTCAAGGAGATCGATTACCCGGAGGCGGTCGAGATCATCATGGAGAGGTACGACCGCACCATCACCATCTGAGGTGGAACGATGACAAAGACCATGGTTATTCAGCTGCGCACGGGGAGCATGATGAGCATGGACTCCAACGTGGCGGTGAAGCTTGCTAAGGCGGCCCTGGAGAAGGGCTACAACGTCCGCCTGTTCGGGTACGGAGAGGCCGTAACTGTCATCAAGGAGGGCCAGGATCCCAGAAGGTTCCCCAATGTAGGCAAGGAGCTAAAGGAGCTGGTGGAGCAGAAAGGACTGGTGGTCGTGGTGTGCGAGACCTGCTGCGTCGCCCGGGGCATCCATCGCGGCGAGGAGATCAAAGGAACCAAGGTGGGGTCGCTGACCAACGACTTCTCCAAGTTCGTGAGCGAAGGGGATAGGATGGTCACCATCGCGAGGTGATGTAAATGGCCGATAGCATATTGTTCATCATGACCAAGCCGCCATACGGCTTCGAGGAGTTCTTCGCTGGCGCACGGGCCTCATTGGCCATGCTGGCATCTGGAATCATCGGAAGGTCCACGTTGCTTCTCGTGGGAGACGGCACCTTGAACGCCGTGGCCACACAGGACCCAGGGGCGGTGAGGATGCCATCCAACATCGAGGCGATCAATGACCTGGCGGACTTCGAGGGCGAGGTCTACTGCATCGCCGTGGATCTCATCTCCCGGGCTGGTGATGTGCCGGTGATCGAGGGAGTGAAGCTGGTCGATTGGGACAAGGCGCGAGAGTTAGTTCGCGAGCATCAGATGGTAACGACCTTCTAGACGAAGGATGTAGAATAAAACCATCTGGTCTACTTTTTCCGTTTTTCGTATTATTATACATATTTACATTTATTTCGCGTCAAATCGTGTTTCAACTTCTGTGTATATAAATAACTTTTTCATTCATCTAAAAATAATTGAAATTATGATTATTTGTATATCATAATATTCCGTTAACAGGCTTCATAAAAACGCGACGTCTTTATTTTCGTAAAGGTTTATAAACTACACTAAAAAATAGGTAATATTTTGAGTAAATTCGTAGAAAAGAAAAGCTTTATCGTATCATAGAACTAAACGCCTTTATGGAGGTGAGAAAAAATGGACTATGCGAACGCCGAGAAGAAGAGCGACTTCACGACCGCAGTGAAGCAGGACGCGAAGAAGACTGAGGTCAGTGGATTCAAGGCGTTCACCCAGTTCCTTGACAAGTGGGCGTCGATCCACCCACCCGTTCTCAAGGAGCTCAGGTAAACAATAATTGAAAAAAGGATGGCCCTGGCCCCCCCATTAATCTGAGGTCTGGTCCATCCTCAGTGCCTTTGATAGCTTTAGGCTCATCCATGCTATCGCTTGTTTTCTAAATGCTTCTCCGAGAAATCCAAAGTCTTTATTAGAATATCATGATAGCCCAGTCATGTTGGAAGTGAAGGCTCGTTCGTTCCAGGCACGTTGCGCGCGCTGGACAGGCCAGGGCTATTCCCTCGAGACGCCCAACATACTGTTCCTTTCTTCATCTGGCTCCCCACCGATCCCGTTCGCTGAGGTCTGGCTACAATCGATGGGCGACATGGGGGCCTCAAAGGTCCTGGCCCAGGGCAACATCGTAGTCGCAGAGCTACCTGGAGGTGTTTTAAAACCGCTCTCCCAAACTTGGCCCATCTCCGATCTCGAGGAAGGCGATGAGCGCCCACAGGAAGATGCCAGCTCAGACGAGGTCGTCGTCATGCCCCACGCCTTCGAGATGAGGAGGGACGCCCGCGCCTTCGGGCATCGGATCAAGAGCTTGCGTGAGGCCAAAGGCTTCTCCAAGCTCATCTATGCGCCAGGAATGATGGAAGTGAGCAACATGGCCCTCTTGGCTTACATGGGTGTGGACCTCTTTGACTCCGCGCTCCTCTCCTATCAATCGGCACGAGGGCTCCTCTGCCGCCCAGAGGGGACATTGCCTGCCAAGGACGCGCCTTGGCTGCTGCACGACATCTCCGAGGCCAGCATCCTAGAGTGCAATCTGAAGGCCGCTTGGGACGAGCTTTGCCTTATCCGTCATATGATATCCGTAGGGAGGTTGAGGGAGCTGGCGGAGACGAGGGTCAACTCCACCCCTTGGGGCGTGGCATCGCTGCGTCTGTTCGATCTCGAATGCTATGACTTCCAGGAGGCACAGACGCCGGTCGTTGGTCCTCGCTTCTATGCCAACTCGAGGCAATCGCTACACAGGCCGGATATAGAAAGGTGGAGGAGGCGCGTCCTGGAACTCTGGAGCCCTGCGCCGCACAAGAAGGTGCTGCTGCTCATCCCCTGCTCGGCCAAGAAGCCCTACTTCACATCCAAGAGCCATCAGGTCCTGCGCGAGTCCCTGATGAGTGTGCCTAATGCAGAGGTGGTGCAGGAGCTGATCATAACCTCCCCGCTAGGAGCCGTGCCCAGGGAGCTGGAGCTCTTTTACCCTGCCGCGCAGTACGACATCCCCGTGACAGGTAACTGGGACCTGGAGGAGCAGAGGATGATCAGAGAGCAGGTATCCTCGGCCGCATCCAAGGGTTTCGAGAAGGTCGTTTGCCATCTCGGGCACGGCAGCGACTTCGTGAAGGAGTCGGTGGACTGCCTGGACACTTCGGAGGGCAGCGCTACCTCACGCGAATCCCTTCATCGTCTGGAGGAAGCCCTCACCTCGTTATGCAAATCATTCGAGAGGCCTCCTCGCGGAGCGGAGAGGACAGAGGCTCTGGCCTCAGCGGCCAAGTTCCAATTCGGGAGAGGAGGGGAGGCCTTGACCTCGGGATGCAGCGTCATGGGCAACTACCCCTACTCCAAGATACTGGATGGGAGGGTTCAGATGGGCATGCTCACGCCAGAGCGGGGCATGATCTCGCTGACCTTGGACGGCGCCTCCCGATTGATGCCTCTGAAGAGATATTGGGTGGAGACCCAGGACTTCGACCTCACAGGGAACCTGTTCGCGGTCGGCGTGAAGGACGCCGACCCCGGGATCCGCATCGGGGACGAAGCCCTCATCCTGAGGAATGGACAGCTGGAGGGGGTGGGCATCGCCGCCATGAGCGGTCGTGAGATGACTCAGCTGAGAAAGGGCGAAGCAGTGCGCACCAGGCACAAGAGGAGATCATCCTCGACCTAGGCGAGGCACTTTCACCACTTTCGCCACGAACAGCACACGGCCACAGGCCTTTTACTCAGTTTCACTTTCAAGGACCTCTCATGATTCCGCATTTAAACGCCATCGGCAATGTAGATTCCGTGAGCGTCATGGGTTCCGAAGCGGTCGACTATGGTTGGGAGGACGTCTACCGACTTTATGGCGTCTGCGTGGACCTCTTAGACGACACACAGCCATCCCAAGGTGAATCCGGGAGTAGCCCCACTCCCCTCACCAACTTTTCCCAAGCCAACAGATGGTTCTAGTACAGACTCATCCTCCTTCCCATCCCTTCTTTTTTTCTTTTTCAGGCTTTACTTGTTCAAGAAAGCCTCACGGACTTGGCGATAATCGACCGTTCATGGCGCTCCTGATGATGCAAGAATGATTTTACACATGGAGCTCATTTCCTCTCTGTAGACGATTGGGGAAAACGGAGGCGCTCACAACGGTTGATGGCTCAAGTCTGAAGCGATTGGGACGGTATGCCAGATTCTCAACGGACGACCCAAGCGCCAGATATGTAGTCCTGTCCTTATGGATAATCACGTTGATCGTCATCTATCCCTATTTTACAACGAGCACGCTCGGCGCGATGATATTCACGTTTCTCGTCACATTCGTCATGGTAACGGCCCTATTCACCATCACTGGAAGGGGCAAGTATTCGTACCTGGCGCTGATCCTAGTGATCCCAGCGCTGATCACGCAATGGGCGTTCTTTTTGTGGGGGACCGAGGAATTGAGGATAATCTCCTACGCCCTATACCTTCTCGTCCTCACCATCGTGACCATCAGCATATTAATCGAGGTCATCAAGGCCAAGAGCCCGATCCCCAGGCATATCATCTGGGGAGCCATCGCGGTGTACCTGCTGATCGGTCTCAATTTCGCCAACCTCTACAGCCTGATCGAGGCCATCACCCCTGGCTCCTATTTGTACGCCATAGATCCTGGGACGTTGCTGGGATTCACGGACCTGATCTACTTCAGCTTCGTGACCCTGGCGACGCTGGGCTATGGCGACATCGTACCTATGACGGCCCAGGCGCGCTCGTTGGCCGTAATGGAAGCGATCATCGGCGCCCTATACCTCGCGATCCTGATATCCAAGCTAGTGAGCCTCAGCATCTCATCGAACGAGAATAAGAAAACAGGATGAGCGATATCGGCCAAACGATGGCCCAGAACGACCCTTGATGCGCGGGAGTGCAGGTGCCGGGATTCGAACCCGGGTGTTTAGCTTGGAAGGCTAAAATCCTAACCGCTAGATTACACCTGCAGCGGGCCACCTAATCTGCGTTCCCTATAAAAATTGTTTGTCTGGAGGGGTAAAAGCTCAGAGGTTCGTAATGTTTCAGTCCTCCTAAGTCCATTAAAGGCGTGATGATTGGCTAGGAAGATGCCGTGAGCAAGCCCTGTCACCCGTCGCTCATCTCGAGTGCGCTTCCTTTAGTTCACTTCCATATGATTCGTGCCAATGATTAATTCCCTGAGTTACTATGTCCCTCGGGAATGGTAGGGATGGGACCGTCGTCATTGGAACCGTACAAGGAAAGGGTCAGGACCGCTGAGGAGGCAGTGCGCATGATCGCGCGCGGAAAGACGGTGTTCATCGGAACCGCCGCGGGCGAGCCTCAGGCCCTGGTGAAAGAGCTGGCCAGACTGGCCAGCGAGATGGGCGACAACGAGATCATTCAGGCGCTCTCCCTCTTCCTCTCGCCGCAGCGCGAGGACATGATGAAGTACAACTTCCGCTTCAACGCCCTCTTCGTGGGCCCGGAGGTGCGCCTGGCGGTGAAGGAGGGGCGGGGCGAATACACCCCGACCCACCTATCGGAGATGGCCAGCCTGTTCGATGACGGCCTCATCCACATCGACTATGCGCTGATACAGGTGGCCCCGCCCGACATCAACGGTAAATGCTCGCTGGGCGTAAGCGTGGACATCACCAAGAGCGCGGCCAAGGCGGCGGACTACGTCATCGCCCAGGTCAACCCGTGCATGCCCGTGACCTCGGGGGACTCTTACCTCCATGTCTCGGACATAGACGCGCTGGTCTGGCACGAGGAGCCTCTGCTGGAATGGAAGAAGGTCCCCGAGGACCTGGAGTACGTGCAGGCCATAGGCAAGCACGTCGCGGCGCTGGTGGAGGACGGCTGCACCATCCAGATAGGCTACGGTTCCATCCCCGACGCGGTCCTGGCATTCCTGGGCGAGAAGAAGGACCTGGGCGTGCACACGGAGATGTTCTCCGACGGCCTCATCGACCTCATCGAGAAGGGCGTGGTGAACTGCCAGAAGAAGTCCTCCCATCCCGGCAAGGTCCTGGCCTCCTTCTCCCTGGGCAGCAAGAGGTTGTATGACTACGTCAACAACAACGAGTTCTTCGAGTTCTACCCCTCATCCTACATCAACAGCCCCTGCACCATCCGGGCGAACAAGCGCATGGTGGCCATCAACTCGGCCTTGTCCATCGACTTGACGGGCCAGGTGTGCGCCGATCAACTGGAGCACGAGTTCTACTCGGGCATAGGCGGTCTGGCCGATTTCATGCGCGGCGCGTCCATGTCCAAGGGCGGGAAGGGCGTCATCGCCCTCCCCGCGACCGCCCAAGGGGGGGCGATATCGCGCATTGTGCCGACATTGCCAGAGGGCAGCGCGGTGACGGTCAACCGGTGCGACGTGCACTACGTGGTGACGGAGTACGGCATCGCCGAGCTCCGGGGCAAGAGCATCGAGCAGAGGTCGCTGGAGCTGATCGAGGTCGCGCATCCGAAGTTCCGGGCCGCGCTCCTGGAGAAGGCGAAGCAATTGGGCTATGTGCGCAGCGAGGTCTCGCCCGCGCCCTTCACGGGACGCCCGTTCCCGCTGCATGTGGACAAGCGTGTCCGCATCAAGGACCTGGACGTGCGCATCCGCCCGCTCAAGCCCACGGACGAGGAGATGGTCAAGGAGTTCTTCTACTCGCTGTCCGAGAAGAGCGTCTACGACCGTTTCATGTCCTACGAGAAGATCATGCCCAAGGAGATCCGCAACATCCGCAGCATCGACTACGAGGCGCGCATGGCCGTGGTCGGGCTCATCCGCAGGGACGAGGCGGCGGAGATCGTGGGAATGGGCACCTATGACACCGACCCCAAGACCGGCTTCGCCGAGGTCGCCCTCGCCGTCAGGGACGAATGGCAGAACGTGACCCTGGGGACGGAGATGTTCGGCGTGCTGTTGGAATATGCGAAGGAAGTGAAGATAAAGGGTTTCACCGGGGAGATACTGGCCACGAACATCCGCATGCTCAACATCTTCCACCGCTCCGGGCTCAGGATCGAGACCCGCATGGTGGACGATGTCATCGAGGTCAGAGCGGAGTTCTAGGCTCACTTCTTGGCATCGCTCTTAGAGGGGTCGATCCTGCCTTCGATGAGGCGGTCCACGACCATCGGGTCCGCGAGCGTGCTGGTATCCCCTATGCTATCGGTGTCGCCCGTGGCCACCTTCCTCAGGATGCGGCGCATGATCTTGCCACTGCGGGTCTTGGGCATGCCGTCGGCGAACTGGATGACCTCAGGCGTGGCGATGGGGCCGACCTCCTTGCGCACATGCTGCACCAGTTCCTTCTTCAGCTGCTCCGTCCCCTCCACTCCGTTCTTCAGGGTCACGTAGGCGTAGATGGCCTCGCCCTTGATCTCATGTGGTATGGGCACTACTGCGGCCTCCGCCACCTTGGGATGGGAGACGAGCGCGGACTCCACCTCGGCGGCGCCGATGCGGTGCCCGGACACCTTGATGACGTCGTCCACCCTGCCCATGATCCAGACGTAGCCGTCCTTGTCCTTGCGCGCCCCGTCGCCGGTGAAGTAGATGCCGTGCCAGCGCGACCAGTAGGTCTCCTTGAAGCGATCGTGTTGGCCATAGACGGTCCTCATGATGCCAGGCCAGGGCTTCTTGATGACCAGGTACCCTCCCTCGTTGGGACCGGCCTCCTTGCCGTCCTCCTTGAAGATGGCCGGCTCGATGCCGAAGAAGGGCTTCGTGGCCGATCCAGGCTTCGTGGTTATGGCCCCGGGCAAGGGGGTGATGAGGATGCCGCCGGTCTCCGTCTGCCACCAGGTATCGACGATGGGGCAGCTATCCCGACCGATGTTGTGATGGTACCACATCCAGGCCTCGGGGTTGATGGCCTCGCCCACGGTGCCCAGGAGGCGCAGCGAGCTGAGGTCTCGGGATGCTGGCCATTTTTCGCCCTCGCGCATCAGCGCGCGGATGGCCGTGGGAGCGGTGTAGAATATGTTCACCTTGTACTTCTCCACGATCTGCCAGAACCGGTCCACGTGGGGATAGGTGGGAACGCCCTCGAACATGATGGAGGTGGCCCCGGCCGAGAGCGGGCCGTAGAGGATGTAGGAGTGGCCGGTGATCCAGCCGATGTCCGCCGTGCACCAATAGGTGTCCTCCTCCCGGTAGTCGAAGACGTACTTGAAGGTGGTCGTGGTATAGACCATGTAACCGCCAGTGGTGTGCAGTACGCCCTTGGGCTTCCCCGTCGACCCAGAGGTGTAGAGGATGAACAGCGGGTCCTCGGCGTCCATGTGCTCGGCCTCGCACTTGTCGGAGACGTCCTTCATCTCCTCATGGTACCAGTGGTCGCGTCCCTCCTTCATCTCGATCGGGAAGCCCGCGCGCTTGACCACCAGCACATTCTCGATGGTGGTGCCCTTGTTCAGGGCGGCGTCCACGTTATGTTTCAGGGTGATGTGCTTGCCAGAGCGGAATGACCCGTCCGCGGTGATGAGCACCTTGCACTTGGAGTCGTTGATGCGGTCCCTCAGGGACTCGGAGCTGAATCCGCCGAATACCACGCTGTGCACTGCACCGATCCTGGCACAGGCGAGCATGCTGATGGCCAGCTCAGGTATCATCGGCAGGTAGATGGAGACGCGGTCGCCCCTGGCCACCCCCAGTTTCTTGAGAACATTGGCGCAGCGGCTGACCTCGCGGTGCAGCTGCTGGTAGGTGAAGATGCGCACATCCTCCTCCGGCTCGCCCTGCCAGATGATCGCTGCCTTGTTCTTCCTCTCGCTGGCGAGGTGCCTGTCGAGGCAGTTGTAGGACGCGTTGAGCTTGCCGCCCTCGAACCATTTTATCAGGACCTTGTCCTTGTCCCAGGAAAAGGTGCTCTTCCATGGCGAGAACCAATGGATCTCGTTCTTGGCCACACCCTCCCAGAACTTGACCGGATCGGCGATGGACTCATTGTACAAGCGCTCGTACTCTTCCATGCTAGCGAGCCTCGCCTTCCGCCTGAATTCAGCGCTTGGCTCGAACCTTCTGTCCTCAGCCATTACCGACTCGATCGTTTTTTCGTCCATGGAATGCTCTCCGAACGGCCCTAGCAAGTGGCATCCATCGGCCAAGGTATGGCCGAGGCAAGATGCCGCCCTTCCCGCTAAAGATTGGAGGAGGTAAAACCGAGTTTCATATAACATTGTGGGAAGAAACCGCGTCAAATGACGAAATGTCGATTACCATAGGAATATTCACAATCATCCTAGAAGAGAAAATGGTTCGGTGAGGGGGAGCGGGAGGTGGTAAGGCTCCCCCTCATGATTGTGATCAGATCGCTGGATGGTGGTGTCCCTCGGTATAATGGCCGTTGGTGGCGTGCTTGTGCCAGTCCTTCTCGATGGACTTGAGCTCCTTATAGAACTCCTTGACCTCGCCGGCATCCTCGCCGTGATTCTCTATCTCCTCGGCCAAGGCCTTGACTTCCCGGACATTGTGCGCCTTCATCCAGGCGATGACGTCCGGTTCGAAATCCAGCCCTTCTATGTAGACGTCCTCCAGCTTCGTTCTCATGCGTGCATCCCATCCCTAAAGCATTTGGTAACAGGTTTGTAGCATCCCATCCCTAAAGATGTTTTATCGAGTCTTGTCCGACTTACGTCAGACAAAAACCATTATAGCGTCATACATTATTTATATTTTTCCTACACTTCTTTTTCCACAGGAAACGATTATTCCAGTTATCGCAACGATTTCTATCTGGTAAGGACACGGACTCTGTCAGACAAATCATCCGCCAAGTGACATCTAAAAGGTGAAAGATAATGCCCCATTTATATTTCCAGGAGAAAAGATATTTTAGGATAGTAGGTCATTGACGCACATCAAATGGGGTGTGCTCTGTGGGTTTCCTCGACTCACTGACAGATAAAGAGACTAAAGCAATTAAGAAGGCTCAGAAGCTCATGGAGGGGCCTGAAGCCCTGGTCCAGTATGACAATCTCAAACGCGCTGAGGAAGCGCTCGCTGAAGGCAGCCTCGCTCCCAACGTGATTCATCGGCAGGAATTCTCCGACGCCTACGCCAAGCTCTCAGAGCTGTATGCGCGCATAGGAAAGATGGACGATGCCAACCGAGCGGCAGACAGAGCGATCTTGTTCATGCCCGAGAGCGTGAACGCGGTCATCTCCAAGGCCAGGGCCAACGCCGCCGCGGGAAAGACCGAGGACGCCATCATCGCCCTGGAGTGGGCTATCGCGCAAACCCCCACTGAAAAGATATTTTGGCTGGAGAAGGCTTGGATTTTAGACCGTGCCTCTAGGCCCGCCGAAGCAGTCGAGTGCTTCAAGAAGGTCCAGGAGCTGGACCCCCTGGAGGCGAGCATCTACGAGATCCTGTCGAACAAGACCCGAGAGCGTGGTCTGTGGATGCGACGCAAGGGAGAGGCTTTACTGGCCAAGGAGCGATATGAAGAGGCGCTCAAGGCCTTCGACGATTCCCTGGCCGCTGACCCCAAGGACTTGCAGAGCCTTCTGGGGAAGGGGAAGGCGTTGATGCTTGCCAACCGTTACGATGAAGCCTCCGCCGTCTTCGGGCAGGTCCTGCAGACGGACCCGAGGAACTTCATGGCGAATCTGAACCGCGCTAGGATCATGCGCGACAAGAAGGACTTCCAGGGAGCCATCCAACATTACAAAGAGGCATTGCGCGCCAACCCCGCGGACAAGCACACCTGGATGGAGGTGGCCAACCTGCTGGAGTCGCTGGCACGCAACGAGGAGGCGCTCAAGGCCTATGACCGCTCCCTGGAGCTTGACCCCGATTACCTGGAGGGCCTCGAGGGCAAATGCAACGTCCTCCGAACGCTGGAACGCCACGACGAGGTCGTGACCACGGCCGCGCGCATCCTGGTCATCAACAAGGACGACATCCTCACCGAGACCATCATGATCGGCGCCCTGATGAAGCTGGGACGGTACGAGGACGCCCTGGCATCGATCGATGATGCGTTGAGGAAGCACCCCAACGACCGCGATCTGATGGAGAGGAAGCGCACGGTCCTAAAGGAACTGGGACGCCACGACGAGGTCATTGCCGTGGCCAGCGAGACCGTGAGCGTCCATTCCGAGGACTCGAACACCTTGTACGATCTGGGAATGGCCTACTTCCTCAAGGGCGATTACGAGAAAGCGGTCAAGCCCCTGGAGAGGGCCATCAAGATACAGCCGGAAAGGGAGAGCGCGTTGGTCGCTGTCAAAGAGACCTACAAGCACCTGGGCGAGGACAAGGAGGTCCTGAGGAGCTGCGACCGCATCCTGGCCATAAATCCCGGCAACAAGGAGGCGCTGGAGGACAAGGCCATCGCCCTGGACCGCTTGGAGCGCAAGGACGAGGCCATCGATGTCTACCGCATCATATTGGAGAAATGGCCCGAGGACCAGGAGATAATGGCGGACATCTCCATAGCCTATTTCACCAAGGAGAGCTACCAGGAGGCGCTGGAGCGGTCGACCACGGGTGCCGATAGGTATCCCCTGAACGTCATCTTCTGGCGCGTGAAGGGGGACAGCCTCTTCGCACTGGGCAGGCCGGACGAGGCCGTCGAGGCCTTCGTCAAGGCGGACGAGCTGGCACCCAACGACAAGCGCCTGATGTACTCCAAAGGCCTGGCCCTGGAGGGGGCGCACCGCTACGAGGAGGCGGTGACCACCTACGACCAGGCCCTGCAGCTGGACGCCAACGACAAGAACCTTCTGACCTCCAAGGGCGTGGCGCTGGAGTCCCTGGACCGGTGCGACGAGGCATTGAAATGCTACGACCTCGCCCTGGCGCTGGACCAGCAGAACCACTTCCTCCTGGTCAGGCGCGGGCAGGCATATTCCAAGATGGGACGTTACGAGGAGGCGGTGGCCTCCTTCGACGGCGCCTTGGAGCTCAGCCCCAAGGACGTGGAGGTCCTGGAGGCCAAGAAGGACTGCCTCAAGCAGCTGGGACGGTACGAGGACATAATCAAGGTGTCTGACAGGATAATCAAGCTGGACCCGCGCAACTCCCTCGCCTGGGTGGACCGCGGCCTCTCGCAGCAGAAGCTGAACCATTTCGACGAGGCCCTGCGCTCCTTCGACCGGGCCCTGGAGCTCGAGCCCCATTCCGTAAACGTCCTGGACCTGAAGAAGGGGGTGCTGTTCCACAACGGAACCCCGGACCAGGTGGTCGAGGTCTGCGACGACATTTTGAAGGCCGACCCCAACAACCGCGCGGCGCGCGCGGACAGGGCCATCGCCCTGGACAAGCTGGGTCGGACCGAGGAGGCGGTCAGCGAGTACGAGTCCGCCCTGGCGCTGGACGAGAATGACAGGGTGCTATGGAACAAGAAGGGACTGGCCCTCGTCTCCTTGGGGAGATATCCCGAGGCGGTGCAGGCCTTCGATTCCGCCTTCAACTTGGACCCCAGCGACGCCCGGACCCTGGACAACGCCGGGCGCGCCTACCTGCTGCAGCACAACTACCTTTCGGCCCTGGAGGTGTTCGAGCGCTGCATCACCATGTCGCCCGAGGTGGCGCAGTTCCATTCGGACAAGGGGAGGGCCCTGGCCTCTCTGGAGCATTACGACGAGGCGGTGCAGTCCTTCGACAAAGCCCTCTCATTGGATCACCGGGACGGGCAGATCTGGAAGTACAAGGGCCTGGCGATGCTCAAGCTCGGGCAGTACGCCCAGAGCGTGCAATGCTTCGACCGGGCGGTGGACGTGGGGCTCGAGGAAGCCGTGGTCTACAGCTCGAAAGGCAGGGCGATGGAAGAGCTGCAGCGGCCCCAGGACGCGCTGACGTGCTACGAGAAGGCCCTGAGCATCGACGGCAAGGACGGAGGCGTCTGGGTGCGCCTCGCGGGTTCGTACGTCAAGCTGGGCAATTACGAGAAGGCGGCCGAGGCCATCGAGCAATCGCTCAAGATCGACCCCAACAACAAGAAGGCCTGGATCGCCCGCGCCAACATCATGGAGAAGCTGGGTCGGGACGAGGAGGCTTTGAGGTCCTATGACTCGGCCATAGGCCTGGACCCCATGGACCCCTTCGCCTGGAACGGCAAGGGCCTGGTGCTGCTGCGCATCGGTTCCTCGGATCAGGCCACACGCGCCTTCCAGAAAGCCCTGGAGCTCAACCCGGGAATGGAATCGGCCAGCGAAGGGCTGAGGATCGCCGGGGACCGCAGGAGGCAGGAACAGGTGGCCAAGCACGCGGAGAAGGTGCTCGAGGTGGAGTACCACCGCGGTGGAGAGATATCCAAGGAGGACGCCTTCCGCGAATGCGGCATCCCCTATTCCGAGCTGGACGACGTGTTCGCCTTCCTGGAGGAGAGGGTCCCGGTGAATATCGGCTCCCTGTCCAAGGAGGAGATGAAGGAGTACGAGGACGCGTCCAGGACCGTATTGCTCGAGGCCTACAGCAATCCCTTCGTCTCGCAGCACGGCCTCAACCTGGCGGACGTGAAGGCCTATTTGCCGGGCATCGATGTCCACGGGGCCAAGAGGGTCCTCTCCTACATCGAGGGCGTGAACCACATGGACTTCACGGCGGACAAGCCCGATGCGGAGACGGAGAAGCTGCTGAGGCAGGTCATGAACCTGCCCGAGGACCAGAGGTCGGTCATAGGCATTATGCACCACATGCAGGTCGGCATCTACACCGCCCGCAGGATCATGGCCTATTCGGACACCTTCCGCGGGAGGCGCGGGTATCGCGCCCCCAAGGTCAAGGTGCGCGAGCTGCACGAGGACCAGGTGGAGTCGGTGGAGGTGCCATTAAAGGACCTGGTGGAGAGGGCGACCGAGCACGTCCAAGCGGAGGAGGAAGAGCCCGCCCCCAGGAAGAAGTCGCCGTACGAGGATCCAGAGGTCTACAGCAAGGACTATAAGGAGGAGAGGCGAGCCTCCGAGCGCAAGGCGCAGGAGTCGGACCTCAAGGGCAGGAGATGCCTGTTCCACGGCGGCATAGCGGTCATGAAATGCCCCTCCTGCGCTTCGGTGCTGTGCCGGGAGTGCACTTCCTCGGGCGCGTGCCCGAGGTGCAAGGCGGACCTAGGCACTGGCCCGGCGCCGAAGAAGAAGCCTAAGGCGCAGGAGCCCCGTAACGAGGAAGGGGCCGAGGAGGAGCAAGGGCCAGAGCCGGACCAGGGGCCGGAGGAGTCGCCCTCCGACGGCCCGGCCGCCGAATCGCAGCCGCGGGACTGGAGTCGGTTATAGGGGATTTCTAGTCCCCTTCTTCCCCTTTTTCCATCTCCCGGTACACCAGGCGGTCCGTCTCGATCATGTCCGCCTTCATTACCTCCCTCAGCAGGGAGGTGGCATAGCATCCCTTGCCCAGGGAGAACGACAGCTCGAGGACGTCCCCCTCGGCCTGGAAGGACAGCTGGTGGAACTGCGCCACCAGCTCCCTCCTGGAACCGGTGGAGCTGCATTCTGGAATGAGGGGAACGATGAAGTCCTCTCGGCGCACGCCCTCCTGGGCCACCATGTCGCGCTCTATCTCGCCTGGAACGCCCTCCGAGAGGACGCTCTCCGAACCGAACAGGGTGGCGCTGACACATGCCCTCCCGTTCCTCACCTGGGGAGCGACCAGGTCCAAATTGTGCCGGGTCACGGGGACCGGCTTGTCATGATCGGGGAGGCCGTCCTTGTCCATCGGCAGGACGATGTCCCCCACCAGGGGTGCGTTCAGGGGCAAGTCCCGTCGGACGCGCTCGCTGAGGATGCGATTGAAAATGTACGCTTGGTAGGCATGCACGAACATCATCTGAAGGTTCCTGGGCAAGGAGCGGATGGCGCCGGTGAAATCGCCCGCCTCGCGCGACAGATGCCCGACCACGATGCGCTCGAACATGAGCTGGCGCGGGAAGAGGGGCAGCGCGGCCGCGAAGTCCTTGGTCTCCTGCAGGAAGCGGCGGGCCTCCTGCGCCTCCGGGCTCTCCTCGGGCACGGGATTGGCGCAGTAGGCCATGCAAGCCTCCTCGAACTGCCCTAGGATGATGTGCCGGCCCACGATGTGCGTGATCGGCCTGAGAGAGCCGAACCGCTGCACCCCGAAGAAGTTGGGGAATCCCCCGAGCTGGTTGAGACGGGCGAAGGTCGAGGCCGCTCCCGCCCTCAGCTCCTCGTCCCTCAGGGAGCAGTCCCGGACCTTGAGCTTGAAGGCGTTGCCGATGAGGTCCCCGATGGTGAGGTTCTTGCGCGAGCGGTAGGCACCCTCGATGATGACCTGATGCATATGGATGGAGAGCACGTCCTCCACCGGCGCCTCGAAGCACATGAGCTGCGAGGTCACCGCCCTCTTGTCCTTGGTCCCGGCGAAGGAGATGCGGTTGCGCGAGATGCCCAGATGATGCGCCAGCTGTCGTACGAGCCGGTTCGTCTCCCAGTTGACGGAGGTGACCTTGGCGATGGTGAAGCGCCCGCTGGCGTCCTCGGGGGGATGGCTGGACAGCTCATCCACCACGAAGTCCTCGAAATGGCGCTTGAGACGCCCGCCAGTACCCGGTGTGTCGGTGAAGAAGACCTCGAGCCCTATCCGGGCCTCCAGTGTCCTGCACTCTAAGAATCCCATAATAAAAAAGTCACTTGAGTTCCTTAGCCAGCTTGTCCTTGGCTTCCTTGAAGTTGTTGGAGAGGGACTTGGTGGCGCGCTTGAGCGCGGTCTGAGGCTTGCCGCTGCTCACTTTCACGTAGAGCGTGGGGAAGCCCAGGTCCGGGTGGGCGGCGGTGTATTTGACCTCGGTGACCAGCTCGTCTTCCAGGAGCTCCTTGACCAATGGAGAGATCAAGGTCATGTCGGAGTCCTTGATCTGGATCTTGATGGAATCCTTGTCCTTATCGAGCAGCTGAATCTCCATGCTCCCGCCTTATATAGGGCGCGGTAATAAACCTTTTCATGACAGGACCCTGCTGGAGGTCCTTTTTATCCAGAGATCTGGCCGAGGAAAAGAGGGCGGGGGGCAAGAAGTGGGTGGAGGACCTTCCCCGCCCTCGTCGATCACTTCGTGGCCTTCTCGATGTTACGTGCCTTCCCCCGCTCCGGGATGACCATTTGGCCGAGGGGCGCGACCGTCCGGCCATATACCTCGTTCATGACTTGTGCCAGGCCGGTGTACATCGCGCTCAGGGCGCAGAAGATGCCCACTGCGCCTGCCACTTTGATTATCTCGGGGCTCCCGAGGCCGTTCCCCAGGGCCAGCAAGAAGAAGAGCAGGGTCAGGCTGCCGAACACCACCTGCAGCGCCCGGTTTATCCGTAGGGTGCCGAGGAACATGACGGCGGAGAACAGGCCCCAGACGGCGAGGAAGGAGGCGAAGGCCACGGAATCCGTGGCTGTGCCTATCCCCAGCTGCGGGAGGACGAGCAGACCGACCAGGGCCAGCCAGAAGAACCCATAGGCGGTGAAGGCGGTGGTCCCGAAAGTGTTGCCCTTCTTCCATTCCATCATCCCCGCTATGACCTGTGCCAGCCCTCCCACGAAAATGCCCATGGCCAGGATCATGCTGTCCATACTGTACAAGCCAATGTTGTGCAGGTTGAGCAGCAGGGTGGTCATCCCGAAGCCCAGGAGGCCCAATGGAGCGGGATTGGCTGTTAAGTCCTTAATCCTAAGTTGCACATCGGTGCCTTCGATAGTTAGTGGCATTATTACATCCCTTGAATTCGAATTTATCGGGAGTAGTAAATAACGAGTTTATAAGTTATCGCTACAAATTATACGCGACTTTTCAGTGTTATTTACAATTAATGAGTAATTGATAACAAAACATCATCCTTCTACTGTCTTGAGCTGCTTTCGGTACATGGCCTCCAGCTCCTTGCTAGTGGTGGACTCCCTTGCCCCCTTGTCCTCGCGGAACTTGCCGGTGAACCGGGGGAACCTTATGGCCAGGCCTGCGCCCTCTCTTATCCTGGAGAAGGCAGCGGTGTGTATCGGGCTCACGGTGATCTCCGCTCCCAGCACCTCCAATACCACGGTCGGCTCGAACCAGTGGTCCGCCTCCATCTTGGAGCTCACGCGCGCATGCCTCTCCTTGACCTTGAACGGGTCGAGCAGGGGCGGGAGCTTGGCCAGGGTCAAGTCGTCGAACCCACTTCCCAGCTTGCATACCGTCTCGAACCTGTCCCCCTCCTCGTCATAGACGGCCATGAGCAGCGCTCCGTACACGCCCGCCCTCTTCCCGCGGCCGGCGAAGGCCCCTACGACCACCAGGTCCACGGTGTCGTTCATCTCGGAGCGGTACTCCTTCTTGTACTTGATCCAGAGGAAGCCGCGCGAGCCCGCGCGGTACACGGACGAGGGCTCCACCGATTTGGCCATCAGGCCTTCGCAACCGTCCTTCAGCGCCTCCTGGAAGAAGGACTCCACCTCCTCCTCGCTGGAGAGCATGCGCATCTCCGAGAAGCGCACGTCCTCGTCGCCTTGGAAGGAGGACTCGAGGACCTTCCTCCTCTCGGGATAGGGGCGAGCCGTGAGGTCCTCCCCGTCCAAGAACGCGCAGTCGAAGAGGAACACCTTCACCGGGTAGTCCTCGATAGCGCCCTCGAGGCCGTGCTTGCGCCCGCGCCGGTGCGAGACCTCCTGGAACGGTAACATCTCGCCAGTGTTAACGTCCACCGGCACGCACTCGCCCTCCACGATGGCCGTCCTGCCGCGGAAGGACCTGCGCAGGGCCTTGGCCACGTCCGGGAACTGACCGGTCAGGTCGTCCAGCCGGCGCGAGTAGAGCTTGATGCCCTCGGTGGAGAGGTGCGCCTGCACCCTTACACCATCATACTTGTACTCGAAGGCGGCCCTTCCGCCGAGCTTCTCGAGTATCTCCTTCGGGGAGGGCAGGCGCTCTGCCAGCATGGCGCGCATGGGGCTGCCCACGCTCAGCTTCATGTCCCTTACGGCATCGATTCCCTGCGAGCATAGTACCTGGGCCACCCTGCCCAGGTCGGAGGAGATGTTGAAGGCGCGCTCGACTGCGTCCCGGTCCTCCTTGGTGGCGAAAGCGATCGACAACGCGTCCACCACGGTCATGGCGGCAACACCCAGGCGCATCTTGCCCGTCACGATGCGGGAGATGAACTTGGCCTCCTCCACCGAGGCGTCGCTCAGGAGCTTGGAGAGCAGCTTCATCTTCAGGTCCTGTGAGCCTGAACCATCCGCCTCCGTTATCTTGACCAGGCTGTCGTACACCCGCTCCAAGGTCAAGGGCTCGGAGAACAGCGTCCTCTGCTTCCTGGTCTGGAAGACGATCTGCGCCACCTTGCCCGGGTCACCCTCCTTGAGCCAGATCTCCTGCACCTGCTCCTCCCTCATGCCTGTGGCCATGACCATGGTCTTGAGGAGGAGGCGGTCCGCCAGGCCGAGCTTGTTGGGATAGAAGTCGGGATAGAGCTGCCCCTGTGTGAGGTAGACGATCTTGGGAAGGGAGGCGCATTCCGCGGTGCGGAAGAAGTTGGCCAGGATGTCGGTCATCTCCAGCCTGGAACTGCGCGCCTCCACCTGCTCATAGACCTGGGCGAGCTCCTGGAAGAGCATGTCTTGCCAGAGCGATTGCGAGGAAATAAACCTAATTGCCCATTGAAGGAGAGGAGAACGGCCCTCCATCCCCGTGCACGCACTTTCGTCCGTCTGGGTTAGTTTAATATTCTCGATGTTACCAATCCCTTCATGGTGGGCATTGGAGGAGGATAGCTCTGTGGTTTGAGATAGTGCTAATTGTATTGTTAGCCGGCGTTGCGGGGCAACTCTCGTTGCTCTTCTA
>Ga0209254_10001220_pt1 | contig 22853 bp, 22 predicted proteins | sample FrelakmetDIP11DI_FD_187148 | JGI IMG/M metagenome (GOLD analysis project Ga0209254, IMG submission 187148) | Freshwater lake sediment microbial communities from the University of Notre Dame, USA, for methane emissions studies - DIP11 DI (SPAdes)... | ecosystem: Environmental > Aquatic >...
ACGTTTTTGACTGTAGCATATTTGTAGCACAAGACATACTAATTTTACATAATATGCCGAAAATATAGAAAGGAATGGAACAGAGAATTACGTTTTTAAATCAGCAAGTTAAGCGGAAATCCAAGCCAGAAGCCAACCAGCTAAAAAGTGCGTTAGAAAAATTTGAAGTCCAGGAGGGAAACCAGAACCCTATGCACTCCCGTAGTTTTGCTACAATTATAAAATAATATATAAAAGGGCGTTAAGGGAAATGAAGATTGAGCATTACTCGTTTGGCAAAATAACCATCGATGGCGAGACGTATACCTCTGATGTGATCATTTATCCGGAGAGGGTGGACTCTTCGTGGTGGAGAAAGGAAGGTCATACCCTGCATATCGAAGACCTGCCCGATGTGCTGAATGCCAAACCTGCGGTTGTCGTTGTCGGCACCGGATTTTTCGGGATCATGAAGGTTCCTAAGGAAACTATAGCCTATCTTGAATCAAAAGGCATTGAAGTCCATGCAGCAAGAACGGGTAAGGCAGTTAAGCTCTTCAATACATTTCAGACGGGCAAAAAAGTGATTGCAGCTTTTCATCTGACCTGCTGAGGATTGCGATCATACTTTGAGCGCAGGCTGAAGCCTGCGGCTACAATGAATAGATAATGAACAAATCAGGGATTATCAATCCAGTACATCGCAGGCCTTCGGTCATCAAAGATATTATTCAGGGGATTCAACGCCTTATTTCTTGCGAGCAGAGGATCTATGTCCGCAACCAGCAGCACCTCTTCATCCTCCGTCGCCTGAATGAGGACCTTTCCGTCCGGTGAAACCATCCGGCTTTGTCCGATGAACTGCAGCGAGCATCCTGCTTTTCTGTTTTCTCTCCCGATCCTGTTTGCGGTTATGGCAAACACCCTGTTTTCGAGACACCTGGTCGGCATGGCTTGAGGACAGTATGGCAATACCAGGTTGGAAGGATGCGCAATGACATCCGCTCCCATAAGCGCGAGCGTCCGCATTGATTCGGGGAAGAGCCAGTCAAAACATATCATGATTCCGATCCGTCCGAGGGCTGTGTTCCAGACCCTGAACCCTGTATCGCCCGGTTCAAAAAAGAGCTTTTCCTCATGGTAGAGATGGGTTTTTCTGTAAGAGCCGATAAAGCCGTCAGGACCGGTAAGGACCGCGCTATTGAAAAATCTGCTTCCCTCTCTTTCAGGGAGACCGGCTGCGATCAAACAGTTCTTTTTACGGGATAATTCCATAAGGAATTCCGTTGTCCGGCCGCCAGGTATTTTTTCCGAGAGTTCATCCACCTCTTCTTTTGCAATGAACTGGTAGCCGGTTGCGAAAAACTCCGGAAGAATAAGAAGGTCTATATCCGCATCGTTCACCGCATGCGAAACTTTTTTAATATTTTCATCTTTTTTGCCGAAGACGGGATTAAACTGATAGAATCCTGCTTTCATTTCGGGGTCGCCTCAGCCATGGCATTGTTCAGCCACTGCAGATAATCCTTCGATCCCTCTGCAATCGGAATCGCGATGATCTCCGGAACAGTATAACTGTGGAGCTCTTTCACCTTTTTTTCGAGGGCCTTGAAGAGTTTCTTCTTCGTCTTTGCGATCATGAGCACCTCTTTGTCGTCTTCGATGTTTCCCTGCCAGCGGTAAATCGAGCGGATGTTCCTGACGATGTTTACGCAACCGGCAAGCCTGTTTTCGACGAGGGCCCGTGCGATTGTAACTGCCTCATCTTCTTTCGAAGCGGTAATGAAAACGACTATTTCGTTCATGTTCGTTTTTCTTTTTTAGTATCCAATTCTCCAATTCGCAGGAAGATAGGGTATTTGACCGGATTTAACCACTGTTCCGTTACGCGGAATAGTGGTTACCTCGGACTCCCGATGAATATCGGGACGAGAATGAGCGAAAATACTCTGTCTTCTTGCGGAGTACATTTGCGCATGCTATCTCATTGTTTTTATGGATTACCCTGCTTCCCCAATTTAAAGTAATACTCTATATCAAGCAATCTCCTCTTGATATCAACGCCGCCGGAATATCCGCCCAGCGAACCGTCTGATTCGATAACCCTGTGGCAGGGGAGGACAAGAGGGAGGGGGTTCTTGCTGAGCGCCTGACCTACAGCCCTTGAGGCGTTTGGCTTTCCCAGTTTTTCCGCCAGCCATTTATACGTCCTTGTCTCTCCAAAGGGTATTTCCTTCAGGGCAAGCCAGACCCTTTTCTCGAAGTCCGTTCCTTTGGTAAAGACAATCGTAAACGTGAATTCCTCTATCCCATGTTCGAAAAAATCTTTCAGCTCTTTCTCAATGGGAGCAGGTGCTTTCCCCTTCCCCATTATCCTGTCCGGCCTTATGAAATCAATCCCGCTGAGGCTTTTTCCGGAAAGGATGAGATAGAGAGTGCCTATCGGACTCTGGAAGGTATCATAGAAGTGTTCAGTGCTGCTCGACCTCTTCTCTTTCATACTGCTCCTTGGAGTAGATCTCGACCCTGTCGCCGCCTTTATTGAAGGCACGGGCCAGCGCCTTTTCAGCGCATAAAACAAATTCCTCGGTTGAATGGCCGTCAAGGAAGGTCAGACCGATACTGGCCGTGATATGTCCCTTCGGCTGCGAATTCTCATAGATGAACGGGTAGTTTTTTATAATCGCGGTGAACCTGTTGCTCATCGAGAGGGCTGCTGCAATGACGGTATTGGGAAGGATGATCGCAAAGGAGTCCCCTCCGTAGCGTACGACGACGTCGGATCCCCTGATGTTTTTCCGTATGAGGTCAGCCACTTTTTTGAGGGTTATGTTGCTGTAATACTCGCCATGCTGCTTCACATACTGGCTGAACGAATCCATGTCCAGCAGCAGAAGATTCAGCGGAATCTTATACCGAGTTGCCCTTTCCACTTCCTGCGCAAGACGTATCTGAAAGTATCTGTGGCTGAAGACCCCGGTAAGGTCATCTATCAGTCCCGCTCTCCTCGGATATAGGATTTCAAGCTCTTTAATATGGCCGATCAGTTCCTTTGTGTCAAAGGCATATTTCTGGACGATCCTCTCGATCTTCCCTACGAGGGACATCCTTTCCTCAACAGAGATGTCCCGTTCGGTGAGGATGAAGATCGGGATATCCTTTGTTGACGGGTTCTCCTTGATTTTTTGTATCACGTCAAAACTGAGCATGTCAGGTAACGAAAAATCAAGCAATATCACCGCGGGTCTCAGGGCTGTTGCAAGTTCGATGCCCCTTTGGCCGTTCGGTGCGGTGTAGATGAGGAAGCCCTGCGGCTCGAAGATTTCCTTAAAATGGTCGGTCATCTCATCCTCTGATTCGATAATCAGCACAGAGATGGGGAGTGTCCTCTTTCCTTTGGCAAGGGTCATTTCCTCGAGCTTTGCAATGAGGGCTTCTTTATCCAGTGGTTTGAGAAGATAGTCGGCTGCTCCGAGCGCAAAGGCAAGGTCTTTATTATCGACAATCGAGTGTATGATTACCGGTATCTCAGCGGTTGTATGGTCTGTTTTCAGCTCCTGGAGGACTTCCCATCCGTCTTTTTTGGGGAGCAGGACATCCAGCGTAATCGCAAAAGGCTGAAGACTTTTTGCCTTCTCGATCGCTTCTTCCCCGTTGAACGCATGTGCGACCTTATATCCTGCCTGTGTCAGGTGCAAGGTAAGAAGCTCAGTGGTCGCAAGATCGTCCTCCACCACGAGAATCAGGGGGGCTTCGTCTTTCATCCACGGGAAATGCAGACTCACCGCTTCGATATTTTCCATGGCTGCAACTACTTCTGCAGTGGCAGCTTCCGGTGAACTGACCGGGATGAGGAAGGTGAAGGTACTCCCTTCACCGAGGTTGCTCTCGACGGTTATGTTTCCTCCGTGGAGTTCAACGAGTTTTTTCGTCAGGGCAAGGCCGAGACCGACCCCGCCGTATTTTTGAGAGAAAGGAGTGCCCGCCTGCTCGAACTCATCGAAAATCCGTTCTTTGTCCTCAGGCCCTATGCCGATTCCGGTATCCTGGACCGAGAATTTTATGAATTCGGGTTCTGACGCCGGTTCCGATAAACGTCCATTCATGTATTCTTCTTTCGAAACGCGTATCTTTACCGTACCGCCTTCAGGCGTGAACTTAATGGCATTCGAAAGAAGGTTGTAGAGTATCTGTTTGAGCTTGACCCTGTCGGCAGTAACCGTACTGATCCCTTCACCCATCGAAACAACGAACTCAATGAACTTGTTTTCTGCCAGTGACCGCATAATATTGATGACTTCGCCTATGATGTTGTCGATGAAGAATGTCTCATAGACCATTTCGTATTTGCCTGCCTCGATCTTTGCGATATCGAGGACATTATTGATCAGTTCGAGGAGATGTTTTCCCGAAGAGAAGATATTCCTGATATACCGCTCCTGATTTTCGCTAAGACTGCCGAAGGTGTAGTCAAGGAGGACGTCGGAAAATCCGATAATCGAATTCAGCGGGGTCCGGAGTTCATGGCTCATATTCGCTATGAACCTCCCCTTGAGCTGGTTGGCGTATTCAAGTTCCCTGTTTGCCTTCTCAAGTTCCCCTGTACGCTCCAGGACCTTCTTTTCAAGATTATTCCTTAGATCTTCAAGCTCTTTCTTCTTCTCTTCGATCGAGTGTTGAAGTGCTTTTTCCTCTTCGCGGCTGCTGAGGGTGATAATATACCCTGAAGATGTCCCTGCAGCGTCTCTCAGGATGACGCCGTTTATACGCATATCGGTTTCCCCGCCGTCAGAACCGAAGAGCGTGGCTTCATGGCCGGTGACGAAGGATTTGCCGTCCAGTTCTTTCCTGATACCATCCCAGAGGTTTTCTTTTAGTAAAAATCCGATATTTTTCCCCTGGAGATGTTTTTTTGAATAGCCGAGGAGATCGGCGGCGCGCGTATTGACCACAGTGATCGAACCCTTGGCATCCGTCATCACAACAGCTTCGCTCAGAGTTTCCATAAGGCCCGATATCCTGAGTGAAAGATCCTCGGCTCTCCTGATCAACGAGAACTTATTAATATAAACGCCGATCATACCTGCAAGGATTCTCAATGAAGCCTTCTGCCTTTCAGAGAACTGCCTCGGCTTGAAGTCATCGATATAGAGGATTCCGCTCACCGTATCCCCTGAAAGAACAGGGCATGCAAGCAGCGACCGTATTTTTTCAGTGATGAGCGCGGGGTTGTTTCGGGTATAGTCAGCCTTTAAGGTATCGGGGACAGCGATAATCTCCTTCTTTGTAATAATCACATCAGTAAGGCCGCCGGGGATTACCCCCCATGACCTGTTCTCGGCGAACTTTTTGCTTAATCCCCGCGAGGCAACAAACCGCATCTCATTGTTTTCAAAGAGAGCGATGCTGCCGGCAGGGGCGTCTGCCAATTCGACCGCCTTTTCGAGGATACGGCCCAGAAAAGTATTCATTTGACCGGATTCCGGGAGGTCGGTGATAAGATGAAAAATAGTCTGCTGGTCCTCGATCGTCTTGTTTGCTTCAACCCTCGCACGCTTCTGTTTTTCGATCATCTCCCAGAGAAGACGCGCCCCGACCCCTTCGATCACCTCGATCTTGTTTTGAGAAGCAGAGCGGATGTCGTTGCTGAGGGCGCTGTTTCCTGTTATGTTGATGACCATTTCCGGGCCGGCGGCACAAAACGAGATTACGTTTTCAAAGACTGGGATATTCCATTTTTTTGCAAGGATAACACCTGGCGAGTCTGGTTTCGTTTCATAGAGTCCGATCAATTCCGTATTGGCGTCTCCCCGGAGCAGGGAAAGCAGCGCACTAGCGCCGATATTTCCACCGGCGATCGCTAACCGAAGCATATCGTACCCTTTTCAGCCTTTGGGACCATCAGGTCGAGAAAATACCCGAGCAGTTCGGCATCCCATTGGCCGTTGTACCGCTCTGATTTCATGGTTTCGAGGGTAACCCTGACAGACCTGCGATCACGATAGGGACGGACAGAGACCATTGCGTCGAACGTATCGATAATCGAAAGGATCCTCGCCATAAGCGGAATCTCCTGCCCTGCAATGCCGTCGGGAAACCCTTTCCCATCCCACCGCTCATGGTGATGGCGCACAGCAGGGAGTATTCTCTTCATCGAAACAAGCGGACGGCAGAGTTCTTCCCCGAGTTGAGGATGCGTCTTGATCATACCGACCTCTTCATCCGACAATGGTCCGGGTTTCCGGAGCAATGACTCACTGAGACATATTTTCCCGATATCGTGGAGGATACCCGCCTTTTTCATCTCTCTTTTGTCTTTGTCGGGAAGGCTGAGAAATGTTACAAAATCAGTCGCGAGAGCGCTGACTCGTGTCGAATGCCCTTTTGTATAAGGGTCCTTCGCCTCCATTGCAACCGCGAGTGTCAGAATAATGTTTTCTGAGTGATCAAGCTCTTCCTGGAGAGACTTGAGTTTCAGGAGTGAACGTATTTTCAGGATGAGTTCAAGGGTGTCAAACGGTTTCGATATAAAATCATCGGCGCCGGACTGGATCCCCTTTATTTTGCTCTGTCTGTCTGTCAGGGCGGTGAGGAGAATGACGGGGAAGAACCGCTTGCCTGACTTTTCCTTAAGCCTGATGCATAGCTCAAAGCCGTCAATTCCCGGCATCATGACATCGAGTACCGCGAGGTCAATGGAAGTATTGCCGAACAGGTCGATAGCGTCGCTTGCCCCGAGAGCGGTATGCACACTGAAACCCTCTTTGAGGAAAACCGCCTCCATCAGTTCAAGGTTGGACCGTACATCGTCGACTACCAGAATCGAAGGAGTTTCCGTTTCGATAAGATGCGCAAAAGGACCCATCAGAAAGATTAAAGCATCACAGCACTATTTTGTCAAGAAAATTCTTTTATTATGTAGCGTTACAGCAATAACTTAATCTATTTCTTAAAATCAATTGATTCGTATTCCTGCGTAGTAACAACAGCATTCGTGGTTGAGGTCGTTTATAAAGGATCTCTCTATGCCGTCTTCAAAGAGTATCCTCACGAGACATATCCCTCCGGGAAGGATTGAGTGTTTTTCTTCAACCACCTCACCTTCGCCCCATGCAGAATAATGCAGATGCCGGACACTGTCGCCGATCTTGAGATATAATCGTTGCTTCATCGAGACGCGTTATACAATAGTCATCGGATGTAGTAACCATAAAGAGTGTAAACAAAGTGTCCTTCTATTGTGTAGCTGTCCATGCCCCACTCGTCCGGCAGAGGCCAGTACGGAGAGCCGTCTTTTAGGGCTCTCATTGCAGAATCGTCGAGATTTTTATGGCCCGATGTTCTGACGAGTTCGACTGTTCCGATCTTCCCGTCTTTCTTGATCGTAAATCTCAGGATGAGATCTCCATAAATTCCCTGAGCGGCTGCATCGGGCGGATAGACCCAGATGCTCTCGATGCGTTCTTTCAGGCGTCTGTTGTACAGCAGAAATTTATATTCCCGTGCGTCAAAGGTGAAGCTCGTGTCCTTGGTTTCCTTTTCTTTTTTTTCCACCTCTCTTTTTGCCAGATCTCCGATGATGCCTTTGTCAAAGAGTTTTTCTCTCAGGGTGGTACCTCGTGCATCAGGCGCCGGCATCCCTTTCTGACTCATTGTCTCTTTTTGCGGTATGCTTCCGGTTTCGCGACCGGAAGAAAAGGAAGGGGGGGCGTCCTGGGAAGATCTGCTTTCCCGGTCATCCCCGGGCCTGCCGCTCTCCCTGATACCGGGTGACGGTGCAGGAGCCACCGGTGCTGTGCGTCGCGTGATGGCGGGTGAGGACCTCATCCTCGGAGCCGGTAATGGCAATGCGTTATGAGGAGACATTTCCTCAGGAGAAACAAGACGTGTAATAAAATCGCCCCCTGATTTCTTTGCCTGTTCAGCTGGGATAAGAAAAAGAAGCGCTGCAAAGACTAAAATGTGCGCAGCAGACGAATAGATAAAGAATTTCTGCAAATTCAACGCAGAAGTTTCCCGAAGAGCTTTATATAATGCAAAAGGCCTTTATGGTCACTGTCGTTCATGCCCCAAAGCTGCAGGGATGCCTCTTGTATCTCCGGCCTGCGATGAAGGGCAACCAGCCGTTCAGCAGAGGCGTCATCTTTTAAAAAATAGTTTCTGAGTCTATCCATAAGAACAAATCTTCTCTGAAACCGTGCCTTCCATACTTTTCTGTAGGTATCAACCCTTTCTTCTATTATAGCCTGTGCTGCCAATTCCCCTGACTTCATCGCGTAGTAAATTCCCTCATACGTCAGCGGCAGCACCTGCCCCGCCGCATCGCCGGCGAAGAGCACGTTCCCTTTACTGTAGAGGTCCCCTTTCCATGCCGGGATTCTATAGACTTTCTTTGTCCCCGCTGCATGGAGCCCTCTTTTTTCTTTGAACCGTTGCAGGAGAGCTGTTATCGCTCCCGTCTGAAAGGTCCCGGTACCGATTGATATTCCTTCTGAACCAGGGAATACCCATGAATAGGAGAAAGGCGCATGGTCACCGCCAAACCAGAACTCGCAGACATCTGCGTTCACATCCCTGATCTTTTCGGATACCGTAAAAAATGACCGGGAAGGTTTTATCCCGAGGGCGGTCCTCACCCTGGAATTCACACCGTCGGCGGCAATGACATATTCCGCGTCGAACTCATGCTGTTCGTCACCGTTGACCGCCCTCACCGTATAGTTTTTTGAGTGTTGTATCTCCGTGAATTCTCCCTCGACTATTTTTGCCCCCTTTGCTTCAGCTTCCTGCCGGAGCGAGCCGTCGAACTCCTTCCGTCCGACGATCGCCAGGCCGCAGCCTTGCAACGCGATCTCAGCGCTTTCTCCGTGGGGAGAAACGATCCGTATCCTGTGCACTTCTCTCTTTATTGCAGTTTTAGGAATACCGAGTTCTTCAAACGCACGGAGGGAAAGCCCTCCACCGCACGGTTTTTCGAAGGAGAGGTTTTTTTCGAGAAGGAGAACGTCTCTGCCGTGTGCCGCAAGGCACCGCGCAGCCGAGGCTCCTGCAGGACCGCTGCCGATAATAAGAACTTTCGCACTGAGTCTCATTGATTCTATAAGAAACGCATCAACTCAATACTGCTTGGATGAAACCGGAAAACAGAGAAACAGCGAATGATAAAATGCTCCCCTTCTCCGCTTCTCCTGTTTTCCGGTTATCAAAATCCCGGCGGGAAAGGACAGTGTATCTTCGCCCGTTTTACTGATGAGCCGCCATTCAGAAAATGGGCAGAAATCTTGAAAAAGAATTCACTCACCGAACCTGAAATCGTGCCGTCTCTTTTCTCACCCCACGACAGGGTCTTCTCGTTATTGTTGATCGCGACAATCAGGTATATATGATCGGGCATCATTCCGTTAATGTCTTCTTCACTCGGGTTCGGAAGCCCCTTTGTGGGACCGAACTGCGTGTGGGAATGAAAATCGCCGATCTTCTGCAGCTTTTTAAAACGCGCGAGTATCGGTTCTATTTTTTTGTGATTTTTGCTGGTGTATTCAACTCCTTTGTGATGCCGCGTTGCGGTCTGGACGCTGAAGGCGTGCTCAACGATAAACCTGTCTTCCAGCTGATAGCCAAGGAGCAGGCCATAGCATTCCTTTTTGTACACCTCTGCAGAGCTGAGGAGGAGATCGAGAAACGCATTCTCAGAGAGGTATACCCGCATGATAGTTCATTCCTAATACGCCGGGACCCTTACGGTAAGAACAGGGCATGGCGCATAGCGAACGACCTGCGCCGCGGTGCTCCCGAACAGGATCCTGTCGATTCCGCTTCTCCCGTGTGTTCCCATGATGATGAGATCGATCTTGTTCTTTTTGGCGAAATTCATAATTTCTTCATGCGGAACGCCCGTAAGCACACTGCGCGCTATGTCCTTTATTCCGCTTAACTCCGCGACTCCAAACTTTTCGAGTTCTTTCATTGCCCCATCCTGGAGCTCTTTGTACATTTCGTCGACTGACCTGTGCGGGACATACCAGCCGGATGCCTTTGCGATATCGTAGATAATGTGTACGATATGCAGCTTTGCTCCGTACTTCTTTGCCATGTCAGTTGCGTACTTCAGGGCCTGAGACGCTCCCTCAGAAAAATCTGTCGGGAAAAGAATGCTTTTGATCTCCATTATTCAACCTCCCTTAGGTATTTTGCTGCATTTTCCGGTGATGTATACAGGACGTAGAATCCTGAACCCCACTCAAACCCGCTTGTCCTGACAAGCCGGGGAATCAACTCGAGATGCCAGTGAAAGTCCTCGCCGAGCGTATGCCAGTGCCCCCTCCGTGGCACCCTATTCGGGGCTGTGTGGATATAGTAGTTGAACGGAGGGTCATTGAATACCTTCCTCAACTTTTGCAATACGGACATCAGTATAAGCCCCATGTCTTCAATTTCGTCATCGGTGATCTCATGAAAGGCACAACAATGACGTTTCGGAACGATCCATGACTCAAAAGGAAACTGACCCGCATACGGACAAAAGGCGACAAAATTCCTCGTTTCAAGGATGATCCGTTCACCTACCCTGAGTTCCTCACTCATTATATCACAGAATATACACCGCTCTTTATAAGAATAATACTGTTTTGCATTATCGAGTTCATCCTTCACCGTCCTGGGGATGACCGGGGTTGCCATGAGAAAAGAAACAGGATGGGAAAAGATCGCACCAGCCTCTTTCCCGGAGTCTTTATAGATGAGAACATACCTGAGACGCGCATCCTTATGAAGATCGGCTACCCGGTCCCTGTAAAGGGTGATGACCCGGCTCATCTGTTCAATACCAAGGTCTTCCGGCCTCCTGTTGTGTTCAGGAGACTCGATCAGGATTTCGTTTGCTCCGATACTGTTCATCATATCGTAAATCCCAACCCCTTTTCTTCCCAGTTCCCCCTCAATCTGAAAGAGGGGATGAAAGCTCGGAATCGCCCGCACCCACCATCCCGGGGCATTCCTCTGGGTAGACGGCCTTCTGATAGACGCTATTTCCCGGGGTGTTTCGTTTTCATTACCGGAACAGAGAGCACAGTTGTCCTGCCCGTTTCTTTCCTCGTGTGTGAGGGGATACTCTGCCGGCGCCTTTGAGTTCGAACGTATGGCGACCCATCTTCCGAGCAGGATGTCCTTCCTCAGTTCATGCACCGGCGTTCCTCATATAGATCAATTTCAGTCCCTCCAGGGTCAGATGAGGACGGAGGTCATGTTTTCTGTGAAGAAAACCTGATATGAGTTCACCGAATCCTCCCGAGACAACAACATTCAGCTTAAAACCGTTTTCTTTCTCAATCTCGCAGAGAATCCGTTCGACGGCCCCTGCTGTTCCGTAAAACAGACCGGACTGAATGCCGTGTGCGGTATCGATGCCCAGAGCCGCTGCAGGGGGTGCCAGCGGCGCTTCCTCCAGTTGGGAAGTGCCTTTTGCGAGTGAAGCATTCATCAGCCGTATCCCCGGCAATATCGAGCCTCCGATATAGCGTGCGTCGCTGCCGACGACGGTTACGGTTGAAGCGGTACCAAAATCGACAACGGCCACGGGTGATTTATACGATTCATATGCCGCAACTGCGTTTGCAATCCTGTCCGACCCAAGTCCCTCCGGATTCGGGATGGCGAATTCCAAGCCGGTTTTAAGCGTCCAGCGGACGACCAAAGGCTCCGAAGAAGTCAACGTTTTCAAGGCCTTCATAAAGACCTTGGTATGGCCTGAAACAACAGAAGATATTATACTTCCTTCAGGTCTTTTGTCTATGTTTTTTTCTTTCATGAACCGGGAAAAGAGGAGGCCGTATTGCGAAGGTGCCCTAAGAGGGGATGTGTTCATATTTTGAACAAACAGGCCCGTTTCAGTAAAATAACCTATAGTTATTGATGAGTTCCCGATGTCTATAGCGATCAGCATCTATCTCAATACCGTCAGATCCCCTGAGCTTATCCTTTTTATCTCTCCTGAAGGAAGCTGCAGAAGAAGCCTCCCTTCATCGTCGATATCCCCTGCAACGCCGTTCAAGGTTTCCTCTCCGATGGTTACGGCGACTTTTTTGCCGAGAGTGGAAGTCAGCCGCTTCCATTCAGAAAGGAGCACATTGTTATCTCCCCCCTGCAAAATTGTATACCACTTGTTCATTTCGTCGAGGACCGCAATGGTAATCTTTTCCCTTGAGGAAAGGTCCCCTGTCTCTTTTTTCACCGACGTTGCTATCTTGTTCACTTCCCCGGGGAATACATCGGTATCGCAGTTCACATTTATGCCTATGCCGACAATCGCCGCAACGATCGTACCCTTCTCTGTTTTGAGGTCAGTGAGTATCCCTCCAAGTTTTTTGCCGGATACTGTCAGATCGTTCGGCCATTTGATCGAAACATCGAGCCCCGTCGCTTTTCTCAGTGCTGTTGCGCAGGCAACTGCAGCCATTATGGTGATAAGGGTTGCATCCCTCAGCTCCGTCTTCGGTCTGAGGATAACGCTCATGTGGATGTTTACGCCGGCAGGGGAAATCCAGGTTCTGCCGAGCCTTCCCCTTCCCCTTTCCTGACTGTCGGCCAGTACAACCGCACCTTCGGAAGTTTTTTCGGACAGTCCAGCTGCAACGGTATTGGTCGAGCCGACTGTTTCATAAAAAAAGATCTCTTTGCCGATTATGCCTTTTACCTGCGCTTTTATGTCTGCGACATTCACTATTCTTCCCTGAGTATTGTTACTTCAATCTTTCCTTTCAGGCCGTCGGAAAACACCTTAGCATCATTCTCAGAACCGACAATCGAACCATAATGCATTGGTATCGCAAGTTTGGGCTTGATATCGAGCGCTGCCTTTACCGCTTCATCAGCTGTCATAACGTAGGTGCCGGAGACCGGGAGGAGAGCGATATCTGCCTTGAAGGTTTTCATCTCGGGGATATAATCGGTATCGCCCGCCAAATAAATCCGCCGGCCTTTCGACGTGAAAATATAACCGACCCAGCCGTTCATTTTCGGATGGAACTGTTTGTTTGTGTTATACGAAGGGACAGCCTCGATCTCAACGCCCTCTACGGTTATTTTATCACCGGGTTTGACGACCTTCACTGTCCCTGAAAGCTTTTTCGCGCAGTCGGATGGAGCGACGATAACGGTATTCGGTCCCTGGACAGCTTTAACATCAGCAGGTGAACAGTGATCATAATGCTCATGGGTGATGAGAATAATATCTGCGATGTCTTTCTTTTTGATCTTGAACGGATCGGTATAGATAACCTTTTCTCCTACGATCTTAAATGTGTCATGCCCCAGCCAGTGGATGTCCTTAAGCATTGTATCCCCCTTTGCCCCTGCCATAATGGAAACAGGCAGAAGCGCGAATAAAATTGAAAGAATTATCGTTAACAAGACGTTCCCCCCCTCTTATTTAAAGAAATTATATCACAAATATGGCGCTGCATCGTTTGTTCGCTCTGTTTGTCTGCCCGGTAAAGAATGGAACTCCCCGCTTTTTCTCTGTAGGAGGCAGCTATCGCTTCTCCGGTCTTCTGAAACGTTCCGGGTGAGGGGCTAATAAGCTAAGCTTTTACTCAATGAGGATGCATTATTGGTATAATAAGCGAGTTCATATTCAAAAACCTATGGGAAAAATTATAACAATAGTCAATCAGAAAGGCGGGGTCGGGAAGACCACGACGGCCATCAATCTCGCCGCATCCCTCGCCCTTGCTGAAAAAGAAATCCTCCTCATCGATACGGACCCGCAGGGGAATGCCACATCCGGACTCGGCATACCGCGGGATAGCATCGAGAAAAGTCTCTATGATGTGTATGCAGGGAGATGCGGCATAGAAGATGCCCTGCAGACGACCTCTGTCGAGCATCTCAGCATCCTGCCGTCCACCATAGATCTGCTCGGCGCAGAGGTTGAACTTGTTGGAAAAGAGGACAGGGAACGTATATTATATAATGCGGTAAATCTGGTCCGTGAGAACTACCGGTATATATTTATCGATTGCCCGCCGTCGCTGGGGTTGCTTACCCTGAATGCGTTTGTGGCAGCGGACTCCGTGCTCATTCCCGTGCAGTGCGAATATTATGCCCTTGAAGGACTCGGCCATTTGACGAATACCCTGCACAGGGTGAGAGGTTCCCTGAACCCCAACCTTGAAATCGAAGGCATCGTTCTTACGATGCACGATGCAAGAAACAACCTGTCTGAGGAGGTCGCCAGAGAGGTCAGGAAACATTTCGGTGATAAGGTATATCAGACGGTGATCCCCCGTAACGTTACCCTGGGAGAGGCGCCGAGTCATGGGAAACCGGCGATTCTCTATGATATCCGTTCAAAGGGGGCGCAGAGCTATCTGTCCCTTGCAAAGGAGATACTGCATGAAAACAGCGTTAGGCAAAGGGCTTGAGTCCTTAATCCCCGAACGGGGTGATGAGATCGTCTATCTGGATATCAGCCGCATCTTCCCCGGCGAACAGCAGCCGCGAAAGACGTTCAGAAACGATTCCCTCAATGAACTCGCAGCCTCCATAAAAGAAAGGGGGGTGTTGCAGCCTGTGATCGTCTCACGGGTCGGCGACGGGACGTTCAGGCTTATTACCGGAGAGCGGAGATGGCGGGCATCATCGCTGGCCGGTTTGAAAAAAATCCCTGCCCTGATAAAAAATGTTGCTTCCAGAGATTCGCTCGAAATTGCCCTTATCGAAAACATCCAGCGGGAAGACCTGAATCCCATCGAGGCTGCCGAGGCTTTTAACCGGTTGATTACCGAGTTTCACCTGACGCAGGAAGAGCTTTCCGAAAAGGTCGGCAAGGACAGGGCCACGATTGCGAATTATCTGAGACTGCTGAAATTACCTGACGAGATAAAATCGCTGCTCTTCAATGGGTCACTCACGATCGGGCATGCAAAGGCGCTCCTTGCGATAGAAGGAAAGGCCAACCAGATCGAAGCGGCAAGGAAAATAATAAAAAGAGGGCTCAACGTGAGGGAGGCCGAACTCCTGTCGAAAAAGGTCGCAACGCTTCCCCGGGCGCATGAAATGAAAGACCCCCAGGTGGCCTCGCTCGAAGAGAAGCTGATCAAACATCTCGGGACAAAGGTGAGGGTCATGAACAAAGGAAAGAGGGGCAAGATAGAGATCGAATATTATTCCCTTGAGGAGCTCGACAGGCTTCTGGATATCCTGATGGGATAAGGAACATCTACACCGATCCGGTTAACATAATTTGATAACGGGAGGATTCATGGCGGAAGAGACAGGCATCTATGATGTGATTATCATCGGCGGAGGGCCGGCAGGTCTGACAGCGGCGCAGTATGCAGCAAGGGCGAAGTTGAAAACGATCGTGCTCGATAAATCACCGACTGCCGGCGCGTTGGCGTATTCGAGCAGGATAGAAAACTATCCGGGGCTTACGAGCCCTGTCTCCGGAAAAGAACTGCTCGATACCATGAGGCAGCAGGCGATTGCATTTGGCGCCGAATACCGGGAGATGCAGGTTGTCGGCGTCAATGTGGCGGATGAAATGAAAGAAGCGATTACCATGGACAGGGGGTACAGCGGAAAAACCATGATCATCGCAACCGGTTCTATGGGCAGAAAACCCTCTATAAAGGGCGAGGGGGAATTCCTTGGCAGGGGCGTCAGTTATTGCGCTATCTGTGATGCGGCATTCTACCGGGGGCTGAAGGTCTGCGTAATCGGCAATTCCGAAGAAGCGATAAAGGAAGCTGGAGTGCTCACACGCTTTGCGGAGACCGTGTATCTCATCTCTCCGGCTGCAAAACTCGCTTCCGGTGATCATCCGGTTCTCCAGGAGCCGAATGTAAAAGTATTATCAGGCTATAAGGTTACGGCAATCGAGGGCAGGGAAGTGGTGGAACGGATAAGAATGCTCGATCCTGAAGGGAAAGAAGCCGAATTGGAACTCTCAGGAGTTTTTGTCTACCTCTACGGGAACAAGCCTGTTGTGGACTTTCTTTTCGGAGCGCTTGATACCGGCGAAGACGGGTGTCTCCCTATCAACAGTATGATGGAGACCTCCATCCCAGGGGTTTTCGCAGCAGGTGATGTCTCCTGCACCGAGATACGCCAGGTTGTTGTTGCAGCATCCCATGGATGCATCGCGGCGCTCTCTGCAGAGAAATATTTATACAAGAGAAAGAAGATCAGGATGGACTGGGCGAAATAGCCTATCGCTTCTTTTTATCGAGAAGGCTGATGATTTCTGCCGCGTTCTTCGACGCATAGCCGAGGGCATCGTTATTGAAATAGAGATACACGTCCTTCTTCTGCTTTGCATGGGTCTTGATGAACTTTGCATCTTCCTTAAGCGAGTCCATGCTGTAAGACGTCGATGAGTTCCCTTCCTTCCCGTGTCTCCGGATGTAGAGAAAATCAGCGGTGACCGGCACGTCAGCGAGATAGTCGGGATGGTCAGCCATGCATACGGCGGCATTATATTTTTCGAGCAGGTGGAAGACCTTTTTGTTGATCCAGTTCTTATTCCTGAATTCAAAGGCATTTCTCATCGAATACGGTTTCAGGGCCTCGAGAAACTCCTTTAAACGTTCAACGTCCATATTGAATGTCGGCGGGAACTGCCAGAGAATTACGGCCAGTTTTTCCTTTAAAACAGAGGCACGGGAGTAAAAGGCATCGAGAGGCTCTTCGCAATCCTTCAGCTTTTTTACGTGCGTAATGAACCTGCTCCCTTTCAGGGAAAAGATAAAATCGTCAGGCGTTGACAGGCACCATTTCGCAAAGGCCTCACGCTCGGGAAGCCGGTAAAAGGTGACGTTGATCTCGACGGTAGAAAAGTGCCTGCTGTAGTATTCAAGCCAGTGGTTTTTCGGGACATCTTCAGGATAAAAGGTTCCCTTCCAGTGGTCATAGTAAAAGCCCGTACACCCTATCCTTATTTCTCCCATTACATACCATTATATCATACTGAAGACCTGCCGGGCATTTATGAAGAGAAAATCCATATAATTTAATGCGGAAGATCCGGCATTTGAGTAGGCCGGGCCGCTATCTGCTGAGTCTCAGCACGCCCTCGAGCTGGGCGATTTTTTGGAATAACACCGACAGTTGTTTTTTATCTTTCACATCGAGGATTAAGGTGATATGGGCTTTTTTGTCTTCCGTTGAAGTCACTGTTGCGTTGCTGATATTGATGTTCACTGAAGATATAAGCGCACTGAGACTTGCAAGCATGCCGGGCTGATCGACGGTTTCTATAAGCAGCCGGACAGGGGATGTAGCTTCCCCTGCTGCCTTCCATTCAACATCAACCAGCCGCGCTTCTTCAACAACCAGTCTGTCGAGGTTCGGACAGTCTTTCCGGTGAATCGTTACGCCCCTTCCCCTTGTCACAAAGCCGATAAGGCCGTCACCGGGGATGGGGAAACAGCATTTTGCGGTGTGATAGAGGACATTGTCCACCCCTTTAATCGTTATCCCCTTCTGCTCCTTCGGTTTCGTGAACGTTGTTATGGGAATTTCTTCGAGAGGTTTTTCCGGCAATAACTTATTGACGACCTGATGGGCTGAGATCTTTCCATGCCCGATAAACGCATAGAGGTCATCAAGGGAAGAGGCGCCGAAGAACTCCAGGGCTTTGTGCATCTCCCCGGATTTAAGGATGGCTTGTCCGAGATCGTGCTTCCTCAGCTCCCCTTCAAGGAGTTTCTGGCCGAGTTCGATGCTCTGTTTCCGTTCTTCAGCCTTTATCCACTGTTTGATCCTGCTCTTCGCGCGCTGGGTAACGACGAATTTGAGCCAGTCCCTGCTTGGTCCCTGAGTCGGTGCGGTGAGTATCTCGATGGTGTCACCGTTTCTTAAAATAAACCGTAACGGGACTATCCTTCCGTTCACCTTTGCGCCCACACACTTATTACCTACCTGCGTATGGATGCTGTAGGCAAAATCAACAGGGGTTGAACCGATAGGCATTTCCTTGATTTCTCCCGTTGGGGTGAAGGCATAAATAACTTCCGGGACGACCTCGCCTTTGACAGCCTCGATGAAATCCTCCGCATTGCTCATTTCCCTCTGGGCGGTGATCAGCTCTCTCAGCCAGGAGATATAGCGGTCGCTTTTTTCATCGATTTTGCCTTTTTCCTTATACTTCCAGTGAGATGCGATGCCATGCTCTGCGAGCATACTCATCTCGGCTGTCCTTATCTGAAACTCCACCCGTTCCCCTTTCGGGCCTATCACTGTGGTATGCAGGGATTGGTACATGTTTGATTTCGGCACGCCGATATAATCCTTGAATCTCCCGGGTACGGGCTGCCAGAGGGAATGGATGAGCCCAAGAATCGCATAGCAGCTGGCTTTTGTGTCGGTAATTATCCTCAGGCCGAGAACATCATGGACCTGTTCGAAGGTGATCCCCTGCTGCTGCATCTTCTGGTAAATGCCGTAGTAATGTTTTATCCTCCATGATAGTTTCCCGGGGATCCCTTCTGCTTTCAGCTTGCCGGTAACGATTTCGGTCACCTCTTTTAAATAGGCTTCCTGCTCTTCTTTTCTTTTCGCGACTTTTCTGACGAGTTCGCTATAGAGTTCGGGCATGAGGAATTTGAAGCTCTGATCTTCGAGTTCTGTCCTCAACCAGCCGATACCGAGCCTGTTGGCTATCGGCGCATAAATGTCGAGCGTTTCGAGCGCGATTCGCCGTTGCTTGTTCTCCGGAAGGTGCTGCAGGGTCCGCATATTGTGAAGCCTGTCTGCAAATTTTATGAGGATTACCCTCACATCCTCGGACATGGCTAAAAGCATCTTTCTGAAATTTTCCGCCTGTGCTGCTTCTTTCGTCATAAACTCTATTTTCGAGAGTTTTGTCAGTGCGGCTACGAGGAAGGCTATTTCTTTGCCGAACTCGTCCCTGATGTCTTTTTCCGTTGTTTCTGTATCCTCGATGGTGTCGTGGAGAAGGCCTGCTGCTATTGTCGCAACATCCATTTTCATGTCGGCAAGCAGTGAGGCGACGGCCAGGGGGTGTTCTATATACGGGGAGCCCTCTCTTCTTGTCTGACTGCCGTGGGCTTTATTCGAAAAAAGATGGGCCTGTTTCAGGAGTTCAATATCTGCGTCAGGATTATAGGAAAGAACTTTCTTGATGAGAAGGTCAATGTCTACAAGTTCCTCTTCCATGCCCTATTATACAATTTTGTTCAATAGTAGACAGCAGGCGACGGATAGCAGGTAGGAATCAGCAGGTAGAATGTAGGAATTAGGAAAGAGGATACAGATGGGACGCACTGGTAATGATATGAAAATTTCCCTGCCTACGACCTACTATCTGCTACCTACTTTTTAGACCGGCTCGGCCTTAAAGCCCTCAGGTTGAGCTGCAGGGAGCTTTTCCCTTCCCATTCATTGACGCAAAGGGTAAATACGGCGTCAACGGTGCCTGCAGGGCCGAGCTTATCGAGGAGCGGGGCCATGTTAAACCCTATTGCATCGAGGGAACGGTTATTCTTTCTGAGCTTCATTTTGAGATGAGCGTTTTTCAGGATCTTCGGGAATAACATCTCAAGCTCTTTTGATGCGAGGATTGGTTCCGGGTTGCCATAGCCAAAAGGCTCGAGCTTTGTAAACTCTTCCGTGAGGTGAAACCCGATATTGGAAAAATTTATGTCCGCGTCGATTTCGAGTGACGGAACCAGATCCGCCTCCGAAAGGCTCTCTTCTGCCAGGCTGTTCATGCACTTCTCGAAGGAGGAAATGTTTCTCACTTCCAGTTCCAGACCTGCTGCCAGCTTATGCCCGCCGAACCTTCTGAGGAACTCTTTGCACCCTGTCAGGGCATTATAGAGATTGAAAGGAGGGATGCTTCTTGCCGAACCCCTCGCAATGCCGTCCTCAATTGAGAAGATGAACGCAGGCCGGTAAAATGCCTCTGCAAGACGCGAGGCCACAATGCCGACGACCCCCTTATGCCATTTTTCAGAGGCGAGCACAATCGCAGGGCCTGTCCCCTTTACCCCGAGCAGGGAGAGGGCTTCCTGATATGCCTCTTCTTCTATCTGCTGTCTCCGGGAATTCAGGGTATCAAGCCAGAGCGAGAGTCTGTCCGCCTCCTCCACGGAATCGGTGAGAAAGAGTTTTACAACGTCGTTTGCATCGGCCATTCTTCCCGCCGCATTGATTCTCGGGATCAGAGAGAATGAGAGCAGCCCCGCCGACGGTCTTTTCCCCTCGATTCCTGCAACCCTTTTCAGGGATTGTATCCCCGGACATATTCCGTTCCCGATCAGCGTCAGGCCTTCCCTGACAATAATCCTGTTTTCACCGGTCAGGGGCACGACATCCGCAGTCGTACCGATTGCGGCAAGATCCAGTAAATCGCGCATCATTGAATGCGAATCGCCGTTATCTCCGGACATGAAAATGGCATGACTGAGTTTCAATGCAATGCCGGCGCCGGATAATATCGAAAGCCGACAGTCGGCAGCCGATAGTTTCGGGTTGATAACAGCAAGCGCAGCAGGTAATCTGAAGTGCCGGTGAGAGGCTTCATTCCCCTCAGTCTCCCCGTCTCCGGGTTTCAGTGTCTCATGTGCTGCAGCCGGTTCATGGTGGTCGGTGATAATGAGATCGATTCCTTCCCTCCTGCAAATCTCCGCTGTCTCGAAAGATGTTATCCCGCAGTCAACCGTTATGATCAGGGAAGCCCCTGACAGTTTTGCCTTTTTTATTGATGCGGGATGAAACCCATATCCATGCTCCATCCTGTTCGGGATAAAATAGCAGGTTTCGATGCCGGCCAGCTTTAACGCTTTGAGGAGCACGGCTGTCGCCGTAAGGCCGTCCGCGTCATAGTCGCCGTGAACGAGGACCTTTTCTTTGCTGCGGGAGGCTTCCATAATCCGGACAACCGCTTCTTTCATGCCCTGCATCGCGAAAGGGTCCGAGAGGTCCGCAAGCCCGTGGTTCAGGTAGGAGCGTATGTCCCCGGCTGTTTTTATCCCTCTGTTGATGAGGATTTGCGCGAGGAGGGGTGAAACAGAAGCGGTGGTTGAGAGGTGCTGTATGAACGCGGGGTTTGTCCTGTTGACCAGCCACCGGCGGTGCATATTCAACTACCCGGGGAAAGGGAATGATTTGTAAAATCCCTCCTAACCTCCCTTTGCCAAAGGGAGGAATAATCCCCTCTTTGGTAAAGAGGGGTAAGGGGAGATTTTGTGATAAATGTCAATTCAATTATGAGAGGCTTGACATGTGGAAAGAAAGAGACTGAAAACGCGCCTGTTTCCCGCGTCACCGATTCACCTATGCTATTTCTTTGCAAAGGGTCTTGCGCCGCCCCAGACGAGGACTACCGGGCTTGCCACAAAGATGGATGAGTAGGTGCCGATGACAACACCCATTATCATCGCAAGGGAAAAATCATGCAAGACCTCACCGCCGAAGAAAAAGAGCGCTATTGATGTGATGAGAACAGTCGTAGAGGTTATAATGGTCCGCGACAACACTTCATTAATGCTGATATTCATTACCGCTTCAACACTTTCCCTCTGTCGTGCTTTCAGGTTTTCCCTTATCCTGTCGAACACAACGACGGTATCGGTGAGGGAATAACCTGCAACGGTGAGCAATGCGGTGACCAGGATGAGGTTGATCTCCCTGCCCATTATGAAGAAGAGCCCGAGCACGGCAAGGACGTCATGGAACGTTGCGATGGTTGCGGCAACGCCGAACTTGAACTGAAACCGGAACGCGACATAGATGAGTATCCCGATGATGGCAACGGCAACCGCTTTTGCCGCATCAGCCCTCAGCCTTCCGCCTACCTTTGGTCCGATGGCTGTTGTTGAGTCGACCACGTAAGGCTTGTCCGGAAACCTCTGGGTAAGGATGCCGGTGATCGTATCGGATACCTTGCTGAGTTCCAGTTCGGATTTTTTCACCCTGATGAGGACCTTGTTTTCGCTCGGCAGATCCTGGAGATCGAGATCTTTCAGCCCGCTGTTTTCGAGGGCGACCCTCACCTCATGCAGCACAACCGGTTTTTCAAACTTTAACTGTATGGCGGTTCCCCCCGCAAAATCGATGCCGAGGTTTGCATGGCCGGTGGCGATCTGCACTATGGCAACAATGCCGATGATCGAGAAAATCCCGGAGACAATAAAAGCGATATATCGTTTGCCGAGGAAATTGATGTTCGGGTTTTTGATCAGTTCTATCATTTCTTCTCTTTTCTCCTATATGCTCAGCTTCTTTAATTCACGTTTGCTGTTGATGATGTCGAATACGGATTTTGTACCGATGAGCGCGGTAAATAAATTTATCGAAACGCCGAGACTCAGCGTTACGGCAAACCCTTTTATCGGACCGGTGCCGAACTGAAATAATACCGCTGCGGTGATCAGGGTCGTAACATGGGAGTCGAAGATCGTCCAGAACGCCTTATGATACCCTGAATCGACCGCGGCCCGCGGCGTCTTTCCCGCCCTCAGTTCATCACGCATCCTTTCAAACATCAGGACGTTCGAGTCAACCGCCATACCGATGGCGAGGATCATCCCCGCAATACCCGGAAGGGTGAGCGTTGCGTTCAGGGAAGCCATTGCGCCGAGAAGGAGGATGATATTGAGGAGCAAGGCAAAGTCTGCAATGACACCGGAAAGCTGGTAGTAGAAGATCATGAATATAACCACTGCTATCGTCCCGATAATCCCGGCCATCTTGCCGGCCTCTATCGAGTCTCTTCCGAGGGAAGGGCCGACCGTCACGTTCTGGAGCATCTTCAGCGGGGCAGGCAGCGCGCCGGCCCTCAATACAATGCTGAGGTCTTTCGCTTCGTCCATGGTGAAATTCCCGGTTATCTGTGCATTGCCTCCCGCTAT
>Ga0209254_10001221_pt1 | contig 22846 bp, 23 predicted proteins | sample FrelakmetDIP11DI_FD_187148 | JGI IMG/M metagenome (GOLD analysis project Ga0209254, IMG submission 187148) | Freshwater lake sediment microbial communities from the University of Notre Dame, USA, for methane emissions studies - DIP11 DI (SPAdes)... | ecosystem: Environmental > Aquatic >...
ATAAATGGCCGACACGTTGCCCCGCACGATCTCCACGCGCTCGATCTGGTCGAGCATGATGTGCTCAAGGCTGACCGTGCCGGTGGCGTCCTGCTTGGTCAGCGGAACCCCGTCGATCATCACCAGAACACCCAGCGCCGCACTGCCGCGCAGGAACAGGCTGGTGGCAGTGCCGCGACCACCGTTCTGTACCGACTGGAACCCGGCCTCGCCGGCCAGCAGCGAGGCCAGATCGACCGCCTGCGAGCGTTCGATGGCATCGCGCCCGATGACGGTGGTGTGCGGCAGCGCGTCGGTCAGCAACTGCTCGGAGCGATTGGCGGTGACGACGGTTTCACGGAGTTGGGCAGCCGGTGCGTCGGACTGGGCGGCGGCCGGAAAAGCGGCGGCCAGCGCCAGCGGAATCACGGCAAGGCGCGGGCAAAAAAGACAAGTTTTCATGAAAGGACCGGATCAGCGAATGTCCTTACCGGCTTCCCCGCCAGTCCCTGGACGTTAAGGTCACGCCGATTGCAATCGCATCGGCGGGACCACCCTGTTGGCCGGTATCCGGGCTGATGGAGCGACTTTCAACGCCTTCCCGGCCACCTTTGAGGGCGACCAGTGGCGGTGTGTTGAAAGCGGAATCGGGGTTGATTCGTCCACTTACCGTTGCGGGGGCAGCGCAGGTTAGGTCGGTTCGTGTGAACGATTCCCCCCTGCTTCCCGTTGAACTGCGGCATGTGAACCACACCGCGAGCACCAACTGGCAAGATTGTAGCGGCCAGCCTGTCGCTCACCCTACAATTCGCTGTCAAGCTTTTGTTTCCATGGCAAATCCGACCCAAATCGAACAGATCACTGAACGCGTTGACCGGCTGCTCGTTCGCCACGAGGAGCTTCAGCGCACCAATGCCTTGCTGGCCCAGCAGGTGGAGTTGTTGACGCACGAACGCGACTCCCTGAAATCGAGACTTGGCGCCGCGCGTTCCCGCGTCGATGCGCTGCTGGAGCGCCTACCGGAGACAGCCGTGCCGACATCGCCTAAGGACCCCGAATGAAGCAGCTTGAAGTCCAGATCCTGGGACAGGGCTATTTGCTGGGGTGCCCCGAGGGCGGCGAGTCGCGTCTTCTTGAGGCGGTTGAGCGGGTTGACACCGCCATGTGCCGGATCCGTGACGCGGGCAAGATCCGGGCGCGCGATCGCATCGCCGTCCTGGCGGCGCTCAACCTCGCGTTCGATCTGGCCGACCGCAGCATGGCCGACTTGCAGGCGCGCAGGGACACGCTCAATGCATCGCAGGGCCCGGCAGCCGGGGATCACGATCCGCGTCTGGCCTTGCTGCTGCAGCGCCTGGACCACGCCTTGGGTGACGACGGGCAATTGCTCTGAATCGTTATCCGGCCGCGGCAAAACCACTTGCCAGCGCCTACAATGACAATGTCTGCGATGCGTGCCGGGCTTTATATTTCCTTGAACCAATGCTCTTAGAGCCCGGGCTTGGAACATCACCTGGTGAGCGTGATCGTCTCGCGTCAGATGAACCCAACGTCAGGTTGACCTAGCCCACCTGAACCCCGGTTCAGGATGCCGGTCCGGTGGCACCGCAGACACCTTTGCCCACATCGCCAGCCTGACCGCTGGCGATTGTTTTTGACCTCCACCCGGGCCGGCCATGCTCATCGAACCGCTGCTGATCCTTGAACTGGCCCTGCTCGGCACCTGCACCGGGTTTCTGGCCGGTTTGCTGGGAATTGGCGGCGGCATGCTGATGGTGCCGTTTCTCACCTTCATCCTTTCGTCCAAGGGCTTCCCGCAGGACTACACCGTCAAGATGGCCGTAGCCACCTCGCTGGCCACCATCTGCTTCACATCGCTGTCATCGGTGCGCGCGCACCACCAGCGCGGCGCAGTGTTATGGGACGTGGCGCGGCTACTCGCGCCGGGCATCCTCGTGGGATCGCTGTTCGGTGCGCAGATCGCCGTGTCACTGCCCGGCAAGATGCTCAGCGTGCTGTTTGCGCTGTTTGTGGGCTTCTCGGCAACGCAGATGTTTTTGGACCGCAAGCCCAAGCCGACGCGCACCCTGCCCAAGGGTCCGGGCATGTTTGCGATGGGGGGACTGATCGGCCTGCTGTCGGCCCTGGTCGGCGCTGGCGGCGCCTTCATTTCGGTCCCCTTCATGACCTGGTGCAACGTGAAAATCCACAATGCCGTGGGTACCTCGTCGGCGCTGGGCTTCCCGATTGCCCTTGCGGGGACGGCAGGCTACATCTGGGCGGGCATCGGCATGCCGCAGATGCCGCCCGGGTCGGTCGGCTATCTCTACCTGCCCGCGCTGGTGATCATCTCGATTGCCAGCATGACGATGGCACCTCTGGGAGCGCGCACGGCCCATCGCATGGATATCCGGCCACTGAAAAAGATGTTTGCGACCGTGTTGTATGGCCTGGCGGGGTACTTTCTGTTTCATTGAATCGGGAACTTCAGTGAAGCCGACTAGGGCAAACCCTAGACTTAAATCGTGAAATATTCGCGGCATACATCAATTGATACTGAATAATGCAGACGGCAGGATCAGCGTCCTGCTTTTTCAATTCAGGGAGACCCTCAATGCAGATTTTCAAGCCCAAACGCCTGCTCACGACTTTGGCCATCGCGCTCGGACTGGCCACCGCCCTGCCCGCCACTGCGGCTTCCTGGGAACCCACCAAGACCGTTGAATTCATCGTCCCAGCTGGCACCGGTGGCGGCGCCGACCAGATGGCCCGGCTGATCCAGGGCATCGTGACCAAGAACAAGCTCATGAAGTCGTCCATCGTCGTGGTCAACAAGGGCGGGGGTGCCGGCGCCGAGGGTTTCCTCGAAATCAAGAACAGCAAGGGCGACGGACACAAGATCGTGATCACGCTGTCCAACCTGTTCACCACGCCACTGGCCACCGGCGTGCCGTTCAGCTGGAAAGACATGACGCCCGTGGCGATGCTGGCGCTCGACGAGTTCGTGCTGTGGGTGAACGCGGAGACGCCCCACAAGAGCGCGCAGGACTACCTCGCGGCAGCCAAGGCAGCGGGTGGCAAGCTCAAGATGGGCGGCACGGGCTCCAAGCAGGAAGACCAGATTGTCACCGCGCTGATCGAAAAGTCCGCCGGCACGAAGTTCATCTACGTGCCCTACAAGGGCGGCGGCGAAGTGGCCGTGCAACTGGTCGGCAAGCACGTGGACTCAACCGTGAACAACCCGATCGAGGCGGTGGCCCAGTGGCGCGGCGGCAAGCTCAGACCGCTGTGCGTCTTCGACGCCAAGCGCCTGCCCTACAAGGACAAGATCGCGGACAAGGCCTGGGGCGATATTCCAACCTGCAAGGAAAGCGGACTGGATGTCGAATACGTCATGCTGCGCGGCATCTTCATGCCTCCGGACGTGAAGCCCGAACAAGTGGCCTTCTACGTGGACCTGATGCAGAAAGTGCGCGCCACCCCCGAATGGAAGAAGTTCATGGATGAAGGCGCCTTCAACCAGACATTCATGACGGGTGTGGACTTCACGCGCTGGGTCGCCAATGAAGAAATCCGGCATCGCCTGCTGATGCAGGAAGCCGGGTTTGTGGCGAAGTAAGTTTCACAACGACGGACGAAATCCGCTGCGGCGGCGGCCCGCTTTGGCGGACCTTTGAATGGCCCCGCCGCGGGCTGCGACAACCCACTCTGGAACATGCCATGACACAAGAGTCTCAGGATCCCGGTCGGCCGCGAACGGCCGCCACGCGGCGCACGCTGGAGATCGTCACGGCGATCGCATTCATGCTGCTGGGCAGCTTGGTGATGTGGGACGCGCAACGCATCGGCGCAGGATGGACCGACGAAGGCCCCCAGAGCGGCTACTTTCCGTTCTATATCGGCCTGCTGATGAACGGTGCCAGTCTCATCAATCTGCTGAAGGCTTTGCGGGCCAACCGGGAGATGCCCTTCGTGTCACGAACCGAGATCCGGCTTGTCCTGGCGATCTTTCTGCCCAGCGTGGTTTACGTGGCCGCCATGCAATGGGTCGGCCTGTATGTCGCCTCCGCAATTTTCATCGCGGTCTTCATGCGCTGGCAGGGCAAGTTCAGCGTGCTGAAGTCGGGACTGACGGGTGTCATCGTGTCGGTGATCTTGTTCGGGATGTTTGAAATCTGGTTCAAGGTGCCGCTGATCAAGGGCCCCCTCGAAGCTGCCCTGGGATACTGACCATGGATGAACTGCAAGCACTCTTCCAGGGTTTTGCCGTCGCGCTGTCGCCGGTCAACATCGGTCTCATGTTCCTCGGCATCCTGCTCGGCGTGCTGATTGGCGTGCTCCCCGGCCTGGGCGGCGCCAACGGCGTGGCCATCCTGCTGCCACTGACCTTCAGCATGAATCCGACCTCCGCGATCATCATGCTGTCCTGTATCTATTGGGGCGCGTTGTTTGGCGGTGCGATCACGTCCATCCTGTTCAACATCCCGGGCGAACCGTGGTCGGTGGCCACGACGTTCGACGGTTATCCGATGGCGCAGCAGGGTCAGGCCGCTCAGGCGCTCACCGCCGCATTCACCTCGTCGTTCATCGGGGCCCTGGTCGCGGTACTGATGATCACGTTTACTGCCCCACTGGTGGCGAAGTTTGCCCTCAAGTTCGGCCCTCCTGAGTTCTTTGCGGTGCAATTGCTGACCTTCTGCAGCTTCGTGGGGATGAACAAGGGCGCGCCGTGGAAGACGCTCGCCGCGATGTTCCTTGGCTTCACGCTGGCCGCCATCGGCATGGACAATGTGACCGGGCAGCTGCGCCTGACCTTCGGCTTCGAGCCCCTGATGAAGGGCTTTGATTTCCTGATCGCCGTGATCGGCCTGTTCGGTATTGGCGAGATTCTCGTGACCATGGAAGAAGGCCTTTCCTTCAAAGGAAAGTCGGCCAAGATCGATGCCAAGGTCGTGCTGGAAACCTGGAAGAAGCTGCCCCGCTACTGGCTGACCTACCTGCGCAGTTCCCTGGTGGGCTGCTGGATGGGCATCACACCGGGGGGTGCGACGCCGGCGTCCTTCATGGGTTACGGCATCGCCAAGCGTTTTTCACCCGACGGCAAGAACTTTGGCAAGGGCGAAATCGAAGGCGTACTGGCCCCGGAAACGGCCGCACACGCTGCCGGCACCGCAGCCCTGCTGCCGATGCTGACGCTGGGCATTCCAGGCTCACCGACCGCTGCCGTATTGCTGGGCGGCTTGCTGGTCTGGGGATTGCAGCCTGGTCCGCTGCTGTTTGTCGAGCAAAAGGACTTTGTCTGGGGATTGATCGCAAGCATGTACCTGGGCAACATCGCCGGACTGATCGTGGTGTTGCTCACGGTGCCCTGGTTTGCCGCCATACTGCGGATCCCGTTTGCCATCATCGCGCCGGTGATTCTGGTGATCTGCGCCGTCGGCGCCTATACCGTGCACAGTTCGATGTTTGACGTCTGGCTGATGCTGGCTTTCGGCGTGATGGGCTATGTGTTCAAGAAGCTCAACTACCCGCTCGCCCCTCTGGTGCTGGCGCTGGTGCTGGGCGACATGGCTGAAAACGCCTTTCGCCAGTCGCTTTTGGGCTCGAGCGGCAGCCTGACAGTGTTCGTCTCCAACCCGCTGGTGGGCAGCATCACCGCCCTTGCCATGCTGATGCTGTTCTGGCCGCTGATCGCCGCCGGCCTGGCCAAACTCAGGAAAAAACCGGGAGGCATCGACGATGACGACATGGTTGAGGTTTGACCACCAGGGTGTCGCCGGCTTTGGGGTGCTTGAGGGCGACCTGATCGCGGAGCACTCGGGAGACCTGTTTGACAGCCCCACGCCAACCGGTCGGCGTCTGCCGGTGGCCGATGTCGAGATCACCCTGCCCTGCCATCCGTCCAAATTCCTCGCCCTCTGGAACAACGACCAGGCCCAGGCGGCAAAGCAGGGGCTGGCCATTCCCTCGGAGCCCTTGTATTTCATAAAGGCTGCGAGCAGCTACCTCGCGCATGGCCAGGCCATTCACGCGCCCTTGTCCTATGACGGCCGCGTCGTGTACGAAGGCGAACTGGGCCTGGTGATCGGCAAAGTCTGCAAGGACCTGAGCGTCGAGGACGCGGCGCAAGCCATTTTTGGCGTGACCTGTGTCAACGATGTCACGGCCATCGACCTGCTGAGCAGGGACCCGTCCTTTGCCCAATGGACGCGCGCCAAGAGCCTGGACACTTTCGGCGTATTCGGCCCGGCAATAACGACAGGGCTCGACTTCAGCACGCTCAGGGTCCGCACACTGGTCAATGGCCGGGAGCGTCAGAATTTCGCCTGCAGCGGAATGATCTTCTCGCCGGCACAGATCGTCAGCGCGCTCTCCCGCGACATGACCCTGATGCCGGGCGACCTGATTGCCTGCGGCACCTCGCTGGGCGTGCTGCCCATGAAACCCGGCACGGTGGTCGAGGTGGTGATCGACGGCGTGGGCGTCCTGCGAAATACGTTCGGTGCAGTACAGTCCCAGGCGCAACAAACAGGAAGCGGGACATGAAGATTTGCATTGTGGGCGCAGGCGCCATTGGCGGCATGCTGGGCGTGAAACTCGCGCTCACGGGCCATGAACTCACGCTCATCCTGCGCGGCGCCAATCTTGAGGCCGTGCGACAGAACGGCATGACGCTGATCGAGGAAGACGGCAAGGAATTGCTGGCCCGGCCCGCCCGCGTGACCTCGGTCATCGCCGAGGCCGGCGTGCAGGATGTCGTGATCCTCGGCATGAAGGCGCACCAGGTGGCAGCGATCGCTGCCGAGTTGCCGGCACTCATGCACGACGAAACCCGCGTGGTGACCATGCAGAACGGTATTCCCTGGTGGTATTTCCACAAACTGCCGGGTGCCTGGGAAGGCACGCCGGTCAGGGCAGTTGACCCCGACGGGGTGATCGCGCAACACATTGATGTCGATCGAATCATCGGCAGTGTGGTCTATCCGGCCAGCGAAGTCATACGCCCAGGTGTCATCAAGGTCATCGAGGGCAACCGCTTCTCGCTGGGCGAGCTTGACGGCAGTGACACGCCCTCGATCCGAGCCATTGCCGATGCCTTCAAGGCGGCCGGATTCAAGGCGCCGATCTCCAAAGACATACGCTCCGAGATCTGGCTCAAGGTCTGGGGCAACCTGAGCTTCAACCCGATCAGCGCCCTGACCCACGCGACACTGGAAGACATCTGCCTGTACGGCCCGACGCGCGAACTGGCGGCGGCGATGATGCGCGAGGCCCAGACCATCGGCGAGGCACTGGGCGTGCAGTTCAAGGTCAGCCTGGACAAGCGCATTGCCGGCGCTCAGGCCGTGGGCCAGCACAAGACCTCGATGCTGCAGGACGTCGAGCAAGGACGCCCGCTCGAGTTGCAGGCGCTGGTGGCCGCCGTGATGGAGCTCGGGCGCATCACGCAGACGCCCACGCCAACCATCGACGCCGTCTACGCCCTGACCAGCCTGCTGGCCAACACCTTGCAGCAGCACAAGGCAACGCTGCGCATTCCCTGACTCGGCCCTGCAGATTGACCCACACCCCATTTTTCAAGCCTTGAACCCCACCACCATGACCGACTTCACCACCCTTTCCGAAATGATCGCCCGCCAGCGGACCGACGCCGTCGCCATCATGGCGCCGTCCGGCGTGCCCCTGAGTTACGGCGCCCTCACGGCCTTGATCACCCGTACCGGCGAAAACCTAAACCGGATGGGCATCGGTCGCGGTGACCGTGTGGGACTGGTGCTGCCCAACTGCCCGGAGATGGCCACCGCCTTCGTCGCCGTGGCCGGGGCCTGCACCTGCGCGCCGCTGAACATGGCCTACCGCGCCGACGAATTCGAGTTCTACCTGGGCGACCTCAACGCCAAGGCCTTGATCGTAGCGCAGGGCAGCGACACCCCGGCCCGCGCCGTGGCCGCCAAGCTGGGCATTGCCGTGATCGAACTGCTGGCCCACCCCGAGCGAGGTGCGGGTGATTTCGAACTGGCGGCCACCGCTACAGCCTCAGCCGCCCCGGCCGCCCACGGCGGGCCCGCGCAGGCCGCCGACGTGGCGCTGATCCTGCACACCTCGGGCACCACATCGCGGCCCAAGATCGTGCCACTGTCGCACCGCAACGTCTGCGCTTCGGCGCGCAACATCAGTCAGACGCTACAGCTCACCGAGTCCGACGTCGAGTTGCACATCATGCCGCTGTTCCACATCCACGGCTTGATTGCCGGAGTGCTGGCACCGATGGCGGTGGGCAGCCAGATATTTGTAACCCCGGGCTTCAATGCACTCAAGTTCTTCGGCTGGATGAAGGAGTGCAAGCCCACCTGGTACACGGCGGTGCCGACCATGCACCAGACCATTCTTTCGCGCGCGGGCGGCAACGCGGACGTGATCCAAGACAACCCGCTGCGTTTCATCCGCTCGTCCTCTTCGTCCATGCCGCCGCAGGTCATCGCCGAGCTGGAAAAGGTCTTCAAGGCGCCGCTGATCGAGTCCTACGGCATGACCGAGGCGGCACACCAGATGGCCAGCAACCCGCTGCCGCCCGCAAAACGCATCCCCGGTTCGGTGGGACTCGCCGCCGGGCCGGAAGTCGCCATCATGGACAAGGAGGGTAAGCTGCTACCGCCCGACACCATCGGCGAGATCGTGATCCGCGGCGAGAACGTGACCTCGGGCTACGAGAACAACCCCAAGGCCAACGCCGAGGCCTACACCCACGGCTGGTTCCGCACCGGCGACCAGGGCACGCTGACCTCCGATGGCTACCTGACACTGACCGGCCGCCTCAAGGAAATCATCAACCGGGGTGGCGAGAAGATCTCGCCGCGCGAAGTCGACGAAGTTCTGATGGACCACCCGGCGGTGGCACAGGTCGTGACATTCGCCATGCCGCACGCCAAGCTCGGCGAAGACGTCGCAGCCGCCGTCGTGCTACGAGAGGGCATGGCGCTGACCGAGCGTGAACTGCGCGACTTCGCCGCGACGAAGCTGGCCGACTTCAAGGTGCCGCGCAAGATCCTGTTCCTGGCCGAGATTCCCAAGGGCGCGACCGGCAAACTGCAGCGCATCGGCCTGGCCGAGAAGCTCGGACTGACAGGTTGAAAGAGATCAGTTGCCGACGGGCCGCGCCAAGGCCCGCGAGCTGATCGACAACCCGCTGCCTTTTGCGGCCAAAGGCACCCCCACCGTCGGGCTGGAGCCCTCGTGCCTGCTGCACCCTGCGCGACGAGGCGCTGACCATGGGTTTCGGCGAACCGGCACAAAAGGTCAGCCGCCGAAACGAAGTCGCGGGCACAATGCGCCGTGAAAGGAGAAGCCGCTGCTCAGGGCGCAATGCACCACGGCGCAGTATCGTGCGCAAGGCCCATCCAAAGGGCCCAGCCGGAGGTCACCGCCAGTGCCAGTCCCGCAAGACGCATGCCCCACTCGCCATTGCCGCCACGACCCAGACGCAGCAAGAACCACGGCCCGAGCAGCAGTGAGACGCTGCTGCCCAGGGCAAACAGTGCCATGGTCTGGGCGCCATCGAGCGGCCCGCCGCTGAGTGCTGCGACCAGCAGGGCCGAATACAGCAAGCCACAGGGCATGAACGCCCACAGCGCACCGATGGCCAGAGGTGCACCCCGCCCCCAAGCCGCGTTGAGCGCGCGGACCTTGCCCCAAACCCGGCGGGCTGTGGCGTCGAGCCAGACCGGCTGTCGCGCGAGCAATAGCAGCGTCAATCCGAGCACCATCGCGGCCACGTGGAACAGTGTCCAGACGGGGCGCATCGTGGCTGTCTGGGTCGTCAACCAGCCCAGCCCCTGCATGGAAGCGGCGGCCACAGCGCCAAGCGCTGAATATCCCACCAGCCGGCCGGCCTGAAATGTCCAGATTGCCGAAGTGCTGCGCGCGCCTGCTGCCTTGCCAATGCCGGCACACGCGGCGCCGCACATGGCAATGCAATGGGGTCCTCCGGCAAGCCCCATAAGCAAGGCTGTCACGGCCAGGGATGTCTGCATGGAACGCTTTAAAGAATCTTGGAAAACGTAGCCCGTGTGCGGTCGGTCTGCAGATAGCGGTCAAACACCATGGCGATGGCGCGCACGAAGAACCAGCCATCGGCTGTGACCTGGATGCCGGCCTCGTTCAACTCGACGAGCCCCTGACTGGCCAGGTTGCCCAAAGCCTCAATCTCCTTGGCGAAGTAGGTCTTGAAGTCAACGAGGTAGGCCAGGTCGATCGATTCAAACTGCACTTGTCCCTGGCACATCAGGGCCATGATCACGGCACGGCGCACGAGGTCATCACGTGAAACCGCCAGACCCCGCACCACGGGCAGGCGCCCTTGGTCCAGCAGGTCGTAATACTCGGCAAGCGTCTTTGCATTCTGGCTGTAGGTGGCACCAACCCGCCCGATGGAAGACACGCCGAGCGCGATCAGGTCGCAATCGGGCTGTGTGCTGTAGCCCTGGAAATTCCGGTGCAACCGCCCCTGGCGCTTGGCAATGGCCAGCGCATCGTCGGGCAGGGCGAAATGGTCCATGCCCACATACACATAGCCGGCGTCCAGGAAAGCCGAGAGCGAGCGCGAAAGCATCGACACCTTGGAGGCGGCATTGGGCAACTCCACCGTGATGATGCGGCGTTGTGGTTTGAAGCGCTCGGGCAGGTGCGCATAGGCATAGAGCGCAATACGGTCCGGCTTAAGTTCAACGACCTGCGCCAAGGTCCGGTCAAACGACTCCGGCGTCTGCATGGGCAAGCCATAGATCAAGTCCACGTTGACGGACTCAAACCCCAGATGGCGCGCCGAAGCCATCAGTGAGAACACCTGCTCGGCCGGCTGGATGCGATGCACCGCCTTTTGAACGGCCGGGTCAAAATCCTGCACGCCAAAGCTCAAACGGTTGAAACCAAGTTCGGCCAGCGTTTCCAGTCGTCCGGCGTCGACCGTGCGGGGATCGATCTCAATCGAGTACTCCCCACCAGGCACCAGCGTAAAACTGCGCCTCAGCATGGCCATCAACTCGCGCAGTTCCGGGTCGCTCAGGAACGTCGGACTGCCACCGCCCAGGTGCAATTGCGAGATACTTTGCCCCACTCCAACGTGCGCAGTGTGCAGATCGATCTCGCGACTGAGATAACGCAAGTACTCTTCGGCCCGGCTGTGGTGCTTCGTGATGATCTTGTTGCAGGCACAGTAGTAGCAGAGCGATTCGCAGAACGGAATGTGGACATACAGGGAAAGTGGCATGGCCATGGCAACGCCGCTGCGGCGCTGCTTGAGCGCCTGGATGTAGTCGTCGGCACCAAAAGCCTCGACGAAACGATCCGCGGTGGGATAAGAGGTGTAGCGGGGCCCGGGGACATCAAAACGTCGCAGCAATTCGGGAGAAACGGCACTCATCGGGCGTCCTTAAAGATTTCGAGACTATGCAGCCTGGAAAAAATTCGCATATTGACATGGATCAATCTAGAATGAGTTCAAAGGACAGGCCTTGAGCCATGTCAAAATAGGCAGATTCTGGTTTACCGATCAAACCCGGGGCCGCAATGGCGGTTCACCTTCCATCGTTCAGAGCACTCACGTATGAATCTGCAAGCCATCAAAGTCGCCTGTGCCAGCTGCAATCTGCGGGAGTTGTGCATGCCCATGGGGCTGAACCCACAGGAGCTGGACCGGATCGAAGAAGTCGTCGCTGTACGGAAGAAGATCAAGCGCGGCACCGCACTGTTCACAAATGGCGACAAATTCACTTCGCTCTACGCCATCCGTACCGGATTTTTCAAAACGTGTATCGCAACCGAAGACGGGCGCGATCAGGTGACAGGCTTCCAGATGGCTGGCGAAGTGATCGGACTGGACGGCATCGTCAATGAACAACACACCTGTGATGCGGTGGCGCTGGAAGATGCCGAGGTCTGTGTCATGCCGTTTGATCGCCTTGAGGAAATTTCCCGCGAGATTAACGCGATGCAGCACCATGTCCACAAGATCATGAGCCGCGAAATCGTCAGGGAACACGGCGTCATGTTGCTGTTGGGCAGCATGCGTGCCGAGGAGCGCCTGGCAGCGTTTTTGCTCAATCTGGTGCAGCGCCTTCATGCGCGCGGCTTCTCGCAATCCGAACTGATCCTGCGCATGACGCGCGAGGAAATCGGCAGCTACCTCGGACTCAAACTCGAAACCGTCAGTCGCACTTTTTCCAAGTTCGTTGAAGATGGCATCGTGGAGGTCAAGCAGCGCCACGTGCACATTCTGGATACCGACGCCCTCAAGCGCATCGTCAACAACAACCAGCAAGCCTGCCTGTAGGTACCGGTGCCTGCCATAGTGACTTAGCTGCAACCGCCCTGCTTGGGACACCCTTCGGGCCGGCCATCAGCCGGCAAGGGACAGCGGTTCACTTCAAAAGGCGACATCGACAGCAGCGTCGTCAAGGCGCTGGAGGTCATGGTCATCAGCCAGAACGCGAAAAAAGCCAGCGTGTAGATGGCTTGGCGGGACATGTCCAGCGGCTGGCCAAACCAGTGCAGATCGGCAGGGTCGACCATGGCGAACACCAGCATCTCCAGCACGCCCGCGACCAGGAACGCCGGCCAGGCGATCCACATCATTCTTTGAGCCCACATGTGTGCCTCCCGGGGTCTGACTGACAACGGATCAGCGTTCGACGCCAAAGATCTTCTTGGGCGACACGCCTGTCTGGGCGTGGTTGCGCGCCTGCACTGCCGGTGCCAGGTTGTGGTCCGACCCTTCCGTCGTCTTGTTGATCTCGGCGTCTTTTCGGTAATAGTCGTCGATCACCGGGTCTGGACGGGTGACCGCAAGGTAGACGGTGATGAAACTGGCCACCACGACCACGGCCGGACCCGAGATCACGAGCCAGACATGGCCAAACTTCCACCACGGTTTCGAAACAGGCTGGTTCATGACAGCTCCTTTTATCTTGGGACAATGAAGACCGACTTTTCAGTCAGCTTTCCTGGTGAATCGAGGGATTCGATTTCAAAACTGATGGCGTGAGACCCTGCTGGCGCCCCATCGTAGGGTAACTGCACGTTGACGACAACCCAGCGGGCTTGCGTGGCCTCCACCGTAAAGCTGCTCTCGGACACCACCGCCAGACCAGGAAGCCCGGTGGCCGTGATCTTGAAGCGCTGCGGTGATTCGGACGCGTTCATGAGTTGCAGGCGAAACACGTTCTCTATCTTGCCGCCGCTGACAAGCCGCGCCAGCGAGCCGCGATCGCGCACGACATCCACCTTGAAGGGAATCCGCAGGCTCAGGCTGACCATCATCGTGACGACAACGGCCAACAGGATGGACATGTACACGAGCACCCTGGGGCGCAACATGTGACGGATGACCTCGGCGCGAGACCAGCCCTCACTCATCGCATGCTGGGTAGAGTAGCGGATCAACCCGCGCGGATAGCCGACCTTGTCCATCACGGTGTCGCAGACATCGATACAGGCCGCACAACTGATGCATTCGTATTGCAACCCTTTTCGGATGTCGATCCCGGTCGGACAAACCTGCACACACAGCGTGCAATCGACGCAGGCGCCGAGACCCATGGCCTTGGGGTCCGCTTTCTTCGAGCGGGCGCCCCGCGGTTCGCCCCGCGCGGTGTCATAGGAGACGATCAGCGTGTCCTTGTCGAACATGGCGCTCTGAAAGCGCGCATACGGACACATGTACTTGCAGACCTGCTCGCGCATGAAGCCCGCGTTGCCGTACGTGGCAAAGCCATAGAAGAACACCCAGAAGGTCTCCCAGGGTCCCATGCCAAAACTGGTGAAAAGCCCGGCCAGTTCACGGATCGGCGTGAAGTATCCGACAAAGGTAAACCCGGTCCATAGGGCCACGGCAATCCAGGCCAGTTGCTTGCCCGCCTTGCGGGAAAACTTGGCCAATGACAAGGGAGACCCATCCAGACGCATGCGCGCGCTGCGGTCACCCTCGATCTTCTTTTCGATCCACAGGAAAATCTCGGTGTAGACGGTCTGAGGGCAGGCATAGCCGCACCACTGCCGCCCCGCCACCGCCGTGAACAGGAACAGCGACAAGGCCGAGATCACCATGATCCCGGTCAGGTAAATGAAGTCCTGCGGGTAAAGAACCAGGCCGAAGATGTAGAAGCGGCGAACACCAAGGTCAAACAGGACTGCTTGGCGCTGCCCCCACTCCAGCCACGGCAGACCATAAAAGATGATCTGGGTGAAGAACACCAGACCCCAGCGCCACTTCGAGAACAGACCCGAGACACTGCGCGGGTAAATCTTCTTGTGTGCCTGGTACAGCGAGACCAGTTCCCCGTCCGCATCCAGCGGCTCAGCATTGGGCTGTGCAGCGGGTTGCGTGGCGGCAGAAACGACTGGCGCAGCTTTCGCGTCTTCGGAGTTCAAAGCGAAGACTGCCTTCAAATCATGAGTCTGCGCGGGTCCAGTCTACTTGGCAGCTACGGGGGCATTGTTCGACAGGCCCCAGACGTAGGCTGTCAGCACATTGACTTGCGCATCGGTCAGCTTGTCGGCCTGGGCCGGCATGACGTTCACCTTGCCGTTGTTGATCATGGCCACAATCGCTGCCTCGCCATAACCATGGAGCCAGATATCGTCCGTCAGATTCGGCGCGCCGAGCGCCGCATTGCCTTTGCCGTCCATGCCATGGCAGGCGGCGCACACGGCAAACTTGGGCTTGCCCAAAGCGGCCTTGACCGAGTCGTGGGGGCCCTTCGACAGGCTCATCACATAGTTTGCGAGGTTGCTCACATCCTCGGAAGTGCCCACGGCTGCTGCCATGGGCGGCATGTTGCCGGTGCGGCCTTTTGTGATAGCGGTCTTGATGATTTCCGGCGTGCCGCCACCGATCCAGTCGTTGTCGGTCAGGTTCGGAAACCCCTTGCTGCCCTTGGCATCAGACCCGTGGCACTGCGAGCAGTTGTTCATGAACAGCCGCTCGCCGATGGCAATGGCCTGGGTGTTCTTGCTCAGCTCTTGCGGCGTCATCGCGGCAAACTTCGCGTACGTCGGCGCGATCTCGACATTGCCCCTGTCCACCTCGGTCTGATGGAGTCCACTGGATGTCCATCCCAGTTTTCCCGGAAAACTCCCAAGGCCGGGATAGAGCACCAGATAGATCAGGCCAAAGACGATGGTGATGACAAACAGCCACACCCACCAGCGCGGCAAGGGGTTGTTCATCTCGCGCAGATCGCCGTCCCAAACGTGGCCCGTGGTGTTGTCGTTGGCCGTCATCGCCTTGGCCTTGCCACTGAACCACAGCAGCAGTGCGCAGGCAAGAATGCTGACCAAGGTGATGCCAGCGACGTAAAAAGACCAGAAATTGCTTGTGAAGTCACTCATTTTTTTTCCTTTTGCGGCCGGTCAGTCTTGCTCGAAAGGCAGGTTTGCGGCTTCTTCAAAGTCACGCGCGTTGCGACGGGACCAAGCCCACGCCACAATGCCCAGAAAGGTGACGAAGCTGACCACGGTGGCGATTGAGCGCAGGGTATTGATATCAATGTCCATGACTGCAAATTCCTGTGTTTACTTGCGGGCCAGGCCCAAGCCCTGCAGATACGCGATCACGGCCTCGAGCTCGGTCTTGCCCTTGACGTCTTCAGACGCGCTGGCGATCTGGGCATCGGTGTACGGCACGCCCACGGTGCGAAGGGCCTTCATGTGCGCTGGCATCACGGCGGCATCGACCATCGATTTGGCCAGCCACGGATAGGCCGGCATGTTGGACTCCGGCACGAGGTCGCGCGGGTTGATCATGTGGATGCGGTGCCACTCGTCGCTGTACTTGCCGCCGACGCGAGCCAGATCAGGCCCGGTGCGCTTGCTGCCCCACTGGAACGGATGGTCGAAAACCGACTCGCCCGCCACCGAATAGGGGCCGTAGCGCAGGGTCTCGGCACGGAATGGACGAATCATCTGCGAGTGGCAGTTGTAGCAACCCTCGCGAAGGTAGACGTCGCGTCCGGCCAGTTGCAGCGCGGTGTAGGGCTCAACGCCCTTGATCGGTGTCGTCGTGGACTTTTGAAAGAACAGCGGAACGATCTCGACCAGCCCTCCGACCAGGAGGACGAGCAGGATCAGCACGATCATCAGGAAATTGTTGGTCTCGATCTTTTCGTGGGAAAGACCGCCGGAAGATTGATGGTTGGCCATATTGTTGTTCTCCTCAGGCGTGAGCCGTGGCGGTGGGAATGGTCACCGTGACCGAACGGCCCGCGGTTGCGGTCTTGAGGACGTTCCACAACATGATGATCATGCCGGTGAGGTACAGCAGACCGCCACCGAGGCGAAGCACGTAGAACGGATAGGTCGCCTTGACGGACTCGACGAAGGTGTAGGTCAGTGTGCCGTCGGCATTGATCGCGCGCCACATAAGGCCCTGCATCACACCGGCAATCCACATCGCCGCGATATAGATCACGATGCCGATGGTGGCGGTCCAGAAATGAATTTCGACCGCCTTGACGCTGTACATCTGCTTCTGGCCAAACAGCTTGGGAATCAGGTAGTACATGGAACCCATGGTCACCAGACCCACCCAGCCCAAAGCGCCGGAGTGAACGTGGCCGACGGTCCAGTCGGTGTAGTGCGACAGGGCGTTGACCGTCTTGATCGACATCATCGGGCCTTCAAACGTCGACATGCCGTAGAAGGAAAGCGAAACGATCAGGAAACGCAGGATGGGATCATCGCGCAGTTTGTGCCAGGCGCCGGACAAGGTCATGATGCCGTTGATCATGCCGCCCCAGCTTGGCGCCAGCAGGATCAGGGAGAACACCATGCCGACCGACTGCGTCCAGTCCGGCAGAGCCGTGAAGTGCAGGTGGTGGGGACCGGCCCACATGTAGGTGAAGATCAAAGCCCAGAAGTGGACGATGGACAGGCGGTAGCTGTAGACCGGGCGTCCAGCCTGCTTGGGGATGAAGTAATACATCATGCCCAGAAAGCCAGCGGTCAGGAAGAAGCCCACGGCGTTGTGACCGTACCACCACTGAACCATGGCGTCCTGCACACCGGCATAGGCGGAGTAGGACTTCATGGCACCGGCGGGAATGGCGGCGCTATTGACCAGGTGAAGGATCGCCACCGCAAGGATGAAGGCACCGTAAAACCAGTTGGCCACATAAATGTGACGCACCTTGCGGGTGCCGACTGTGCCAAAGAAGACCACGGCAAAGGAAACCCAGACCAGGGTGATCAGGATGTCAATCGGCCACTCGAGTTCGGCATATTCCTTGCCTTGGGTGTAACCCAGTGGCAGGGAGAGCGCAGCCGCCAGAATGACCAGTTGCCAGCCCCAGAAGGTGAAGGCGGCCAGCTTGTCCGAGAACAGGCGAACCTGGCAGGTACGCTGCACCACGTAATAGGCTGTCGCAAACAGGCCACATCCACCGAACGCAAAAATCACCGCATTGGTGTGCAGAGGGCGCAATCGGCCATAGCTCAGCCAGGGAATGCCCAGATTGAGTTCCGGCCAGGCCAACTGGGCGGCAATGATCACGCCCACCAGCATCCCGACCACGCCCCACACGACCGTCATGATGGCAAATTGACGCACAACGGTATCGTTGTACGCAGTCGCCTGCGAGTTTGGAAACTTCATTTACAGCACCTTTACCAAAAAAACCATCGGGCGAGTGTGGCCTAAGCGATCTTGCACGGAGTTGATGAATATCAATCGTTCTTCAAAATCCGTTCACCTTCGGCCTCGATATCTTCAAACTGACCCCGAAATATGGCCCACCAAAACCCGCCCAGGATGAAAAACACCAGGACGACCGACAGCGGGATCAGCAAATACAGGATATCCATCAGACCATTTCCAGAGATTCCACCCTGCCCGAAAGGCGCAAGGCGTTCACCACCACCACCAGCGAACTGAGCGCCATGCCCAGCCCTGCCAGCCAGGCCGGTAGCCAGCCGAACAGCGCCAGAGGGACGCAAATGGCGTTGTAGCACCCAGCCCACCAGAGATTTTGCCGCACGACGCGCATCGTGTGCCGCGCCAGTTGGAGGGTCTGGGCCACGCTGGCCAGTTGATCACCCATGATCACGAAGTCCGCCTGGGCCTGAGCCAGCGGCACGGCCTGCCCGAAGGCAAACGAGGCGTGGGCACCGGCCAGAACGGGCCCGTCGTTGAGTCCATCTCCCACCATGGCCACCTTGTGGCCCTGCTCCTGGGCCTGATACAGAAAGGCCAGCTTGTCCTGCGGCGAACAGCCGCCGCGCGCGTCATCGATGCCCAGTTCGCCGGCCACGCGCGCCACGGCGGCTGCGCCGTCGCCCGACAGCAGCCGTACCGAAATGCCACTCGCGCGCAACGCCTGCACCGTGGCATGAGCGTCGCGCCGCAAGTCCTCACGCAATTCGAACGTGGCGACCCATCCCGTGTCGTCGGCCAGACACACCTGCAACGCCTCGGCGCGTGGCTGCGCCAGCTCGCAAAACGCCGCCGAGCCCAGGCGCAGCGTTCGAACCCCGCCTTGTTGGACCTCTCCAGTCACGCCCTGCCCCGCCACTTCCCGGACCTCATCGGCCCGCAGTTCGGGCAGTCCGGCATCCACAGCGGCCGCCGCCAGAGCCCGTGACACCGGGTGCAGCGACTGGCGCGCCAGCGCCGCAGCCCAGCCCAGCGCCTGCTCCCGGCTCACGCCGTCGCGGGTCGCGACCGCCGCCAGGGCAAACGCATCGCGTGTGAGCGTGCCGGTCTTGTCAAACACCACGGTGTCCACTGCTGCCAATGTCTCGAGTGCCTGCAGGCGTCGCACCAGGACCCCGCGTCGCGCCAGCGCGCCGGCACTGGCCAGCATCGCGGCCGGCGTCGCCAGCGACAGCGCACAGGGGCAGGTCACCACCAGCACCGCCACAGCGACCATCAACGCATGCCCGGGATCATGCGACCACCAGAAAGCGCAGGCGCCGCCAGCTGCCACCAGCACCGCGATCAGGAAGGGCTTGGCCAGGCGGTCGGCCAGTTGCGCGATCTGCGGCTTGGTGGTGGACGCCGCGTCCATCAGGGCCACGATCTGCGCGAATCGGGTCTGCGCGCCGATGCGCTCCACGCGTACCCACACCACCGATGCCAGGTTGTGGCTGCCGGCAACCACCGCGCCGCCCTTTCCACGCGGCACGGGACGCGACTCGCCGGTCAGCAAAGACTCGTCAGCCAGGGTTTCGCCCTGCACCACCACGCCATCGGCCGGAAACGCCTCGCCCGGAAGCACGCGAATGACATCCCCCGCCCCCAGTCGGCGCACGGCAACGCGCTCGAAGTCACCGTTGGCCTGCTGCCGCTCCACACTGTCGGGCAGGCGGTTCATCAACGCCTCCAGCGCCCCAGCCGTTCGGTCACGCAGGCGCAATTCCAGCCAGCGGCCCGTCAACAGGAAAAAAACGAACATGGTCAACGAGTCGAAGTACACCTCGGCGCCGAAGATGCCCTGGGGCTCAAAAGTCCCGGCGGTACTGACGATGAAAGTGATGCCCATGCCCAGCGCAACCGGGAGATCCATGCTCACCCTGCGCATTCGCAGATCACGCAAAGCGTTGCTGAAAAACGGTCCGCAGGAGAAGAGCATCACCGGCAGGGTCAACACCCACGAGGCCCATCGCAGCAACTGCGCCATCTCGGGTGTCAAGTCGCCCGGCGCGGCCACGTAGGCCGGCCACGCATACATCATGACCTGCATCATGCAAAGGCCGGCCACGCCCATGCGCCAGATCGCCTTTCGCATCTCGACCTTGCGCCGGTCATTGGCGAAGGCATCGTTGGCGGGCACCGCCGGATACCCTGCGAGGCGGGCCGCGTCCATCCAGCCCGAGGGCTTGACGGCCGCGTCCGACCAGACAATGCGCCCCCGGTGGCTGGCCGCGCTCACACGCACCGATTCCACGCCGGGCACGGCACGCAACGCCTCCTCGATCGTCAAGGCGCATGCCGCACAGTGCATGCCCTCAAACACCACGCTTGATTCCCAGCACGAAGGCCGGTCCGCAACGGGCCGGCTGAATGCAGACCACTCCTGGGCGTCATCAAGGACGGCCAGCCGATCCTGCACCGACGCCCCGGGGACCGCCACTGGCGAGCCGGTGACGCCCGGCAGTGCGGAAAGGCTGGCGGTTGTACTTGCGGTGACCATCGATTAAGCTTAACTGCAATGCCTCAGCTTGTCTTGATCTGAATCAAGACTGGCGGCGGAGGAAGCGTTATTCTTAATCCACCAATTATCAGGAGCACACCATGTATGCACGCATCCTCGTCGCCACCGACGGTTCCACCCTGTCCAAGAAGGCCGTCAACTCGGCCATTTCACTCGCAGCCCTGTGCGGTGCCGAGCTCGTTGCCATCAAGGTCGTTCCCCGCTACCCGCAGAGCTACTTTGAGGGTTCCATTCCGTTGTCGGTCGACGACGTGAAAAGGGTTGAGAAACAGTGGGCCGAAGACGGTCAGGCTGTGGTTGATGCTGTCAAGAAAACCGCAGCCGCCAAGGGCGTGACCGTCAAGGCCGTCACGGTCAAGTCCGACCTGGTGTCCGATGCACTGATTTCTGCGGCCACCAAGTACAAGGCCGACCTGATCGTCATGGCCTCGCACGGCCGCAAGGGCATCAAGCGCCTGCTGCTGGGCAGCGAAACCCAGCATGTGCTGACGCATTCGCACATCCCGGTGCTGGTGTTGCGCTGATTCTTGAAGAAAAATAGCCATTCCCAGCGTGGAATGGCCACAGTCTGCTATTGAATCAGAATTCGATTGCGCAGCAGGAAGCCCGGTCCCGCCGGGCTTTTTTGCGTGGCGTCGTCGGCTGACATCCCGCGAGGTCAGGTCAAGTCAGGCGAAGAGACCTTTGTACTGCTCGCGCAGCAGGTTCTTCTGCACCTTGCCCATGGTGTTGCGCGGTAACTCGGGTACCACGACGCAGTGCTTGGGAATCTTGAAGTTGGCCAGCTTCGCTTTCAGTTCCGCCACGATCGCTGCGCCATCGACTGCCACGCCGGGCCTGGCGATCACCACCGCCACGCCCACCTCGCCAAAGTCGGGATGCGGCACGCCGACCACCGCGCTTTCGGCGACGCCCGGCAGCTCGTTGATGAAGCCCTCGATCTCGGCCGGGTAGACGTTGTAGCCACCCGAGATGATGAGGTCCTTGCTGCGCCCGACAATGGTCACGTAACCACGCTCGTCGATCTTGCCGACGTCACCCGTCCTGAAATAGCCGTCTGCGGTGAACTCCTCCGCTGTCTTCTCCGGCATGCGCCAATAGCCCTTGAACACGTTCGGCCCCTGCACCTGGATGCCGCCGACTTCGCCCACAGGCAGGTTCCTGCCCTCGTCATCCTGCACCCGAAGATGCACACCGGGCAGCGGAAAGCCCACCGTGCCCCCGCGCCGCTCATTCTGACCCCCGTAGCGCGGATCCGGGCCACAGGGGTTCGATGTCAGCATCGCCGTCTCGCTCATGCCATAGCGCTCCAGGATCGTGTGGCCGGTGCGCCGTTGCCACTCGGTGAAAGTCTCGATCAGCAAGGGCGCGGAACCGGCAATGAACAATCGCATGTTGCGCGCGGCATCCCGGTTCAGCCCCGGTTCGGCGAGCAGGCGCACGTAGAGGGTGGGCACGCCCATGAAGACGGTTGCCTCGGGCAGCTTGCGCAGCACCACCTTGGAGTCGAACTTCGACAGCCAGATCATCTTGCTGCCATTGATCAGCGCGCCATGGATCGCCACGAACAAGCCATGCACGTGAAAGATAGGCAGCGCGTGGATCAGCACATCGCCGGGCTTCCACCCCCAGTAGTGCTTGAGCACCAGCGCGTTGGACAGCATGTTGCCGTGCGTCAGCATGGCGCCCTTGCTGCGCCCGGTGGTGCCGCTGGTATACAGAATCGCGGCCAGATCGTCGTCCGCCTTCTTCGCGGGGCTGTGCTGGTCACTGCACTGTGCGGCGCGTTCCAGCAGGCTGCCCGTGCGGTCGTCGCCCAGCGTGAACACATGCCTTGTGCCGGCGGTGAAAGCGATCTTGCTGACCCAGCCGAAGTTCCCGGGGCTGCAGACCACCACGGCGGGCTCGGCATTGCCGACGAAGTATTCGATTTCAGCGCTCTGGTAGGCGGTGTTGAGCGGAAGGAAAACGTAGCCGGCGCGCAGCGTGGCCAGGTACAGCACCATCGCCTCGACCGACTTCTCCACCTGCACCGCCACCCGGCTGCCTTCTGCCAGGTCAAGCGAGACCAGCAGGTTGGCCACCATGGCCGTGGCACGCTCCAGGTCGCGCCAGGAATACTTCAGCGAAGAACCATCGGGTTCGGCGGTTTCCACCGCGACGGCGTTCAGGTCGGCGGGAAAGGCCGCTTGCAATGCGGCGAACAGGTTGTGATTGATCATGTTCAGAGAGGAAAAGACTCAGAAAACGGGTTTTCGCTTGTCGAGAAAGGCGCCGATACCCTCACGGTGCTCGGCGCTGTCCGCATAGGCATAGGCCTGACTTACTATTGATTCAGTAGCATAAAAATACCCTTCGGCGCTGGCATGAGGCCGTTTTAATGCCCGAAACGTCTGCTTGTTCAGCCGGGCGGCCTGCGGCGCAAGTGCTGCGATGCGACGGGCGCGGGTCAGCGCTTCGCCCGCGACATCCGCGTCGGCCATCACGCTGTTCAGAAAGCCCCGCACCAGCATCATGGGTGCGTCGAGCACGGCCGCCTCCAGGAGCATCTCGCGCGCCGTCAGGTCGCCGACAGCGCGCGCCACGAGTTGGACTTCGCGCGGCGCCATCGGAAAACCGAGCCGCGCAATCGGCGCACCGAATTTCGCCGAGGCACCGGCCACACG
>Ga0209254_10001222_pt1 | contig 22846 bp, 23 predicted proteins | sample FrelakmetDIP11DI_FD_187148 | JGI IMG/M metagenome (GOLD analysis project Ga0209254, IMG submission 187148) | Freshwater lake sediment microbial communities from the University of Notre Dame, USA, for methane emissions studies - DIP11 DI (SPAdes)... | ecosystem: Environmental > Aquatic >...
TATTGTACGATGGGCCAACGATCAACCCAAACCGCGATAATAAGGAGGGCCGTATGAGCCAACAACGTACAATCCGAAACAGCGAGGGCATCACCCGCCGCAGCTTTCTGGCGACGGCTTCCGTTCTGACGCTTGCATCAATGGGAGGGGGATTCCCGAAAAGCGCTTTTGCTGCATCACCCATCGTGCTTCCGCCGCTGCCCTACCCGGAGAGTGCCTTGCAGCCGATCATTTCTGCCAACACAATCAGCTTTCACTACGGAAAACACCACAAGGGTTATGTGGACAACATCAACAAACTGGTCGCGGGAACCGAGTTCGCAGACATGCCACTCGAGAAGATAATCGCTGCGACCGTCGGGAAGCCTGACAAAGCAGGCCTTTTCAACAATGCCGCACAGGTGTGGAACCATACGTTTTATTGGAAGAGCCTCAAACCGAACGGTGGTGGCAAACCGCCGGCCGCTCTAATGCAGAAAATAGAAGACTCTTTTGGTGGTTTTGACCCATTCATAAAGGAGCTCTCCAGCGCTGGTGCCACTCAGTTTGGTAGTGGCTGGGCTTGGATGGTAAAGGATGGAAATAAGGTGAAGGTCATCAAGACCCCCAATGCGGAGACCCCTTTGACTCAGGGTTTGAAACCGCTCCTTACGATAGACGTCTGGGAGCATGCCTATTATTTGGACTATCAGAATCGCCGGGCCGATTATATCGCCGCCGTTCTCGACAAGCTGATTAACTGGGAGTTCGCTTTCGAAAACTTTTCCAATGGTTGATACAAGCCAAGGATGAAATCATTTCACGGCCGAAATTTCGTCCCTTAACGAACCATATCCATCAATAACCGAGTTTGGCTGGGGCAGTGAATCAAGTTCACTGCCTTAGCTTTTTTTGCGACCGATGAAATGACAGGAGTGGATTTTTTTGGATTACCTGACGAAAGGTGCAATAATCTACGGGGATCGGATAGGATTCGGGTTAGGGCACGATCTCTAAACCTCTAACAGCCCCTCGATTCTTTTGATTCTTATTGCCCATTGCAAGGTTGGCGAGCGATGGGATACCATCCGACACCTCACCGAAGGTGTCTTTTCTGGGATACATGCTAACATCCAAAGAATTATTTGTCCGATTACTATAACACCACTGGGATGAAATAATGAGAGCGTCCCCTATTACTGGGATAACCTTCCATCCGGTGAGGCCAGCTGAGTCAATACTTGAAAGCGATTGGCAGCTGTGCTACGTTTTTAATATGGAACGAGAACAGGTCATAGCGTTGCTGCGAAAAAATCGGGATGTCATGCACCGATTCTCAGTCAGAGGCCTTTACATCTTTGGGTCGGTTGCCCGTGGGGAGGGAAAAAAAGACAGCGATGTCGACATCCTGGTGGAATACGAACCGGATGCCCATGTCGGGCTGTTTCAGTTCGTGAGGCTGCGCCGGGAGTTGAGCGATATCCTGGGCTGTGAAGTGGACTTGGCGACTCCCGACTCCCTGCATAAAGAGCTCCGGGAGGACATTCTGAAAGAAGCCGTTCATGCCGCATAGAAAACGGGATCTCAGAATAAAGGATATTCTGGCTTCCATCGATCGGATTTTCGAGTACACAAGAAACCTGGATTTTGAGAGCTTTCGCTCGGACACCAAGACCGTTGATGCCGTTGTGCGCAACTTCGAGATTATCGGCGAGGCGGCGGCTCATTTACCTGTAGACCTTTCTGTGGACCACCCCGAAATCCCATGGCAGGATATGCGCGATATGAGAAACGTCCTGGCGCATGAGTATTTCGGGATCAATGAGAAAATCGTCTGGGAGACCCTCCAAAACGATTTGCCCCCTCTCGTGCCCATGCTCAAGGACCTGCTTCGCAAGCAAGGATTCTAAGCGCCTGACGTTCATATTCGTCTACCGATGTTTTTGTCCGAGGCGGCGGCTCCCACTTTTGCTCGTCGATGCCTGGATTGCGTGAGCGTCGCCAACCTTTTTAGGGATGCCTGACGGCTTTTTAGACGTCTTTTGTTTCTCTAAATGGCTTTTTGACGGCTCCAACTGCTCGCAATTGCAGGTGAAATGCGTCTTGGGACGATCTTTCGCATCGGCCACAGGGGTTCAAATCCGGTTGGGGACGCCATCTTAACCATGATGAGGCGCATGCAGATCCGTTGGATTTGCGTGCGCCCTTTGCGTTTTTGGCCCCGGGGATTTGCTTTGGACGGATTCCCATCCGGCGAGGGCAAGCGCTTGGTTACATAGCTGGATTAAGGCATTGACGCCCAGGCGGCGGGCGGCAGTGCGCGGGCGGGTATTATTTCAAAACCTTGCGCAGATTGATGAAGTTGCTCCGGTCGAAGCCGAGGGTCTTGAAAAAGGAGAGCATATCCGTCGAGTCCCAGCGGACCGAGGTGTAGACGTTCTCGATGCCGCGGCTGCGGTAAAAGGCGAATATTTCCTGGGCCAGGGCGGCGCCGATCCCTTGGCCCATATGATCGGGGCTCACTCCCAGGGTGGGAATCCAGGCGCTCTGGGTCATTCCGAAGCCCGCCGTCAGGATGTAGCTGATCATGAATCCCACCACTTTGCCGTTGATTTCCGCGACAAAACAGGCGCTGTCCTCGCGGTTGGCGTGATCCGCAACGACGCGCTTGAAATCGGCGCTGACCGGCTTGCGGGTGATGGCCGCATAGATGCGGTCGACGTCCTCGGCGTCCTCTTTGACCAGCCTGCGGATGACCATGTTCTTCACGGCCGCGTTCTCTCCCTTCAGTCGATCCGGATGATTTTCACCTTATGTCCGACCCAGTCCGGAGGCAGATAAACCCTGCCGCTGTTGCCGCTGGCCTTGACCCGCTTCTCGATCATCTCTTCGCCGTAGATTTCGAACTTGACCCGCGAGCTGGAAGCCGTCGGCGGCCGCCCTGCTTCGGACGGATCGGCAGGCTCATGGTTTGCGTTCATGAGGGTAAGGACCGGTTTCTTGTCTTCCACCACGTTTGAAATTCTCCATCCTGCGCATGTCGAAGCCCCGGCTGCGCCGGATATCTTCCACGGTTTGCCCGGGGCGCAGTGGGTCGCGCTCGCGGGAACTGTAGGCGTTTCTTCTAAGGGTCTGCCGGGAGACGATTGAGCTTCTGAGCTACATTAAAGCTACATTATAACGGTGTCAAGGAAAAAGCATTCTGTTGAAGGTGAAGTGAAGGGCGCCAGGCGGATGCCTGCAGGCGCTCTCATCCGACGACCAAGGCCTCGGCCACCAGTTCCCAAAGGTACTTTACCTGGATATGCGATAGGCCTTCTTCCGCCAGCACGGATTTGATCTGCCCGTGGCAGCTATGGCAGGGCACCGCCACGATCTCCGCCTGGGTGCGTTGAATCTGCCTGGTTTTTTCGCGGCCATAGGTGATGCGCTCGGTCTTGTACGGGGTCAGGAGCGTACCGCCTCCGCCTCCGCAGCAGTATTGGTTGCCCTTGGACGGATATAGATCGACCCAGTCGTTCACGAACTGGTCCAGCACCCAGCGCGGCTCCTCGTAATACCCGTGACCGAAGAGTTCCTGGGATTTGCGGCCGTAGTTGCAGGGGTCGTGGTACGCCACGCGCTGCCCGATCTTGCTCTTGTCCAGGGTGATGCGGCCGGACTTGATGTAGTCGACAAGCAGGTCGAACACGGTCAGGGCGCCGTAGCGATCGAAGAACTCCGGGAACCATTTCGCCAACCCGTACCGGGTGGCCAGGTAGGCATGCCCTCACTCCGGGTACATGAGGTTCCGGATCTGCAGCTTCTCCATGTGGGCCACGATGCGGCCGACGAACACTTTCATGGCCTCGTCGTCGCCCGAGAAAAGCCCCCAGTTCACTCCTTCCCAGTTCTCGCCGGGGATGGTGAAGTCCTCCCGGGCCACGTGAAAGATCTTCCACCAGTGCACCAGGTCTTCGTTCTGGGTGTTGACCAGCTTGTTGTGGAGGGTATGCAGCAGCGTGGCGCCCTGCCTGTCGATAGGAGCCTCAAAGTCTTCGAATCCCTCCTCCTGCGCCATTTCCGAGGCGACATCCTCGATGATGAAGCGAAAGTCCTCGGCGGGCAGGCCCAGGTTGTTGCCGGTCTTGAGCCCGAGCTCGACCCCCTTATGGATCTGGCCTGGGACCTTCTCCCGTTCCCGCAGGCCGCGGGCCGTGCGGATGAGGCTGGCGATGTTGATGCCCATGGGGCAGGCGTGCTCGCACTTGCCGCACATGGTGCACAGCCACGGCAGCGGGCTCTCGATGAGCTCACGGTCGCGGCCCAGCAACACCATTCTCACGATCTTGCGCGGGTCGAAACCGCTGACCCCCGTGAGGGGGCAGCCGGCCGAGCAGGTGCCGCAGGCCAGGCACATGTCCGCCGGGCTGCCCACCGGCCGCAGCGGCGCCTTCTCGGCGATCACCGACGCACGTCGATGTGTAATCATTTTTTTCACCTTTCCCGGGAGCCGGGAAACTGATCCGTTTATTCCTCGGCGCGCTGCAGATGGCGCTTCAAAAAGGCCAAGATCCGGGCGCGCGAACCCCGCGGAGCAAGGCGTACTCCCAGTACGCCGCAGCGATCGCGGGATGAAGCGCAACGCCGAGATTGGCTTTCTTCAAGTGCCATCACAGGGCGGCCTCGATCATGTCGAGGATCCCGTTGTCCTCGTAATCCCCCATCACCGTGGCGCTGTTGGGGCAGACGGCCGCGCAGCCACCGCAGCCCTGGCAGGCGGCATGGTCCACCCGGATGGCCCCGGTCTCCGGGTCCTTGTAGCGAGCGGCATAGGGGCAGGTTTGGATGCAGAGCTCACAGCGCGAGCAGAGCGCGTGTCGCACCCGCGCCGCCAGCCGCTGGGGCGCCAAGACGTCGTGGGCCAGAAGGTGCAGCGCCCGCAGGGCGGCAGCCTCACCCTCGCGTATGGCCTCCTCCGCCCGCGCGGGGGCGCGCCCGAGTCCGGCCACGAAGACCCCTTCCCGGCCGGAATCGACCGGCCGCCACTTGCTGTCGGCTTCCTGCCAAAAGCCGTCCGCGGTGAGCGCGACCCCGAGCATCTGCGCCAGCGCCTGCGTCGGTGCCGGCACCACGCCCACGGCCAAGGCGAGCACGTCGGGCTTCAGCTCGACATCTTCGCCTAGAACGGGGTCGCGGGCTGCTAGTGCGAGCTCGCCGTTTTCCAGGCTCACCCGGGGCCTCTGGTCCGGGTCGAACGGAATGAAAAACACGCCCTTGCGACGGGCTTCGGTATAGATCCGCTCGGATTCGCCGTAGGTCATGATGTCCCGGTAGAACACATACACTTCGGCACCCGGATGGGCGTCCTTGATGCGGATGGCGTTGGTGAGCGCCTTTAGGCAACAGATCCGGCTGCAGTAGTTGCGCGGCTCTTCGCGAATGCCGGCGCACTGGATCATCGCCACCTGCCGCAGCGGCTGAGCGCAAAATTCCGGCGACTGGAGGCGGCGCTCGAGCTCGAACTGGGTGACGATGCCTGCATGGCGTCCGAGACCGTAGGCGTTGGTCTCGGCCGGCTGTCCCCCGGTGGCCAGGATCACGGCGCCGTGGCTCAGGATCTTCTCCTCGCCCGAGGCCTGGCGGATGCGGCCGATGAAATTCCCGGGAAGGCCGTGATGCCAGATCAGTTCGGCCTCCTTGTAAACCGTGATGCGCGGGTGATTTTCCACCGTGGCGACGAGAGCCTCGATCTTTTTTCGAAGCTCCGGGTCGTGAAACCGGGAGAGGTTGCCGCCCAGGGCGATATCCTTTTCCACCAGGGCGACAGGGACATCCTGCTCGGCCAAGCCCCGCGCGGCGGCCATTCCCGCCGGCCCCCCGCCGACGACCAGCGCCGTCTTTTCGACCAGACGCGCGGAGTCCCGCCGCGGCCCGCGCCTGCGCAGGCGGTTTACGGCCATCTCCACGGCGCTGACGGCGGCGGCGTCCGCGCCACCCGCGCCGGCGAGATGGTGCAGGTCCACCACCTCCACGAGCGAGGGCGACAGGCCGATCTCGGCACACAGCCGCTGCACCGGCGCCCAGTAGGACGCAGGGCTGCTGGCTGCGATGACGAAGCGATTGGCGGAACCGCCGGTGAACGCGGCTTTGATCTCGTCCCACAGCGCCGGCCCGGGTGCGGAGGGGCAGCGCCGTACGATCAGGCCGCCAGGCAGACACCCGGCTTCCGTGACGATCCGTTCGCTGTCGAGGCCGCCCCCTGCATTTCCGGATAAATCACAAACAACCACCAGGACCTTCGGCGCTTGTTCGAAAACCTTCTCGCTGCGTGCAGCCGCATCCATAGGGTCGGGCCGCCGGGGAGCGATTCCGCGGCCGCGCAGCTGCCGGATCAGAGTCGCTGCCGCGGCCGAAGCATCGAGCACGGCTTCGGATATGTCTCGCAGCCGCGGGGCGGCGCCCAGCGTGACCACACCCTCCTGCCCGGCAAACGCCGGAAAGGGTTCTCGGGGTTTCTGGCCGGTGGCGAGCACCACCATGTCAAAAATCTCGTGCGCGGTCTTCCCGTCGCCGGTTACATAGCGCACGGCCAGGTCGCCGGGCGGCTCGGCAGGCTCGATGGAATGCAGGCGGCAGCGCACGAAACGGACGCCGAGCCGGTTTTCGGCCCGGTCCCGGTAACGCTGAAAGTCCCGGCCGAAGGTGCGCATGTCCATATAGAAGATCGTGCCCTGCGCCCCGGGCGCGGAGCGTTCGAGGAACAGGACGGCTTCCTTGACGGCAAACATGCAACAGGCGCTGGAGCAGTGGTCGGCGTCCAGCATCACGTTGCGGGAGCCCACGCACTGGATCCAGGCCACTTTGCGGACCGGCCGGCGGTCGGAAGGCCTGACGGGAATTCCCGGCCAGGGCCCGCTGCTGCTGAGGATGCGCTCGAAACCCGTGGCCGTGACAACGTTGGGCAAGACGCCGTAGCCGAAAACATCCAGGGCGGCGGGGTCGAACAGGGCGGCGCCGGGGGCCAGGATGACGCCGGACACATCCTTGAGCTGAATCGATTCGTCTTCGGCCTCGAGCCGGATGGCGTCATGCGGACAGGCATCCCGGCAGGCGCCGCAGCGCGTGCAGGCGGCCCAGTCGATCCCCCGCGTGCTGGGGTCCTGATGGGGAACCGGCTGGTAGATGGCCTTGCGCGAAGAAAAGCCTACGTTGAAGGCGTCCGGCACGGCGACCGGGCAGACAGCGTCGCAAGCGCCGCAACCCGTGCAGCGCTGGGGGTCCACTCCCCGGGCCAGCCGTTTCAGATTGACGGTCATCTGGCCGGGGGCGCCGGCCACAGCCACGACTTCCGTGGAGGCCAGGATCTCGATATTTTCGTGCTGCAACCCCCTGCGCAGGCAGCCCTGAACACAGGAATCCTGCACGACCATCGGCAGCATCCGGCAGATGCCGCAATGGTCGTTGGGGAACTGGCGGTCCAGCTGGGCAAGGATTCCGCCCATCGCCGGCGCCTTGTCCACGAGGTGGACGGCAAATCCCTGCTCGGCGAGGTCCAGGGCCGCACGGATGCCGCTGATGCCGGCCCCGGCAACGACCGCCCGGGGAGATCTTGGGGCGTCTATTGGCATGGTGGTTCGCAAAGATCGTTCGGGTTCAACGCGCCTTCTCCTTGCTTTCCTCCTCGAATACCAGCAGCGGTATGGGTTCGTTTACGTCGCGGCCGGGCTCGTAACTGTAGAGAGCCTGGGTTTCGGAGGCGACCTTGATGAAGACGTCCGCCACCGGGATATGGCTGGGGCAGACGCTCGTGCAGTGCCCGCAGGCGACGCATGCGTGGCTCATGTGGGCCATGCGGGTGAGGTGAAACATGGTCGTGTCGGTTGGCAGCTTCACGACCCCCCGCTTGGCCGCGCGGCGCAGCAGCACCTCCGGGGGGTGGGCGAACACGTCGGTCCCGAACACGCACTCCCGGCAGTAGCACACCGGGCAGGCCACGCGGCAGTTGTAGCAGTTCAAGCAGGTGGCGAAGTACTTCTGAAGTTTCGTCAGGCTGCCGGTCTGATCGGCAGCATTGCGCAGGAGCGCTTCGCGGCCCTGCCGGCGCCATTCCAGCGCTGCGGCCGAGGCCGCTTCCCGGTTCTCGGGCGGCTGCGCCGATGCAACCCCGATCGCGCTCACGAGGCGGCGGCCCTTCTCCGTCAGGGCCTCCAGGCCGATGTCCTCGGCCGGATCATGTCCCAGAACGCGGATCGCCAGATCTGCCGCCGCTGGCTGGAAAGCGGTGCAGGCCCGGCAGGCGGCCGTGACCCGGTCCCGATACCCGTCCGATTGATAAAAGGCGGTAGTCAGATCGGGGGTCTCCTTGAGCGTCTCCAGGTAGACGCTGTTTTCCATGCGGCCGAGGCAGTCGATTCCGATCAGAAGGCTGTTTTCGAGGGCGCACTGGTGCAGCTTGGCGAGTTCCACCAGCGCCCGCAGCTCGCAGGGTCGCAGCACCGCCGCCACCCGTCGGCCGGTGTCATGCCGCAGCAGGCTCGCGGCCTGGCGGGCGGCATTGAAGGGTGCGACCGGCGCCAGGGGATCGGCGGCTTCCAGTCTGGTGGCGTCGCTGCAGAGGGTCGGCATGGGCAAGGCAGAGTAGGGCGTGCGGCTGGCCACCAGGACCGCATCCACGAGTTTGGCCGACAACAGGCTCCCCAGCAGGGAGCGAATGGCCGCCTGAGGATTCCCATCTGTTTTTAATACGGCAAATGTCATCGTGTGCCTCGTCTACAGCACCACGGCGTCGCGCGCCGGGCTGGGGCCGAGCGTTTTGACGGCCTCCACGAATTCGGCCATGTTCTTCTGGAATTCAGGCCCCTCGCTGGCCCCGATCCACTGCAGCCGAAGCCGCTCGGGCTCGAAGCCGAACTGCTCGACGATCTTGCGCACGCCGGCCACTCGCTTGCGGGCCTTGAGGTTTCCGTTGAGATAATGGCAGTCCCCGGGATGGCAGCCGCCGATGAAGACTCCGTCGGCACCGTCCAGGAACGCCTTGAGAATGTATTTCACGTCGATCATACCGGTGCACATCAGGCGCACCAGCCGCACATTGGCCGGATAGGCCAGGCGCGAGGTCCCGGCCAGATCCGCGGCTGTATAGGTGCACCAGTTGCAGACCATGACAATGATTTTGGGTTCGTAAGCGCTCATAGCAATATGGCTTCCAGCTCTTCCATCAGCTGCCGGTCGGTGAAATGCTTTACGCTGGCGGAGCTGCTCGGGCAGGTGGCCGCGCAGCTGCCGCATCCCTGGCACAGGGCTTCGTTGACCACCGCCACCGCCCGGCCCTCGTCGAAGCGGATGGCGGAATAGGGGCAGACATCCAGACAGGATCGGCAGCCCGAGCAGAGATCGGGGTCGATGACGGAGATCTCGGCCCGGGTGCGCACCGTGCCCTTGGCCAGCAGCGCCACGGCCTCGCCGGCCGCGGCCGACGCCTGCGCCACGGTATCCGGGATGTCCTTGGGGCCCTGGCAGCAGCCGGCCAGGAAAATCCCGCTGGTGGCCGTTTTCACTGGCGCCAGCTTGACGTGCAGCTCGTTGAACCAGCCGTCTCTGTCGCGTTGCAGCCCGAGAAGCTTGCCGAGATCCTCGGCGCCGGCGGCGGGCTCGAGCGCGACGCTCAGGACCACCATGTCCACGGGCAGCCGCAGCGTGCGCCGCGTCAGAGTGTTTTCGGCCACCACCGTAAGCCGGCCGGCGTCCTCGGGCCGCTCGGGGATATCGGTGACTTCGGCCACCTTGCCCCGCACCAGGTGCACGCCCTCCTCCTGGACGCGGTTGTAGAACTCCTCGTAGAGCTTGCCGGGGGAGCGGATGTCGATGTAGAACTCCCAGACCTCGGCGCCGGTCTTCTCGCGCACCAGGTGGGCGAACTTCATGGAGTACATGCAGCAGACCCGCGAGCAGTACTTGCGGTGGCGCGCGTCCCGCGATCCCACGCAGTGGACGATGGCCACCCGCCGGGGCGTCCGTCCGTCCTTCATCAGGATCTTGCCGCTGGTCGGGCCGGTGGCGTTGTTCAGGCGTTCGAACTCCAGGCTGGTATAGATCTCCGGGAAGATCCCGTAGCCGTATTGAGCCAGCGGGGTGGGGTCGAAGGCCTTGAATCCCGTCGCCACGACCACCGCGCCCACCTCGACCTGCTCGACGGTGTCCGTCATCGCGTGGTTCACGGCTTTCACCTCACAGGCGCGCACGCATTCCTGGCACTCGCAGCAGGCCCCGCAGTTCAGGCAGCGGCTGGCCTCGGCGCGGGCCTGCGCTTCCGCCAGACCCAGCGCCGCCTCGGCAAAGGAGGACAGACGCCGCCCCGGCTCGAGGACCCCCCCGTGCTGGCGCGGAGCCGGCGCCGTGTCCGGCGGAATGTCCAGCCAGTGCGGCTGGTCTTCCTTCGGACGGGCTGCCAGCGGTCCCTCGGCGGCAGACGTCAGCGCGAGCTCCTGGAGGAAGCGGTGCATGCTTTCCGCCGCCCGATGGCCGGCGGCCACGGCCGCGATCACGGTGGCCGGCCCGCTGACCGCATCTCCGCCGGCGAACACGAACGGCAGACTGGTCTGAAGGGTGCGGGCATCCGCGGCGATCAATTGACTCGCAGACCATGCGAGCGCCGGTTCGTTCTCGGCCCAGCTGCGGTCGATGCGCTGGCCGATGGCAGGGATGACCGTGTCGCAGTCGATGGTGAAATCCGAGCCCGCGACCGGCACCGGCCGGCGGCGGCCGCTTTCGTCCGCCGCGCCGAGCTGCGTGCGCAGGCAGGTCAGGCCGCAGGCCGCACCGTTCTGGGACTGGATTCTCAGCGGAGCGGCCATGTAGACAAACTCGACTCCTTCTTCCTCGGCCCCTTTGATTTCCTCCGGATAGGCGGGCATCTCGGCGGCCGAGCGGCGGTAGACGAGGGTCACCCGGCGGGCGCCCAGGCGGCGCGCGGCCCGGGCGGCATCCACGGCCACGTTGCCGCCGCCGATGACAGCCACCCTGGCGCCGACCGGGGGCTGGCCCCCGGAGTTGACCTCGCGCAAGAACCGGACGGCGTCCACCACCCCGGTTGCATTTTCCTCTCCGGGGATTCCGAGCTTCAGGGAGGCATGGGCGCCGATCCCCAGGAAAACCGCCGCGAACCCCTGGGCCTTGAGCCCATGCAGCGTAACGTCCGGTCCGAGGCGGACGCCGGTGCGCGCCTCCACTCCCAGGCGCAGGATGCGGCCGATTTCGCGATCGAGGATGCCCTGAGGCAGCCGGTAATCGGGAATCCCCACGCGCAGCATCCCGCCCAGGCGATCCTGCGCCTCGAACAGGGTGACCTGGTACCCTTTGAGCCGCAGGTCGTGGGCCACGGTCAAGCCGGCCGGCCCCGAGCCGATCACGGCGACCTTCTCCGCACGCTCCGCGATCTCAGGCGCGGGCAAGCTCTCCAGGTCCACCTGGTCGGCGACGAATCGCTTCAGGTCGCAGATCGCGATGGGCTGATCGACCTCCGCCCGCCGGCAGACGGTCTCGCAGGGATGGGGGCAGACCCGTCCGAGGACGCCCGGCAGCGGCAGCTTTTCCAAAATGAGGCTCAAGGCCTCGCGGTATTTGCCCTGGCCGATGAGCTGCACGTAGCCCTGCACGTTGATGCCGGCCGGGCAGGCGCCCACGCACGGCGCGCGGTCCTTCTTGTCAATGCAGAAGGTGATCGGCACCGCCTGGGGAAAAGAGCGGTAGATCGCCTTGCGCCGGCTCAGCCCCTCGTCGAAGCGGTTGGAAACCACGACCGGGCAGGCTTCCGCGCAGAGTCCGCAGCCCGTGCAGGCGGCGGCATCGACGTAGCGCGCTCTGTGGCGGATCCCGATGCGGAAGTTGCCGACGAAGCCTTCCACGGAGGCGATCTCGCTGCAGGTGTGCAGCCGGATCTTCTCGTGCTGCCCGACATCCACCATCTTGGGCGTCATGATGCAGGCGGCGCAGTCGAGCGATGGGAACGTCTTGTCGAACTTGGCCATGTGGCCGCCGATGGAAGGCTCGCGCTCCACGACGTGCACGTCATAGCCGGCTTCGGCCGCCGTGATGGCCGCCTGCATGCCGGCGATCCCGCCGCCGATCACCAGCACGGACTTGGTGACCGGCACCTCGCGGCTATAAAGCGGCGTGTGGAAACTCACCCGCGCCACGGCGGCCGCCACCTGGTCCCTGGCCTTGGCCGTGGCGAGTTGCCCGTCGAAGGTCACCCAGGAAACCTGCTCCCGGATGTTGGCCATCTGGAAGTAATAGGGGTTGATCCCGGCCTTTTCGCAGGCCTTGCGGAAGGTCGGCTCGTGCATCCGCGGGGAGCAGGATGCCACCACCACGCGGTTGAGCCGCTGCTCGCGGATGTCGTGCGTGATGAACTCTTGCCCGGGGTTGGAGCACATGAACTTGTAGTCCCGGGCGATCACCACGTGGTCCAGGCTGCGGGCGAATTGGGCCACCGCTTCGACATCTACGCGCGGGGCGATGTTCATCCCGCAGTGGCAGATGTAAACGCCGATGCGGGGTATGGGGCTAGCGGGGCTCATACGACCTTGGCGATGGCGCTCTCGGCCGGTATCAGCAGCTTCCCGAAGCCGAGTCTTTGGGGCGGAATCCCCAGCGCCAGGCCCGCGAGCTGCGAGAAATAGGGCACCGGAATCGGCGGCGCGTCCGGGGGCGTCTGCAGGGAATCCAGGTTGAACTGACACAGCGGACACAGGGTGCTGATTAAGTGCGCCCCGCGGCGCCGCGCTTCCTCCACGATGCGCCGGAGCATGGGCCGGCACTCCTTTTCATAGGGCAGGGCATGCGATGCCCCGCAGCAGATGGTGCGGGCGGAATGCTCCACGGCCTGAAAGCCGAGCCGTCGGAAAAAGCGGTCGAGCAGCGCCGGCCGCTCGGCATGGTCGAGGTCCGCCCAGGGCCGGGTGAGCTGACAGCCGTAATAGGCCGCCACCTTGATCCGGCCGATGTATTCCGGCCGGGCCGCGGACCAGGCCTCGGCCGGAACGTCTGCGTATAGAATTTCCAGATAGTGGCGCACCGGCAGCAATCGGCCGAGCCTGAGCCCTTCACGGGCAAGCCCGGCATTGACCCGGGCGAGATCCGGCGAGCCTTGCTCCAGCATCTGAGCCGCCTTGCGCAGGGTGGTGTAGCAGGCGTTGCAGACCGTGACGATCTGCGCGTGGCCCTGGGCCTCGGCCAGCGCGAAGAGCCGGCCGGTGAGAATGAGGGCGTCGTCCTGGTTCAGACTGAAGGCGCTGGTCGCGCCGCAGCAGTTCCAATCGGCGAGTTCGACCAGATCGATCCCCAGCCGCCGGTTCACCGCATCCACCGACTCGCGGTAGCCCGCGGCCGTCGCGTAGGCGCAGCCGGGAAAAAAACCGTATGTCAGAACTTTTTTCGGCATTGCGGACGATTCGCGTTCAAGGTTAGATTGGTGCGATTGCTGATGTTGCGGGGAATAAGCTCCAGGCGGCGGCGGGCGAGGAGCTTCAGCCCGAGGCGGGCCTTGCCGAGCATGTCGATGGGATGCCGGGCTCCATAGCGCGCCATGATCAGCGCCTCGCTCACGCGACCGTGAGCCTCGATCTCCCGGGAGAAAGCCCGGTAGAGGTCCGGCAGCTTGTGGCCGGCGGGCGCCAGTCCGCGCTCGGCCGCCATCTGCTTGAGCGCGTACATAATATCCGTGACGGGGATCTCCTGGGGGCAGCGCACCATGCACTGATAGCAGGAAACGCAATACCACGGCGTGTTGGAAGCGAGCACCGCCTGGACCTCGCCGTCGCGCAGCAGGGCGAAGAGCTCCCGCGGGGCATGGTCCATGGACTCGGCCAGCGGGCAGGAGCCGCTGCAGGTGCCGCACTGGATGCAGTGGAGCAACTTTGCACCTTTGGGGGATTGGAGAAACTCATGGGCCAGCCGCTGATCGATCATCTCGTTCGGGTCACCGTCGTCCACTCGACGCTCACGGGTTCTTCAGCATGACGTGCCCGCCCTCGATTTTCAGCGCCTTGCTGTTCACCAGGGCGTCCGCCACTTTGCGATGGGCGGCCCGCAGGATGTTCCCGAAGGTCTGCCGCGACACGCACATGCAGCCGGCGGCATTGGCATGGTAGAGGCAATCGATATCCGCCAGCCGCAGCGCTTCGATCTCATCTGCGGACAGCACTACCTCCTCAAGCTCGCTGAGGGGGATCCCGCGGGGTTTGAAATAGGTGGCGCTGGGGGAGCAACAGATTATGCGTGTCTTGGGTGGTCTCGCCATGCATCCCTGTCTTTAAATTGGCATATGCCATAAATACCTGAACCGGCCTGGGGCTGTCAAGACCCAAGGGGCCTATTGAGACAGGCGGCGTGATTATGCCGGTGGACGGAGCGCGGCGCGAAAGGCGGTGCAGTGCGGCAGGATCTGGGCGCGAAGGACTCGGATCATTTGACGATTTTCAGGATCTCTTTGAAGGCCGGGCCCTCGGCGACTTTCAAGAGTTCGAACAGCGCCGTTTCGACGCTGGTCACCGCCGCGCCGGCGGCCCGCATTTTCTCGAGGCCGATCTGCTTGTTTGCTAATGTGCGCGAAGAGCACGCATCCGCGACCACCTCCACATGATGGCCTCTTGCCACCAGTTCCATCGTGGTCTGATAGACGCAGACGTGGGTTTCGATTCCGGCGATCAAGATGTTGCGGCCGGCGCCGGCCTGCAGGGCGCGCAGGAAATCGTCGGACGCGCAGCAGCCGAAGCTGAACTTGGTGATCGGTTGGATCCCGGGCATGTGGGCCGCAATCTCAGGGACGGTGGCTCCGAGTCCCTTCGGGTTCTGCTCGGTGCACAGGATCGGGATTTCCAGCGCCCGCGCGCCTTGAACCAGCTGCTGAGCGCGGAGCATAAACTCCTCGCGGGCATGCATCGCCCGCACCAGCTTTTCCTGGATATCGACGACCACCAGCAGCGTATCGGTGCGGTTGAGCATGGCAGAGCCTTTCTCTCAATAGGGGCCGGCTTGGGGATGGATGCCGTGGTTGGGAATGCGGTCGACTCTATTTTCCAGAATTGAACACGCTGATGCTGCGCCACTTTCCGACCTGCAGCCAGCCGTCGCGGCGCTCCGAGGATTGGCGACGGTCGTTCTTCCGGCGCCGTTCCCGGCCACCGTTGAGAAAATACACACGGCTGGCGCGGCGGCGTTTGTCCTTGCCCGAGCGCCGCTCATCTCCCGAACGTTCGATCCAGGCGTTGTTCGAGAGCGTTGCTGCCGCCTCTACGTCAGGCCCGCATCTATTCACCGTCCACCTTTCAAGCCAGCGTGGCGTTTCATCAGGGTCCAATCCAGACGCCAAAGCCATCCTCTGACCAAAGAGGCCGCATGATTGCGGCGACGCCTGAGAAAATCGCTTGAAGGTCCGCGGCTATATACAGGTAAAACGATGATATGTCAATAAAAAAATGCATGAAATTGAACCCTTGCCAGAGGTCGAATGGCTCTGGTAATGAAAAGGCATGCGTTCGACCGATCGCCCTGAATGCCGCCATCCCCCCGAGCCGATGATCATGCTGCGGGACGTGCACAAGTGGTACGGCAGTCTGCACGTGTTGCGGGGCATCAACCTGCGCGTCGATAAGCAGGAGCGGGTGGTGATCTTTGGCCCTTCCGGGTCGGGAAAATCCACCCTCATCCGCTGCATCAACCGCCTGGAGGATTACCAGCGCGGCAGCATCACCGTCGACTGCATCGAGCTGACCGGCCGGTCCCGGAGTCTGGAAAAGATACGCTCCGAGGTCGGCATGGTCTTTCAGAGCTTCAACCTGTTCCCGCACCTGAGCGTTCTCGAAAACCTCACGCTGGGGCCGATATGGGTGCGCAAAATGCCCCGGAAGCAGGCCGGGGACCTGGCCATGGCCTATCTGGAGAAGGTGCACATCGCCGACCAGGCGCGGAAATATCCCCGGCAGCTCTCCGGCGGCCAGCAGCAGCGCGCCGCCATCGCGCGCAGCCTGTGCATGGAGCCCAAGATCATGCTCTTCGACGAGCCGACCTCGGCCGTCGATCCGGAGATGAGCAAGGAGGTGCTGGACGTGATGATCGAGCTCGCAGAGGACGGCATGACCATGATCGTGGTCACCCACGAGATGGGGTTCGCCCGCCGGGTCGCCCACCGGCTGGTTTTTATGGATCAGGGGAGCATCGTCGAGGAAAATGCGCCGGAGGAGATTTTCCGGCACCCCCGGCAGGAGCGCACGCGGCGGTTCTTGAGCCAGATCCTTCATTGATGGCTTCTTGCAAAGCCATTATGCATCAACAGTGAACGGAAAATAGGATGGAGACTAACCAAAACAGCGGCGTCACCGCGGAAATTCTGGCGACCGGGGATGAGATCCGCACCGGTGCGCTGGTGGATTCCAACTCGGCCCACATCGCCGAGCGGATGGAGCAGTGCGGTGCCAGGGTGGTGAGGCTGAACGCGGTCGGCGATGACTTGGCGCAGCTGACCGCCGTGCTGCAGGAGATAGGCGGGCGTGCGGATGTGGCCGTCGTCACCGGCGGTCTGGGCCCGACGGTTGACGATCTTTCCGCCCAGGCCGCGGCAACCGCCGCCGGCGTCGGCCTCGGTTTGGATCCGGCCGCGCTGGCGTCGATCGAGGAGTTCTTCCGCCGGCGCAACCGTCCGATGAATCCTTCCATCCGCAAGCAGGCCATGCTGCCCGAAGGCGCGGAGGTGCTCTTCAACCCGGTCGGCACGGCGCCCGGGTTCCAGCTCAAAATCGGGCGCTGCTGGTTCTTTTTCCTGCCGGGGGTGCCGTACGAGATGCAGCGCATGCTCGCGGACCACGTGCTGCCGAGGGTGACGCGTCTGATGGGCGGCCGATTGGAGGTCCGTCGGGTGAAGACCCTATCCTGCTTCGGCCTGACCGAGTCGCTGACCGGCGAGCGGCTCGACGGGTTGGGCAGCCGATTCCCGGGCGTTCAGCTGGGGCTGCGGGCGCGCTTCCCCGAAATACAAGTCAAGCTCTACGGCAGCGGACCGGGGGAAGCGCAGGTGACGGCGGCGCTCGATATGGCGGCGGCCTGGACGCGCGACCGTCTGGGGGACATTGTCTTCGCCGACGGGGAGGAGCCGATGGAGGCGGTCGTCGGCCGGCTGCTGCGGGAGCGGAGCGCAACGCTGGCCGTGGCGGAGAGCTGCACCGGCGGTTTGATCGCGCATCGCCTGACGGAGGTGCCGGGGAGCTCCGACTATTTCCTGGCGGCGGCGGTGACCTACGCCAACGAGGCCAAGACGCGTCTGCTGGGCGTCGGCCAAGAGACGCTCGCGCGTTGCGGTGCGGTGCACATCGATACGGCGCGAGAGATGGCGGCCGGGGTGCGCCGCCTGGCCGGGGCGAGCTACGGCATCGCCACCAGCGGAATCGCCGGCCCCACGGGCGGCTCCGCCGAAAAACCGGTTGGCACGGTGTGCATCGGCCTGGCCGCTCCCGGGCAGACGATCGGGTACCAGTTCCATTTCAATTACGGCCGGCGCTCGCTGAACAAGCAGATGTTCGCCATGAAAGCGCTGGATCTGCTGCGTCGGGAGATGCTTGGCCTTCCGCACCGTTAGCGTGCCGTTCCAAGACATGAAACGATTTTTCCATGCTGGCATTTCTCTACATCATCGGCGGGTTCGCGGTTGCATACCTGGTGTTGTCGCTCGTTTTTACCTACCTGGTGCAGGAGTATCCGCGCAAGCCATTCCATGACCGGCCGGATTGGGGCCGGATCACGGACGCGACGATTGCAACCGCCGAAAACGGACGGCTGGAGGTGTGGCGCGTGGAGCCGGACGGGCCGTCGCGCGGCATCGTGGTGCTGGCCCACGGCTGGGGGCGCAACCGGGACCGCATGGTGCAGCGCGCCCGCCACTTCGGCCGCTGGGGGTTCACCTGCGTGATCCACAGCGCCCGGGACCACGGAGGCTCCAGCCCCCGGCGCTGCATGAATGCCGTGCGGATGGCTGAAGACATCGAGGCGGTGTTGAAGTGGGTGGGCGAGCCGGTGCTGCTCTACGGCCACTCGGCCGGCGCGGCCGCCGCCATCCTATCGGCGCAGCGCTGTCCGGAGCGCGTCCGTCTGCTGTTTCTGGAAGCGTGCTATGCGCACACCCGTGAGGCGCTTCTAAGCCTGTACCGCTGGTTCAACCGCTTTTTCGGGATCGCCTTCGGCCCGCTGATCGTCTTCTGGATGAACCTGTTCTACCGCAACCGGCTGGAGGAAGTGAGCCCCGCCGGACTGGCGCCATCCATCCGGGTACCGGTGATGATCATCCACGGCGCAGACGACCGGCGGTTTCCGCTGGCATTCGCGCTCAAGCTCAAGGCCTGCTTCCCGCCCGACCGGGCCGACCTCTTCGTGGCCGCGGGCGCGCGGCACAGCGAGTCCAGCTTCGACCCCGCGTATCCCGCCGCCGTGCGCAGTTTCATCGCACGGCACCTGGACGGGTTTGCGGATTTCAAGGAGCCCGCATGACTTCTTTGGATCGCATCCCTGCCTGGATCAGGCGCTGGAAGGCGCTGCCGCAGGGCAGGGCGGCGCACAGGGACAGCATCCAAGGCGTCGCCGGCCCCAGGCGTCCGGAGCCGCTCCCGGATTCAGGTGCAAGCGCTCCCGGACCGTCTTTCGCGCTGCGCGCCGGGTGGCTGATCGACGGAAGCGGCGGGCCGGTCCGGCGGATGACGCGGATCGAGGTCGTGGGAGGGTTCATCCATGGCATCGCGGACGCGCCGGAGCCCGAGAGCTGCTCGGCTGGGGCGGGGCATTGCGGCGGTTTACTTTTGGATTTCAGTCAATGCACCCTGCTCCCGGGCCTGGTCGACAGCCACGTGCACCTGGCGATGGCGGGCTCCGCGGACGAGCTGCTGCGTGCGCGGCTGCGCCAGGCATCCGCTGAAGCCGTGCGCCAGACGATTCAGGAGAACCTGCGGGAGCTCCTGCGCTGCGGCGTGGTGGCGGTTCGGGACGCCGGCGGCGCGCGCGGCAGCGCGCTGCGGTTTGCCAAAGCACTGCAGCACCGCAGCGGCTCGGCCGTGCGCGTCTGCGCCGCCGGTCGCGCCTGGCATCGGTCCGGCCGCTATGGCCGGTTCATCGGCCGCCCGCCCGATGAAGGCCTGGGCCTGGGGCCCTCGATTCTTCGGGATGACAGCCCGTGCGATGTCGTGAAGATCGTCAATTCCGGGGTGAACAGCCTGACCGAATTCGGCCGCCGCACCGCGCCGCAGTTCAGTCTGGAGGAGATGACCGCTGCCGTTAAGGCCGGCCGCAAGAGGGGGCTGCCCGTGATGGTCCACGCCAACGGCGAAGAACCCGTCCGGATCGCGATTGCGGCGGGTTGCAATTCGGTCGAGCACGGATATTTCATGGGTGCGGATAATCTCAAGCGCATGGCGGAGCGGGGGACGTTCTGGGTGCCGACGGTCGTTCCCATGCATGCCTATGCCCGGCACCTGGAGCCGTCCGAGCGGGGGTCGCCGGTCGCCGGCCGAACCGTCGATCATCAGCTCGAGCAGCTTCAGCGGGCACGCGGCCTGCACGTGACATTGGCCTTGGGCACCGACTCCGGTAGCCCGGGCGTCGAACACGGGGTTGCGGTGATCGAAGAGATGAAGCTTCTGATGGCGGCGGGGTTTACGCTTTCCGAAACGGTTCGCTGCGCCGCGCTTAACGGAGCGCGGCTGACCGGGGGCGACTTCGGTCTGCTGGAAGAAGGCCGACCGGCGACCTTCGTCGTGGTCCCGGGCAGCCCTTCCGATCTGCCCGATTCTCTGAGAAGGGTTCGCGCCGTCTACGTGGACGGCGAACGGGTTCTTGCGGCGGGGTGATTCGGCAGGCGCTGAACCTGCGGCCGGTCATCGGCGTCCCTGAGCTGGGCCCTGGCTTGAAAGTGCATGCTCGAGCCAGAGCGTCGCCGTGCGAATGAACTCCTGCTGGTGACGCGGGTCGCTCATGATGTGATCCCCGTTCTCCTGGATGATCAGGCGCTTGGGATCGGAGGCCGCCCTAAATATTTCGTGGGCATGCGTGACGGGAACCACGTCGTCCGCGTCACCGTGGAAGATGAGAATATTGCGGGCGTTCGGCAGGTCGCCGGCCAGATCGAACTCGTTCTTCAGCAGCGAGGCCATGCGGGCGTGGGGATCAGCGGGTTTGAAGGCCTGTTTCAGGGGCCGGCTGCGGACCGGAGCGGCGCAGGTGACGATCGCGGCTGCGCCGGATGAAGAGGCCGCCCGGATGCACACCGCGCCGCCCATGCTGCTGCCGAAAAGACCCAGCCGTTTTTGAATGTCCGCCCGCCGGAAGAGATGCCGGATCGCGTGCAGCACGTCGCTCACCCGGTTGGCGAGGGAGGTGTCCGTCTCCAGGCGGCCCTGGCTTTCCCCGCAGCCGCGGTGATCCAAGCGAAAATAGGCCAGGCCATGCTGCCGGCACGCCTGCGCCAGGGCCACCTGCTTGGGCGAGCGGCGGTCGCTCAGCAGGCCGTGGCATCCGACGACGAGCGGCGCCGGGCGGGTTTCGGGCAGATGCAGGCTCCCGCGCAGGCGCAAACCGTCCGCCCGGAATTCGAGCTCCTCGATCGTGGGTTCCCGGGTGATGGCCCCCATATTTTTCTCGCGATGATTTTGCTTGCAGTTCCAAGCCTCTTTTTTTAGTCTACCCCCGATATGGCCAGAAAGAAATACCCGCAAGTTGCGGTCGAGATCAGCGCCCTGGCGTTCGGAGGCAAAGGAATCGCCCGGCTGGACGGCCTGGCCGTCTTCGTGCCGAACACGGTGCCTGGAGACCAAGCCCTCGTCCAGATCACCCGGCGGAAGAAGAACTTCGCCGAGGCGTATCTGAGCGAACTGATCGAGCCATCGCCGGACCGGGTGGCCGCGCCGTGCCATTACAGCGGCGTCTGCGGGGGGTGCAGCTGGCAGTTCCTGCGCTACGAAAAACAGCTGGAGTACAAGCGCCGGCACGTGGCCGAGTCTCTGGAACACATCGGCGGAATCAAAGAAACGCCGGTCCACGCGCCCCTTCCGTCGCCGACCGTTTTCGAGTACCGCAACAAGATGGAGTTCACCTGCGCCGACCGGCGCTGGCTGATGCCGGCCGAGCTGCGGGATCCGGGCGTTAGAAAGGGCTTCGCCATAGGGCTGCACGTGCCGGGGACCTTCCATAAAGTGATCGACACCCAGGCCTGCCTGCTGCAGCCGGATGCAGGCAACCGGATCCTGTGCGAGATCCGCGACGGCATCAGATCCTCGGGCAAGCCCGTATACGGTCTGCGCAGCCATGAAGGCTTTTGGCGCTTCGTGGTGCTGCGCAGCTCGACGGCCAGCGGCCGCTGGCTGGTCAACCTCGTCACCGCCTTTGAAGACGCTGGCGCCGTGAGGGTGCTGGCCCGGCGGCTGCGAGCCGCGATTCCGGAAGTTGCAGCAGTCGTGAACAATGTCAGCGCACGCAAGGCCGCCATCGCGGTGGGCGAATTCGAACGGCCCGTTGACGGAGATTCCAGCCTGCGCGACCGCATCGGGCGGTTCGAGTTCGAAATCTCGGCCAACTCGTTCTTCCAGACCAATACCCGCAGCGCCGAGCGGCTTTACGAGGTCGTGGCGGCCTACGCCGGACTCGACGGCGCCGAAACCGTGCTGGATCTCTACAGCGGCACGGGTACGATAGCCATCATGCTTTCCGGATGCTGCCGCGAGGTCATCGGCATCGAAATGGCGGCGAGCGCCGTGGCCGACGCCCGCACCAACTGCCGGCTCAACGGCATCGAAAACTGCCGGTTTCTCCTCGGCGATATCCAGAACTGCCTGCCCGGGCTGGAGGTTCGGCCGGAGGTGGTCGTCATCGACCCGCCGCGCATCGGCATGGCCAAGGAGGTCGTGCAGGAGGTCCTGAAGCTGGGGCCGGAACGCATCGTCTATGTCTCCTGCAACCCGGCGACGCTGGCACGCGACCTGGCCCTGCTTCAGCCCGACTATCAGACCCTGGAGATTCAGGCGATCGACATGTTCCCGCACACCTTTCACGTCGAATCGGTCGCCCGGCTGGAAAGAAGACACGCAAGGAGGCGGTTATGAAAGTGATCTTTCATGACGACTTTTATAAGGTTTACGCCGACGACCCCGCTGCCGAAGCCGGGCGAATGGAAGCGGTCATATCGGTGATCGGCCCTTACGTGGAATTCGTCGAGGCCTTACCGGCCACGGAAGCGCAGATCGCCGCCGTGCATACCCCCGATCATATCGAGCGCATCCGGCGTTACGGACTGTACGATATCGCCGCACTGGCTGCCGGCGGCGCCCTTCAGGCGGCGACCATCGGGCTTGCGGAGCCCTGTTTCGCCGCGATCCGCCCGCCCGGCCACCATGCGTCGGCAGGATCCTGCTGGGGGTTCTGCTTTTTTAACAACATGGCGGTGGCCATCGAGTCCCTGAAGCGCCAGGGCCGGATCCGGTCGGCCTACATTCTGGATTTCGACATGCACTTCGGCGACGGCACCGAGAACATCCTGGGGCGCAAGGACTATGTCAGCATCCACAATCCCGGCTCCTACCACCGTGAAGCCTACCTGCAGGAGGTGGGGCAGGAGCTGGAGCGGTATTCAGTCGACATGATCGGCATCTCGGCCGGCTTCGATAACCACCGCCAGGACTGGGGCGGCCTGCTGCGCACCGACGACTATTACGAGATGGGGCGCATGGTGCGCGCTGCCGCGCGCCGCAACGGCGGGGGGTGTTTCGCCATCCTCGAAGGAGGCTACAACTATGACGTCCTGGGTCAGAACGCACTGGCGTTGATCAACGGCCTGAGCACGTGATGAACCGGTGAGACG
>Ga0209254_10001223_pt1 | contig 22845 bp, 23 predicted proteins | sample FrelakmetDIP11DI_FD_187148 | JGI IMG/M metagenome (GOLD analysis project Ga0209254, IMG submission 187148) | Freshwater lake sediment microbial communities from the University of Notre Dame, USA, for methane emissions studies - DIP11 DI (SPAdes)... | ecosystem: Environmental > Aquatic >...
TGTTCGGCCCACGCGTGATCTGGTTCGGCATCCTGCACTTTGTGGCGGCCGCCCTGATCATCGTGCGACCCCTCCTTCGACTCCGGGCCTGGAACCTGGTACTGGGCGTCGCCGTCATCGCTGTCGGCCTGCTCTATTCGAATCCTGCCTTCAACCAGCCGCCGCTGGCCATCGTGGGATTCGTCTCCGCCCTGCCACGCACCGAGGACTATGTGCCGCTGTTCCCGTGGCTCGGCGTCGCGCTGGTCGGCGCGGGCCTGGGAAGCGTTTGGCAGAAACAGGACTGGAAGGTCCCGGCGGCGCTGCAGGGGCTCAATGCTTCACCTCCGCGGCTGCTGGTCTTCCTGGGAACCTGGGCGTTGACGATCTACCTTGTTCATCAGCCCCTGCTGATGGGCGCGCTCGCACTGCTGAATCGCCTCGGATTCTGACGTGCCCGGAGACGGCCGCAGCCTGCTTGTCTTGGGCTGAGACACCTTGACCCGCAAGGCGTCTTCATGGCGCGCAGGAAGCGCGATCAGTGCAATCTGTTGGTGTGGGAACCTGGCGCGCCCACCGGAATCACGCGTTCCGGAACGTCCTTGCGCAGCCACTCGGGCTGCAGGGTGATGTGATCGATGGCGAACTCGCGCCGCAGGATGAAGCGCGCCTGGTGCAGCACCACGGGCCAACGCTCGATATCGTCCACCAGGACATGCGCCGACAGTGCTGACTTGCCCGGCACCATCGACCAGACATGCAGGTCGTGCACCGACACGATGCCCGGAACCGCCGCCAGCGACCGCCCGACCGTGGCGTAGTCGACATTCTCCGGCACGCTGTCGAGCAGCACCAGTGTCGTCTCACGCAGCACGCCAAACGTGGAGCGGAGAATCAGCGCCGCCACGAACATCGACAGCAGCGGATCTGCGATGAGCGGCCCGCCGAAGTAGATAACAACACCAGCCACGATCGCGGCCACCGAACCGAGAAGGTCGCCTATGACGTGAATGAATGCAGCGCGCGTGTTGACGTTCTCACGGTCACGCGACAGGCTCCACGCCACCGCTATGTTGACGAGCAGGCCAATGCCCGCGATGACGAACACACCGAGGCCTTTCACCGGTACCGGGTTCTTGATACGGTCAATGGCCTCGTAGAAGATCCACGCGACCACCGCCAGCATCGCGATCGCGTTGACGAACGCCGCGATCACCTCGACGCGCGCCAGGCCGAAGGAGTGTCTGTCGGAGACGGGTCGACGCGCGATGATGTTGGCCGCAAGGGCGAAGAGCAGCGCGGCAGAGTCGGTCGCCATGTGCCCGGCGTCCGCGAGCAGCGCGAGCGAGCCGGACCACAGGCCGCCGACCACCTCCACCAGCGCGTAGGCCAGCGTGAGTCCGACCGCCGTCGCCAGCGGCACCGCGCCGTGCGGGCGCGACTGATGGGTGTAGTGGCTGTCGCCGCGCTCGTGCGCGCCGAGCGTGGAGTGGCCGCCGTGTCCGGCGCTCATGGCGACCTCGCCGCGGCGACTTTCAGGCCGTGGCCGCCAGTTGCGAGAGATGAACGTGGCATCCGGTCTTGATGCGCACTTCCTCGGGCGTCACACCCGGCGCCAGTTCGACCCCCTTGAGGCCCTCGCCCGTCACATCGAACACGCCGAGGTCGGTGACGATACGGTTGACCACCCCACGTCCGGTCAGCGGCAATGTGCAGTGCTGCAGGATCTTGTGCTCGCCGTTCTTGGCGCAGTGTTCCATCAGCACGATGACGCGCTCGACCCCCGAGACGAGGTCCATCGCCCCGCCCATGCCCTTGACCAGCTTGCCGGGGATCATCCAGTTCGCCAGGTCTCCTTTCTCGCTGACCTGCATCGCACCGAGGATCGCCAGGTTGATGTGCCCGCCGCGAATCATCGCGAACGAGTCCGCGCTGGAGAAGAAGCTCGAGCCCGGAAGCGCCGTCACCAGTTGCTTGCCGGCGTTGATCAGATCGGCATCGACTTCCTCCTCGGTCGGAAACGGGCCGATGCCGAGCAGTCCGTTCTCGGACTGGAGCATCACGTTGATGCCGGCCGGGATGTAGTTGGCCACCAGCGTCGGCAGTCCGATGCCGAGGTTGACGTAAAAGCCGTCCTGCAGTTCCTTGGCGGCGCGCGCCGCCATTTCCTCACGGGTCCAGGGCATGGGCCGAATCTCCTATTTCTGCCGCACGGTGCGCTGCTCGATGCGCTTTTCCGGCGTCCTGTTGAGCACGAGTCGCTTCACGAAGATCCCCGGCGTGTGTATCTGGTCGGGATCGAGCGCGCCGTTCTCGACGATTTCCTCGACTTCGGCGATGGTCACCTTGCCGCACATCGCGACGACGGGGTTGAAGTTGCGCGAGGTCTTGCGATAGATGAGATTGCCCTGCTGGTCCGCCTTCCACGCCTTCACGAGCGACACATCGGCCCGGATTCCGCGTTCCATGACGTATTCCTTACCGCCCCAGACGCCGTCGAAGACCTGGGTCGGCTTGCCCTCGGCCACGATGGTGCCGACACCGGTGCGCGTGAAGAAAGCCGGAATGCCCGCACCGCCCGCGCGCATGCGCTCGGCCAGCGTGCCCTGGGGCGTGAACTCGAGTTCAAGCTCGCCAGCCAGGTACTGGCGCTCGAACTCCTTGTTCTCGCCGACGTACGACGAAATCATCTTGCGGACCTGGCGCGTGGCGAGCAGCAGTCCCAACCCGAACCCGTCAACCCCGGCGTTGTTGCTGACACAGGTCAGGCCCTTGACGCCGCTGTCGCGCAGGGCGCCGATCAGCGCCTCGGGTATGCCGCAGAGGCCGAAGCCCCCGACGGCGACGGTCTGGTTGTCCTTCACCACATCGGCCAGTGCCGCTGCGGCCGACGCATACACCTTGTTCATCGAGTCCTCCGCTGCCAGATGCGACGAAGTTTAAGTGATCGCCTCGCGGACTGCTGCGGGCCAGGGCATGGACTGGCCCGTGCCGTAGTCGTACCAGACGATGACCGAGCGTCCGGTGGCGTAGGTCACACCCGGTTCGCCCTCCTTCTCGATGGAGAGCGACATCTCCACACTCGATCGGCCGACGCGCGTCACGATCTGGCGCACGAGCGCGGTGCCGGGATACGTCATCGCGCGCACGAAGTCACAGGACACATGCGCCAGGATCGGCGCCTCGCCGGTGGGCAGCGTCGAGAAGCCGAGCTGCTGAAACCAGCGGATGCGCGCCTCTTCCATCAGGCGGAAGTAGATGACGTTGTTCAAGTGCGCCATGGCGTCCATGTCACCCCAGCGCAGCGGAATGTCGACGACGAATTCCTTCATGGCATGACCTGAACTCTCCGCGACCGTGCGGCTGTCAGATCACGTCACCGACATTCCGTCGTCGGCGGCAATGATGGCACCGTTGATGAACTGCGACTCATCGGCGACGAGCAGCAGCAGCACGCCGTCGAGATCCTCGGCGCCGCCGACCCGTTTGCGCGGCAGCATCTGCATCAGCTTGCGGCCACCGTCGGTCTCCCAGTACGCATCGTTGATCTCGGTGCGTATGTAGCCCGGGCAGATCGCATTGACATTGATGCCGAATCGGCCCCACTCCAGCGCCTGCGCCTTGGTCATCTGGACGACGGCCGCCTTGCTCAGGCAGTACAGGCCGATCTGCGGCAGCACGCGCAGCCCGGCGACCGAGGCGATGTTGACGATGCGGCCGCGAAAGTCGGCCTGGCCCTTGCCGCGCGCGATCATGCGCTGCGCGACTTCCTGCGCCATGAAAAATGCGCCCTTCACGTTGGTGTTGACGACGAAGTCGAAGTCAACCGGCGTCACGTCGACCAGCCGCTGCGTCGTCGAGACACCCGAGTTGTTGACGAGGATGTCGATCGGCCCGACTTCCCGCTCCGCCTGCTCGACGGCAGCGCGGACCGACTCGAGATCCGTGACGTCCAGCGGAACGACGTGCGCGGCGCCTCCCGCCGCTTCGATTTCCGCCCGCAGGTCCTTCAGACGCTCGATGCGCCGCGCCGCCAGCACCGTCAGCGCCCCATTGGCGGCCAGCACGCGCGCGAACCGGCTTCCGAGCCCACTGCTCGCACCCGTCACAAACGCCACTTTTTCCTTGAGGTTGGTTCTCATCTCCGGCCTCTGCGTAGGTCCCGGACATGATCGCACAGTCGATTGCGGCCTCTAATCAATCTCCGGGACAATCCGTGTCTTGGCGCAACGATCGTGACGAGGGTGAGATGACCGGTCCCCAGGCAGTCGAACGCGAGGCGATGGAGTACGACGTGGTCATCGTCGGCGGTGGACCCGCGGGCCTCGCCGCCGCCATCCGCATCAAGCAGCGGGCGGCCGAGCGGGGCGCGGAGTGTTCCGTCTGCGTGCTCGAGAAGGGCTCCGAAGTCGGTGCGCACATCCTCTCGGGCGCCGTGATGGATCCGATCGCGCTCGCCGAACTGTTTCCCGACTGGAAGGAACTCGGCGCCCCGCTGACGACCCCGGTCAGCGAGGATCGCTTCTACATCCTGACCGAGACCAGGGCGATCTACAACCCGCACTGGCTGCTGCCGGCCTGCTTCATCAACGACGGTTACTACGTGGTGAGCCTGGGCAATGTCGTGCGCTGGCTGGGCCAGCAGGCCGAGTCCCTTGGCGTGGAGATCTTCCCGGGGTTTGCGGCCGCGGAAGTGCTCTACGACGATACGGGCGCCGTGCGCGGCGTCGCCACCGGCAACATGGGCATCGGCAAGGACGGCGCGCCGACGAGCAACTTCCAGCCAGGCGTGGAGCTGATCGGCAAGTACACCCTGTTCGCCGAAGGCGCGCGCGGGCACCTGGGCAAGCAGGTCATCGAGCGCTTCAAGCTGCTCGAGGGCCGCGATCCGCAGACCTGGGGCATCGGCATCAAGGAAGTCTGGGAGGTCGAGCCGTCGAAGTTCCAGGCCGGACTGGTCGTGCACAGCGCCGGCTGGCCGCTCGATAACGCCACCTACGGCGGCGGCTTCGTCTACCACTTCGACCAGAACCTGGTTTCGATCGGCCTCGTGGTCGGACTGGGGTATAGCAATCCGTACCTCGAGCCGTTCCAGGAATTCCAGCGCTACAAGACCCATCCGACGATCCGCGCCTTCCTCGAGGGTGGCAAGCGCCTGTCGTACGGCGCTCGCGCGATCAACGCCAGCGGACTGCAGAGCCTGCCCAAGCTGGTGTTCCCGGGCGGCGCGCTGATCGGCTGCGACGCCGGCTTCCTGAATGCGCCGCGCATCAAGGGCTCCCACGCGGCCATCAAGACCGGCATGCTCGCCGCCGACGCTGCGATCGAAGCCGTTACGGCGGGGCGCAGCCGCGACGAACTGGTCACCTACCCCGCCGCGTTTGAATCGAGCTGGCTGCACGACGAACTGCACCGGGCACGCAACTTCAAGCCTTACCTCGACAAGGGCCTCGTCGCCGGCGCGGTGATGTGGGGCGTCGACCAGATCGTCTTCCGCGGCAAGGCGCCGTGGACGCTGCACCGGACGAAGGCCGATCACGAGAAGCTGAAGCCAGCTGCCGAGTGCACGCCGATCGAGTACCCCAAGCCCGACAACCGGATCACGTTCGACAAGCTCTCCTCGGTGTTTCTGTCGAATACGAATCACGAGGAAAACCAGCCCGCGCACCTGACACTCAGGCAGGCGACGGTCCCGGTCCAGATCAACCTCGCACGCTTTGCCGGGCCGGAACAGCGCTACTGCCCCGCGGGCGTGTACGAATTCGTGAAGAGCGAAGACGGGTCAGACCAGCTGCAGATCAATTTCCAGAACTGCGTGCACTGCAAGACCTGTGACATCAAGGACCCGACACAAAACATCGTCTGGGTCGTGCCCGAAGGCGGCGGCGGGCCGAACTACGTCAACATGTAGTCGGCCGGTTCGGCCGAGCGCCGACTGCCGCAGCGCATTGCGCTTGAACGTCGTGCCCTTTTGGCCGACGATGCTCCCTTCGCAGGCGAACCGTAATCCGAGGGGAGGCACATGTCGTACTCGAGCTATCACAAGCGGGCGATTTCGAGCCGCGAGCTGCATCCCGAAACGCAGATGATGTCGTACGGTTACGACCCGTTCCTCTCGGAGGGCGCGGTCAAGCCGCCGGTTTTCCTGACGTCGACCTTCGCCTTCCGCACGGCCGAGGATGGCGCGGCGTTCTTCGACGTGGTTGCGGGCCGCAAGCCCCGCCCCGCGGACACGGGCGCCGGCCTCGTCTACAGCCGCTTCAATCACCCGAACCTGGAGATCGTGGAGGACCGCCTGGCGCTGCTCGACGGTGCCGAGGACGCGATCGTGACCTCGAGTGGCATGGCGGCGATCGGCACCGTGCTGCTGACTTTCCTGCGGCCCGGCGACCAGATCGTGCACTCCACGCCGCTTTACGGTGGCACGGAGACGCTGATCCGCAAGATCCTGCCCGAGTGGGGCATCGGCGGACACCCCTTTGCCGATGGCCTGTCGGCCGAGCAGATGGCGGCCGCCCTCGAAGAGGCGGCAGCGCGCGGGCGCGTCGGTCTTTTCTACCTCGAGACACCGGCCAACCCGACCAACGCACTGGTCGATCTCAAGGCCGTGGTCGCAGCGATCGACGCCTTCGAGCGCAAGCACGGCTACCGGCCGATCTCCGCGTGCGACAACACGATGCTGGGCCCGATCTTCCAGCATCCGATCCGCGAGGGCATTGATCTGTCGGTGTACTCGCTGACCAAGTACGTCGGCGGCCACAGCGACCTGGTCGCGGGTGGCGTGACGGGACGCAAGGACCTCGTCGGAAAGCTGCGCCTGCTGCGTGGGGCATTCGGCTCGCAGCTCGACCCGCATTCCTCGTGGATGATCGCGCGCTCGATGGAAACGCTGGTGCTGCGCATGCGTCGCGCGGCCGCCACCGGCAGCCGCGTCGCCCACTGGCTGGCGGAAAACCCGATCCGCAAGGTGCAGGTGCTGCATCCGCAACTCATCGCCGACGAGAACTACCAGCGGGTCTATCGGGGGCAGTGCACTGGGGCCGGATCGACGTTTTCGTTCGTGCTCGATGGCGGGCGCGACATGGCGTTCCGTTTCATCAACGCGCTGACGCTCTTCAAGTCCGCCGTCAGCCTCGGCGGGACCGAGTCGCTGATCTGCCACCCGGCCTCGACGACGCACTCGGGCGTGCCACTCGAACTGCGGCAGCAGATCGGGATTTCGGAGGGACTGATCCGAGTTTCGATCGGCCTCGAGCACGAGGAGGATCTGATCGCCGATCTGGAGGGGGCTCTGAAGGTCTGCTGATGGCGGTGCCGATGCCATGCATCACGAGGTGGCACGCGCCGCCTTGCGGCGGGCCGCCCTGCCCCACTACCCCTGCTTGAGCGCGCGTTCGAGCCAGTAGGCGCCAACGATGGTCTTCACGTCGGTGATGGTGCCGTCGCGGATCCAGTCCAGCAGCTGCTCCCACGGGGCCGTGAACACTTCCAGCACCTCGCCGACGTCGAGCTGGGCGCCCTCGTGCGTGAGGCCGCGGGCGAGGAAGACCTCGATCTTCTCGTCGCTGTAGGCGATGGCGTTGTGGAACCCGCCGAGATAGGTCCAGTCGCGCGCGACGTAGCCGGTTTCCTCCCGCAGTTCGCGCTGCGCGCATGCCAGCAGCGCTTCGCCCGGATCGATCTTGCCGGCGGGGAACTCGATGAGACTGCGGCCCAGCGGATAGCGGAACTGCCGCTCCAGCACGACCCGTCCATCGTCCAGCAGCGGAATCATCATCACCGCGCCCGGGTGGCGCAGGTACTCGCGCGTGCTCTCGTGGCCATCGGCCGCACGCACATGATCGACGAAGAGTCGCAGGAATACGCCGTCGTAGGCCAGGCGGCTGTCGAGCGTCTGCTCCGCCAGCGGGTCGTCACCGCCGGCACCGGGCGGCAGCGTGGGATCAGCCACCGATCGTGCGGATCATCGCGTCGGTGCAGAGCTTCAGCAGGTACTGAGGCAAGATGCCGAGCACCAGAACCAGCGCACCGTTGATGGACAGCGCCACGCGCATGTCGGTCGTCGCGGCGATCGGCGCCGGCGCTCCGGCCGGCGGTTCGTCGAAATACATGATCTTGACGACGCGCAGGTAATAGAAAGCACCGACCAGGGAGAACATCACGGCGATGATCGCCAGCCAGAGCATGCCGCCGTGCAGGCCGTCGCCCAGCAGGGCCTGCAGGACGACCAGCTTGGCGTAGAAGCCCACGGTGGGCGGAATGCCGGCGAGCGAGAACATCAGCAGCAGCATCACGAAGGCGTACCAGGGGCTGCGGCGATTCAGTCCCTTCAGGTCGGCAATTTCCTCCGCCTCGAAACCACTGCGGGCCAACAGCAGGATGATGCCGAAGGTGCCCAGCGTCGTCAGCGCGTAGGTAATCAGATAGAACATTGCCGCGCTGTAGGAATTGACGGTCGATGTCGCGTTGCCACCCACCACGCCCGAGAGCATCGCCAGCAGCACGAAACCCATCTGCGCGATGGTCGAGTACGCCAGCATCCGCTTCAGATTGCTCTGCGCAATCGCGGTCAGGTTACCGAGCACCAACGACGCCACGGCCAGCACGACCAGCATGCGCTGCCAGTCGCCCGCCAATGGCAGCAGCCCCTCGACCAGGATGCGGAACGCCACCGCAAACACGGCCAGCTTGGGGGCCGAGCCGATCAGCATCGTCACCGGTGTGGGCGCGCCCTGGTAGACATCCGGCACCCACATGTGGAACGGTACGGCGCCGAACTTGAATGCCAGCCCGGCGACGATGAACACCGTGCCGAATACCAGCGAAACCCGGCTGGCGACGTGACCGGTGCCGACCCGGTCGGCAAGCTCGTTGATGTCGAGCGTGCCGCTGGCGCCATACAGCATGCTCATGCCGTAAAGCAGGAATCCAGATGCCAGCGCGCCGAGCACGAAGTACTTCATCGCCGCCTCGCTCGACACCGCATGGTCACGGCGCAGCGCCACTAGCGCGTACAGCGACAGCGCCTGCAGCTCGAGCCCGAGGTAGATGACCAGCAGGTTGTTGGCCGAGATCATCAGCATGATCCCGAGCAGCGCGAAGAGCGTCAGCGTGAAGAGCTCCCCCTTCCAGATGCCGCGGTCACGGGCGTACGACTGCGAATAGACGATGACCAGCGCGACGGCAATGACCGCGACCAGCTTCAGCAGGCTCGCCATCGGATCGGTGACGTACATGCCGCCGAATGCGTAGGTGACGACGCCGGCCGAAACGAAGAGCCAGCAAATTGCGCCGACCAGCGTGAGGATGACGAGGGACGCGATGTAGGTCACATTGCGGCGCGCGTCGGGCACGAACAGGTCGGCCACCAGCAGGCCGCAGGTAGCGACCAGCAGCACGATCTCGGGCAAGGCGGCAAGAGTGTTGAGCGGTTGCATGTGCGGCGCCTATCGGATCGCGACGCCGGCCGGGAGCTTCGACTCGGCCACGTGCTTGAGGAGATTGGCGACGGACGCATCCATCAGGTCCGTTACCGGCTTCGGATACAGGCCCATCCACATGACCGCCGCGGCCAGCAGCAGCAGGATCAGGAACTCGCGGCCGTTCAGATCGGCCAGCGCCGCCACATGCCGGTTGGCCACCTCGCCGAACATCACCCGCTTGTACATCCAGAGCGAATAGGCGGCGCCAAAAATCAAAGTCGTGCCCGCAACCAGGCCGATCCAGAAGTTGAACTTGACCGCCCCGAGAATGACCATGAACTCGCCGACGAAGCCGCTGGTCGCGGGCAGGCCGGCGTTGGCCATCGCGAACAGCATGAAGAAGGCCGCGAACTTCGGCATCGTGTTGACGACTCCGCCGTAGTCGGCGATGTTGCGGCTGTGCATGCGGTCGTACATGACGCCGATGCAGAAGAACATCGCGCCCGAGACGAAGCCGTGGGAGATCATCTGCACGATCCCGCCCGCGACGCCGATTGCGTTGAAGATGAAGAACCCGAGCGTCACGAAGCCCATGTGCGCGATCGACGAATACGCGACCAGCTTCTTCATGTCGGTCTGCACCAGCGCCACCAGTCCGATGTAGACGACCGCGATCAGCGACAGCGCGATCATGAAGCCCGCTAGCTCGTGCGAGGCGTCCGGCGTGATCGGCAGCGAAAAGCGAACGAAACCGTAGGCGCCGAGCTTGAGCATGATCGCCGCGAGCACGATCGAGCCTCCGGTGGGCGCCTCGACGTGCGCGTCCGGCAGCCAGGTGTGAACCGGCCACATCGGCACCTTCACCGCGAACGCCATGAAGAACGCGAGGAACAGCAGGATCTGCGGCGTCCGGCCGAGCGGGGTCGCGTGCCAGTCGAGGATCGCGAAGCTGCCGTCCGACGCGTAGTAGAGGTAGACGAGCGCCACCAGCATCAGCAGCGAGCCAAGCAGCGTGTAGAGAAAGAATTTGAACGCCGCGTAGACGCGATTCGCGCCGCCCCACACGCCGATGATGATGTACATCGGTATCAGCGTGGCTTCGAAGAAGACGTAGAACAGCAGCCCGTCGACCGCGCTGAAAACACCGACCATCAGGCCCGACAGGATGAGGAATGCGGCGTAATACTGGGCGACGCGGTCCTGGATCACTTCCCAGCCGGCGAGCACGACGATCACGGTGATGAACGCGGTCAGCAGCACGAACCAGACCGACAGCCCGTCGATGCCGAGGTGGTAGTGGGCGTTGAAGCGCTCGATCCAGACCGCCTTCTCGACGAACTGGAGATCGGCGCTGGCAGCGTCGAAGCCCGTGTAGAGCGGCACGGTCACGAGCAGACCGAGCAGGCTGCCGGCGAGCGCGACCGCGCGGATGACGTTGGCGTTGCGGTCACGCCCGGCCGCCAGGATGGCAAGGCCGAAGGCGATGGGAATCCATATCGCCAGGCTGAGCCACGGGGTTGCTGTCTGCATTGTTCTTCTTGACTCGCCGTGCCTAGCGGCCGAAGGTGACGAAGAGCGTCACCATCGCCAGCAGGCCGATGATCATCCCGAAAGCGTAGTGATAGATGTAGCCGGACTGCAGCAGCCGCGACACGGCCGCGATCCAGCCGACGACGCGGGCACTGCCATTGACCGCCAGGCCATCGATCAGCGCCACGTCGCCGCCCTTCCACAGGCCGCGACCCAGCAGGCGCGCTCCCCCGGCGAAGACGACTTCGTTGATGCGATCGAGGTAGTACTTGTTCTCGAGCAGGCGGTGCAGGCCGCCGAACCGGCGCTTGAGCGACTCCGCCAGATCCGGTCGCATCAGATAAAGGTAAGCGGCCAGCAGCACCCCGGCCAGCGCAAGGTAGGTCGGCAGGCTCGCGAATCCATGCAGACCCATGCCCACCGCGCTGCGCACGTCGTCGGCAAGCCTGGCCATCGCAGGATGCCGAGCGGCGTCCACGAAAATGGAATTCCCAAAGAATCCGCCGCCGAGCAGCGTCTCCAGGGTCACGAAGCCGATGATCACGGACGGGATCGCGAGCAACACCAGCGGCACCGTCACCACGTTGGGCGATTCGTGCGGCTCGACATGGGCTTCTTCGTCGTGATGATGATCGTGGCCCGCGTCATGCGGGCGCTGGTCCCAGCGCGGCTTGCCATGAAAGACCAGGAAATACATCCGGAACGAGTAGAACGCGGTGATGAACACACCGAGGGTCAGCGCCCAGTAGGCGAAAGTCGCGCCCCAGTGGCCCGCCTGTGACGAGGCTCCGGTGGCGATGAGGATCGAATCCTTCGAGTAGTACCCCGACAGGAATGGCACGCCGATCAGCGCCAGCGAGCCGATCAGCGAGGTGATCCAGGTCACCGGCATCCTGCGCCACAGCCCGCCCATGTAGCGGATGTCCTGGTTGTGATGCATGCCGATGATTACCGACCCGGCGGCCAGGAACAGCAGCGCCTTGAAGAACGCGTGCGTCATCAGGTGGAAGATGCCGGCCGCGTAGGCCGAGGCGCCGAGCGCCACCGTCATGTAGCCGAGCTGCGACAGCGTCGAGTACGCCACGACGCGCTTGATGTCGTTCTGCACGATGCCGAGCAGGCCCATGAAGAACGCGGTGATCGCCCCGATGACGATGACGAACGACAGCGCGGCGTCCGACAGTTCAAACAGTGGCGACATCCGCGCCACCATGAAGATGCCGGCCGTGACCATCGTCGCCGCATGGATGAGCGCCGAGATCGGCGTCGGGCCTTCCATCGAATCGGGTAGCCACACGTGCAGCGGGAATTGCGCACTCTTGCCCATGGCCCCGATGAAGAGGCAGATGCAGACGACCGTCAGCAACATCCAGGGGCTGCCGGGCAGCAGTTCGATCGTCGTTGCCGCCATCCCGGGCGCGGCGCCGAAAACCTCGGCGTAGCGCAGCGTGCCGAAGTACGCGAACACCAGACCGATGCCGAGCACGAAGCCGAAGTCGCCGACGCGGTTCACGAGAAACGCCTTCAGGTTGGCGTAGATCGCCGTCGGCCGCTTGAACCAGAAGCCGATCAGCAGGTAGGACACGAGCCCGACCGCCTCCCAGCCGAAGAAAAGCTGCAGGAAGTTGTTGCTCATCACCAGCATCAGCATGCTGAAGGTGAAGAGCGAGATGTACGAGAAGAACCGCTGGTAGCCGGGGTCGTCGGCCATGTAGCCGATCGTGTAGATATGGACCATCAGCGAAACGAAGGTCACGACCACCATCATTAACGCGGTCAATGGATCGATCAGGAACCCGATCTCGAGCTTCAGGCCGCCGACCACGGCCCAGGTGTAGAGGGTGCCGTCGAAGGTGTTGCCCTTCAGGACGTCGCCGAGGATGACGAACGAAGCAACGGTCGCCACCAGCACGCCAGCGATCGTCACCGTGTGCGCGCCGGCCCGGCCAATGATCCGCCCGCCGAAACCCGCCACCAGCGCCCCCACGAGGGGCGCCAGCGCGGCGAGCAGGTAGATCTTCTGCATGGGGGACATCCCGTCAGCCCTTCAGCGAGTCGAGTTCCTCGACATTGATAGTCGAGAGATTGCGGAACAGGATGACCAGCAACGCCAGGCCGATCGCCGACTCCGCGGCGGCCACCGTGAGGATGAAGAACACGAACACCTGTCCGTGGTAGTCGCCGAGGTAGTGCGAGAAGGCAACGAAGTTAATGTTGACGGCGAGCAGCATCAGCTCGATCGCCATCAGCAGCACGATCAGGTTGCGACGATTGAGGAAGATGCCGATCACGCTGATCGCGAACAGCAGCGCCCCCACTCCCAGGTACCACGACAGCGAAACCAACGGCCCCTCCGCTCGTTGCCCGTTCTTCTTCTGATGCTCAGACCTTGCGGGTCTGGCGCGCCTCGTCGTCACTCGGCATGTCGACCAGACGCACCCGGTCGCCCGGCTGCACCTTCACCTGCTGCGACGGGTCCTGCCGCTTGCTGTCCTTGCGTCCGCGCAGCGTCAGCGAGATCGCAGCGATGATCGCCACCAGCAGCAAGGCGCCCGCGATCTGCAGCGGGAAGACGTATTCGGTGAACGTCAGCAGCCCCAGCGCCTTGATGTTGTTGACGTTGGCAATGCCCGGCCCGGGCTCCGTCAGGCTGTGCCAGCGTGGCTGCGAAAGCACCAGCCACATCTGCAGCACGATCAGCCCTGAAACAAGGCCCCCGGCCCACAGGTGCTTCCACAGCCCCTGGCGCAGCCGGTCGATGTTGACGTCCAGCATCATGACGACGAACAGGAAAAGCACCATGACCGCGCCGACGTAGACCAGCACCAGCGCGATGGCGAGGAATTCGGCCTGCAGCATCATCCAGAGGCAGGCGGCGGAGAAGAACGCCAGCACCAGGAAGAGCACCGCGTGCACCGGGTTGCGCGCCGTGATCACCCGCAGCGCTGCCAGCAGCATGACGCCGGAGAAGATCACGAAGAGGACGGCTTGCGCATTCATGTCGTCGGTGGGTCCGGGGGTGCCTGCCTAGCGGAACTTCGCATCCGAAGCGCGGTTCGCGGCGATCTTCTGCTCGAAGCGATCGCCGATCGCAAGCAGCATCGGCTTGGTGTAGTACAGGTCGCCACGCTGCTCGCCGTGGTACTCGAGCATGTCGGTCTCGACGATCGAATCGACCGGGCAGCTCTCTTCGCAGAAGCCGCAGAAGATGCACTTGGTGAGGTCGATGTCGTAGCGCGTCGTGCGCCGCGTGCCGTCGGCGCGCTGCTCGGACTCGATCGTGATGGCGAGCGCCGGACAGACCGCTTCGCACAGCTTGCAGGCGATGCAGCGTTCTTCGCCGTTCGGGTAGCGCCGCAACGCGTGCAGTCCGCGGAATCGCGGGCTGAGCGGCGTCTTCTCTTCCGGATACTGAACCGTGATCTTGCGCGCGAACGCATAGCGCCCGGTCAGCGCCAGGCCCTTGATCAGCTCCTTCAGGAGCAGGCTGTCGAAGAATTCCCGTATGGCGCCCATCGTCAGCTCACTTCCAGATGTTCCACGGCGTCTGCATCCAGACCGCGACGACGACCAGCCAGACCAGCGTGATCGGGATGAACACCTTCCAGCCGAGCCGCATGATCTGGTCGTAGCGATAGCGCGGGAACGATGCGCGGAACCAGATGAAGAGCGACACCACGAAGAAAACCTTGGCAAAGAGCCAGAACCAGCCCGACAGGGCTTCGGTCCATGCCGGAAACTGGACACCGAGCAGACGCCCGAGATCCACCGGAGCCGCCCAGCCGCCGAGGAACATGATCGTCGCCATCATCGACAGCAGGATCATGTTGGCGTACTCGGCCAGGAAGAAGATGGCGAACGTCATGCCCGAGTACTCGACCATGTGCCCGGCGACGATCTCGGATTCGCCCTCGACCACGTCAAACGGATGACGATTCGTCTCCGCGATGCTGGACACCACGTAGATGACGAACAGCGGCAGCAGCGGCAGCCAGTTCCACGACAGGAACGCCAGGCCCCGGTCGGCGAAGATTCCCGTGTTCTGCCGCTCGACGATGCCGGTCATGTTGAGCGTGCCGGCAACCAGGAGCACGGTCACCAGCACGAAGCCCATCGCGAGTTCGTAGCTCACCATCTGCGCCGAGGCCCGCATCGCCCCGAGGAACGAGTACTTCGAGTTCGAGGCCCAGCCGGCGATGATGACGCCATAGACGCCGACCGACGTGATCGCCATGACATAGAGCAGGCCCGCATTGACATTGGCGAGGACCAGCCCGGGAGCGAAGGGAATCACGGCCCAGGCCGCCAACGCGGGCATGATGACGATGACCGGGGCGGCGAAGTACAGCCACTTGTCGGCCTGCGTCGGCGTGATGACTTCCTTGGTCAGCAGCTTCAGGGCGTCGGCGATCGGCTGCAGCAGACCCCAGAATCCGACACGGTTCGGACCGACCCGGATGTGCATCCAGCCGATCAGCTTGCGCTCCCAGTACGTGAGATACGCCACCAGCAGCAGTATCGGCACGACGATCGCCACGATCTTCGCAAGCGACCAGACGACCGGCCAGGCGGCGCCGAGCGTCTGGCTGCCGAATGCGGTCAGGCCTTCCATCAGGCGCGCTCCAGGCGCACCGGCCCGAACATCGGCCCCAGCGCGGCGGTCGACGGATGCGCCGCCGCAACGCGCACCACGCCGTCGGCCAGCCGTTCGTCGATCTGCAGATCGAGCAACGCGCTGCCGCTGCCCTGGCTCACCCGAACCCGGTCACCGGCGCTCAAGGAAAGCGTTGCGGCCGTGCGCGCGTTGAGGCGCGCACGCGGCGGTTGGGCATCGGTCGTGGCCTGCAGCGGGGGCGAACGGCGCACGATGGCGTCGCTGAAGTAGATTGGAACGTCGGCCAGGCGCTCGATGCCTTCGACCGCCTCCACCGGCAGCGTCAGCGGCGCGGCGGTTGCATTTGAGAGGCGCGCGGAGAGATCTGCCGGCATCGCCGCATCACGCACCGCCTCGGACGTCTCGAAGTCGAACCCGTCCAGCTCGAGCAGATTGCCCAGCACGCGCAGCACTTTCCAGCCCGGGCGTGCGTCTCCCAGCGGACGCACGGTGCCGTTGAACCCCTGAACGCGGCCCTCGCAGTTGACGAAGGTCCCGGCCGTCTCCGTGAACGGCGCGATCGGCAGGATCGCGTCAGCGTATTCCAGCGCCCCGTTGCGATACGGCGAGAACGCGATGACGGTGTCGGCCTGCCGCAGTGCCGCGAGCATCGCGACCGGATCGGCCGTGTCGTACTCGGGCTCAAAGTTCCACAGAAGATAGGCGCGGCGCGCCTGCTCGACCATGCGGCGGGCATCGAGACCGCCTGCGAGCGGGCGCGCTCCCACGAGATGCGCGCCGACGGAGTTCGCGGCCTCGGTCAGCACGCCCAGCGTCGCGCCCGTCGCCTGCGCAATCCATTGCGCCCAGGCCCGCAGCGTCGCTGCCGCGGGGTGCTGGATGGCCGCGTTGCCGAGGAACACGGCCTTGCGCTCGCCCGACAGCAGGCTTGCGGCGATCGCTCGCGCGGGTTCGTCCGGCACCACGCCCGTCACTGGCGCCGTCAGTCCGCGCTGTTCGGCGATCGCCACGGCGATTCCCGCGAGGCCACGGGCCCACGCACTCGGGCGCGACGTCACCTGGTGCGCAACGCGCATCAGCAGGTCGTCGTCGGCCGCGTGCAGGACCGAAAGCTGGCAACCGCGCCGCACGGCATGCCGCAGGCGCGCCGACAGCAGAGGATGATCCTTGCGCAGGAACGAGCCCACCAGCAGTACACGGTCGAGCGTATCGATGTCCTGCACGGGCAGGCCGAGCCAGGGAACGCCCTGCTCCGCCGCGCCTGCGCTGAAGTCGGTCTGCCGCAGCCGGTGGTCAATGTTGTCCGACCCGACCCCGCGTACGAGCTTCGCCAGCAGATGCAGTTCTTCCAGCGTGCTCGACGGCGCCGCCAACGCACCGATCGACTCTGGACCGTGCTGCTGCCTGACGTGCTGCAGGGCATGCCGCACGTACTCGAGCGCATCCGGCCATTCGACTTCGCGCCACTGCCCATCCTGCTTGAGCATGGGCTTGCCCAGCCGGTCGGCCGCATGCAGCCCCTCGTAGGAAAAACGATCGCGGTCCGACAGCCAGCATTCATTGACGGCCGCGTTCTCGAGCGGCAGCACGCGGAGCACCCGCTGGTTCTTGACCTGAACGATCAGGTTGGAGCCGAGCGAGTCGTGCGGGCTGATCGACTTACGGCGCGAGAGTTCCCAGGCGCGCGCCTCGTAGCGGAACGGCTTGCTGGTCAGCGCTCCGACCGGGCACAGGTCGATCATGTTGCCCGAGAGCTCCGAGTCCACCGAACGGCCGACGAAGGTCATGATCTCCGAGTGCTCGCCGCGCCCGGCCATGCCGAGTTCCATGACGCCGGCGATCTCCTGGCCGAAGCGCACGCAGCGCGTGCAGTGGATGCAGCGCGTCATCTCCTCCGCGGAGATCAGCGGCCCCATGCTCTTGTGGAACACGACCCGCTTGGGCTCGGCATAGCGGCTCGCCGAGCCGCCGTAGCCCACAGCGAGGTCCTGCAGCTGGCACTCGCCGCCCTGGTCGCAAATCGGACAGTCGAGGGGGTGGTTGATCAGCAGGAACTCCATCACCGACTTCTGCGCCTGCTTGGCCCGTTCGGATTGCGTACGGACAATCATCCCGGTCGTCACCGGCGTCGCGCAGGCCGGCAGGGGCTTCGGCGCCTTCTCGACCTCAACCAGGCACATGCGGCAGTTGGCGGCGATCGACAGCTTCTTGTGGTAACAGAAGTGCGGCACGTAGATGCCGAGGCGGTTCGCCGCCTCCATCAGCATGCTGCCTTCCGGCACCTCGACCTTGCGGCCGTCGATTTCAATTTCTACCATGCGTCGCTCTTGTACGCGATGTGCAAGGGCGCATCGCACGTGCGCTCGTCGCGATCAGTCCGGCAGGCCGCCTCCGGGGAGCCGCGAGGCGGCCCGCTAAGCAACGGCACGAAGAAGCAGGCGGCACTCATACGTAATCGGGCACCAGGCAGTTCTTGTGTTCGATGTGGTGCTCGAACTCGCTGCGGAAGTGCTTGACGAAGGCACGCACCGGCATCGCGGCGGCGTCGCCGAGCGCGCAGATCGTACGGCCCTGGATGTTGTCGGCCACCGAGTTCAGCAGATCGAGGTCCTCGGGTCGGCCCTGGCCATGCTCGATCCGGTGCACGACGCGATAGAGCCAACCCGTCCCTTCGCGGCACGGCGTGCACTGGCCGCAGCTCTCCTCGTAGTAGAAGTACGACAGGCGCTCCAGGCAACGCACCATGCATCGCGTCTCGTCCATGACGATGACGGCTCCCGAGCCCAGCATCGAGCCGGCCTTGGCGATCGAGTCGTAGTCCATGTCGGTGGCCATCATGACGTCCCCCGGCAGCACTGGCATCGACGACCCACCCGGGATGACGGCCTTGATCCTGCGCCCGCCGCGCATGCCACCGGCGAGCTCCAGCAGCTTCGCGAACGATGTGCCAAGCGGCACCTCGTAATTGCCGGGATAGGTCACGTCGCCCGAAACGGAGAAGATCTTCGTGCCGCCGTTGTTGGGCTTGCCGAGAGCGAGGAAGGCATCGCCGCCCTCGTTGATGATGTAGGGCACCGCGGCGAAGGTTTCGGTGTTGTTGATCGTCGTCGGCTTGCCGTAGAGGCCGAAACTCGCCGGAAACGGCGGCTTGAAACGCGGCTGCCCCTTCTTGCCTTCGAGCGACTCGAGCAGCGCGGTTTCCTCGCCGCAGATGTAGGCGCCGAAGCCGTGCGACGCGTACAGATCAAAGCTGAACGTCGATCCGAGGATGCCCTTGCCGAGGAATCCGGCGGCGTAGGCCTCGTCGAGCGCCTCCTGGAAGCGCTCGTACTCTGCCCAGATCTCGCCGTGGATGTAGTTGTAGCCCGCGCTGGCGCCCATCGCGTAGCCCGCAATCGCCATGCCCTCGATGACGATGTGCGGGTTGTAGCGCAGGATGTCGCGGTCCTTGAACGTGCCGGGCTCGCCTTCGTCCGAATTGCAGACGACGTACTTCTGCCCGGGAAACTGCCGCGGCATGAAGCTCCACTTGAGACCCGTCGGAAATCCAGCACCGCCGCGCCCGCGCAGCGCCGATTTCTTCAGCTCGGCGATGACGGCATCGGGCGGCATGTGGCTTTCAAGGATCTTGCGCAAGGCCGCGTAGCCGCCGCGGCGCTCGTAGTCCTTCAGGCGCCAGTTGCCGCCATCCAGGCCCGCCAGGATGACAGGCTTCAGGTGCCGCCCGTGGAAACAGGTCTGCGCGCTCACGCAAGCCTCTCCGCGCGCCGCGCTGCGGTGCGAGCCTGGTTGGGGTGGCCGGACGCTGCGCTCATCCCTTCACCTGCTTGAGTTCATCAAGGAGTGCATCGAGCCGCTCGTTGCTCAGGAAGCTCTCCATGCGCTTGTTGTTGACCAGCAGTACTGGCGCATCGCCACAGGCGCCGAGGCACTCACCTTCCTTCAGCGTGAACTGGCCGTCGGCCGTGGTCTGGCCGAAGCCGATGCCGAGCTTCCGCTTCAGGTGATCGACAGCGTGCGTGGCGCCGGACAGAGCGCACGGCAGGTTGGTGCAGATCGTCAACTTGCAGCGACCCGCGGGCCGCAGGTTGTACATGTTGTAGAACGACGCCACCTCGTAGACCGCGATCGGCGCCATGTCCAGGTAGGCTGCGACGGCGGCGATGACCTCCTCGGGCAGCCAGTCATGCTCGTCCTGGGCGATCGCCAGCGCCGCCATCACCGCGGACTGCTTCTGCTCGGCGGGGTACTTGGCGATCTCGCGATCGATGCGCCGACAGGCGTCGACCGACAGCACGTTCCGGGCCTGGGGCACAGCGCTCATCGGTCGATCTCTCCGAAGACGATGTCCTGCGTACCGATGATCGCCACCGCGTCGGCGATCATGTGCCCGCGCGCCATCTCGTCCAGCCCCTGCAGGTGCGCGAATCCCGGCGCCCGGATCTTGAGCCGATAAGGCTTGTTCGCACCGTCGGACACGAGGTAGATGCCGAACTCGCCCTTTGGATGCTCGACCGCCGCATAGGACTCGCCGGGCGGAACGTGGAAGCCCTCGGTAAAGAGCTTGAAGTGGTGAATCAGCTCTTCCATATTGGACTTCATGTCGACGCGGGACGGCGGGGCCACCTTGTGGTTGTCCGTCATCACCGGCCCCGGGTTGGCGCGCAGCCAATCGATGCACTGGCGAATGATGCGATTGCTTTGCCGCATCTCCTCGACCCGCACGAGGTAACGGTCGTAGCTGTCGCCATTTCGTCCGACCGGGATGTCGAACTCCAGGCGGTCGTAGACCTCGTAGGGCTGCTTGCGACGCAGGTCCCACTCGACGCCGGAGCCGCGCAGCATCGGGCCAGTGAATCCCATCTGCAACGCGCGCTCGGGCGAAACGACGCCGATGCCGACCAGCCGCTGCTTCCAGATGCGGTTGTCGGTCAATAGCGTCTCGTATTCGTCGACGTACTTGGGGAAACGGCGCGTGAAGTCCTCAATGAAGTCGAGCAGCGAGCCCTGCCGGTTCTCGTTAAGGCGCTTTGTGTCCTGTTCGTTCTTGTACTTGTTGGCCTTGAACTGCGGCATCGCGTCCGGCAGATCGCGGTACACGCCGCCCGGACGGTAGTAGGCCGCGTGCATGCGCGCGCCGGACACCGCTTCGTACATGTCCATCAGGTCTTCGCGCTCGCGGAAGGCATAAAGAAACACCGCCATCGCGCCGACATCCAGTCCGTGCGCGCCGAGCCATAGCAGATGGTTCAGCAGCCGCGTGATCTCGTCGAACATCACCCGTATGTACTGCGCACGCACGGGCACGTCGACACCCAGCAGTTTCTCGATCGCCATCACATAGGCGTGCTCGTTGCACATCATCGAGACGTAGTCGAGGCGGTCCATATAGGGCACGGACTGCAGGAACGTGCGCGTCTCGGCGAGCTTCTCGGTGGCCCGGTGCAGCAGGCCGATGTGCGGATCAGCGCGCTGGATCACCTCGCCGTCGAGTTCCAGCACGAGGCGCAACACGCCGTGCGCCGCCGGATGCTGCGGACCGAAGTTCAAGGTGTAGTTCTTGATGTCGGCCACGATCAGCGCCCCTGGCCGTAGGTGTCTTCGCGGATCACGCGCGGCACGATCTCGCGCGGCTCGATCGTCACCGGCTGATACACGACGCGCTTCTGCTCGGGGTCGTAGCGCATCTCGACATGACCGGAGATCGGAAAGTCCTTGCGGAACGGGTGGCCGACGAAGCCGTAGTCGGTCAGGATGCGCCGCAGATCCGGATGTCCCTCGAACATGATGCCGTAGAGGTCGAAGGCCTCTCGCTCGTACCAGTTCGCGCAGTTCCACACGCTGGTCACCGAGGCGATCAGCGGGAACTCGTCGTCGTCGCAGTAGCTGCGCACCCTCACCCGCCAGTTGTGCTTCAACGACAGCAGGTGCATGACGACTGCAAAGCGTGGCCCGTTCCACGAGCCATCACCGTGGGTCGAATAGTCGACGCCGGCGAGATCGATCAATTCCTCGAACGCCAGGGCCGGGTCGTCACGCAGTGTTCGGGCAACCTGGATCTGATCGCGCCCGCGCACGACGACCGTGACCTCGCCCAGCGCAACGACGAGGTCACTCAGTCGTTCACCGAGTGCCAGCCGCAGGGCCCCGGTCAGCGTTTCGATGCGGGTCATCGTGCGATGGTGTTCGTGCGGCGGATCTTGTTCTGCAACTGGATGATTCCGTAGATCAGCGCCTCAGCGGTCGGCGGACATCCGGGCACGTAGACGTCGACGGGAACGATGCGGTCGCAGCCGCGCACCACGGAATAGCTGTAGTGGTAGTAGCCACCACCGTTGGCGCACGAACCCATGCTGATGACCCAGCGCGGCTCGGCCATCTGGTCGTAGACCTTGCGCAGCGCTGGCGCCATCTTGTTGCATAGCGTGCCGGCGACGATCATCACGTCGCTTTGCCGCGGACTCGGCCGGAAGAAGATGCCGAAACGGTCGAGGTCGTAGCGCGCCGCCCCCGCATGCATCATCTCGACCGCGCAGCAGGCCAGCCCGAACGTCATCGGCCACATCGAGCCGGTCTTCGACCAGTTGACGAGCTTGTCCACACTGGTCGTGACGAATCCCTCGTTGAGAACGCCTTCGATCCCCATCAACGCTCCTGGCGAACGTGCACGGCACTCACGCGGAAAATCCGGGTCGCGGCACCGGGACGAACGAAGGATGGCGTCATTCCCAGTCGAGCGCGCCGCGCTTCCACTCGTAGATGAATCCCACCGTGAGGATGGCGAGGAAAGACATCATGGCCCAGAAGCCCACGCTCCACGCGCCGAGATCACCGAGCACAACGGCCCACGGAAAGAGGAACGCGATCTCGAGGTCGAACAGGATGAAGAGGATGGCGACGAGGTAGTAGCGCACGTCGAACTTCATGCGCGCGTCCTCGAACGCTTCGAAGCCGCACTCGTAAGGCGAGAGCTTCTCGGGGTCCGGCCTGTGCGGACCCAGCAGGGCACCGATGGCCATCGGCGCGGCCCCGATCGCAAGTCCGACCAGTATGAACAGCAGGACGGGTAGATAGCTGTCGGGATCCACGCGAGTCAGCCTCTCGGCTCATGCTCCACAAATACCTGCAGACTGATGCGCGCTAGTCCGCGCCACGCTGCACTGCCGTTCGAGGACGCCACTGGGACGCAACTCGTTCTGGTGCCGACGGTGAGACTCGAACTCACACGGCTTTCGCCGCCACCCCCTCAAGATGGTGTGTCTACCAATTCCACCACGTCGGCAAGGTGCAAAACCCGCG
>Ga0209254_10001224_pt1 | contig 22838 bp, 24 predicted proteins | sample FrelakmetDIP11DI_FD_187148 | JGI IMG/M metagenome (GOLD analysis project Ga0209254, IMG submission 187148) | Freshwater lake sediment microbial communities from the University of Notre Dame, USA, for methane emissions studies - DIP11 DI (SPAdes)... | ecosystem: Environmental > Aquatic >...
CAGCGGCACAGCCGCACACAAAGTCCGGATGTACGGATGCAATCCCTACCTTCAAGCCAGAACGAACTGACCACTTGGCAAACCGGGGGCGTCCATGTAGGGACGCTTTGTGGGGCCACGATGCCAGTCAATGCCGAAGTCTTCAGCGTCGAATCTGTGCGTGCCGAGTGGAACGCCGCCGCGGCCGCCTTTGCGGACGCACAGTCCACCGGGCGCGACATCTACCGGCTAGAGGTGTTTGGCCCTGCGCAGGCCGAGCTCTGCGGCCCGGTCCAGGGCCTGCGCGTGCTCGATCTCGGCTGCGGCGCAGGCTACTTCGCCCGCGAAATGGCGAGGCGGGGCGCCTTGGTTACCGGTCTCGAGCTATCCCCCGAAATGCTTCGGTACGCGATCGCGCAGGAGGAGCGAGACCGGCTCGGAATTCATTATCAGCTCGGAGACGCCGCCTGCCTCCAGGAGCATGTCGAGCCGAGTTCGTTCGACCTCGTCACGTCATGCCTCGCGCTACAGGACATGCCCGATGTGCCGGCCGTCCTGCGGGCCGCGCGGGAGGCGCTGATACCCGGCGGCCGACTCGTCGTGTCGATCGCACATCCATGCACGGACACGCCGTTCCGCCGCTGGGAGAAGGACGCGAACGATGGGAAGCGGTGGCTGTGCGTCGATCGCTACTTCGAGCGCGGACCCATGACTTACCAGTGGAAAGGCTGGTCCTATGAGTTTTCGACGACCGCGCTGCACGCCACCCTGGAGGACTGGCTGAGCTGGTTTCTGGCCGCCGGCTTCTCGCTTCAGGCGCTGCGCGAGCCGGCCCCGTCGCCGGAGGCCGTCGCCGGAGGCCGTCGCGCGGCATCCGGAGCTTGCGGACTGTTCACGGGTTCCGTACTTCTTGCTGCTGGCCTTCGAGCGGCAATAATGTTGGCAACAGGCGGCCAGTAGCGGAAGTCCGCCGTCACCCCCAGAAAGTCCGCAAAGCGGAAGAGCTTGCCGGCCGTGCACATCAATCCTGACCACTTTCTACAGACCGCTGATGGGCGGGTGACAACGCCAGAGCGCAACGCCGAGGCATGGCAACAATGCTTCACCGCCTTGGACACTGCCTTGCAGAGTTCGAATGTGTCGACCAGGGTTTACTTGCTGATCGGGCCGCAAGGTTCCGGCAAGAGCACTTGGGCCAGGCGCAAGAGGATCGAAGAGCCGCATTCAATCTTCTTCGATGCGATTCTCGTGAAGAGGTCTGAACGCAGTCCCATCCTTGCAAAGACTCGAGAACGAGGCGTACCTGCTGTAGCCGTCTGGTTCCGAACGCCTCTCGCCGTTTGCCTCACCCGCAATGCTGCTCGGCCGATCGATGAGATCGCCGCAGAGCAAGGAATCAGGAACGTCTACGCAGCCGTTGAGCCCCCATCATTTGCAGAGGGCTTCGAGGAAGTTGTCGAAATCGACCTCCCTGGCGACTGACGGCCACAACCCGCCATCGCGCGTAGACACCTAACTCGCTCGGAAGCGGACGTGGTGGCAAGTCGCCCGTTCGCAGTTCAGCAACCCAAGAAGTTTCGGCGTTACGCACGGTGTGGGACTGCAAACCAGCCTTGCGGGGCTTGACTAATGGTAACCTATACGTTACCTTCTCTCATGCCTATCCGGGTCGAAGAGTATCTGCGCGAAGACGGCTCGAATCCATACCGACGCTGGTTCGACAGTCTCGATCCGCAGAGTGCCGCCAAGGTTACGACCGCCAAGCTGCGCCTGGAACTGGGCAACACGTCCAGCATCAAATGGTTCGCTGGAATGGGTGAGTGCGTCATCGACTGGGGACCGGGTTACCGGATCTATCTGGCGAAAGACGGCGATACGCTGATTGTGCTGTTTGGCGGCGGAACGAAGCGCAGCCAGCGACGCGATATCAATCAAGCCAAGGCTTTGTTGGCAGAGTACAAGGCGCGCAAGAAAGCGCAGGTCAAGGCGGTCAGGCCCGCTGGGCCGCGCAAGAGGTGAAACCGATGGCACTGACACGCGATTTCAAGCAAACGGTAATCGAACGGGTCAACCGTGACCCGGCGTTCGCACAGGCCTTGCTCGATGAGGCAGCCACCTTGTTCCTGAATGGCGAGCCCGAAACAGCAAGACTGATCCTGCGTGATCTGGTCAATGCCACGATCGGCTTCGAGCAGTTGGCCACGATGACCGACAAGCCTAGCAAGAGCTTGCACCGCATGCTTTCGCCGGCAGGCAATCCGAGTATGGACAACCTCGCAGCTATCTTTCTAGTTATGCGCGAGTGCCTGAACGTAAGTCTCGAAGCGCATTCCGTCGCCGCATAGGCAGACGTCTTTACCTTGGCCTCCGACCTCGATGTCGCTGCCCGGCCACTTGCAGTCATTCCAGATCGCCGCCAAAGTTGCCTGTTAGCGGACCTCGATAGACTGCGTGCGACTCTGCGCTATGCGCTCATCGAACCCACGCATCCCCGGCACCCTGAGATTGCTCCTGCCCGGTGCGCGACCACGCCTCACGGCTGATTTGGCCAACGCAAAAAAGGTACACGATGACAGTTGAACGTGGCGTGCAGACACGCGGACGGGTAGCGCGCGCGATGGCCGGCGCGGACGCGATTGAAATCAAGGCGACGATCGCTGATCACCAGATCAAGGCAGCGCTCAAGCGCTACGGGCTCACGCCGAACAATGACGAAGAGCGCTATATCTACTTTTTCGACTCGCCGGCACTCGAGCTCCACCAGGCCGGGATCATTGTGCGCGCCCGGCGTAACGTCGGGGATGTCCACGACAGTACGGTCAAGTTTCGACCCGTTGACCCCGCGTCAATCAGCAAAGAGTGGCGCAAGTATCGCGACTTCAAGATCGAAGCCGACGCGAGCGAGAAAGGGTTGGTCAGGTCGGCGTCGTTCTCGATGCCCGTCGACAAGGGCCTGATCAAGTCTGTCGCGACCGGCAAACGGCAAGTTCGAGACCTAATCACGCGCGAACAGCGGGCGTTCATCGAGAAGACTGCCAATTGCAAGATCGACTTCGACCGACTTATCGTGCTCGGTCCGCTGCGCGCGCACCGGTGGCAGTTCGAGGATCCGGCGTGTCCGTGGCAGATAACGGGAGAACTGTGGATACGAGAGGACGGACAACGGATGTTGGAAGCGTCGATCAAGGCGCCGGCCGTGCAGGCCGCGGTGGCGACGGCAGGCTTTATGGCTTTTCTTGCAGAGGTCGGCGCAGATAAGGACAAAGAGCAACAGACCAAGACGCGCTGGGCGCTCTCGTACTACGCCGGCAAGCATGCGACCGCGCCCCGCCCCGCGGCGGCGAAGTCTCAATCCAAGTCGGCAGGTGCGAAGAAAGCCGCCACGTCCACGACCCGTCCAACCAAGAAGAAACGATAGGGACCATCCTTGATCGGAACGAATCATGGCCGCCAGTAGCCCGTTCCAGCACGGGACCGCCCCCGGGCCATATTCGGACGCCCAATCGTTCGGGCTGACTTGCCTCAGAGCGGACGACTCAGAGGGTCGCGATAGACTTCCTTGCAAGCAGACCCTGGCGAGGGACGACCCGACAATCCCGAGGAGCCACGAATGCCAAAGCTCAAACTGACCTATTTCGACTTCGACGGCGGACGCGGCGAGCCTGCGCGTCTGGCGCTGCACATCGGTGGCACTGCGTTTGACGATAACCGCATCGCGGGCAAGGATTGGCCCGCTATCCGCGACAAGACTCCGTTCCTTGCGACGCCCACGCTGGAGGTGGACGGCCAGGTGGTTTCGCAGTCCAACAGCATCAATCGCTACGTTGGCAAGCTGGCCGGCCTGTATCCAAAGGACGACTTGCAGGCGTTTCTGTGCGACGAAGTGATGGACGCGGCTGAGGACATCAGCACCCGGATTGCGCAGACCATCAACTTGCCCGAGGACGCCAAGAAGAAGGCGCGAGAAGAGCTTGCGACGGGTCACATCACGCACTACCTGGAGCAGTTCCAGGCGAGACTGAAAGCAGCCGGCGGAGAGTATTTCGCTGACCAGCGTCTTACGGTGGCGGATCTGAAAGTCGTCATGTTGATTCGCTGGCTGCGGTCCGGTGTGCTGGACCACATTCCGAAAGACCTCGTCGACACCGTCGCGCCGCAGCTGGTGAAACACTTCGAGCGCGTGGCCGGTCATCCGAAGGTCGCGGAGTACTACCAACGCCGCAAGGCCGCCTGATCGCATTGCGGAGCGTCAGTCCGTATTTCAAAGAACCGCTGACTCGCCTTGAAGGGCAGCTTCGACCGAAGTCCAGTTAGTGACGGGGTCGAATGACGCCTCCTCTTGGCCGCGTTGATTGCGTTCACTTCCGGCGCAGCGCGATGTACGCAAGGGGTGGCCCTTCACCCGCGACTCGATAGACTCAACCCGGCCATTACCTGCCCGCCGGTGCACCGCGCTCACACGCGAGGAAGCGGACGTCATTGCCCCAAGGACAGGGAGCAGCCGACGGGACCCGGTCAGCACGGGTAGCGAGGCTCGTTGAGCCGCTCTGCCCGTCCTAAGGCCTCGTGCTGAAGGGACTCTTATTCGGCCAGCGGTTCCGGTTAAATGGAGTCCGCTTCCGGACATCGATGAGCAGCCGTCTTAAGACACGTTATCCCGCTGCAAAATGACAGCCGTCACGATTGATTCACTTGCCAGCCTTCTGCGCTACTGCGAGCAGTTTGCTCAGCAGATGCTCGCCCGGTCTGGCGAGTTTCATCCATTTGGTTCGTTCGTCAACGCTGAGGGCAAGATTGAGGCACTTGGCGCTCACCTTGGAAGCGAGTTTCCTGCTGGCGGCGAGGTGTACACGTTTCTTGAGAGTGCCGTCGCATCTATGGCGGCTCAAGGAAAGGTCAGTGCCTACGCACTCGCCGCCAACGTCAGCATTCCCTCGGGTTTGGCATCGCCACTACCCGACGGCATCCGTGTTCATGTAGAGGCGCCCGGGTACTCCAGGCTGGTTTACACGCCGTATCGCATATTGCCTCTCCACGCCGTGCGCAAGTTCCTCGCTGTGGTTCCCACGGTCGAGTACCTCGAACCTATCGTAGTCGACGTACCGAGCAGAGTCTTCGTGAACGCAGCGGGCTGACTCGCTCCAAATGACGCTCGCCGGCCGGCTGCGCCGTCTGCCGCGCGAAGGTGAGCTCGCGCCCGAGGACAGTAGGATCGCGGCTTCTCTCACGACGGGTGGACCGGCTGCGGCCAATTGCCGACGGTTAATAGGTGGGGCAGACTTAATCTGAAGCAGACCAAACTTGTCGACCGGCGGAGATCCGAACATGGAAGTGCTTGGCATTCGCTACTGCGCGGTAACCGCGGAAGCAGCCGCATTGATCAAGTGCTTCGCCGCGCTTGGTATGCCCAAGACCGACTATGCCGAGGAAGGCGTCTCGGGTTCGGTGTTCCCCGCCGGCAGCAGCTGGATCGAGATCTGGCAAGGTGCGCCGGACTCCCCAGCAAACACCATGCTGCAGGTTGTCGTTGACGATGCTGATGCCTTTGCTGCGCATGCGAGAAAGAACGGGCTGAGTCCGGAGGGCCCCACGGATGCGCACGGGGAGCGCATCTACTTCCTCAAGGCTCCTGGCGGCCTCCAGATGTCGTTCCAGTCCAAGCTGGCTGAGTCACCGGTACTTTGTTGAGCGGCCGACCGCTCGTCGTAACCGGCCACAAGGAGACGCTTGAGGCAGCGGCCACGTCCGCCCCAAAGCTGACGCGCTCCCAATGCCGCACTTCGATGAACCTGCGACGCTTGTACGACAGGTCCGGCCCGTGCATTGCACTTTGAATCAATACGCTACGCGTGTTATGGCAAAGGCATGCGCGTCTACTTTCGCAGACACTATGCGAGGCTCAACTGTCTCGTTGAAATCCACAAGTAGTGCTTCGGGGAAGTGATGAACGAACGCCTCGGCAACGCCGAACACCACTACAGCAAACGTCGTGAACATCACGAAGGCATAAAGGACATCGTTCTTCGCCTCAGGCTTGTGCTTCATGTCATCCTCCCACCTAACCTATGCAGGCCGTGTCAACTTGGCGGCGTTCAACGCTGTGCGGGCTCTGAGTGCAGATCAGGCAAGCCATCTTCCTGAATGAGCGACCTACTAGCGATAGGACGAGACGCATGCGATCGGCCCAGATCCCGAACGTCATAAAGAAGGAGAGCGGCCGGCAATGTCACCGACCGCTCTTGAACACCGCCTCGAACTACGACGCGGCGCTTCCACTACCAGCGTCGCCATCGCCACCGGTGCCTTGGTCAACCGGCATTTCAACGAAGGAAGTGCTGTGCAGCGTTTCGCAGCCGCTCGCGAGAAGTACAAGAACGACGAGCGCCGCTCTAGCGGCCTGTTGCAGATTGCGGTCCATAGTCAGACTCCAGTGGGTGCTTCCTTGCCGGAAGCGGTTCTAGTCGCAGTTGGAGAGAGCCTGGGAGGGCTCGGACGCTTGGCGACCCGGAACCGCGAGGCGCAAGCCTCGCGAACTTGAGTCAGCATTGATTTCGCTGGCTCTACTGGTTAGGACGCAACTTCATCGGGAACTGCGACATCGGCGTGAATATTCACGGTCCGACATGACATGGCACGATTCCCTGGCGGCAGATCTGGCGTCGCCGATCGACATGTTTAGCATTGCCGGTTAGCGCTTGAGTGCGACAAACAACAAGAGCCGGGCACGCTCCCAGTCGCGATTGACCGTGCGTTCTGTCACTCCTAGGGCGTCAGCGATCTCGCTGTTAGTCAAACCACCGAAGTACCGCATCTCAACGACGCTCTTGAGGCGAGGATCCGACCTTTCGAGTTCGATCAGCGCGTCGTTGACGTGCTCAATGTCGACGTCGCCGCTGCCAACAGCATCGGCGATCTGAGTATTCAGCGTGATGCGGAACCGGCCCCCGCCACGCCGCTCGGCGTTACGCCGGCGAGCGAAGTCAACGATGATCGCTCGCAGTACTTGGGAAACGTAGGCCATGAACTGCCCGCGGCTTGCGATGTCGATGCGTTCAGCGCCGCGGAGGCGCAGGTAAGCCTCGTGCGCGAGCGCGGTTGCATCAAGGTAGGTCTGCGGGCTGTTTTCGGACAGTCGAGCCCGAGCCAACCGATGCAAATCGGCGTAAATAAGGGAGAAGAGTTCGTCCAGAGCTGACCGATCCTCTGCTGCAATGCGCTTCAGCAACGTGGTGACGTCATTCATCGCGATTCAGGCGGCGCTTGGATTTGCCAGCCGGCGTCCGCTCGACTTTGCTACTCGCTTTGCATTGGCAGATCGGTAGACTCACTGAGCCTTGTCGGATTTTGCTCGCGTTTTGCGTCTTTGGCAGTAGGGAGGCCATCGGTCTCGATGACACTGCAGTCAGCACTCAACGCGACCGATTGGAATCGGCTGAACCGCCTGCTTGAGCAGGCGCTGGAGGTTGAGGCTGACAAGCGACTCGACTGGATGCGCTGTCTGCCTGAGGAAGTCGCGGACCTGAAGCCCGTCCTCGAGGAGCTATTCGTTCAGTCGGGCCTGGTGGGCTTTCGAAGCAAGATCGATTCACCAGCAGAGGTCTCTCGCATCGCCAGCCAAGCGATCGCCGCGTTGCGCCGCGAGAAGGAAGGCCAACTCATCGGCCGGTGGCGGCTTATTCGACTTCTCGCTGAAGGCGGCATGGGATCGGTTTGGCTGGCCGACTCTGACGATCAACGCATGGCAGCCCTGAAGCTTGCTCGCGCAGAATGGCTAGATCTCGGCTTCGACGAGCGATTAGCGCGTGAAAGCGACGTTCTCTCCAAGCTTCAGCATCCGAACATCGCCCGGTTCTACGAGTCCGGTATCGCTGTGTCCGGCCGACCATTTCTTGCGCTCGAGTATGTCGAAGGCGAGCCTATAGATCGCTATTGCAGGCGCAGCGCGCTGCGGCTGGAGGCAATCATCGGAACAATGGTCCAGGTCATCCGTGCCGTTGCTCACGCTCACTCCAGACTTATCGTCCATCGAGATCTGAAGCCGAGCAATATCCTCGTTCTCGCTGACGGAACGGCCAAGTTACTCGACTTTGGCATTGCCAAGATTCTGGGTTCCGACTCGCGTGCGGCATATGAAACCGAACTCACACGCATCGCGGGGCGCCCTCTAACACTTTCGTATGCAGCGCCGGAGCAGATCCTTGGTGAACAGATCACTGTGGCCACGGACATCTATTCCATAGGCGTGATCTTGTACGAATTGCTCACGGAGGTGCGTCCGTACCGTCCCAAGGAAAACTCACTTAAGGCGCTGGAAGCAGAGGTGCTGCGCGGCGCCATCGAGAGACCAAGTGCGGTTGCGCTCGGAAAGTCGCGAGCAGAGGCGCTACGAGGTGACCTTGATGACATTGTGATGCGGGCGTTGCAGCGCGACCCGGACAAGCGGTACAGCGCAGCGTCCGCCCTAGCCGACGACCTAGAGAATTATCTGCATGGAACACCTATTCGTGGGACGTCGTCACGCCGTGTCGACCGGCTTGGACGAATCGCGAAGCGCAACGCGGCAACGGTCGGCGCTGCGGTTTCTGCCCTTCTAATTGTGTTGGCAGCGTTTGGAGGATCTTGGTGGGAAGCCCACCTGGCCCGCGAAAGAGCAGCCAAGGCGATTCACTTAAACAAAGCGCTGCTGCTGCTGGAGCAGGAGGCCGATCCATCCGCCTCGGCGCGGAAGAGGATGCTGGATGTGACGCGGCTGGCCGAGATCGAAGATGAAATCGAGAGAGAGTTCGCCCGCAGCCCGGACCAATTGTTGCACCTTCGTGTCAGCCTCGGCGAGGCCTACGTGAAGCATGAGAAGCTGGACGATGCGCGCCGAGTGTTCAGACGTGCGGCAGAGGATGGCGCGATCACGGCGCCGCCCAATAGCCCTTACGTCCAGCGGGCGCGTGAAGGAAGCAATTGAGTGCGTGCGCGCCGCACAGCTCAACCGTTAGGCGGCTGCTTTCGGGAAGCCAATCGCTTCCGCTTTCGGGAGCACGCGAGGACCGCAAAGGGTCGGGTTCTGCCGCCCAGGATGAACGCACTGCGGTTGGCTTTGAAGCACTTTGAGTGGCGCGTTTGCGGACATGGCGTGCGGCCGGTTTCACCGCAATACGTACTATGGCAACAACGCGCACGGATTGCAGGGGCTCTGTCCCCTGCAATACCCACTGAGTCGCTTCAGGCAAGAAGTGTGGAAACGGGGAACCGATGGTCCCAACCGTCGTCATCGGGCTCATGGTGCCGGTTCCATTGATGAAGTGGCCAGCTTTGAGGGTACGAAGCCCGGTGCACGCGCGATTGGAATGATGCTTCAGTCGAGCATTTCAATGGCGCAGATGCGAGGTACGCTTTAATACTTGTATCAGCAACCGGACCGCAGATGGCCAGAAGACAGACCTACGTCGGCAAGCCCCGCCTGTTGCATCAGGTCATCGAGCCGCGTGCGCTGCTCGAGGTGGCCACCCTGCCGTGGAACCTACCGATGCTGGCCCGCGCGCCGCGCGGCGACGGCCACCCGGTGCTGCTGCTGCCGGGCTTCATGGCGGACGAGGGCACGCTGATCGTGCTCAAGCTGTTTCTGCAGAACCGCGGCTACGAGGTCCAGACGTGGGGCTTTGGCCGCAACGTCGGATTCAACAGCCGGCACGCCAGCGCGCTGGAGCAGAAGATCCGCTACATGCACTACAAGAGCGGCCGGAAGGTGAGCCTCGTGGGTTGGAGCCTGGGCGGCATGTTTGCCATGTACGGCGCGCACGAGGCGACGCAATGCGTCCGTTCGATCATCACCCTCGGCAGTCCGGTCACCTTCGATCGCGGCGGCAGCCAGTCACCGCCGCTCGTTAAGGCGCTCTATCGCCTGATCTCGCATCCAATGGGAACGACGGCGCACCTGGCGCAGTCACGCGCCAAGTATCTGCGGCAGCCGAAAGCATTGTCGGTGCCAATCTCCTGCATCTACTCGCTCACGGACGGCGTGGTGCCGCCGCAGGAGGCGACCATCGACGGCAACCCGGCGTTGCACGAGAACATCCGTGTGCCGGGCAGTCACCTCGGGCTGGGATTCAACCCGCTGGTGCTCTGGATCGTCGCCGACCGCCTGGCGCAGCCCGAGGGGCAGTGGCAGCCTTTCGTGCCACCCGCGGGGCTGCTCGGGCGGATTTACCACTTGACGACTTCGCACCGCCGCGCGCCGGCCTAGCCTTGGACCGGGCCGCCGCCTTGGCCCGCGCGCGCTTGCGCGCCAGGGCGAGGTACTCCTGGAAGGAGTCGCGCAGGCACTGGGCGAAGACTTCCGGATCGGGCATCTGCTCGCGGCACGACGTGGGCGAAACGATGATCCGTCCGTCGTAGCTCGTCACCGCGAACACGAGGCCGAGGCCATCGTTGATCGGCATGATCGCGGAGAAATACGTCATGCGTGCACCGGCGAGGTAGAGCGGGTCTGATGGGCCCGGCACGTTGGTGATCGCGCAGTTTGCAATCGGCGCGCGCCGGCCGGCCCCGAGCAGCGCGCGGCCGAGAAGCTTGCCCGTGATGGCCAGCGTGGCGGCGGGCGCCTGCGTTCCGATGTCGGTGAGTTCGCGCGCGCCGGTCGCTCGTTCGATGAGGCTGGAGGATGCCGTCTGCCCCTTGATGAACGCCAGCCGCTCGCGGGCATCAGCAATGTCGACGCCGAGCATCACGCGCTCCCACTCCACTTCGGGCCGGCTGTCGGGGCCGGCCTCCGGATCGCGCACATAGACGGGCGTCAGTGTCGACAGATCCTGCTCCGGCAACTCGTCGTTGCCTTCGAGGTACCGGCGCAGCGCGCCCGCGCACACGGCGAGCACGACGTCATTGATCTTGGCACCCGGTACGAGCCGGCGGATCTCGCGGAACTCGCTCAACAGGAAGCGCCGCGTCTCGAACACCCGGTAGGGCGACACGATGGAGTTGAAGCGCGTCACCGGGAGCCCATCGTGCTTCTGCAGCAAATCCGCCGCGAACGAGCGGGCGGCGGGAGCCACGCTCGCAAGCGCACTCGACAACGGACGCAAAAGCCGTTTCGGCGAGGTCACCGCATGCATGAGGCCGCGCGTGACGAGTTCGAGCGAACTCGGCGCGGACTCCGGGAACCACGGCTCGGGCGGCTCGTGCGGCGACGGCTGCGCCGTCGTCTCGTGCAGCAGCGTGATGATCGCGGTGCCACGCCGGACGTCGATCGCCGCGTGGTGCAGCTTGGTCAGCAGCGCGAAGCTGTCTTTCGGCAGGTCGAGCAGGCTGTCGAGGCCTTCGATGACGTACAGCTCCCACAGCGGCCGGTTGAGGTCGAGCGGGCGCGCGTGAATGCGCGAGGTCTGGATGCAGAACTGGCGCCAGTCGCCCGGCTTCGGCAGAGCGACGTTGCGCACGTGGTACTCGAGGTCGAAGTTCTCGTCCTCGATCCAGTACGGTTCGTCGAGCCCGAACGGCACGGTGCGCAGCTTCTGCCGGAACACCGGCGAGCGGTGCAGCCGGCTTTCCACGAGCGCGAGGATGCTCTTGAACGAGAGCCGGCCGCCGGGCACGGTCGAGGGGTCGTAGATCGTGATGAGGCTGACGTTCGAGTTGGAGTGCGCGCTCTCCGTGGCGAGGAAGAGCGCATCGTTCTTGCTGAGTTGGCGCATGGTGCTGTTTCCTGCGGCGGCTTGCTTCGCGATGCTGGACGGCGATCGCGGCGCGCGAACTCCTATTTCTTCAGCCCGTCGAGCAGCTTGCGGAACGGCTTCTCCGCGGCGGTCACGGTCTTTTCCGGCCCGGTGAGCTTGAAGAAGACATTGCCGCCCGGCCCTTCAACGATGGCGCCGAGCAGTCGGTAGCCGGGCTTGGGCGTTGTCGGCCCCATCATCGAGCCGCCCATGTACGTGCCTTTCACGTCCAGCGTGGTGGCGGGCAGCGCGGCGATCTTCTCCTGCTTGACCTTCGCGTCCTTCGCCGCGGAGGTGCCGTCGGCCTTCTGGAACTGCTCGATCCAGCGCTTTACGTTGGCATCCACACCGCCGCCCTCGCTCTTGCCGAAGAAGAACACGGCGAGCTCGGCGGTCTCCGAGTCCCCCTTGGCAGCAGGAATGCTGTAGGTGGCCGCCCGCATGGGCCGCTCGCCCTGCGACTTCCACTCCGCAGGCGCGGTCCAGGTCAGGCCACCCGCCTGCTCGGCCCGGGCTATCCCCACGAAAGCGAGGCTCAACAAAAAGAGTGCGATCGGTTTGTTCATGGGGCTAGCGTAACTGAAACAATGACCATGCGGCCGCGCGTGAGCCCGGCCGGTTTCGCGCGGGTACGCGGCGGATTGATCTCGTACAACAAACCTGAACGGTGACTGACATGCTTGAAGGTTCATGCCTCTGCGGAACAGTTCGATGGAAATTCGACGGGATGCCTGAGGGAGCCACGGCCTGCAACTGTACGGCTTGTCGTCGCTACGGCGTGCTGTGGGCCTATGACTACGAAGACGACAGAATTGACGTTTCGGGGCCGACGCAAGCCTATGTCCGCGGCAAGGCGCTCAAGTTTCACTTCTGCCCTACCTGCGGCTGCGTCGCCTATTGGCGGGCGCTGGAGCCGAACAAAGAAGGAAAGCGGCGCATCGCCGTGAACCTGCGGCTCGCCGAACCGGAGACCGTGGCGCAGATACCCATCGATCACTTCGACGGGCTCGTGAGCTTCGATGACGTGCCGCGCGACGGGCGGTGCGTGAAGGACTACTGGTTCTGAACTCTAATGGCGCGGGCGAACCTTGCCAGACGCAATGCCAACCACTACTCCCGATACCCCGCCTCGCGCTGATGCCGAATCGTCAGTATTTCGGCTGCTGCAACACCTTCGCGGAGCCGGTAGAGCGCGACATAGCCGGTCCGACCACTTGAGATAACGAGTTCGCGGATGTCGCCCCGCACGGGGCGGCCAATCAGTGGGTGATCACGCAGGATGCGTGTCGCATCCGCGATGCGCAACGCGGCGCAGTCTGCGCTGGCGGGATCGTGCTCGGCGATGAAGTCGAACCGGCGATCGAGGTCGGCCAGCGCACGAGCGCTGAAGTAGACAATTGCCAAGACCTGACCTCAGCGACGACGGCGTGAGCTGGCGGGAGCTTTCGCCGTCGCGACCTTGCGAACCGGCCTCGGCCGCGCTGGCGCCTTGCCGGCCGCGCGAGAGAGCAGATACGCGGCAACGTCCTCCGCTGCGTAGAGCGCGCCTCCCGCGTCGATCTCCGCCGCAGACACTTCGGCATCCCGCAGGAAAGTCTCTCGCGCCTCGGCCATGGCGGCCTGGCGTTCCAGCGCCTCGACCATCCAGGCATGCGCCGTCTTACCAGCCGCTTCTGCAAGCGGAGCGATGCGCTGCTTGAGTTCGTCCGGCAGCTTGATGGTGGTTGCAGATGTCATCGTTTGTCCCTCATCTCTACCGCGCGCAGATGGTGTTACCAAAGTAACACCACAATGTCCGGCCGGTCAAGCCAAAGACGATGGAGGATGCTCTCGAGAGGGTCGACCCGCTTCGCAGCTCGGAACCGCCGGCCGCGGACCGCACCCGGCTAACCGTCACTCGTCGCAGCGACGTTGCCTGCTGGCGCGCGAATGCCTACGGTGCCGCTTCCTTGGTTGCTCGGGAGTCCGTCGATGAAGTCCACCTGGCATGCGCTGTTCGGCAGCGCCCTCGTCACCCTCACCCTGCTGGCGGTGCCACTCGTCCAGGCCAGTGCCCGCCCGCTCGTCGACGCCGCCTGGCTGCAGCAGGCACTCGCCGCCGGCGATGTGCTGGTGCTCGACGCGCAGCCGGGCAAGCTGCACGAAGCCGGCCACATTCCCGGCGCGGTGCATGTCGATCTCTTCGCATACCGGCCGGACGAGGCGGACGCGCAGGCGATACAGCGGCGCATCCAGTCGTGGGGCGTGTCGCCGGGCCGCACGGTCGTGATCTATGACCAGGGCGGCAGCTACTTCGCGCCGCGCCTCTACTTCGAACTGCTGTACCGCGGGCACCCGCCCGAGCGGCTGCATCTGCTCGATGGCGGCATGGCGAAGTGGCGGGCGGTCGGCGGAACGGTGACGCAGGAAAAGACCGCCCTACCGCCATCCGGCAGCTTCCCGGTGCGGCACCGCGCGGACGTGCATGCCGATCTGCCGGAGGTGCTGGTCGCCGCCGGCGACGCGCAGCGCAATGCCCTGGTCGATGCGCTCGAACCCGAGATGTACTTCGGCGCGACCAAGTTCTTCGACCGCGCGGGCCATCTGCCGCACGCGGTGTCGTGGCCAACCGCGGAGTTCTTCAACGCCGACAAGACCTTCAAGTCGGCCGATGAGATCCGCGCGATGGCGAACCTTCTGGGCGTGCGGCCGGAGCAGCAGGTGATCTCCTACTGCGGAGGCGGCATCGCCGCCGCCGTGCCGTTCTTCGCGCTGCGGCAGATCGCCGGCTACCCGCAGGTCAAGTTGTATGTCGGCTCACAGCTTGACTGGGTGCGCGACTCGCGCGACCTGCCGCTGTGGACCTACGCCGCGCCGCACCTCGCGCGCAGTGCGCCGTGGCTGGCGTCGTGGACCAATCCGATGCTGCGCGCCTACGGCGTCACGAAGCTGAACATCGTCGATGTGCGTAGCGCCGAGGCGTTTGCAGCCGGCCACATCCCCGCGGCGCGCAACGTGCCGGCGCTGGTGTTCAATGAAGCGCTCAGTTCGGCCCATAGATCGCAGCCGGGCACGCTGCGCACGCGGCTGGAGGCCGAGGGCCTGCAGGCCGGGCACGAGACCGTGATCGTGTCCGAGCGCGGCCTCGACAAGTCCTCCGCGCTCGCGTTCCTGGCGCTGCAGTCGCTCGACCTGCCGCGCGTGTCGGTCCTGATGACGGGCACCGACGAGTGGACGCTGCGCGGCCTGCCTTGGGCAAAGCAAACCACGCCGGCCGCGCCAACCCGCATCGTTGGCGGCAGCCGCACGGTCACGGCAACGCTCGCGGAGGCGGCTGGACGGACGCCCCGCGTGTACATTGCTTCCGGCGCCGCTCTGCCGACTGATGCTCCGGCCGGAACGGTGATCCACCTGCCGGCCAGCCGGCTGGTCAACGACGACGGCAACGTCAAGCCGGCGCCCGAGCTGTGGGCGGCGATCTCGAAGGCCGGCGTGCCGCGCCATGCGCAACTGGTGTTCGTGGCCGACGATGTCGGCGAAGCGGCGATGAATTATTACGTCTTCCAGCTGATGGGCTACCCGAACCTGCGCGTGCTGCTGCGGTCATGAGCGCTTCGCCCGGGCCACTGCAGATGAAACTCCCGTCCACCGCGGCTGCGCCCGCAGGTCTCACGAGCGTGCTTGGCCTGCGCCGCCTTGCGATCATGCTGATGGTCGCCGTGCCGATCGCAGCGCTGATCAGCATCGACTCCGAGACGCGCTTTTCAACGTGGCTGGCGCGCAGCGTCATTGTCGGCACCGGCGCGCTCGTCGCCTTCGGCCTCGCGGAGTCCCGGCCGCGACGCCTGCCGCGCTGGCTCGGGCGCTGGGTGTTTCAGTTGCTCGCGATGGCGTTGGCCGTTCCTTTCGCGGCCTACGCCGCCTACTGGATCACCGTGGGCGGTGCTCCGGAGTTCATGGCGAATCCGAAGCGCTTCGTCGGCTTCGGTCAGTTGACAATCGCGGGCATTTTCTTCGGCGCGTGGGTGGCGCTGGGGGCGATGATCCGGCAACGCGACGCCCGCGCGCATGCATTGTCGCTCGCGTTCGAGCGCGAGCGGCGTGAGCTCGAACGCCAGGCCGTCGAGGCACGCACGCAACTGCTGCGCTCGCAGATCCAGCCGCACTTCCTGTTCAACACGCTCGCGAATGTCCAGGCGCTGGTGGAGACCGGCTCGCCTCACGCGCCGCAGGTGCTCGCGAGCCTGATCGCGTACCTGAAGGCGGCGGTGCCGCAGCTCGACGAAACCGTCAGCACGGTCGGCCGCGAGGTGGAGCTGGCGCGCGCGTACCTGGAGCTGATGCGGATGCGCATGCCCGACCGCCTTCGCTTTGCGCTCGACGTCGACCCGTCGGTGCTCGCCTGTCGCTGTCCTCCGACCACGCTGCTGACTCTAGTGGAAAACGCCGTGCGCCACGGCATCGACCCGGCCGAAGACGGCGGCGCCATCGATGTCGCGGTCAAACGCAGCGGCGGCGACGTGCTGATCCGCGTCGATGACAGCGGCGTCGGGCCGGGCGTTTCCGGTGCCGGGACGGGCACCGGACTCAAGGCTCTGCGCGAACGACTGACGCTGGCATTCGGCAATGCCGCAGCGTTGCGCCTCTTCGAGCGCCCGCCGCACGGGTTCACGGCCGAAGTACAGTTTCCGGCCGAGACAGGCTGACATGACTCACTCACCCACTGCGCTGATCGCCGACGACGAGCCGATGCTGCGCGAAGCCCTCGCGCGTCTGCTGGCCGAGCTCTGGCCGGAACTGCGCGTCGTCGCGCAGGCGCGCAACGGCCGCGAGGCGATCGCGATGTTCGAGGAGCATCGGCCGGACGTGTGCTTCCTCGACGTGCAGATGCCGGGGCTCTCGGGTGTCGAGGCCGCGCGCGCGATCGGCCACCGGGCTCACCTCGTGTTCGTCACCGCCTTCGAGCAGTACGCGGTCGAGGCGTTCGCGCGCGGCGCGCTCGACTACCTCGTCAAGCCGGTGGAACGCGAACGCCTGCGGGAGACCGTTGAGCGCCTCAGGGAGCGGCTGCGCACGGTGCAGCCGCCGCCCGCTGCGACCGACGATCTGGTCCGCGAACTCGCCGCACGGCTCGCGCAGACCCCGCGCGACACGCGGCTGCGCTGGCTGCGTGCCGGCAGCGGCCAGGCCACGCGGCTGATTCCGGTGGAGGAGATCGATTTCCTGCGCGCTGACGAGAAGTACACGCTGGTGGGCTGGCGCGGCGATGGCACGCGGCCCGGCGAAGCGCTGGTGCGTACGCCGCTGAAGGAACTCGCGGGTCAGCTCGATCCGGAGCAGTTCGTGCAGGTGCACCGCTCGGTCATCGTCAACCTCGGCTCGGTCAGCCACGTCACGCGCGGTCTCAACGAAACCGCGACCATTCATCTGAAGGGCCGCCCCGAGACCCTGCCCGTGAGCCGCGCCTACGCGCACCTGTTCCGGCAGATGTAGGTGTCGAGGCTGCCTCGGCGTCCTGCTCAAGCGGGGCGATCTCACCGAACGTGGGCCGGGTCACCTGACAGAGACTCGACCCGACGCGGCGGGTCGCGCGATGACTCGTGCGAAACTTAGTTTATGAAACTGCAGTTCGTCTCTGACGTCGCCTGCCCCTGGTGCGCGATCGGCCTGAACTCCCTCGAGATGGCGCTCGCCCGCCTCGGCGACGGCGTCAAGGCGGAGCTGAGCTTCGAGCCGTTCGAGCTGAATCCGGACATGCCGCCCGAAGGGGAGGAAGTCACGGCGCACCTGGCACGCAAGTACGGCCGCTCACCCGAAGAACTGGCTGCCGTGCGGGCCATGATCCGCGAGCGCGGGGCCAAGGTGGGATTCACGTTCGGAACGCGCGACCGCATCTGGAACACCTTTGACGCGCACCGGCTACTGCACTGGGCGGGCACGGAGGGCCGACAGCGCGAGCTCAAGCACGCGCTGCTGGCGGCTTACCACACGCATGGCGAAAACCCCGGTGCGCCCGATGTACTGGTGCGCCTGGCCGGCGAAGTGGGGCTCGACGCCGAACGCGCGCGCCGGATCCTGGCCAGCCATGAATTCAGCCGGGAGGTGCGCCAGCGCATGCGCCACTGGCAGCAACTCGGGATCAATTCCGTGCCCTCTGTGATCGTCGATGAGCGCTACCTGATCCAGGGCGGGCAGCCGCCGGAGGCGTTCGAGCAGGCCCTGCGCCAGATCGCGTCCGAGAGCAACGCGCCCGGTCGCGAGGCAGATCAGAAAGACTCCGCCGCCGCCTGACCGGCCGAGCAAGCGGGCGCCACCGCACGAGGCGACCGCCCGCCTACCTCGTCGCGGCTACCGGACTCGTCGCTGCGGACGCCGACCGAGCAGCAGAAGCAAAGGCACGAGCCAGAGTGGCAGTGCGCCACCACCACCGTCCTTCGCGTTCGGATCGGGCGCAACGGTGATCGTGAAATTGACCGGCGTGCCGTTGCCATAGGCGTCCGTCGGCATGACCGTGACGCCGAAGCTGCCGGCCGACGTCGGGGTCCAGGTCCACGCGCCGTTGCTCGCGTTGACCGTGAGCCCCGGCGGGCCGGCCACGAGCACGTAGGTGATGGTGTCGGACTCCGGATCGCTGCCGCGGACCGTGCCGGAGATCGGCTGGTTTGCGGTCACGTTGCCGGCTGCTACCGGCAGCAGTGTCGGCCCAGCGTTCACCGTTACCGCCACCGCGGCGGTGCCGGCATAGCCGGCCGAGTCGGCCGCGGCGTACTCGAAGGTCAGGATGCCCGAGGTCGTCGGTGCCGTCAGCGTGACCGATGCGCCGCTACCGGCAGGGATCGTCACCGCGGGGCCCGAGGTCTGGCGCCAGCTCATGCCGGTGGTCCCCGGTATGCGGCCGCCGGCGGCCTTGACATCTCCGACGAGCGTGAACGTAGCTCCGGGCCGCACACCCGCCGCGGCAGGCTGCAGCGCGGCCGTCACGGTCGGCCGATTCGTCACGACGTGCTGAACCGCCGCGTTCGCGTCGAGCAGACCGGAACCGCAGCCGGTGCCACCCATCGCGCAGTAGGTGTCCTTGGGATGCGCACGCGAGGTGGCCTGCAGGACGGACTTGACTTCGTCAGCCGTGAGGCGCGGCGCCAGCGACAGCAGCAGCGCGACCGTGCCGCTGACGTGCGCTGCGGCGTTGCTGGTGCCGACCTTGGTCCCGTAGCCTTCCATCGCGGGGGTCGACATTCCGAGGTTGAGCGTCGAGAACACACGGTCGGTCGGGCCGGCACAGGCGATCTGAGAAATGACACCCGCGAGGTTGTTGCGTGCGGTGTTGTTGAGTGTCACCGCCAGCGCGGCCATGTCGCCGGTGTCCTGCCCGTCGAGATCAACACCCATCAGCGCTGAATTGAGCGCGGCGCGCGCCTTCGCAAAGGTCAGGCCGGCCGGCGCCCGCCGCGTGATCTGCTGCCGCAGCGAGTCGATCGAGTGGCAGCCGGCGCAGGACTGGTTGAACGTTTCCTGCGCGCCCGCCAGATCGATCAGCGCCAGGGCCCCACAGCCGCCGCCCGGCGCGCTGAGCGCCACCTGCGAGCCGACGTTCGAATAGCTAGCGTTATCGCCGTCGCGTGCGTGCGCCGTGACCGCGATCACGCCCTCGCAATTGGCGGGCTGCGAAGCCACCAGCGCCCCGTCGTTGCCGGCGGGCGCCACGACGATCGCACCCGCGGCGCGCACGCGATTGACGACATCCTGATAGGCGGCACTGCAGACGCCCGACGCCCCCAGGCTGATGTTGATCACGCGCGCCGGGTTGGTATTCGCGGGCGCACCCGGCACGGCGAGGCCCGCGGACCAGGCGATGCCATCGATGACATCCGACAGCGAGCCGCCGTTGCGGCCGAGCACCCGCACCGGCAGGATGCGTGCGCTCCAGTCGACGCCAGTGATGCCGACCGCGTTGTTGCTTGCCGCGCCGATGGTGCCGGCCACGTGCGTGCCGTGCCACGAACTCGGTCGTGCCTGGAGGCCGTGGTTGGCCGGCAACTGCGCCAGCAGGGCGTCGTCGAGGAAGTCACCCGGATCGGTCGGGTCGGCATCGCGGCCGTCGCCGTCGGCGGCGTTCCAGTTGGCGGGATAGTTCAGCGCCGCGTAGGCATCGCTGCTGATGAAGTCATATCCGGTCAGCAGGCGGCCGGCGAGATCGGGGTGACCGCGTCGAATGCCGGTGTCGAGCACGGCAACGACGACGGAACTGGATCCGGTCGTGCGCTGCCATGCCAGCGGCAGATTCGCTCCGCCGACGACCGCGGGCGGCGCCTGCAGCGTCCATTGGTTGGCCGCGAATTCCATGTCGTTCGGCGTCGTCTGCATCGCCTGCATCACCTGGTCGGGCACGGCGTATTCGACTTGCGGATCGAGCGCCAGGCGCGCTGCCGCCGCGCGCACTTCGGGCGCCGAGGTCGCCTTGTCGAAGCGGTAGACGGTCGTGTCGAGCGCGCCCTGGCGCGAGGCCGCAATCCTGACGCGCGCGCGCTCCTCCACCGCGCGCATTGTTGTCGCGCTGGTGGCCGTCGCCTTCGCCGTCGATGCCGACTTGTACTTGACGATGATGCCGGTGTAGATCTCAGGGGCTGGCTGGCCGTTCTTCACGCCCTGGGCGTGCCCGGGTGACCACAGGTTGAAGCACAGCAATCCTGCAGCCGCCAGAGCGCGCCGTGCGGGTCGCTTCATCGCTGGTTTCATCTCAGGCCTCATCAATGTGATTGCGCGGGGTCGCGCCCTTCGCTGCCGCCACGCTGACGTCGTGCGCCGCGAGCGCGCAGGCGCCCGCCGGTTGCGCCGGAGGTGGCGCCTCCCACCATTTGCGCAACTGCCGCGAGTGCACCGCCACGCATGTCATCCTGGTTTCGTTGCTGCCCGGGCCCGCGAGGACCGGCGCGAGTCACACGTGTCAATCGCGCGCGCAGCCGCTAAGTTATTCGTTGCACGATAGTGCGCAACGACCTGCTTTTGTGAAACTGAACGGCTTAATCCGGACGTTCGATCCGGGAGCGGGCGGACCGCCCTGCACGATCCGGATCAGTCGCGGACGAGGTCCAGCAGGTGCAGCGACACGGCGACGACGTGCAGCAGCATCAGCACCGCGAAACAGCGCGCGGCGATGCCGTGAAGACCGCGCCAGAGCAAGGCGGTGTCTCCGCCCTGTGTCACGAACCACACGGCGCCACTCGCGGCCGCCGCCAGAAACGCGAGCAGCAGCAGACCTTCGATCGTGGCGAAGAGACCGCCTGCTTCGCTGCCCGGGCGCTCGCCCCGCAGGATGCCAGCGAGGTCACGGCCCACCGCAGCCGCCTGCCCGCCGAGCCAGGGAAAGTACAGGCGCCAGCGTCCGCCCAGCGTGCAGGCCGCGGCGTACACCAGGCCGAGCGGCAGCATGGCCAGCCCGAGCACGACATGACTTCCGTTCACGAGGCCCGGAGCCTCGGGCAACTGGTGGTACATGCCGAGCCACGGGCTGCTGACGACCAGCCAGCTGCACGCCAGCGCAATGACGACGTGCATTGGATTGGCGAGGCGATCCAGCAGTTCGCGCATCGGCCGGCCGGATCCTAGGCTGCGCGACCCGCGGCCAGTTGCGCAACCTGCCCGGCGAAGCGCTCGACCTCGTCCCAGTTGGTGAACTGCACCTTGGTCGCGAAGTCGGTCGGCCCTTTGTTGATCCACATGACGAGGCGCATCATGTGCTTGTCGACCGGCCCGTAGCGCGAGTAGTCGAGCTCGCCGGCAAAGACGCCCAGCAGCTTCGGCTTCCAGGGCGATTGCGCGACCAGCCGCTTCAGATACGGGTTGGTCTGCGGCGTGTTCTTCAGCGGCTTGCGCGCCACGAGGTTGACCGAAAAGAGCGCGCTCGGCTTCGACTCCAGCAGCGCCCGTTGGGCACGGATGAATTCCAGCACCGCAGGACTGTGCTTGCCATGGCGGATGCTGGCACCGATAACGATCGCATCGAACGACTGCGGGTCGAGCGTGTGCCCGACCAGCGGTGCAACCTCGGCACGCTCGCCCCGGCGTTGCAGGCTCGCCTGAATCCGCTCGCAGATGCTCTTCGACAGGCCGTAGTTGGTCGAGTACAGCAGCAGGGTGTTGGCCACGGATTGCTCGTCGGGTCAGGACTCGGACGCGCAGGAGCCTAGCAACCGGCGTGTGGCGATACGCTGACCAAGATCAGCCGTGACCGCGACGAGGCCGTCGGCTCTACGTGTTCAGCTTCGCGAACGCCTGGCGAAGTGGCTCGGGCGAGACCCTGATCAGGCCTTCCAGCGGCCGATCCATTTCCAGCACCAGGAACACCGCCCCGGCCACCGAAAGCGCACACAGGACCATCACAAACACCACGGTCGCGTTGCGGGGGGCAAACAGTCCGAAGCTCGCAAAGATGATCAGCAGCCAGAAGAGCAGCACGACGAGGAACGCGAACGGTATGGAGGTCGACTGGTCCGCCACCGCCAGCCAGCGCGTGGTCAGCAGGGATTCGCCGAGATCGAGCGCGCGCGCCTGCAGGTGCCGCTGCGCATCGTCGCGCGGAGTCAACGCACGGATGCTTTCAACCAGGCCTTCGAGAACCGCTCCCGATACGGACGGATCGGCTTGCGCCGGATTCGATCCGTCCTGTGGCCACAGGAGCTCGATCTTGCGGCCGATTGCCGACTTCAGTGCGGCGCGCGTCGGTGTGGTCTCGGGGCCGTAGCGCGCCAGCAACCGGTCGAGCGTGAGTAGGTCGATCGACGTGTGCTTGACGGCAGAGTCCACCGAGTCGAAGGAATTCTTCGCGGAAGCCGTCACCAGGCCCAGCACCAGCGCGGTCATCGTGGCAACCATGCCGATGCCGAGCTTCACCGTGTCCTTGGTCCCGTCGACCATGTGGTGCTCCGGCAACTTTGTACGTATCCAAATTCCCAGCAGCGCACCGCCGAAGGTGAATGCAAATACGACCGCGGCGATCAGGATCGGATCCATGCTGGCAGGGCCCTGCGCGAAGTAAAGGCGACACGATAGCCGACCCGCCGCGCTGCTACGCTGCGCCAATGAAAAGTCCCTTCATCGACCTCGGCCTGACGAAAGAACTCGCGCAGGTCCTCACCGGCCTCGGTTACGAGGAGCCGACCCCGATCCAGAGCCAGG
>Ga0209254_10001225_pt1 | contig 22821 bp, 25 predicted proteins | sample FrelakmetDIP11DI_FD_187148 | JGI IMG/M metagenome (GOLD analysis project Ga0209254, IMG submission 187148) | Freshwater lake sediment microbial communities from the University of Notre Dame, USA, for methane emissions studies - DIP11 DI (SPAdes)... | ecosystem: Environmental > Aquatic >...
AAACCGGACAATAAAGAGCGCACCACCCTAAGATGCCCTGGATGCCCGAGAAAAACGAAATTACGGGATATCGAAAATAGGGAGGGATCACCCTCCCGGCAAATTCTTCAGTACGGGTTGGAAATTTTGTAATATTTTCAGAAAGGTCTTTGTTTAAAAACAAGGCATATAATTTCTTTTTTTTTGATTATCTCAAAATATAAAGAGAAAAAAAGATCTCGGATAGGCAGTGCTGCCCGATGCGATCCGATACCTTTTTTATCAGGATGTAGTATTTCAAATTGGTGTACCGAACAACCGCCCCGTCATTGCTATGCCTGGAGTACTGCCAATATTGATGCCACCTTGATTGTTTAGTGCTTTTTCAGGCAGGCGTCGCCCGCGGAATCGGTGCACCAAAAAATGGATTTTATCTTCTGGTATATAAACTGTGTGGTTAAATTTTGCTTTTTCTGCGATATTTTTCGATGCGTCAGCCGCTCCGGACTCCTTTGTCTGATCTGACGCCACAAACAACTTAAAAAAAATTAAAGAACATCCAGCCTTATTTTAATAAAATAATAGATTTAAACAGGAATCATTAAAACCTGTCTTCTCTCTCCAATCTCGACACTTCCCACACAGCTTGGCCGGATTTGTGTATGAACGCATAAAAGGGGATCAAATTTTTTTGCATTTTTGGGGGGTGCCGCACCCCCCTTCAGCCCCTCCACCTGCTTCGGGCTTCTGCAGGGTGTATACCCGTGTAGTGGGCTCGAGGAGATTCGAACTCCTGACCTCCGCCGTGTAAGGGCGACGTCATAACCGGCTAGACCACGAGCCCGGAAAGACTATATAATTTCGACGAATGAGGTATTAATATTGCTGACATTTTCCGGGTAGGGAGGAGGTTTTTTCAAAGAACAGCCTTCAGTCAGCCTGCCAACGGTGGTCATCCCTTCACAAACTCAGCAACGATCTCGGCCCGCTGCAGGAAACGTCCCTTCACCCTCATATTCCAGCATACTTCCCTGATCTCAATCTGATGCAGGGAAGAAAAGAGGGAGATCACTTCAGCCAGGGTAAAGTAATGGGTCGGTATTCCATCCCCCCGGATCCAGGTCCCGGGTTCGATCAGGGTCCCGGTCCCGGCGCGGAAGTCCCCGGTTGAGAATCCCCGGAAGAAGAGCCGCCCCCCGGACTTCAGGACGGATGCAGCCTCCCTGGCGATATCATTCCGGGATGGTTCCAGGGAATGACCGGCGCTGTGAGTGAGGAATACTCCGTCAAATACCCCTTCCCGGAAGGGGAGTGCTCTCATATCAGCCTGGATACATGTCACGTCAGGCAGAAAAGGGTTCCTTCGGCAGAGCATGAGAGCCTCCATCGAAAAATCAATTGCCATGACTTCCCAGCTCCTGGTAACCATTGCTGGAACTGTTTTCCCCTCGCCACACCCTGCCTCAAGGATGAGTGATCCTGCAGGGAGAGGAGGGAGATCCCGGGGGGCTCTGCCATATCTCCTTCCTTTGGAGCAATACCCCCGGTCCCACGCATCCCGCTCCTTTTCCGGAGGAATGCTGGTCATCGGTTTTTGAAAAACGGATGGGAAATGGTCAGAGGAACCCAAACGACTTCAGGGTGACATCAGGGTTGACGGCCCCGCAGTGGTAGATAACACCCTCTGAAAGTTCGTTGATGACCACCTCAGCAGGAGAAAAGAGCGAGGTATCGATCTTGTAGAAATCATAACCTGCTTCTTTGAAGATTTCATTAAACGGCTTGCCATATCCTTTTGACTTGCTGCTCGGTATCTTCTCCAGATATTCTTTTATTTCCGGTGCTTTCATCGTCAGCATGATCCTCCCGTGGTAGATGGTTGCATCATTCGTGGTGCCCATAGCCAGTTTGGGTCCCCGGACAGGTGGTAACGGTGCCGTGCCAAATCCTGAAATGATCTTTTTGGTATCAAAATGGAGCTCGTTTAATTTGTATACTGCAGTCTCCACGCACCGTCCCGCCACCTGGATGGATCCGACAATGGAAGAGGTGGGAGATACTACGGCACAGACATTTGCAACGTCAACCTGGCAATCTTCAGCGATCTTTTCCATAACTACCCCGTTCGGGAGATGATCACTCTCCAGCGCAATAATTGCCGAATCGAAGTCATCTTCGTATTCAATGACTTCGTAGGTATGCTTGGGTTTCAGCGAGAGTGCCCGTGCCGGACCGCTTCCCATGGCAAAATAGTTATTGTGCTTGATGGTCCAGCCGGCCTTCTGTGCGCCAAGGCAGGAGATAGAGGGAAAGTCAGTAAAAACGTCGATAAACGGTACAGGAAAGTCCTTTATATGACCCATCCGGAAGTTGACTTCACCAAGCCCACCCATGCATATCTCGGTGAATGCCCTTCCTGCAGCATACCCCCCTCGTGTGCTGACCCCGCAATCAACGATTCTTGCACCATTATCCAGTTCATGGTAGGCAGCATTGAATTCTTCGGCATATTCTGCCAGGTTTTCAAAAATTTCAAGAGCTAGTTCATTGACACTGAGCACGTGGAATACCCCCATTTACCATTAAAACATGATGGATGAAGAGATAAGATTTGCCAAATGAATCGTTTTTCCCTTAATCTTCTCCGATATATTCGATAATTTTTGCCGGATCATACCGGAGGCTGATAATCCTCGTTCTTCCTTTGCCGTCGCGGTACTGCAGGTTAATCAGACGCATCGCATCGAATTTCTTCACGATCTCATAGAAACGGGTATAACCGATAGGCATTGCAGCCTTGACTGCCTTGTATACTTCTCCGGCGTTCATTTCTGCCTCTTCCCTGCTCTTACCGGCGAGGGTGCGTAGCACTTTCTTTTCTTCATCTTTTAATGATTTAACCGAATAGGAGAGGTGCAGATACCTGGATATATCGTATGCCCTGCAGATATCATCGCGGGCAATCGAACGGTTCGCCCTCCGTTCTGCATTCAGGGCCGCCCGTTTGAGGAGATCGATTCCTACCCGCAAATCACCTGATTTCTGGGTCTGCTCCACGACCAGATCAAACATCTCTTCAGACAGGCACCCTGGATACAGCCCCTGCATCACCCGCTCCTGCATGATCGTGCGGATCTCCTCACTGCTATAAGGGGGGAAATAGATCTCAGACGGCCGGAATACCGAAGCAACCCTCGCATCCACGGCGCAAGAGAGATCGATATCCATATCGCTGATGATGACGATGACCCCGATCCGTGTGCCCGGATATGCTTCATGCGACCTGAGAAGAGAATAGAGCACCCGGTTCATCTCGTTTTCGTAGAGGAGGTAGTTGGCATCATCAAGGCAGACGAGAAGTACGGTCTCTTCCTTCAGCAGGAGCCTGGCGATGGCATCAAAGACCTGTTTGAACGAGGTTCCTGAGGCCGGCGGGAGATGGCCGGAGAGTTTCCGGTAGATCTGTGAGAAAATGGCGAATTTGGTGTTGTCAATCTGGCAGTTGATGTAAATGGGGATGAGCTTCCTGGTAGTCTCTTCAATCTCAGCAAAAAGTTTCCTCACGCTGGTGGTCTTTCCTGTACCGGGAAGTCCCCGGCAGATGCTGTTGAGGGGGCGTCCTCCCCTGAGGCCAGGCTGGATCTGGAATGCCAGTTCCCGCACCTGGGTCTCCCGGTGATTGAACTGCTCGGGGATATAATCTATCTCAAAAACCTCGGGATCCCGGAACAGGGTCTCATCCCACATGAGGAGACTCTTCTTTGTCATCTGTACCACCGTATTGCAATCATGGATACCCCGGACTAATCTCTCATAACTTCTTCAGGCAGCCCCTGCAGAGCGTTCTGCTGGTGAAGAGCTGGCTCATCTTCTGTTCTGCCGTTGAAACTGTTGTGCCGCATACTTCGCAGGCCAGCGGAACCGCTGCAGGAGCAGCAGGGGGAGATGCAGGCCGGGGGGCAGAAACCGGTCCGATGGAATCTGCATCCACCTGTTCTGGTTTTTCATGATGCCCGGAACGCGTATTCTCCGCTGTTGCAGGGGCGACACAGATTCCGTTTCCCTGCCCTCCTGCAGGAACCTCCAAATTACCAGCGGCGGGGAGGACTCGTCTCCGGTATGAATTCACCCGTTCTGCGGTTGCCGGGTCCTGCTGCCCGAACATCCCCAGGAGGTCGTTAAGGAAGCGGGCAAGATCCTCGGCATCTTCAGCCGACTCCACTTCTCCGGACAGCTCGAGGCGCAGGTTCTCGTAATGCTCGAGGTTGACGGTCACACCGATAGTGAGGTTCTTGCGGGCACCCATGCAATCAGTGTTGGGTACCTGTTCTGATATGGTTTATGTTCAGGGGGTCAGCCAGCGGGGTCTTAAGAAAAGAGGAGCGGAAGGAGGTCCGTTGCGCCTATCATCCCGTACCGCCCCCTGGCCCCCTCCCTCTCGCTGAAGGATGTGGTCTCATCGCGACCTTTCCCATGGATTGCAAACGGGACCGGATCAGCAGTATGGGTCTTCAGCCGTACCGGGGTGGGATGATCAGGGAGGATGGCAATGGCGCCTGCGAAGTCGTCCATGATTGTCCCGATCATCTCGTCAACCCTTTCGATGGCCAGAACCTTCTCCCCCGCATCTCCCAGGTGGCCTGCCTCGTCCGGAGCCTCGACATGAACGTACAGGAAGTCAAGGTGCCCGAGGGCACCGAGGGCATATCTCGCTTTCGCCTGGTAATCGGTATCAAGGTACCCCGTTGCCCCCGGAACCCTGATCACCTCCATACCTGCACACCGGGCGATACCATTGAGGAGGTCGACCGCAGAGATAACCCCTCCACGGCGACCAAACTTTCTGGCAAATGGCATGAGTGCCGGGGTCTTTCCCCCGCTCCACGGCCAGACCTGGGTTGCGGGGGGTCTGCCGGAAGCGATCCGGGCCCGGTTCACCGGATGGCCGGCAAAGATTTCCCTGCTCTTTTCCATGCAGGAGAACAGCGTTCCTGCATCTGGTCCCGAAGGCAGAAAGGGGGCGATATCCTGCCCCACAATATCGTGCGGAGGGATGGTCACAGCACCTGCCCCCTTATGGACCACCACGAGATTCCGGTAGCTGATTCCCGGATAGAAAGACGCTGACGGGACGGCATCTTCCACCGAGGAGATGAGCTCCCTTCCCTCCCCGTTCGATATGTGCCCTGCAGAGAAATCGACCATCACTCCTTCCCTGACCGTCACCAGGTTGCACCGGTAAGCGATGTCAGATGTGTCAAGCTCTATCCCCATGCTGGCCGCTTCGAGAGGCCCCCGTCCTGTATAGCAGGCGCGGGGGTCATATCCAAGGATGCCCAGGTTTGCAATATCACTCCCTGGTTCGAATCCTTCGGGTATGGTCCGGACCATCCCCATGCAGCCGTCTCTCGCAATGAGGTCCATATGCGGGGTCCTTGCGTATTCGAGAGGGGTCTTTCCCCCCAGTTCAGCAACCGGCTCATCGGCCATACCGTCCCCAAGAATCAGGAGATACTTCATGACACACTTCCAAAGATTTTCAGGAGTCCCAGTATAGGGAGTGTGGTTATCAGTGCAGCAACCACCGCACCGGTTGAGATCGCGGCAAATGCCCGCTTGAACTCAATGTTGAACACAAAGGCCATGGCACAGCCGCTCCAGCTTCCGGTCATCGGGAGCGGAATAGCCACGAACAGGAAGAGGGCAAGCGCCCCCCACCGGTCGACCAGGTCCTTGTTTCTCCTCGTACGGGTGAAGAGCCAGGAAAAAAACCTGTCCATCTGGGAAAAGCGGGCCCGAAGCCAGTCTGAAACGGGGCCAAGGGTCAGGAGGAGAGGGATAACGGGAAGGAGGTTTCCGATGATTCCCAGCACGAATGCATACCCTGGTGAAAAACCGAGCAGAATGGCAAAGGGAATTGCGTAACGTGCCTCAAATAGCGGAAGAGCAGCCAGCAGAATCACGAAAAGAGGGGAGAAAGCGTCCATGGTCATCCTATCATGGCCATAACCGCTTCCCTGACACTTTCCGGTGAACTCCTGCGGGGGGACCAGCCGAGATCTTTCAGTTTCGCAAGGGACAGCTGCATCTTCGGCACATCACCAATCCATCCCCTGGATCCGCCGGTAAACCGGTAGTATACATCATTGAGCCCCATTTCCCGGCAGATGATGTCCGCAATGCTCCTCACATCAATCCAGTCTTCTGACCCGATATTATACACATTGAACTGGCCATTGCCCTTTTCCGCTGCAAAGAGCAGAGCATCCACACACTCATCGACCAGCAGGTACGACTTCCTCTGCGTCCCGTCACCAAGAATCTCAAGTTCATGCGGATTTTCCGAGAGTTTTCTGATGAAGTCAGGAATAACCCCATGCCCGCTCCGGGCACCGATGATATTGGCAAACCGGAATATATGCCCCCGTAAGCCATAGCTGTAGCAGTACGAGGAGATCAGGGCTTCGCAGGCCAGCTTGCTTGCCCCATAGACGGAGATTGGTTCAAGCGGAGTATAGGTTTCAGGTGTGGGGAGAACAGTTGCATCGCCATACACCGTGGATGTTGATGTGAAGAGGATCTCTCTGACTGATGAGGTCCGCATAGCCTCAAGGACACGGAACGTGGCAACGATATTATTCTGTATCTGGGATGCCGGTGATACCGAGCTCATCCTCACATCGGGTTCTGCAGCCAGGTGACAGACGCGGTCAGCCCCGGAAAACACTTCCTGCCATCCATCGGTGAGAAGATCGCACACGATGAGCCGGACGGTACCCGAAGAGAGATGGGATCCGAGGTTCTCCCGTGATCCGGCTGATAGTGAATCGATCACCACCACCTCTTCTCCCCTGGCCACCAGGGAATCAACAAGGTGGGAACCGATGAAGCCGGCTCCCCCGGTCACCACGCATACCATCATAACCTAATAGCTCTGCCATGCTATAGGATTACTGCTATGTTCATCGGAATTGACCATGGGACAACCTCCCTGCGGTTTTCAACCGGTGACACCTGGTTCAAGATATCCCGGGAAGAAGCGCGGGATTTCCGGTGGCAGGATCTCGGAAGGCTCTGTCCGCTGAATGAGATCGAGGGCATCGCCCTGACCTATTCCATGGGAGACCGTATTACCATGATCACCCCCATCCAGGATGTTGAGAACCGCGGGGTGGTCAGCCGGGAGGGGGCCGGCAAGCACGTCGGGGGAGGAACCCGCGTCTTTGATCAGGTACGCCAGAGCGGGTTGCCAGCCCTGGTCATCCCCGGGCTCCACAGGGGATCACCGACTGACGGGAGGTTCAAGGTATACTCGCACCAGGCCAGCCCTGAAAAAATCGGGATAGCCTACCGGGTAGCTCGTGATCTGGGAAGCGGGTTTGTGGTTTCTGATGTCTCTTCAAATACCGTCACCCTGCTGGTTACCGGGGGGCGCATCACCGGTGCCTTTGACGCCTGTATCTTTTCTCCCGGCCTCGAGCACGGGGCGCTTGATGTGGCGGCAATCAGGAAGATTGATGCCGGGGAGATAACGGCAAACGAGGCATTTCTCTCTGCGGGTGTGAACCATACCCTCCCGGAAGGAGAACGGCTCCCTGCTGTGGCGATGTTTGCAGCCATGGAGTGTGCCGCCCTGCTGCTGCTCAATCGTCGCGCCCGGGTTGCACTTGCCGGCTCGCTGGGCCCGCTGGTATCAGATCAGGTCTCCACCCTGCTTGGAAGAGAGGTTGCAGCCTATGATCAATGGTGCGCATCGTCCGGGCTTGCCCTGATCGCCCGGGATGTCTTTTCCGGCAGGAAGGAAATTCTCGGTATCGGCGTCGATATGTAAATTTATATTATTAATCATGTAAAATTATACAGGGATTTTCTTGAGAGAGCTTCGTATTCATGGCAGGGGTGGCCAGGGCTCGGTCACCGCTGCCGAACTGATCGCGGTTGCTGCCTTTGAAGGCGGTATGTATGCGCAGGCGTTTCCGGCGTTTGGAGTCGAACGTCGCGGTGCCCCGGTGCAGGCATTTGTCCGGTTTGATAACCAGAAGATACGCCTCCGCAGCCAGATTTATGAACCTGATTACATCATTGTCCAGGACAGCACCCTGATCCGGGACGTCAATGTCTTTCTGGGATTAAAGGCGGGAGGGATTGCCATCATCAATACCGAGAAGGCTCTCACGTATCCCTTTCCCGAGGGGGTAAAGGTCATCACCATTGATGCCACATCAATCGCCCTCAGGCAGCTTGGTGTTCCAATCACCAACACCACGCTCATGGGTGCATTTGCCGCAGCAAGCGGGGAGATCAAGCTTGCTGCCCTTGAGGATGCAGTCAGGAGACGGTTCAAGGGAGATCTTGCCGAAAAAAACATAGCAGCAGCCGAAGAGGCATACCAGGTTGTCAAGGGGGCGGCCTGATCATGGCTATCGGACTGGGCTGCACGGCAAGACCCGGAAAGTCCCGTGATAACCGTACCGGTTCCTGGCGGGTATTCCGGCCGGAATTCACCGCTGAGAAGTGCACGAAATGCGGGATGTGTAAAATCATCTGCCCGGAAGGGTGCATTGCGGAGGATGAGGAAGGACTCCCTGTGCCCGACTATGATTACTGCAAGGGGTGCGGTCTCTGTGCAGAGGAATGCTCGTCAGAAGCAATCGAGATGAAAAAGGAGGAGAAGTAGGATGCTCGAGATCATGGAAGGTTCTCATGCCGTTGCCGAAGCGGTTGGCTATTGCAGACCGCAGGTCATCGCCGCGTACCCCATCACCCCCCAGACCCACATCGTTGAAGCACTTGCCGACATGGCGGCCAACTGCAGGATTGATGCCGAGTATATTACTGTCGAGAGTGAATTTTCAGCGCTCTCAGCCTGTCTGGGCGCAAGTGCTGCGGGATCACGGGTTTACTCCGCCACGACCTCGCAGGGGCTTGCCCTTATGTTTGAGGTCTGTTTCAATTGTGCAGGAATGCGGCTCCCGGTGGTCATGTCTATCGTGAACCGGGCGCTGGGAGCACCGCTCTCCATATGGAACGACCAGCAGGACTCGATCTCTCTCCGCGATTCCGGATGGCTCCAGCTCTACGCCGAGGACAACCAGGAGGCAACTGACCTCCACTACCTGGCCTACCGGGTTGCCGAGGATCACCGTATCCTCCTTCCGGCATTCGTCTGTTTCGACGGATTCATTCTTTCCCATACCTACGAACCGGTGGATATGCTCACCCAGGAGCAGGTGGACGGGTTCCTCCCGCCATTCAGGCCTTACCAGAAACTGGATGCTGCCGATCCCATCAGTTTCGGGTTGTTTGCATCACCCGATTACTACATGGAGTTCCGCTACGCCATCGATCAGGCCATGAACAGGGCCCGGACGGTTATCCCGGAGGCAGGGAAGGTGTTTTCCGAGATGTTCGGCCGTGACTACAGCGGGCTTGTCGAGGAATACAGGCTTGACGATGCAGATTGTGCCATCGTGGCCATGGGATCGATCTGCGGGACGGTCAAGGATGCCATTGATGATATGCGCAACGTGGGAAAAAAGGTCGGCCTGCTCAAACTCCGGGCGTTCCGCCCGTTCCCGGTAAACGAAGTGCAGAAGGCGCTGAAGGGAGTAAGTACCGTCGCGGTTCTTGACAAGAACATCTCCCTCGGGTCCAAGGGGGCTGTCGCACTCGAGGTGAGGGACGCTCTCTATGGCACACAGATACCGGTTTACGATTTCATCATAGCCCTTGGAGGACGGGACGTGAGAAAGAAGGATATTGCAGCAGTTGTCGCCCATGCGGAGGCCGGCAAGGGGGACACCTACTACGGCCTCCGGGAGGAGGTGCTGAAATGAACGATGAAGCGGCCTGTGTGCTCTTTGATTCGGGCCACCGGGCCTGTGGCGGATGTGCGGCAGCGATGGCTGCACGCCTTATCCTGGATGCGGCCGGGAAGGATACCATCGTGGTCTCATCCACAGGGTGCATGGAGGTCTTCTCAACCCCGTATCCTGAAACCGCATGGAATGTCCCCTGGATCCACTCCCTCTTCGAGAATAACTCAGCGGTAGCCTCAGGGATTGTGGCTTCCCTGGCAAAGCAGGGGAGGAAGGAGAAGGTCATCGCCCTCGGAGGAGACGGAGCTACCTTTGATATCGGTATCCTCTGTCTCTCAGGGGCGTTTGAGCGGGGTCATGATTTCACCTACATCTGCTATGATAACGAAGCTTACATGAACACCGGTATCCAGCGCTCAGGTGCCACTCCCTATGACGCCAGTACCACCACCAGCCCGGCAGGGTCCTGCTCGAGCGGCAACCCCCGCCCGAAAAAGGACCTCCCGGCCATACTGGCCGCGCATGGTGCACCGTACGTGGCAACGACTTCCATCGCTTATCCCCCCGACCTCAAGAAGAAAGTGGAGAAGGCGGTCCGGACTCCCGGACCGTGTTACATCCAGATCCATGCCCCCTGCTGCACGGGGTGGGGATTTGAGGGCGAGAAGAGCATTGCCATTGGAAAACTGGCCATTGAGACCGGGCTGTTTGTCCTCTATGAGATGGAGAATGGGGTGGTCACAAAAGTGAAAAAGGTGGTGCGAAAGCCGGTGGAAGAGTACCTCATCGAACAGAAACGGTTCCGCCACCTCTTCAAACCCAGGCGGAACGACGCAGAGATTGCCAAGATCCAGGCTATTGCTGACCGGAATGCCGAGAAATTTGGCATTGATATCAAACTGAAAAAATAATTTTTCAGGGATTCGGGACGGTTATCAGGGCGGTTCAGGTACTGCCCCGGTCCGGCAGGGGTAACTGCCTCCCCGAAATCTCTTCCTCCCCTGTCTCATCCCCTTTTCCGGGAAAGGAAGAATGGCAGGATGAGAACAATAGCAACGATGATCCAGAACTGCCCGAACCAGGTGAGCCATACCACCCGGTCAGGGGAATAAAAGCGGAGCTCTGCACTCCGGGTTGCATTCCAGGCTATCATCAGATTTCCTTCTTTTTCCTCAGTAACTACTGCATCGGAGGGATTTATCATGCCAATGAGCCGGTTCCTGACATCAAAGTCGGAAGGGAGAAAAATGACCACCTGATACGGCTCTGGAAAAGCAACCACCATGTGGTTCTGATTGATGGTCCCGGTAAAATGAACGGTGTAGTTCCCCTTCGGAAAAGTGATGGTTGTCCGGTCCCTCCATGAAAAATTACAGGGTGTACATTCACCAGAAAGCGAGACCCCGGTAACCGGAACCGGGATCTTTTCACCAAGCATTCCTACCTCGGAAAACTCAAACCGGTCGGCATTCTGCAGCCGGACCGAGCCCTGGTAGGCAGAACCATTGGGATATACCCTGTATTCAGCGGAGAGCGCCAGTGCCGGCACGCTCAGGATGAGCACTGCAAGACAGAGAGCAGCGACTGCAGATCTGCATCTATCTCGAGGGGGGACTCGCATTGCTGTATCACCGTTTCCGGATCCTTGAGGAGGTGCCCGGTCACCACGCATACGACATGTTCACCAGGATCGATAATCCCTGCTTCTGCCAGCTTCCTGACCCCTGCCACGGAGGCAGCCGATGCAGGTTCAACCCCGATGCCTTCCTTCCTGGCGAGATCCCGCTGCATTGCGAGGATCTCTCCGTCAGTGACAGACTCAGCAGTCCCCCCTGTCTCCCTGATCGCGGTGAGTGCTTTCTCTGCATTCACCGGGGCTCCTATCCGGATGGCTGTTGCAACCGTCTCCGGCCGAATCTCGGGGATCACCTCAGGAAAACCCTCCCGGATCGCACGGACAACAGGGCTTGACCCTTCGGCCTGGATGCCGGTCATCATGGGGAGCCGGTCGATGAATCCGAGACTGAGGAGTTCCCGGAGCCCCTTGTGGACCGCAGAGATATTCCCGGCATTTCCCACCGGAAGCACGAAACGGTCAGGGACATATCCGAGCTGATCAACAGCCTCAAACCCGATGGTCTTCTGCCCTTCGAGGCGGAAAGGGTTTATCGAATTGAGGAGGTAGAGGCCGTGCGAGATGCAGAGCTCCTGCACCATCTCGAGCGCACGGTCAAAATTGCCCCTGACAGAAATGACCTTTGCCCCATGCATGAGTGCCTGTGCCACCTTTCCGAGTGCCACCTTGCCGGCCGGGAGGAGAACCACTGCCGGAATATTGGCCCTGGCAGCGTATGCTGCAAGACTGGCAGAGGTATTCCCGGTGCTTGCACAGGCCACGCTGGTCTTGCCCAGCTGGAGGGCCATGCTCACGCCTACGGTCATACCCCGGTCTTTAAAGGACCCGCTCGGGTTCATGCCCTCATGCTTTGCATAGAGATGGGGCAGCCCGATCTCCCGGCCGATCTGCTCGAGGTGATAGAGCGGGGTTCCCCCTTCCCGGAGGGTTACGGGTTGGATGGTTACCGGGAGCAGTTCACGGTACCGCCAGACGGAAAGCGGCCGGCTGTCCCATACGTCATGCCTGATTTTGAGGGAATCGAGGTCATACTCGACCGCGAGGAGATGCCCGCATTTCCGGCAGGTATAGACGATCTCATCGGGTTGGTATGACTCGCCGCAATTCACGCACCTGAGGCGATACATCTGCCTACCCATTGGTATCTCATCACTCATATACACGCGGGATGTTGTCAGGAGGCAGCGTCGCCTTCGCAGCGGGACCACTCACGCTGGTCTGTGAAAATCCGCAGAGAGAAGCCGGTCATACAGGGCAGGGTTCCGGTCACGGGCAACCGGGAATGCATCTCTGGTCCGGTCAACGAGGTCCTTTTCGAGAGAGACCGGGAGGAGGGTTTCTTCTTCTCCCGCCTGTGCAACAATTGTGCCAGACGGGTCAGCGGCGAGGGAATGCCCGTTGTAGCAATCGACCGGATTGGTGCCGGTGGTATTGATCCCGATAACATAGATCTGATGCTCAAGGGCACGGGCCCTGATGAAGAGCTCCCAGTGCCCAATCCGTGAAGCAGGCCAGGCGGCAGGGACGATTACGGCATGGACTCCCCGCTGTGCATAGATATGGAAGAGTTCCGAGAACCGGAGGTCATAGCAGATTGCCAGCCCGAACCTGATCTCATCAAGATCAAAAACTCCCAGACTGGTTCCTGCAAGGTAATTATCCTCCTCATGTGCCGGAGTAAAGAGGTGGCACTTGGCATACGAAGCCAGTTCCTCTCCATTCTTACCGATAACGATACAGGTATTCCTCGGCTTGCCGGGATGCTCTTCCCTGAATGAACCGAGGATGGCAATCCCGTTGTCCCGGGCAAGGTTCCGGAAGGAGGTTACGACGGGTCCGGAACGGTCCTGGATATATTTTCCTGATGCGGGGTCCCAGCCGGTCGCAACCTGTTCCGGAAAGCAGACCAGTGATCCTGACTCCTCAGCTGCCTGCCGGACAAATGGTTCTGCCTTTCTCAATGTCGCCTCCGGGTCTTCCCAGATACTTCCCATCTGTGTCCCGAAGAGCTTCATCAGGGTAAGGGGTTTGACCCCCTGTTACGTGAGCCTTTCGGCCCGGGCTGTCATCCGGCAAGGACCGGAAAGGCAGAACTGAGTCCGGAAATGACGAACTGAACGGCTATGGCAATCAGCAGGATGCCCATCAGCCGGTTAATCGCCCGGAACTCCTTCTGGCCGATTCGGGAGACAATACTCTCCGATCGGATCATCATGAGGTAGGTGAGGAGGATGGCGATGACAATGGCAGCGAGGATCATAGCCATATCCGGAACAGAACCGACTGCCTCATTCATGAGCACGATAGTGGTGGTGATGGCCCCGGGCCCGGCAATCATGGGGATGGCCAGGGGGGTCATCGAGATGTCCTCCGCGTCCATGCTCTCGTATTTCTCTGTAGCCGTGAGCTTGGTCCGGGAGGTCCGTGCGTAGACCATTTCCATACCAATCAGGAAGAGGAGGATGCCACCCCCAATCCGGAAAGCCTCTATGGTTATCCCGAACAGCTGGAGGATGATACCCCCCAGGAGGGCGAAGACGAGGAGGATCAGGAATGCATACCAGCAGGATTCTTTTGCAACCTTTATCCGTGCAGGAACGTCCATACCGGAAGTGAGGGACACATAGGTCAGGGTTGCTCCCAGGGGATTGACGATGATAATAACGGAAGAAAGGGAGAGAAGAGCGAATGTGACCGGATCCCCTGGCATCATGGGGGATTAGACCGGTAAAAATAAAGAATCTTTCCTTGCCCGTGGGCTACTCGTAGAGAGCCGGCTCATCGGTCCGTTTGTAGGAACAGAGTTCATGTTCAGGAAAATGCAGGGCGATCTCGCGCCTGGCACTTTCCGGTGAATCGGAAGCATGGATTACATTTCTCCCGATATCCATGGCAAAATCTCCCCTGATGGTTCCCGGCGCAGCATCGGCAGGGTTGGTTGCCCCGACCAGGGATCTCACCACTGGCACAACGTTCCTTCCTTCCAGCACCATCAGGAAGCAGGGACCACTGGTGATGTAGTGATACAGAGATGGAAAAAATGATTTCTCGAGATGTTCCCTGTACTGGTCCCTCACCCGCTTTTCCGGTAGTTTTTCGAGACGGGCAGCGATCAGCTTCAGGCCTTTTTCCTCAAAACGGGAGAGGATATGACCGACAAGCCCCCGTGTTACGCCGTCCGGCTTGACCATCACGAAGGTCTGGTCCATGCGCGTTTACTCCTTTCCCATCGCTTTCCGGCCTGCCCGGGTCCAGGCAACCCGCCGTGGTGCCCGGCCGAGCCGGAAATTATTCTCGCACTTTGAGCTGCAGAAATAGAATATTGATCCGTCTTTCCTGACAAAGAGCTTCCCGGTACCTGGTTCGATTCCTTCCCCGCAGAAGCTGCAGTTCTTCTGATCCACCATGCCACTCACCGCCTCGAGAGTTTTTTTGCTTCTCTCTCGGTTTCAAGGAGCATCAGGATATCTCCTTCACGGATTGGACCAACGGTGTTGCGGGTAATGATACGGCCTTTATTGTTACCCTCAAGAATGCGGCACTTCACCTGCATCGCTTCCCCGTGCATCCCGGTAGAGCCTATCACTTCGATAACTTCGGCAGGTGTTCCTTCATCGGCCATGGTCTGTTCACGCTCTCAGGTCACTGATTTGCTTGGCGATCTGATCGACAAGGTCTTTTGCCTTTCCTGGCTTGACTATCGCAGCAGCAGTGGATCCGACCTCAAGGCCGCTGGCGGTCCCGATGTCATTTTGTTTATTGATAAACAGGTACGGGATCTTCTTCTCTTCGCAGAGCGGCCCCAGGTGCATAACAATCTCTTCCGGCTCAACATCAGCGCCGATAAGGACCAGTGCAGCAACACTCCTCTCGATCGCCTTGGTAGCCTCGTTTGCACCCTTCTTGATCTTGCCGGTATCCCGTGCCAGCTCAAGAGCCTCGAGTGCCTTGTTCTGAATCTCTTCAGACGCCTCGAATTTTACGTATGTCTTTGCCATAACTCACCTCATTCAGGAGTAGCGTAGTCTCCCTCATCACTCATCAGTCAGTAACGACGATGTAGCCATATCAGTTCAACAGGAATGGCAATAAATGTTTGTGAGTAGGCGGAGGGAGGGGCTAAAGTCAGTCGGGTATCGTGTAGATACGGACCCCTGACCGGTCATAAATAAGTTTGAGACCAGCCTCGTCAACCCGTACTGCATACCGTTCTTTTTCGGGTTCACCAACATAGAGGTGAGTGGCCCGGTACTTTGTCATCAGCTCACGGGTTTTGGCCGGGTCTTCGTAGATAAGCCGGACATCATTCACCCGCTCGCTATACCATCCATCGGCGCGCCACATGTACTCATGAAACGGCATCCCGATAATGCCGGGGATTCCGGTGAATGAGGATATCCGTGAATAATAGGTGTAATCGCCACCTTCCGCTTCAACAATCCCCGATACCCCGTCCAGGGAACGGAGGAACTTCACTGCTTCCGCATCACCAGGGTGGGAAGCGGTCAGGTAAGCCAGCCCGTCAAGGGTCATATCGCGGTTGGGATTCTCGAACGGGATGACTATAGGGAGCGTGAGAAGGAGCACCACGGAAATGACCAGGGCTGCCCGCTTTGCACCTCGTGTAAGGTTCAGGCGGGCACAAAGAGGGGATGCCATGGTAGCAGCCATGGCAAAGCCTGAAGCTCCCATGAGGATCCAGGCCGGAAGATAGAATTTAAATACCGTGTTCATCCGGTAGTAGGTATCACCCATGTTGTCTTTGAGATAGAAGAATTCGCAGATGATGATGACGATAAGACCGATGACCGCGAAGAGTTCGGCGGGAGTTTTCCTCTTTCGTGCCAGGAAATAAACCAGGGGGAGAGCCGCAAGCCCGGCAGCGGCATATCCTGCCAGGGCAAAGGGGACCGGAGTGAGCAGCAGGAGTGGCCGCCCTGCGATATCGCGTGCAAGGTAGATAAGGAAGAGTATGATGAAGATTCCATGAACAAGGAGAAATGCCGGTACCGGGGTGGGGGTATCCACGATCCCGATGCCCTGAATTCCCCGGGTATTGACCTGCAGGTAATAGGGAAGATAGAAGAGGACTGAAAGCAGGGGGACCAGAACGAGGTAACTCCAGCTCCGGGCGATCAATCCACCGGTCAGGGGGATACCGGTCTCAATCTTCTCTCTCCCTGTAATCCGTCCTCCTGCACGTTTCAGGGCATCAACTATTCCTTCGGAAGGGATCTCTCCCGTAAAACCGCTCCGGTACCAGATCAATACCCCAAAGAGGATGGTTACCGGGGCATACAGGATCACGTCCCAGGTGTTAATAAGCGGCATGGAACCCAGGGAAAGGGCAGTGAGCACAAGGATGACAACGCGTTCTCCCGGTTGTGCCTCCCTCCACCTCAGGAGGGCGTAAACCAGCATGAAGAGCAGGAACAGCTGGTTGAACAGGGAGATTACATGGGCGTGAACATCACCCCAGATGAAGGAGAAGACCGGGTATTCATTGATGGTGTTGGGGATGGTCCTGGTACTGTCCCAGAGCACGGAGCCAAGCGCCTTGCCCTGGAGGAGGTTCCAGACAAAGGACGGGTTTACGACCAGGAAGGTGAGGAGGGGAAGCCACCTCATCCGGGCAGTGAGCAGGTGGGCGAGGGCAAACATCCCTACTGCGGCATTGGCAAGCACGGTTGGCAGGGCGAGGTTGAATACCAGGGGGGACGGGATGCCGGTCACCACCCCGAGGGACCCGAACATCCAGTACCCGAGGTAGTAGTAGACATCAAGGGTTCCTCCCAAGAACCAGGGATCAAGAGGGGGTACGACCGGTACCCGCATGATCGATGCCATGAATGCATGGTCCATGAATTTCTCGGCAAAGGAGATGCTCGGGTTGATGAACCGGAGCTCGAGCATGAAGAAAAAGAAGACCAGGAATACTACGGCCCATGGCCATTGCCCGGAAAAATCCTTTCGGGAATACTCCTGTTTTAAAAGATAGTAAAGGAACAGCAGGACAAAGGGAACCAGGGCTGTCTGGAGGGGGAGGTGGAGTAGCCCGCAGTACCATGAGAGCAGGGTAAAGGAAAGGAGCGAGGCCGGAAACGAAAGCGGGTAGGCAAATTCTTTGAGTGCCGGGCGGAGAGCCGGCCAGACCGAGAGCTGCAGAAAGATCAGGAGACCCAGCCAGCCGATGACGGCAAAGAGCTGGATTTCATACGCCAGGGCCTTCACCTCCATACACTTCTTTCCTGAAGGCAGACCGTATGGTATCGATCACCCAGTCACCGAAAAAGTATATGGAGATTATGCCACCGGCAAGGGTGACCAGGTTCTTGAGGAGGTGATCGATCACGGCGATAAGGGTGGCAATGGCCGGGTCGACTCCGGCAGCAGTGAAGGTCAGAGCGACGGCCAGCTCATACGTTCCCACCCCGCCAGGTGTCAGGGGTATAGCCTTTACCAGGTTTCCAATGACGATGGCAAGAACGAGCACAGCCAGGGGAATCGTCTGCTGGAACATCAGGGCTACAAAAAAGCAGACGAAGACATCAAGGATCCAGATCACCACCGATTGGACGGAAAGGGAGGCAACAGAGCGGACCGAGAGGGAGACTGCCCGGATCTGATCGAGTATGGAGAGAAAAATCCTGATATACCGGTTCTCGGATACCAGGCGGCCGGAAAAGATCAGGAAGATGAAGAACGCTGCTCCAAGGACAAGGGTGAAAATGATGATAGTGTAGAACCATTCGGGGACATTAATCACAAAGAGGAGCGAGACTGCGCCAAGGAGTGCGACAGTCACGATATCAAAGACCCGTTCTACAACCAGGGATGAGATACCCTGTGAGATTGTGGCCTGATATTCGTGTTTCAGGATGAACACCCGGACAAGGTCGCCGAGTCGTGCCGGAACGATGAGGTTTGCAGTCTGGCTGATAAAAATGCATCCTGTTGAGAAGAGAAGTCCACAGGAAATACCGATTCGGGAGAGGATGACCTTGTACCGGAAACCGCGGAGGAACCAGGCCGCCAGGCAGATGAAGGATGCAACGAGGAGATAGTACCAGACGGCATGCTCCAGAGCTACCAGGAGGTCATCCCAGACCCGGTAGAGCATGAAGGCAATAATCCCCCCCGCAATGATGGTGGAGATCAGGATTGCGCTAATCTTCCGATACATGCACCTGCCACCAGAGTCGGAAAATCGCCCTTCCCATATCCCAGATGTCTCTTCTCTTCACGGTAGTTTTTCCACTCTCCTTCCATATGACCGGGAACTCACAGATGCGGTATCCTGCCCGTCCGGCCCGGACCAGCACCTCGGTATCCCAGAACCAGTGAGTGTCTCGTACAGAAGGAATCAGGGCAATGAGCCGGTCCCGTTTGAATCCCTTGAACCCGCACTGGTGATCGGACAGCTTACTCCCGAGGATTGTCCTGACCAGGAAGTTGTATCCCCTGCTCGCAATCTCCCGTCCTCCGCTCCGGGTGATCCTGCTCTCCGGGAGCAGCCGGGAACCGGTGGCAATATCATATCCCTCGCGGATGGCTTCAATGAGAGCAGGGAGATGCTGGATATCGGTCGCAAGATCAACATCATAGTAGCAGACCACCGGTCCCCGTGCCTCCCTGAATGCCCTGTTCAGGGCTTTTCCCCGCCCCAGGCGTTCGTCCGAATGAAGGAGTCTCACCCGGGGATCTGCAGCAGAAAACGAACGGACCAGGTCTGCACTCCCATCGCTACTACCGTCTTCGGCAATAATGATTTCAAACCGGTCGGTGATCTTCCCTATCGCATCAGCTGATCGGGGGATAGCACGCCCAAGCGCCTCCCTGTCGTTGAATACCGGAATAACCACGCTCAGCTCGATATCCTTCATGGCCGTTACCCGTTCCGTTCAAGTTCTGCGGCGGCGGCATACCCGGCCCTGATCGAGCCTTCCATGCTTCGTTCGGGATAATTGGAGGGTGAAAACATCCCTGCAAAGAAGAGCCCCTTTGTCTGGTATGCCGGTATCAGCTTGCGGTATCCTGTGGTAAAGACCGGACCGGCGAGCGGCTCGACTGCCATCCGCTCCCAGTGGATCGATGATTCCGGGACTGAAAAAGTCCGGCAGAAGTGATCCCGCATGAGCCTGCCTGCACCTGCAGGGAGATTACCAATGAAATAGGAAGCAAGATACACGATATGTTCACCATATCGTTCTGCAGGGACCAAGTTGGTATGGGTGATAACAGCTCCGTACGGACCGGGGTCCTTCATATTCAGCCAGTAGATGCCCTCAGTAACTTCTTCTTCGAGTCCCAGGGTGAGGCAGGCCGCTCCCTGGTAGGGAAGAGTGGGAAAATCCGGGCTGCCATATTCCCTGAGCGCGTGGGGAGGGAGGGTGGAAACAACCGCATCATAGCGTCGTCCATTTACCCGCCAGCCATCCGGTTCCCTTTCAATCGTCGTAACAGGGTCACAGAGTCTGATAGTGCACTCCCGTCCCACCTTGTCAGAGAGGGCATTGACCAGCTGCTGAAAGCCCCCCTTCAGGTAACCGAGCCTCTCCCCCGAAAGCCCCCGGTTGGACCGGATCGCTATTCTGCCGATAAGCCAGGCAGCCGAGACCCTGTCACGATGATCACCGAACTTGCTCCGCATGAGCGGTTCAAAGAAGGATGCATAGACCCGCGGTCCGAGGTGACGGATGATGAACTCCTTTGCCGTGATTTCATCGAGGGTTCCGGGGTCCATCCGTTTCGAGCGGAGGGTGAGCAGGGCCAGCCTGGCTTTATCGGTCACTGAGAGGAGGGGATACCGGAGTATTTCGACCGGCGTATTGAGAGGATAGATGGTCCCGTTTGCATAGTACCCGGTGGTTCCCCTGACCCATTCAAGACGGTCTGCAATCCCGAGCTCGGAAAGGAGGGAGAGGAGCTGCTGATCTCCGGAGAAACAGTGGTGGTAGTATTGTTCAATCCAGTACCCATCGATATGGTGTGACGAGAGACAGCCGCCGGGATGAGATTTTTTTTCATACACATCAATTTCATGTCGTTTTTTCAACCGGTTGGCCGCTGCCAGGCCTGCAAGTCCGCCACCAATGATGCATACCTTCATCAGAGAACTCTCACTATTGATTTGAAAAGAGGGATAAAAAAGGCTCCGGAAACCTGTACAACGATTATAATGGCTTTGTGGTATTATTATACAAGAAAGTTTTTGAACTTCTGCACGTACTTTTATACTTAAAAAAATTATATTATCGCACTATATGCTGCCGGAGGGTGGTTTGGCTCCATGAGGATATTTTTCATCGGATTTGGTCAGGCGGGAGGAAAAATTGTCGATATGTTTCTTGAACAGGACAAGAAACTTGGCCGTACCAGTTTCCGGGGTATTGCAGTCAACACTGCCCGGACCGATCTGATGGGCCTCAAACACATTGAACTCAGGGACCGGATCCTCATCGGGCAGACAGTGGTAAAAGGCCACGGTGTGGGAACAGATAATGCTGCCGGGGCCAAGATCACCATGGATGAGGCCGATGCTGTCCTGAGTGCTATTGACCGTCGGGGTACTCATGACATCGATGCATTCCTGATTATTACCGGTCTTGGCGGGGGAACGGGATCTGGTGGGACGCCGGTTCTTGTCCGGCAGCTCCGGAAGGTATACCATGAACCGGTCTATGTCCTTGGAATCCTTCCGGCACCCGAAGAAGGCCGTCTCTATTCCTTCAATGCTGCCCGGAGTCTTGCAACCCTGATTAAAGAAGCCGATAACACCTTTATTTTCGACAACAGTGCCTGGAAAAACGAGGGGGAGAGTGTCAAGAGCGCATTTTCCCGCCTGAATGATGAGATTGTCCGCAGGTTCGGGGTCCTCTTCCGGGCAGGGGAGGTCGGGAAAGCAGGAGTCGGCGAGATGGTGGTCGATTCCAGTGAGATCATCAATACTCTCAGGGGAGGGGGTATCAGTACCGTGGGGTACGCTATTGCGGCGGTAACGACCACCCGGTCGAAAAAATCAGTATCCGGTATCATCGATGGAATCAAAGGCTCGATCAGAAAGCGGGAAGCTGCGGAAGAGGTCCTCCTGGGGGAAGACAGGACAGCAAAGATCATCTCTCTTGCGAGGCGGGCTATGCTCGGCAGGCTTACCCTGCCCTGTGATTTCTCGACCGCAGAACGGGCACTGGTCCTGGTGGCCGGTCCGCCCGATGAGCTTGACCGGAAAGGCATTGAAAAGGCCAAGAGCTGGGTGGAAGAGAATATTGCCGGAGTAGAGGTCCGGGGAGGGGACTATCCGGTGAACAGCAGTTATGTCGCAGCAGTCATTCTCCTGTCGACAATAGGAAGTGCTCCGCGTATCAAAGAGCTCCTGTCAATTGCCCGTGAAACGAAGGAAGAGGTAGCACGGGCACAGGACCGTCAGTCGCTGACTATCGATGAAGATATTGAACCGTTATTCGAGTGAGGAAAAATGAAGAGGTCACAAATCGTAGTGGGAATCCTTCTGGGTATTATCGGTCTCGTCTGTGTTACATCGGCATTCTCGGTCGGAAACATCACCATCAGCCCGAGCGGCGATCTCGTCTCGGGTGTAACCAGAGCATCGGCATCCTATATCGTAAAATTCCAGAGTTCAGGAGGCTATACCTTTGAAAGCGGCAATACCCTGCAGATGGATACCGAGATGGATGGTGCCACCTGGACGTATTCCGTTATCCTGGATGGGATAGAGAATCCTTCCAAAACTGAAAATGGGCCGAATATTCGCCTTTCCGGGTGGGAGCTCTCATACCCTTCCAAGCGAACTGTCTCTCTCAAAGTGAAGATGGAAGGTGTAGCACCAGCGGTCGACAAATCAGAGGAGAAGATACTGGTAAGGGTTCGTGAACTGACCGGCGGAAACGCTCCCATTACCGGAAGCCAGGTGGTGAAGACCAAGATGGTGCTCAACCCGTCCAGTATAGGGCAAACCATCAGTGCGGAATCTGTAAATCTCACTGCTTTGCGGACGAAGATTGATACTCTGGCAGGACGAGGAGTTGATGTCTCCTCCGTTGAAGGTAAATATGGCCAGGCCAGTACTCTCCTGCAGAATGCACAGCAAACAACTGATCTGGCCCGGGCATCGACTGCTCTCTCCCAGGCAACAAAAATAATTGATGAGATCGAATCGGCGGTGGTGGTCATGGAGGCAGACAATTCCATCTCCCGTGCTGAATCCTCCATTGGGCAGACTGACGAGATCATCAATTATCTGAACGTGAACAAGAGCATGAGCTCCGATGCCCGGGTAATGCCCATCATTGCAAGGTGGGAGATTGCTGCCGAGAAACTGACCACGGCAAAAGACCTCCGCAGTCAGGGGAAGTATACTGAGGCGGCAAA
>Ga0209254_10001226_pt1 | contig 22819 bp, 20 predicted proteins | sample FrelakmetDIP11DI_FD_187148 | JGI IMG/M metagenome (GOLD analysis project Ga0209254, IMG submission 187148) | Freshwater lake sediment microbial communities from the University of Notre Dame, USA, for methane emissions studies - DIP11 DI (SPAdes)... | ecosystem: Environmental > Aquatic >...
CCCCCATGGCCGGGGAGGCAATTTCCTGAGTCTTTAACCATAGCTTCTCTTTTAAGAACTGATTCCCAAAGGTCTCCCAGCTGACCCAATATGCCGGCAATACCTGCTAAAAATATAATCACCAAAAAAGAAAATGCGGGAAAAAAGAAAAAAGCAAATACCAGGCCTCCCAAAATACTTCCAATCAACCCCAGGATAGCGCCTTCTTGGGTCTTCCCCGGACTTATTTTTGGAGAAAGTTTATGTTTACCAAATAATTTCCCCCCGTAAAAAGCGAAAGTATCCCCACTGAAAATTATTGTAAAAAGAAAAAAAACCAAAAGTGGGCCTTTTTCCAACCCCCGTAACCAGATTAAATGGGAGAGTAAAAAAACAATAACGAAGATACCGATTAAATGCTTTTTTAAATCCGAGTATCGGGTTGCTGAGTTTTTAAAGGTAACTATTTTAACCAGACAAAAAGAAAAACCAACTCCCGCAATGCAAGCAAACAAACCTGGCTTCTCGAGATAAAAAAATCCAGCGGATAAAATAATCCCCAAAATAATCCCAACCAAGCGTGAGATTTTTGAAATGGAGACTAAATCATAAAATTCTTTAAGAGCAAAAAGATTAACCAGGAGAATAAAAACAAAAAAAATCGGCTTTGAACTATAGCCGACAACCAGAAAAATCATTGCGAGTCCGATCACACCGGTTAGTAGTCTATCCCGGTGGTCTTTTGAAAATCCCATCGGTTTTATCCAATCGTGGTTAACTGTTCGCTTATCCGACCAAATCGCCTTTCCCGGCTCTGATAATTTATCAAGGCTCGAACCATATCCTCCCTTTTAAAGTCAGGCCAAAGAATTTCGGTAACATAAATTTCAGTATATGCCATCTGCCAGAGAAGAAAATTACTCAATCTCATTTCCCCACTGGTACGAATTAAAAGGTCAGGATCAGGGAGATCCTTGGTAAACAAATAGTTTGAAAAAATTCCTTCCGTAATGTTGTCTTCCTTTAAACTGCCTTGTTTTACTGCTTGCACTATCTTTTTTATGGCCCGGATGATTTCATCCCTTCCCCCATAACTCAAAGCCAAGTTTACGATCATTCCGCTACACGTTTTAGTCTTTTCTACGGTTTCATTGAGTATCCTGGCTACTGATGGAGGCATATCGTCGATATTTCCGATTATCTTCAAACAAATATTATTTTTCAGAAGTTCCTTTGACTCTTTAACAATGTACTTTTTAAGCAAATTCATGAGTGCTTGGACTTCTTTTTTCGGCCGTCTCCAGTTTTCAATCGAAAATGCGTAAAGGGTAAGCACTTTAATCCCTGCTTCCCTGCAAAATTTAACAATCTCACGAGCTGATTCAATCCCTTTTTGATGGCCAACAATCCGTTCTAAATTTCTCTTTTTGGCCCACCGACCATTTCCATCCATAATGATGGCAATATGCTGAGGGAGTTTTTCTTTATCTAAATTTTCCATCATAAAATTACCGCAAAGGTATGCAATGCCCTATGTCCGAAAATTTCAGGAAAAACTTTCCATCCCGTAAGTTTATACTCAATCAATTCCTCAGTTTCGGTGCTCGAAAAACATACCTCCGTTACCATCAAAGAAGCATGAGGTTTCGATAAAAAAAACATCTAAAGGGGATAAAAAAAACGAGGAAAAAATATTTTTTTGTTTTATTGTTTTATCAATGTTTAAATTAAAAATCTGATTGAGGGTGGGCCTTCCGCACGATACCGCTTTTCCTTCCCTATATCGCCATTAATTCTTTTTCCTTTTCAATAAAAAGCGCTTCTGCTTTTTCGATATATTCGTCAGTAATTTTTTGGACCTGGTCGTGATCGGAAAAATATTCATCTTCTGAAATTTCTTTATCTTTTTTAAAATCTTTGAGCTTCTCGTTAATATCCCTCCGGATGTTTCTTAAGGTAACTTTAGCTTTCTCGGCTACCTTCCCAATAACCTTAACAAGCTCCTTTCTCCTTTCCTCAGTGAGCGATGGTATTGGTATCCGGATAATTTTTCCGTCTGTCGCAGGTGTCAAACCTAAATCAGACCTGAGAATGGCTTTCTCAATATCGCCAATAATCTTAGTATCCCAGGGTTGGATGGTTATCAAACGACTATCCGGAATCGCGAGGGTTGATACTTGGTTGAGCGGCACAACCGAACCATAATAATTTACTTTTATTCCTTCGAGTAAAGACAGTGATGCTCTTCCCGTCCTCACCCGTCCAAATTCATGCTTGGTGTTTTCGAGAGCTTTTTCCATTTCCTCCCGCATTTTTTTTTCAAATTCTTTATTCATTGTATTATCCCTCAATAATGGTTCCCACCTTGGCACCCAATAAAACCCGTTTAATATTATTGGGAACGGTGAGATTAAAGATTAATACCGGAAGATGGTTATCCATACAAAGAGAAATGGCTGTTGAATCCATTACCTTGCAGTTTTTGTTGAGATAATCTAAATACGTGAGCCGGTCAAACTTTACTGCATCCTTATTTAAAAACGGATCAGAGTCATAAACTCCGTCAACCTTGGTAGCTTTGAGTATCGCCTCAGCGCCAATCTCCATTGCCCGCAAAGCAGCTGCCGTGTCACTCGAAAAATAAGGATTGCCTGTCCCCCCGGCAAAAATAACTACTCGTTTTTTTTCCAAATGGCGAATGGCTCGCCGTCTTATGTAAGGCTCGGCGACCTGATGCATCTCAATCGCGGTAAGAACTCGGGTGGGAATATTTCGGTTTTCAAAGGCATTTTGAAGTGCCAGACTGTTAATCACCGTAGCTAACATCCCCATATAATCTCCCGAAGCGCGATCTAATCCTTCAGCAGTTCCCGATACCCCTCGAAAGATGTTTCCCCCTCCAATCACTAAGGCCAACTGTATACCAAGTTCATAGATATCACGAATCTCTTCAGAGATTTTACTAATGGCCTTGGTGTCAATACCAAAGCCTTTCTCTCCGGCCAGTACTTCTCCGCTTAATTTGACGAGTACTCTACGAAAAACAGTATCGGTCATGGGATTCGTCTTACTTTTATTCCGCAGTTTCCCCAAGTTGATATCGGCAAAATCTACGGATGATAATGTTTTCCCCTAACTTTCCAATCTGGGAATCAAGCAATTCCTTGATCGTAACTTCCGGTTCCCTTACATAACTCTGTTCAATTAAACAGACCTCAGAAAAAAATTTCTCTATTTTACCCGCAATAATCTTATCAACTATTTTTTCGGGTTTTCCTTCACGAAGGGCTTGATTACGGTAAATGTCTTTTTCTTTTTCAAGTATCGCTAAGGAAACATCCTCTCGACTAAGATAAAGAGGATTGGAGGCGGCAATTTGCATGGAAAGGTTTTTTACCAGTTTTTTAAAGTCCTCAGTCCGAGCCACAAAGTCAGTTTCACAACTTACCTCAACCAATACTCCGATCTTCCCGCCAGGATGAATATACGCACTCACCAGTCCATCTTTAGCACTCCGGGTTGCTTTCTTTTGGGAGGTTTTCAGTCCTTTTTCCCGGAGCAGGTCAATCGCTTTATCAAAATTCCCCTGTGCTTCTTCGAGAGCTCTTTTACAATCCATCATTGGCGCAAGAGTTCGTTCACGGAGCTCTTTTACCGTCTTCGCATCAATTTCCATTCACAACCTCCAAGGTTTTAGATTTTTTCCTTTATCGGTATTATTCAACCATACTGGGTGTTAATTTCTCCCCTGAAGGTTTGTTTTCTTCCGAAAAACTTTCTGGAGGAACACCATCAGTCTTTTGCTGCAGTTTTTCTTCCTTTCGCTTCTTGCCCTCAATACAGGCATCAGCTATTTTTGAGGCAAATAACCGAATTGCTCGAATAGCATCATCATTGCCGGGAATCACATAGTCTACATCATCAGGATCGCAATTGGTATCAACCAAACCAATTGAGGGAATACCTAATTTTTTTGTTTCCGCTACCGCGATATTTTCTTTTCGGCTGTCAACAATAAAAACCGCTCCTGGCAGGCTATTCATATTTTTAATTCCACCTAACTTTTTAAAGATTTTTTCTTTTTCCTTTTTCATTTTCAAAAGTTCTTTTTTGGGGACATCCGTTGCCTCTTCTCCTCCCTCAACAATTGTATTAAGGGTATTTAAATGATCAACACTCTTTCGGATAGTCTGAAAATTAGTCAGCATCCCACCTAACCAGCGATAATCAACATAAAACATTCCGCAACGTTCTGCTTCTTCCCGTATGGTATCTTGGGCTTGCCTTTTTGTTCCTACAAATAATATTGATCCCCCATTGGCAATAACATCGACCACAAAGTTATACGCCACCTTAAATAGGTTTAATGTTTTTTGGAGATCGATGATATGAATTCCATTCCGTGCGCCAAAAATAAAAGGCTTCATTTTCGGATTCCACCGTCTGGTCTGGTGGCCAAAATGGACTCCAGCTTCCAATAATTCTTTCATGGTTACGACTGGCACTATACACCTCCTGTTTTAATGGTTATGCCGCCGCCCTATTCATCCCCAGTCTGGATTTATGTATTCATAAACACCCCAGCCTGAGTCCTAAGGCGTGAGAAATATAATTTAAATTTTAATTATTATAAACGTTCTTTGTGGAAAAACAAGTCTTGATTTTAAATCTCCTTGAAAAATAACTACTTAGCATTTACTACTTTGATGCAAAGAATTTTTTTTAATAACATGCTCCAAAATAATTTGCAAGGAAAATTACAGGCATTTTTTAAACAACTTTTGACTCTTTCACCTTTCTTTTCTGTTTTTTCTGGCAAGAGTTGTATCTAAAATTTAAATTGAATTTTTTAATAATTTTGCTATGCTGTGGTTATTTCATAAAATATTTATGAGATTTTTTTCTTGATTATGAAAAAAGACACTGATAAAATTCCCGGGCTTTATGTCCATGTTCCCTTTTGTAAAAGCAAATGTCCTTATTGTGATTTTTATTCAGTAACCTCTTTATCATTAATTCCTGCCTGGCTGTCCGGAATTAAAAAAGAAGTCCTCATCTATAAAGATCGATTTGCTTATTTTGATTCTCTTTACCTTGGTGGCGGCACTCCCACGGTCATCAGTGAGCCTGATTTAATTCATTTAGTTGACTATCTTTTTACCCATTTTTCTTTTTCTCCTGATTCAGAGATTTCTATTGAAGCCAATCCTGATGACATTACCAGGGAGAAACTCAACCTATTACGAACCCTGGGAATAAATCGGATCAGCCTCGGGGTGCAGTCTTTTAATGATCATGATCTTTGCTATCTAAACCGAAGGCATACGGTTTTGCAGACCAAGAGAGCATTAGAAATGATAAGGTCGGAAGGATTTACCAACATAGGAATTGACCTTATGTATGGACTCAAAGACCAAAGCGAAACCGATTGGGTAGCAATCCTAAAACAAGCGCTTGATTATAGGCCGGAACACATTTCCTGCTATCAGTTAACCCTAAAAAAAGGGACAAAATTTAAACAAAAAAAAGTTCAACCCCTCGATGAAGAAAAGGAGCGTTTGCTTTTTATGGTTACCTCTGCGTTGCTTGAGCAAGCAGGTTACCTTCATTATGAAGTCTCAAATTATGCACGGGAAGAAAACTATATCTGCCACCACAATTACAAATATTGGAACCACACACCCTATTTAGGACTTGGTCCCGCAGCCCATTCATTCTTTTCTAACAAACGCTGGTGGAATGTAAAATCAATAAAAAAATATTGTGAATTACTTCAGAAAAATACACCACCACTCGCAGGAAAAGAATCGCTTACTGAACAACAGCTCCGACTCGAATATCTTTGTTTAGGACTGAGGACCAATGCAGGGATAGATAGCCGCTTCCTGAATAACCGATCTGCGTTAAAAAATATTTTACAAGAGCTCAAGGATGCGAAATTAATTGGGATTAAAGGTAGGCGGGTAATTCCAACCCGAGAAGGCTTCCTTTTTGCCGATAGTCTCCCTCTTTTCCTTTCTGAATAATCGTATCTCCTCTATACAACCAAAGGTTTTTTTCTCTTCTTTGGTGTTTGCTTTGTCCCCCTGCCCAACATTTTCCAGAAGGGTATGAGGAGAAGAAGCGAAATAATCGCCAGTAAATAGTCGATATTTTTTGTAGCGAAAAAGTCAAAAAATTGATACCCTTCCATGTATATCTCCTCGGGTGTTTTTCAATGATCAGTGTGCACCTTGTGTCCAGTCAGGCGAATCACTCACGACCGGCATCCGGTTTACGATCCACCGATATACCCACAGTTCCGTAAATACTACCGTAAGGGTAACCACAACTTCCATCCACGTAGGGTAGTACCGAACTGGTGCATACCATTTATAAGCAATAAGACAAATATTCAGTCTGTTAAGCACTACTCCGAGTATCGTCATCACTGCAGCTAACTTAACCCTTCCCAGCGATCTTCTTCGTGCTCCAGTCAAAAACAACCAGGAGGGAATAGCCACGCAACCCAAAACCTCTAAAAGGTACCAATACCCCATCGGAGTAGAAAGTAAAGACCATGTTTGTTCATGGTTGAGTTCAAGGAGTTTCAAAAACAAATAAACAAACATACTCCCCGCACAAACTTTTGCCAGACTCGTGACAATTCGGTCGTGGGCTTCATGATGCTCGGCCGACATCCGGCTTTTGAAAACTTTACTGCTTATTGAACCTTCAAAAATAACCATGGAAAGTCCGGCAAAAATACTGGAAACCACAAAAAGCAGAGGAATAAATTCCGAATACCAGAGGGGATGAATTTTCGCTTTGGCTAAAAGAAACAGTCCCCCGACTCCTCCCTGATGCCCCAGGGAGAGCATGATTCCAAATACCACCGCTCCCAAGGTCATCGCATTCAGTGTTTTCCATGCCCGCTTTAAACCCAGCCATTCGGCAATGGCCGGAGCAAATTCAAAAAGAAGGGAAAGGGTATAAAGAAAAAAGTGCCAGGCAACCATAAAAAGCACCGAACTAAACCCGAACTTGTTGCCGATCAAAACATTAAAAGCATTCCAGGGTCTGCCCAAGTCCAAAATAAGTGCTCCGGCATAAAACGAATACGCTAAAAAACCGTTAAGCACTACCACCCTGACAATCGGGTGATATTTTTCATACCCGAGGATATAATAAATGAAACAAAGAACATACGCCCCGCCAGCAAGTGCAATCCCAATGAGCACATCAAATCCGATCCACAGCCCCCACGGAAAATCCTGGGAAAGATTGGTTACGGCTCCAAGACCTTTGGCGAAACGTATTACAATAATGATAAGTCCCACAAGAATAATCGGAATGGTGATAACGTTAAAGGGAGTAAAAATTGTCTTCCCTCCCCTTGGTTTTAATTCACTCATGAACAAGGTGAAAAACTCTTTGAGATTTTTAATTTCAGTGACATCTGTTTTATCGTTCATGCTGCGTCTCCTCTGTTATCCTGCTGCTCAATCATTTTCGTTTTTCTTTTTTGCGGCATAGCCGATTCCAAGCAGCAAAGCGGGAACAACCAAATCGATGACCGCAATATTGGTAAGAAATCCTTTCGAAAGTTTAGGGTAAGGCGTAGTGCCCAGATCCGTTCGAAAGCCAAGCTGTTCAAAAGGAGCAGCCGCAATATAAACCCAACTAGTGCCCCCAACCTCGTTTTCACCATAGATCTGATGATAATATTTATCTGGTTCCTGATATATCCGGCGTTGGGCTTCTTCAACCACTTCTCTTCTGGTGCCAAAAAACATAACCTCCGTTGGACAAATCTCCACACATGCAGGTCGTTCTCCCTTTTTGACCTTTTTCTCCCAACAAAAATTACATTTTTGGATTTTGGGAACAGGAGAGTTATATTCAAATTTGGGTATATCGAAAGGGCAAGCCACCATACAATATCGGCATCCTATACAATTTGTTTCCCAATTAACCGGTCCTTTTTCGATTTTATGCATTGCTTTCACCAAGCACGCCGAAGCGCATCCTGGATAGTTACAGTGCATGCATTGGTTTTTAACAAATATTTCTTTTCCATCTTGCGTTGTATACCGATTAACCACCGTATACTGGATCTCAGATGTTGGTCGCTTTTTTTCAAATACACTTTTATTTTCAAAATTAAGAGCTGGAAGATTATTTATTTCAGAACAAGCCCGTTCACAACTCCTGCAGCCAATGCACAACGTGGTATCTACCAAGACTCCGAGTAATTCGTCCCCCGTTAGTCCATGATCCCCTTCAGCTCTTAGCTTACGGGGATAAAAAGCGTTTCCACAGGCAACCCCAGATAAACTGCCCGCTAATACCTTTAAAAATTTTCTCCTTTCCATCTTCGACTATCTCCTTCCAGAAAGGTGTTTGAGAGAACCTATATACTTAATAAGGATAGTGCATCCAACACTTCCTTGTGCGCCTGATTTGAGAGTTCTTGAGCATAATCAATTAATGCACATTAAACGTTCTTCTTCATAGCAACCAGCCTACGATTTATATCCAGCGTTAATCGTTACATACTCAGGGGAAAGGTCAGTCGTTAAAATGGAAGCTTCTCGCTTGCCTTGATTAAGGACAAGGGTTACCGTAACGCATCTTTGAGTTAATATTGCTTGGGCTTGCTTTTCATTGTGAGGAGCAACATTAACCCCTTTTTTTACCAGCGGGATTTTCCCGACAAAAAGATCCACTTTTTCAAACGCGATGGGGAAAATAGTTTTCCCCGCAGCAGCGATGATCCGTCCCCAATTAACTTCCTCCCCGTAAAAAGCAGTCTTCACCAAAGGCGAGTGGGCAATACTCCGGGCGATGGTTTCTGCTTCTTCAAAGGACTTTGCCTTTTGCACCCTTATTTCGATTATCTTTGTTGCTCCCTCGCCGTCCTGGACAATTTTTTGTGCCAATTCTTCCAGTACCCTAAAAAGCATTGTTTTAAACCCTGTGGCATCAGCAGTTTTTTTTGAAAAAGGCCGATTCCCAGCCTGACCATTAGCTAATAATAGGACTGTATCATTAGTGCTTGTATCGCCATCAATCGTAATTCGGTTCAAAGACCCCTTCACTCCTTCGTCTAATAAAGATTGCAATGTTCGCGGTAATACTGCGGCATTGGTTACGATAAAGACTAACATCGTTGCCAACGATGGATTAATCATTCCCGCCCCTTTTGCAACGCCTCCGATGATGATCTTTTTTCCGGCAATTATTTTTTTTCGAAAAGCGATCTTTGTCACAGTATCCGTGGTTATAATCGCCTGAGCAAAATCCTCAACCTTCTCATCAGTGAGGTCTTTGCAAAGACAAGGTAATTGAGCCGACATTTTTTTAACCGGCAAAAACTCTCCAATCACACCGGTCGAGGATACGGCAATCAAATCAGGAGAAATTTTTAAAATACGCGCAGCTTCCTCTGACAATGTCTTTGCATCTTCCATCCCCCTTTCCCCTGTACAGGCATTTGCACAACCACTGTTAACAAGTATTGCCTGGACATATCCTTTTTGTAATCTCTTTTTCGTCAAAATAACCGGAGCGGCTTTTACCCAATTTCGGGTAAAAACTCCCGCCGCAACTGCGGGCACTTCAGAATATATTAACCCCATGTCTTTCCTTCCGTCCTTTTTTATTCCCCCGGAAAGACCCATAAAGAAAAAACCTGGAATAACTATCTGCATAGCATTACTTTCCACAACATTTTTTGTATTTTTTCCCACTCCCGCATGAACAGGGATCATTCCTTCCTACTTTTTTGCTTTCTCGCTTAATTGTTTTTGGTTTCGAATCCCCTTCTCCCCGGCTTAAAACGAGCTGAGAGGAAGGAGCTGCGTGGATAACGTCAGGTTCGGGAGCAATGCGCATCCGAAAAAGCCGCGAGATGGTTTCTTCCTTGATCCTTTGGATCAGTTCTTGGAACATTTCAAACCCTTCCCTCTGATATTCATTGAGAGGGTTTTTCTGTCCATAACCTCGAAGTCCGATTCCTTCCTTAAGGTGATCGAGATTGAGAAGATGTTCTTTCCAAAGGGTATCAATCGCGTGAAGCGAACAGATTGATTCAAGGTACCGAAGACCAGGTTCTCCGAACTCTCTTTCCTTCTGTTGATAAGTCTGTTGAGTTTGATTAATGACCAAATCCAGAAGCTTTTCTTGACTCAACTCTTCTATCTGCTGCCGGGTGAGAGAAAATCGAAACGCAAACAGTCTAAAAATTTCTTCCTGGAGTCCCCGGAGATCCCATTCTGAGGGCGGAAGATCAGGATGAACATACTTATTGCCAAGGTCGTCGCAAAATTCCTCGATCATCTCCATAATATCTTCGCGGAGGTTTTCACCTCGAAGAACGCGATTGCGCTGCTCATAGATAACTTCTCGTTGTTTATTCATCACATCATCATAATCCAGAAGATGCTTCCGAATATCAAAATTATGCGCCTCTACTCTTCCCTGGGCATTTTCAATCGCCCGCGTGATAAGAGGATGTTCGATGGGTTGCCCGTCTTCCATACCCATTTTCTCCATAATGGTAGCAATCCGCTCAGAACCAAAAATTCTCAGCAAGTCATCTTCCAAGGAAAGATAAAAACGGGAAGCACCCGGATCCCCCTGCCGACCAGTTCGGCCACGAAGCTGACGGTCGATCCGTCGGGCCTCATGCCGCTCAGTTCCAACGATGTGAAGGCCACCAGCCTCAGCCACACCCGGACCAAGCTTAATATCGGTCCCTCGCCCGGCCATATTGGTGGCAATGGTTACTGCTCCGGGTTGACCAGCATGGGCGACAATCTCCGCCTCTTCCTTGTGCCGTTTGGCATTAAGCACTGAGTGTTTTATCTTCTTACCCAGCATTCGGCTTAACGTCTCCGAGACTTCGACTGACGTTGTCCCCACCAGAACCGGACGATTTTGGGCCTGCATCTCCACAATTGCATCTATTACCGCCCGGTACTTCTCCCCCCTGGTCTTATAAATCATATCCGGATAATCAGTCCTCCGGACAGGTTCATTGGTAGGAATAACTAAAACATCAAGCTTATATATCTTCAGAAATTCTGGCGCTTCGGTCTCCGCGGTTCCTGTCATTCCCGCCAATTTTTCATACATCCGGAAGTAATTTTGGAGGGTGATGGTAGCAAAGGTCTGTGTTTCTCCTTCAATCGTCACCTCTTCTTTAGCTTCTAACGCCTGATGCAAACCTTCGCTGTACCTTCTTCCGGGTAAAAGTCGACCGGTAAATTCATCCACAATGAGCACCTTGCCATCGGAGACAACATAGCCTACATCTTTCTCAAATAGAGAGTACGCACGAAGCAGTTGGCTTACATTCTGGATTTTTTCTCCCTTGTCTGAAAACTCCTTTTCTAATGCTGTGCGACGTTTATTTTTTTCGGCTTCGTCAAGATCAGACTCCTCCTCGAATTGAATTAGGTCCGGAAGCACAAACATTTCAGGGTCATTGGGAGCAAGAAAATGTCTTCCTTTGTCGGTTAAATCAACCACATTATTCTTCTCTTCGATCGCGAAATAAAGCTCTTCATCCAGTTCGGAAAGTTTCTTATCTCGGATAAAATCCATCTCCACATTTTCGACCAGCTTTTTATATTTGCCCTCTTTAAGGATTTTAAGAAATCGTTTATTTTTGGGAGAACCACGCTTGGCCTGGAGGAGTTTAATCCCCCCATCATACTCCTTTTCTTCGTTCAAAAGATCTTCTGCTTCTTTAATTAACTTATTAACCAGCGTGGTTTGGGCATTGACCAAACGCTGCACCAAAGGCTTCATTTCCGCATAACGGTTGGAAGAATGCTCCACCGAACCGGAGATAATAAGCGGGGTCCGGGCCTCATCAACGAGGATACTATCCACCTCATCCACAATCGCATAATAGTGTTTCCTCTGAACCTGGTCTTCAAAGCTATGCGCCATGTTATCTCTGAGATAATCAAACCCGAACTCGGTGTTGGTACCATACGTGATATCGGCCTGATAGGCATTCCTTCGGCTTGTTGTTTCCAGATCATGATAGATAACATCCACGTTGATTCCCAGATATTCGTAGATCTTCCCCATCCAATCCCGGTCACGTTTGGCTAAGTAATCATTAACCGTTATAATATGAACACCTCGCCCGGTGAGTGCATTAAGGTAGGCCGGAAGCGTTGAAACTAACGTTTTCCCTTCTCCGGTTGCCATCTCGGTAATTTTTCCCTGATGGAGCACCACACCACCGAGTAATTGAACATCGTAGTGTCGCTCTCCTAATACCCTCCGGGCGGTCTCCCGTACCACGGCATACGCCTCAACAAGCAAATCATCAAGGGATTCTCCGCGCCCATACCGTTCCTTAAACTCCGCAGTTTTAGCTTTTAACTGGGATTCGCTTAATTTTTTGATTTCCGGTTCTAACGCATTAATCCGGTCAAGAAGAGGCCGGATTTTTTTCAATTCCCGTTCATTCCGACTTCCGAATATTTTTTGTCCTAACAATTTAATCAATTCTTTCGAAGTCCTTTATCAAGATTTTTTTGACCGTCAGATATAAAGCTCAGACTCTTTATTCTTACCTTACCCTTTTTTAACAAAAAAAGGAAAAATGTGAATCGAAATTTACGATATAATGATAGAAAAAGTCAAGGCAGGTAAAATCTTAGGCAATATTTCCCCATTTTTGAAACTATATCACCCAAATATAGATAGCAATCTTATTCTATTTTACTTATTCAAAAACTTTGTCTATAAAGATATAAATATTCTGTCTAAAAAAAGAAAAAACTTTTTTTTAATTTCTACTGTCTTAAAAAAGCCTCCATGAAACTCAACTGGGCAGAGCGATGGGTCGTTAATAATCCCCTCCGGGTATATCAGCAACGATTAGAGCTTTTTTTTCTTAAAAAGAAAATTAAGCTCAACCACCGGGCTTCAATTTTGGAGATCGGATGCGGGAGAGGCGCGGGCGCTGTTCTTATTCTTAATGAGTTTAAGCCGACCCTGCTTCACGCGTTTGACGTAGATAGTGCCATGATTTACAAAGCGAAAAAACATCTTTCCCTTGAACAAAAAAAGAGAATCCTCCTCTCAATAGCGGATGTCGTACAAATACCGTATAAAAATCATCTCTTCGATGCGGTTTTTATTTTTGGGGTTTTGCACCATATTCCTCACTGGCGGGGAGCTTTAACTGAAATTTCAAGGGTTTTAAAACCAGACGGCGTGTTCGTCTTTGAAGAATTATATCCTTCGCTTTATCAAAACTTTATTACAAAACATATTCTCCTTCACCCCAAAGAAAATCGTTTTCACAGTGACGATCTTAAGAGTGCTTTGTACGAGAAGGGACTTCCCCTTAAAACTGCCTGGGAAATAAAAAGTCTGGGGATTGTGGGGATCTCACAAAAAAAGGATTATTAATACCAAGTTGCATTCAAAAGCAGATCAAGACGGCGACGAGGAATCGACGCAGGCGTACATTTTAGTACGTCGAGGAGTATGACGAGGAGACAACAAAGATATGCAAATGAAGGCGACTTGGTATAAAATCACTCTTTTTTGACGGGGAACGTTAGCGTAGCTCCATACCAGCCGATAATCGTTACCACAGGAATGACACTAAACATAAGGAGCAGATACAAAATGCTCTCCCCGTGAAGACTGCGTAAAATAGTGGGGTCTAAAACACGCCAGGAAAGAACCATCATCTGGATAAGGAGCAAACTGAAGCTCAGCCAAATCTTAATCGTCACCGCTTTCATCGTCTTGCCCAAATAATTAAGCCACCAGGTAAACCAGCCGGTAAGCATCGCAAGGGGAGTAAACAGGAACCCCCCTCCTAAACAATAAACCGCTGTTACTTCCAAAGACTCTATCCGGGTAAGAAGATAAAGAAGCGTAAAGACAGCCGCAGAAAACATAAACGCAATCGGGAAGTGGACTACCATGGGGTGAGGATGACGTCTGAGCATAGGAAACCGGTTAAGTATCTTGGATAACACCTCAGGGATCTTCCGCTCGGTACTCGGTGCTTTTTTCAAAACCCCCACCTGAGGGAACTTTTGCAGCACTTCAGGTGTATGGGGAGCAGCGTGAATATCGCTGGTAAGGTCCTTGCCGGCCTGATGTCGGTTCATGTGAAGACCGGTATTCCATAATTTACTCATGCTCAGATCATAAACTTTTCCCTCGTAAGCCACAAGTACAGGCCTTCCATCCTTTCCCGTGCATTCCGAAAGCGTCTGGATGTCGATTTCTTTCATTGAAGATAACCTCCTCTATCTAAACTATCCAGCTTACCATGAGTACCAGGAGCATAACCGCCGGATAGTAGCTTGCCCGACTAAAAAGATTTGCCGCTTCTTGAGAAGCTTTGGTTTTATAAAGTCGGTACGCGGGCAAAAGCAGAAGATATATTCCTACAACCAAAGCACCAATAGCATACGCGGGGCTGAGAGTGGTGGGAATAAACCACCACAGGACAAGACTTAAAAGGATCGTAAGGACCAGTGAAAAAATAATGATTATCCGCGCGCCGTGCAATCCAAACTTAACCGGAACGGTCCGCGCCCGAACCTGAAGATCTTCTTCCACATCAGCCCAATCACTGGCAACATTTTGTCCACCAATCTCCCATAAAAATAACCACAAAAAGAAAACCAACAAAAATGTTCCCGAGGGATGAGGATCAACCGCAAATAGTGCCGCAATCCCTCCGGATGTTTTTACCACTCCACTCACTACCACGCGCAGAAAAGTGATTCTTAAAAGCAAGCAGTAGAAGGCTTCCAAAAGGCAGCTTATAAAAAAAATAAGAGCGCAGATCGGATTAAGTATATACGCTCCGATAAAAGCAAGCAGTGCCCAGCCAAATACCCACCCGATTCCATCCCCAAGGCTGAGCAGTCCATGTGCTAAAGGGTGCCGGATATACACACTGTCCAGACCCTTGGGCGCAGACCATTCGCCGCTTTTTCGAACCTTCTCCTGGTCAGACCGAAAATCCACAACATCATTAAGAGCATAAACCGCCGTATAGCCGGCGAAAGCAGTAATGGAACCGATAACCACAGTGAACAGGTCAGGTATTCTGCCCAGCCATAACAACGCCCCTAAACACGGCATGGCCAGATCCAAAATACCATGGTGGGTCCGGGAAAGAGCGAGAAAAAGTTTTAGACGAGAAAAACTTTGCGAATTATGTTGAAAAAAAATGGTTTCCGACATAGTAAAGAGTTGCCTGGGTTATGCTTTAAAAAAGTCTTCCCTCAACGAGAAAACGCGGGGCCAGAATAATCTTTCAATTGAGAATGATAAATTATTATATCATTAAATTCTTCCGGTTCAAATATATCAGGCACGGTCTTCACCTTAAAACGGGCCACTGGTATAAAAAGTTCCTCAGGAAATCGTTTTACCCGGGAATCCGCGAGGAGAATTAAACACTGCGAAGCCAAGGAACTAAGCCAGGATATATTGTTTCGATCATAACAAACATCCCCGGCGATGACCACATCAAAATCAAAGTCCTGATCGGAGAATACAATTTCGCCAACAGTTGTTATAGCAACCTGATTTAAACCAGCGTTTGCCTGAATAGCTTTCCGAGCCTCGGGATCAATGTCACAGGCAACGACATTCCGGGCACCAGCTTTTGCCGCGGCGATTCCCGCGACCCCGGAGCCGGCGCCAAAATCAAGCACCTTCTTATCCTGCACCAACGCTCGGTTATCAAGAATAAAGCGGGCTAACCCCTGTCCACTGGCCCAGCAAAACGCCCAATAAGGCGGAGAAACGATATTAGCATTGAATTCAAACCGGGAAACCGGCTCTTTCGGGTAATCTTCCTCCAAAAGAAACAGATTTATTTCCGGGCATAGAGGTAGATTACGAACCGCTATTTTCGTTTCTTTTAATACACTGTCGCTGGGAATTTTAAGCGCCGCATTTCTCATAAACCACAAAACCAATTCAAAAAAAATTCCTGTTCTCCGGAAGGTTATACCATCATGAATATCTGAAAAGTCAATTATTTCAGAATTTTTTTTAGGGCCCCCCCACAGGGAATCATTTCAACCATTGTCCTTTTTTTCGCGCAAATTCTGCCAAGAAACGAGAAAAATATCGGGAGATATCTTTTAAATGGTCTTTAGTTAGCGTATAATCTTTATATATAAAAAAGAATAAAAAGTTTAATGTCTGAAAACTGATGCTACTGCTCATCCATCCCCCAGTTATGAAACCATGTGAACCTCCCGCAGGAATCGCGAAGATCAATGGAGTGCTGAACCACTTTGGTGTCAGGGTTAAGCTGCTCGACGCGAATATCGAAGGCTTGATTCACCTGCTTAAAACTCCTGTGGAACCAACGGACACCTGGACAAAACGCGCCTCCCGTAATTTATCAACTAATCTTGCGTCTGTAAAATCCTTTCCCGTTTATCAAAACCTTGACCGTTATAAACGAGCGGTTAATGATTTAAACCACCTTTTGGGAGTTGTGACTCATGAAACAGGTGTGCGCCTTAGCCTAACCAACTACCAGGACAAAAAAAATTCTCCGGTAAAGAGTAATGAGTTAATCAAAGCGGCCGAACAACCGGAAAAAAATCCCTTTTCCCCTTATTTTCAAGCCAGGCTTTTAGCAATTGTGGAACATGACCAACCATCTGTGATTGGATTTTCCTTAAATTATTTAAGCCAGGCCATATGCACCTTTGCCATGGTTGGCTTGCTGAAACGAGAATTTCCAAAACTAAAATTGATTCTTGGCGGAGGACTGGTAACCTCGTGGGTAAAAAAGCCAGGTTGGAAAGACCCCTTTAACGGCTTGATCGACCATCTTATACCTGGGCCGGGAGAATACCCATTGCTTTCCCTCATAGGGATTACGGGCAATAATAACTCCTTTTGCTTACCTGATTACGCGAGTTTACCCTTAAAAGAATATCTTTCCCCGGGATTGATCCTTCCCTACAGCGCTTCAAGCGGCTGTTACTGGAACAAATGTTCATTCTGCCCTGAAAGAGCGGAAGGCAATCCTTATGTCCCCGTTCCGGTTGACAAAGTATTATCTGACCTTCATACCTTGGTAAAACAGACAAAACCCGTTTTAATCCATTTTTTGGATAATGCGCTAAGCCCCGCGCTTCTTAACGCCCTTTCTTCACATCCCCTTCCCGTACCCTGGTATGGTTTTACCCGAATAACACCTCACCTTACTGATCTCGATTTTTGCAGAGCCTTAAAACATTCCGGGTGTGTGATGCTCAAGCTCGGGCTGGAATCCGGTGATCAGAAAGTGCTCGATTCCCTGCACAAGGGTATTAATCTCAAAGAGGCATCCCAGGCTTTAAAAACATTAAAAAGAGCCGGAATAGCTGCGTATGTGTATCTGATTTTTGGAACAATCGCAGAAAACTTGTCATCAGCAAAAAAAACACGTGATTTTGTGGTTAAGCACCGCGACTACATTGATTTCTTAAACCTTGCCATCTTCAACCTGCCGGTTTATGGGCCTGAAGTCGAAAAGGTAGCGGCAAAAAATTTTTATGAAGGTGATCTTTCCCTTTATACTGATTTTTCCCATCCTCAGGGCTGGAACCGGATACAGGTGCGCGAATTTTTAGACAAAGAATTCACCCGTCATCCCGCGATTTCTTCGATCGTTCGAAAAGAGCCGCCTTTTTTTACTTCCAATCACGCTCCTTTTTTTGTTATAAAAAGTCAGCGCCCCATGGACTCAACTTTTCCTTTGCCCTACAAAGGTTAAAATAATTTTCTATGAAAGCATTTCGAACTCTTTTACCATACGTTAAGAAAAATATTTGGTTCATTATTGGCGGGCTTACCTCTCTTTTAATCGTTGATGTCCTCCAGCTTTTTATTCCCCGCATTATCAAGTGGGTCGTCGATGACCTCACCCAGGGCAAAGCGAATAGCGAAATTTTGCTGAGTTATGGACTTAAAATCATCGGGCTTGCGGTTCTCATGATCATCTTCCGCTTTTTCTGGCGATACTTCATCTTAGGCACTGCCTATCGAATGGAAAAAAATCTGCGCCTTCGCCTTTTTTCTCACCTCCAAACCCTCCCCTTAAAATTTTTAAACCAATTCTCTACCGGCGATATTATGGCCCATGCCACCAATGACCTCAATGCTATAAGAATGGCGCTGGGAATGGCATTGGTCGCTTTGGTTGATGGGGTCCTTTTGAGTTTAATGGCCATCGGTTTTATGGTGCATATTAACCTTAACCTTACCTTATATGCGCTTATCCCCGGACCGTTTTTGGTTATTCTCACGAATCGGGTTGGCAAACGAGTTCATGACCGTTTTTTAAAAGTCCAGGAAAGCTTTTCTTTTCTCACCGAAAAAGTGCGAGAAAGTTTTGCCGGCATCAGGATTATTAAAGCATACGTCCAAGAGGAAGATCGCTTAAAAAAGTTCAGCGCCGTCAGCAGTGAATTCGTCCAAAACAATATAGACCTGATCCGCATCTGGAGTTTCTTTTTCCCCCTCGTGCTGGGATTAATCAACCTCAGCCTCGCAATAGTACTTATTCTCGGAGGAAAGAAAACTATCCTGCTCACTATCACCCCCGGTGATTTTGTGGCCTTCATGAGTTACCTCGGAATCTTGACGTGGCCGTTGATTGCCCTTGGGTGGGTCATCAATCTCCTTGAGCAGGGGGCTGCCTCGATGAAACGGGTAAACACCCTTTTGGAAACCGCAGCGGAACCTTCCTGCTATCCACCTCCCGCGGACATAAACCGCCTGGCAGGAAAAATTGAATTTAAAAACCTGTCTTTCTCGTATGATGGCGGTCCGTTGGTTTTAAAAAATATTAACCTCACCATTAATCCTGGTGAACGCGTTGCTATTGTCGGCCGTATCGGCTCCGGAAAAACCACGCTCCTCAATCTTCTTTTACGGCTTTATGAGGTAAAGGAAGGAGGAATTTTTTGGGATGAGATTGATAGCAAAACTATTCCGCTCGAAAAACTACGAGTTAATATCGGTTACGTACCACAAGATACCTTTCTTTTTTCTGACACGATCAGGGAAAACATCACCTATGGATCCCCGCAAGGTTCAACCGAAACGATGGTTGCCGTCTCCAAAGCCGCTGAAATCTTTGATGAGGTCATGTCTTTTTCTCATCAGTTTGAAACCATGGTAGGAGAAAAAGGGGTGATCCTTTCCGGTGGCCAAAAACAGCGGATTGCGATTGCGCGTGCGCTCTTGATGGACGCTCCTATGCTCATTTTCGACAATGCTCTGTCTTCCGTTGACACTGAAACCGAAGAAAGGATTATGACCAATCTAAAGCCTTTAATATCCCAAAGAACCACTTTCATTGTTACCCATCGCGTATCATCAATCAAAGATGCCGACTGTATTTACGTCTTGGATGAAGGGTCCATTAAAGAACAAGGCGATCACGATGACCTCATGGCCCGGGGCGGAATCTATGCGGAAATGTTCCGCCGGCAATTAATCGAAAGAGAGCTTGAAACCACACAGGAACCAGCGAATAATGAACCCCAAATTTGACCATTTCGAAAAAGATCAGTTTATCGAGACCATCGATGTCCGGCTCCTGGTGCGTTTAGCGCGCTACCTGAAGCCCTTTATGAAAACCTTGGTCATTGTTGGAATACTGGTCGGTATCATCACCGGGATCGAGCTTTTACTGCCCTACTTAACCAAGGTAGCCATTGACAACTATATTCTCAAGAGCGCCCGCAGGGTAGTACTCTCTCCCCAGGAACCTCTGGCACAAACAATGATAACCAGCTACCAACCCTTTCTTATTCCCACCCGGGATCGTGAAGTCTTTTTTGTGAAGGGAAAAGATCTTGACCGCATTGACCAAAGCTATATCGCACTTCTTAAACAACAGGGTTTCCTGGAAGAGACCCGGTATTATCCGGCTGATTTAACCTTCGCCGAGGAACAAAAGCTCCTGCAACCCGGATTTTTAACCAGCACGCTCGAGGTGTTTATCCCGTATGCGCATCTCCAAACCATTCCCAAAGATCAGCTCGTGCGGCTCCGAAAACCAGATATTGCCGGGGTGATGTGGATTGGGATTATTTTTATTTTTTTACTCCTCATTGACTTTGGTTGTTCGTATTTCCAAGTCTACTTTTTGGAATATATCGGACAGCAAGTAATGCACAATCTCCGTATCGAGCTTATGGCACACCTTCAAGGCCTTTCGCTCCATTTCTTTGAGCACACACCCGTGGGAAGACTTGTTACCCGAGTCACCAACGATATCCTTAACCTCGAAGACTTGTTTTCCTCCATTCTTATCGATTTTTTAAAAGATGTCGTCCTGCTTTTTGGGATTATGGGAGTCATGCTCCTTATAAACTGGAAATTAGCCCTTATCTGCTTTTCTTTGTTGCCCCTGGTTTTTGGCTTAACAATTTTCTTCAGTATAAAGGCCCGCACTGCCTTTCGGGAAGTACGGAAATTAGTAGCGCAGATAAATTCTTACATTCAAGAAAACTTTTCCGGAATTTTGGTGGTAAAAATTTTCAATCGCCACAAAGAAAATACGCGGCGCTTTGAGCACATCAATTGCGCTCAGTATTTTGCCAACATCAAGCAAATTGTTGTTTTGGCAATCTTTATGCCGGGAGTCGAGCTTTTAAGCGCCTTAACCATCGCCCTGCTCATCTGGAAAGGGGGCGGGCAAGCGCTTTCACAAGCAGTAAGCCTCGGCGTTTTGGTTGCGTTTCTCGCCTACATTCAAAAGATGTTTCAACCGATCCGGTTCCTCGCGGAAAAATATAACGTCCTTCAGTCTGCGCTAGCCTCGGCAGAAAGGATTTTTACCCTCTTAGACGAAAAAGATGCCGTGCCGGATCCTATCCATCACCAAACAATATCTTCGGTGCAGGGGAAAATAGAATTTAAAAATGTATCATTTGCCTATAAGAAAAACGAACCGGTTCTCAAAGACATTTCTTTTCAAATAAGGCCGGGTGAGACCGTGGCGGTTGTTGGCCACACCGGAGCCGGAAAATCAACGCTGATTAACTTATTAGCCCGCTTCTACGACATCCAGGAAGGAGAAATTTTCCTGGATGGAATAAACATTCAGTCACTAAAAAAAGATTTTCTCCGCTCAAACATTGGACTGGTAATGCAGGACCCTTTTGTTTTTGCGGAAAGCATTAAGTATAATATTCGCCTGGGGAATACCACGATTTCCGACCATGAGGTAGAACGAATTTCCCATGTGGTTCATGCTGACCGAATTGTTAAAAAACTTAATAATAAATTTGATGAAGTGATGACCGAGGAAGGAACAAACCTCTCAACCGGCGAGCGTCAGCTTCTCACCTTTGCCCGCGCTTTGGCCTTTAATCCCAAAATTCTGGTGCTTGATGAAGCGACATCGAATATCGATCCTGAGACCGAACGCCTGATTCAGGACGCATTGGTACATTTAACTAAGCAACGGACTTCCCTCATCATTGCCCACCGTCTCTCAACCATCGAGCGGGCAGATAGGATATTGGTACTCCACAAAGGCAGGATACGGGAAGAAGGTACCCATGAAGAGCTGATCGCCAAAAAGGGAATCTACTATCGCCTGTATCAATTACAGTACCATTAATTCTTTTTATCCAACCCTGCGACCCTCTTACTTTTCAATTTTTTTTCTTGACCTTTCCCCCGGTTAGGATAAATATCAAATCAAAAAAGTCTCAGCACAAAAAAAAAGGAGTGCTTAATGGGAAGGGTTTTTAAGATTGATAAAAATAAATAAGGCCGAATCGCCAGATATAAAGGCAATGGGCCTTTTTTGTTTCAACCACCGGACAAAAATCTTAGCACAAGGATTACAACAAGAAACATGACCGATAACAAAAAGATTGTTCCTGCAGAGCGAGTTCAGCAGGTGATTTATTTCATCCGTGGACAAAAAGTCATATTGGATAGTGATCTTGCTGCAATGTATGGGGTAGAAACCTTCAATTTGAATAAGGCAGTTAAACGCAATATTGATCGTTTTCCACCAGACTTTATGTTTCAACTCACCAAGGAAGAAGTTGACTCTTTGAGATTCCAAACTGGAATGTCAAAAACCGAAAGGCGTGGTGGTCGTCGCTATCTGCCCTATGCGTTTACCGAACAAGGCGTGGCAATGCTTTCAAGTGTTTTGAAGAGCGAAAGAGCCATTCAGGTAAATGTTGCTATCATGCGCGCCTTTGTTCGTTTCCGTGAAGCGTTATCAACCAGCAAAGTTTTAGCCCAGAAGCTGGCTGAACTGGAAAAACGCATTGCCAGTCATGATAAAAACATTCGGACTCTCTTTCAGGCAATTCGCGAACTGATGACTAAGCCGGAACCCCCGCGCAAATCAATCGGCTTTCAGGTGAAAGAACCGAAGGCTCGGTATGTCAAAAAAACCAACGCCTTCGCTTGACATTTTCTAAAATTTGTTTAATAAATCAGTGAAAAAACCTAAACGGGGAGTTTAAGTTAAAAAGATGGTTTCGAGGGAACAATATTTAATTATTCGCGAGAATAAACAAGGCCAAATCGCAAAACATAAAGGTGATGGGCTTTTTTTGTTTTAAAATCCCTTCTGACTCGCCTTAAAAAAAAGGGAGAATCTTTTTTTATCCTCCTTTTCTAAAGGGGTATTGAGGAGGATTTGATTGGTGTCCTATAAGGATCAAAATAAACATTGTTCGCTAACAAAGGAGAAAAGAGACGGGATGCATATATGCAGTTCTCGCCTTGGCCCTGCCGCGGGTCCTGATGTTCCTCGCTTTTCTGCTGACGAACTGGTTCGGACGTGCGTTTGAAACCC